>Ga0180434_10009679_pt1 | contig 10438 bp, 8 predicted proteins | sample SS_ome_7_FD_132453 | JGI IMG/M metagenome (GOLD analysis project Ga0180434, IMG submission 132453) | Hypersaline lake sediment archaeal communities from the Salton Sea, California, USA - SS_1_D_2 metaG | ecosystem: Environmental > Aquatic > Non-marine Saline and Alkaline > Hypersaline > Sediment... | reverse complement strand
CCTCGATTCGCCGCTGCGGGATGCCGGCCTCGATGGCCCGGGTCATGCCACCGTGCGATTCGATTTCCAGGAGGTGGTCCCAACCCCGTTTCAGAAGGGCCATGGTCAGCGACTCCACGTAATACGAGCCGGCCCATGGATCGATCACGCTGCAGATTCCGGTTTCATCCTGAAGGTACAGCTGGGTGTTTCGAGCGATCCGCGCCGAGAAATCGGTGGGCAGGGCGATGGCCTCATCCAGCGAATTGGTGTGCAGCGACTGGGTGTGCCCCAGGGCGGCGGCCATGGCCTCCAGGCAGGTTCGGGTCACGTTGTTGAAGGGGTCCTGTTCGGTCAGGCTCCAGCCGGACGTCTGGGTGTGCGTCCTCAGGGCCATCGATTTCGCACTGGCGGGGTCGAACCTCTTGACAAGCTGCGCCCATATGACGCGGGCGGCCCGGAGTTTGGCGATCTCCATGAAATAGTTCATCCCCGTGGCCCAGAAGAAAGAGAGACGGGGAGCGAAATCATCGACCGCCAGACCCGAATCCACGCCCACCCGCACGTACTCCAGGCCGTCCGCCAGGGTATAGGCCATCTCCAGGTCGGCCGTGGCACCCGCTTCCTGCATGTGGTATCCCGAAATGCTGATACTGTTGAACCGTGGCATCCGTCGGGAGGTGTACCGGAAGATATCGGCAATGATCCTCATGGATATCTCCGGAGGGTAGATGAAGGTATTCCTGACCATGTACTCCTTGAGAATATCGTTCTGAATCGTCCCGGTCAGTTGGTCCTGTGCCACACCCTGCTCCTCGGCCGCCGTGATGTAAAAGGCCATGACGGGGAGAACCGCGCCGTTCATGGTCATCGACACCGACATTCGCTCCAGGGGAATGCCATCGAAGAGGATCTTCATGTCCTCGACGGAGTCGATGGCCACCCCGGCCTTGCCGACATCGCCGATCACCCGGGGGTGGTCTGAATCGTACCCCCGGTGGGTGGCCAGATCGAAGGCCACGGAAAGCCCCCTCTGCCCGGCCGCCAGGTTGCGCCGATAAAACGCATTGCTCTCCTCGGCGGTGGAGAAGCCGGCGTACTGCCGGACGGTCCAGGGACGCTGAACGTACATGGTGGCGTAGGGTCCGCGCAGGAAGGGTGGCAACCCCGGCAGATACTCCAGGTGCGGACAGTTCTTCAGATCGTCGGGGCCGTAGAGGGGTTGAACCGGGATCTGTTCCATCGTCATTCGCACCGGTTCTTCCGGGGTTCGGCCGGTGTGCTGATGGAAGAGCTCCCGCCAGGCGGTCATGGAGGATTCGACCGCCTTCAGGTTCAAGTCGATGTCGGTGAAATCCGGTCTCTTTTTCACTCCGCCACCTCCGTTCGCTCAAGCACGCGTGAGAGGAAGGCCAGCACATCCATGTCGCGGTGGAGGAAGCCATCGACACCGGCATCGAGCAGGGCCGCACGGGCACCCGGCGGCATCCCGCACACCATCACCCGCATCCGGGGCCGTTTTCTTTTGAGCGACTTCACCAGGGACTCACCCTCCTGTTCATAACGCTCATCGGTTGCGCACAACACCAGGACCTCCGCCCCGGCGGCGTCGATCCGCTCGAGGGCCGTCCGCTCGTCGCCGGCCGGCGGGAGGGATTGCGCCGCAAGCCCCGCGACGGCGAATACGTTCCGGGCAAAATCCATCCGCGCACGGGTTTCGACCGGCGCACCCAGAGGCAGCAGGGCGAGGGCGATTTTCGCCCGGTCTCGGTCCACCCGCCTGCGCAGTCTCTCGAAGGGTTCGGCGAGTCGAAACAGAGGGATCGGGACGCATGTCTCGGTCTCCGCCACGGTGAAGGACAACCTTTCGGACACCTCACCCAGGGTGGCGCCCTCGGCGTAGGCCCGGGCACAAAGCGCCACGGGGGATACCGCTCCCGAGAGAAGCCCCGTCTCCAGCGCCTTCAGGATTTCCCGCCGCCCCTCCCGGTTCTTTGTGGGGTAACGGTCTGGAGGACGCCCACGTCCGGTCCGACGCGAGGGCGCAGAGGCATCGCCCCGAGAAGACACTTTTTCTTCGGGATTCACATACGCGTTCGTTCCGACCAGAACCGCCCGCCTCCGGGCCAGGTCGTCCGCCCGACGGGCAGCGGTCTCGGCCACCGCCGTCTGGGGCAACCCGTCCCCGATCGCCTTGACCATACCTCCGTTTGTCTGGATCCCACGAAACTTGGACCATGCCTCACGGGCCAGCTGGTTCGTGAGCCACTCCACAAAATGGGATCCGGCGGCCGGGTCGATGGGCAGATCCAAATGCGACTCCTCCCTGAGGATGAGCTGAATGTTGCGGGCGATCCGCCGGGAGAACCGATCGGATTCGCGAAATGATTCATCGAAGCTGGCGACATGCAGGGCATCGACCCCCCCCAGGACGGCCGATAGCGAGGAGGTGGTGGCCCGCAGCATGTTCACATGCGGGTCGAGACCGCTGTGGTTGAAGAGGGACGTTCGGGCCGCCACGCCCATCCTCTGAGACGCCGCGTTGCCCCCGTAGGCGGACACCACGTTGGCCCAGAGCGTTCGGGCCGCCCGGATCTTGGAGATCTCCATGAAGAAGTGCGGGCCGATCCCGAATTCGAACCCGATCTGCGGGGCGATGGTGTCGATCTCCAGGCCCCGGTCGAGCATCTGTTCGACGTACGCCACGGCCGTGGACAGGGTGAACGCCAGTTCCTGAACGGCATTCGCCCCGCCCTCGTGGTAGGGGATGCCGCTGGCCAAGATGGTTTTGCAGCCACCGCTCCAGTCGCAGCATGCCTTCATGTGATCAAAGGCCGTGGCCAGTGGCAGGGGAAGGCGGCCCTCTCCGATGAGCTGGCCGAGAGGATCGGCCGTGACCCAGCCGTGGAGATCCGATCGTTTCGCACCCACCCGGTCCAGAAACGCCATCATCATGGAGATCATCGGCAGGGCGGAGGCACCACAGGCCATGAACAACGGGTGCCTGGTCGGATCGATCCCGGCAAAAAGCGTCTCGAGGTCGGCGACCCCCCGCAACGCCAGAGCCCCGGGATGGATCTCACCGGCGTCGGCGTCCGGATCCAGCCCCTGGCGCGTCGAACGGTCCAGGACCAGATGAATCGAAGTCAGTCCCCGTCCCAGCTCCGATTGCAGGAGATCGTTGCAGGCGGACGCCGACGCCGCGGTAATCCGCTGCGCCACATCCCAGGGTCTTCTCACCCAGCCTTCGGCTTCCGTTCCCCGTTTGTAGGGAAAGAAGCCGGGCAGAGGACACCCCTCATCCGCCGCTGCCAGGTCTGCGGCTCGATAGAGCGGACGGAGATCGATTTCCTCGTAGGTGTGGGTTACGAGAGCATTCTCCGTTGACCCACCCCGGAGAGATGCCTCGGCCAACCTCTGCCACTCCGACATCGGCGGCGGCGGGAAATCATGCAACAAATCCGGTATGTCTTTCAGGACGAAACCCGGAACCGTACGGGATGTTTTTGACATGGATCCGACTCCAGTGAGCGATCGATCGACGATCCTGAATTTTAAACCACCCGGCCGCGCTTGTCAACGCGGACGGGGCGCCGGGAAGGGATCACGCCCCGTTACCACGCGGCCCTTCATTGGTAACAGCCCGCGTCTCTGGTATAATGGGATGATCTCGCCCAAGCGGCGGAACCGCTGCGGCGGGAGGACCGGCTTCCGGGACCATCCAACATGAATCCAAGCGATCGATCCATTCGAATCAGGGGCGCCAGCACCAACAACCTGAGACGCATCGACGTGGACATCCCCAGGCAGAAGATCACCGCCATCGTCGGGGTCAGCGGCGCCGGGAAGACGTCGTTGGCATTCGGCACGGTGTACGCCGAAGGATATCTGCGTTATATCGAATCGATATCCCCCTACATCCGCCAGTTCCTGGACAAGATAGAGAAACCCCCTGTTGATCTCATCGACGGGCTCCCCCCCGCCATCGCCTTCCGCCACAGGAAGCCGGCGAAAAACCCCCGCTCCATCGTGGCGACCTCCTCGGATCTGTACGATTACATCCGCATCGTATACGCCAAAATCTCCGACTTCTTTTGCCCGCAATGCGGCGGAAAGGTGGAAAAATTCACGATCGATGAAATCGTATCCCACATCATGAAGAGCGGAATCCGAAAGGTCGCCGTATGCTTCGAGTACACGGGGGAGGTGGCCTTCCTGGTCAACCGGGGGTACTATTTTCTCTGGAAGGACGGGAAAAAACGACGCGTGGGCAAGGAGATTCACGGGAAAACCGTTCATGTGCTCCTGGATCACATCGAGGTGGACCGGAAAAACCGCAGCCGGATTTTCGAAGCGATCGACCGTTCCATGTCTCTCGGTCGGGGATTTGCCGTGTTTTTTGACGGGACATCGAAGCATGAGTTCCCCACGGAGTTGTTTTGCACCCGGTGTCAAAAGCCCTACGACCACCCCGACGAGAATCTGTTCTCTTTCAACTCCCCACGCGGCGCCTGCCCCCGCTGCAAGGGCTTCGGTGATCTGCAGCGCCTGGACCCGGATCTGATTTTCGACACCTCCCGGTCGATCGCCGACGGGGCGATCCGACCCCTCTCGGGTCCCGCGGCCCGGCACTTTTTCGCCCATCTGCTGGCGTCAGCGGAGTCACATGGCATCGACATTCACCGGCCCGTGGGCCGGTTGACCGAGGCGGAAAGAGACTACCTGCTCGAGGGCGGCGCGGATTTCCCGGGAATCAACGGGTTCTTCGAATCCATTCGGCGAAAAAGCTACAAGGTTCAGGCCCGTGTCTTCCTGAGCCGGTATACGTCCTATCGACCCTGTGACCTATGCGCGGGCAGCCGTCTCAACGGGCTGGCCCTGTCCTTCCGTTTCAAGGGGAATAACATTGCCGAGGTGTTGAATTTCACCATCGCCGAAGCCCGGTCCTGGTTCGTGGCCATCGATCCCCGGGAGTACCGGAACAAGATATCGGCGACGGTTTTCGACGAAATCCGATCTCGACTCGACTACCTGTTCAACAGCGGCCTCGGTTACATCCACCTGAACCGTCACACCTTCACGCTCTCCCAGGGTGAATTCCAGCGTATCAACCTGGCCTTCATCCTCGGCTCCGTCCTGTCGGACTCGCTGCTGATCATCGACCAGCCCTCTTCCGACCTCCACCCCCACGATTACCGCAAGCTGACCCGCTTCTTCACCCGTCTGAGGTCCCTGGGAAACACCCTGCTCCTGGTGGAACACAACCGGGACATCGTGTCCCAGGCCGATTGTATCCTCGAACTGGGACCACGGTCGGGCAAGCAGGGAGGACGGGTGATGTTCATGGGATCCCGCGAGCGGTTTTTCAAGCAATCCCGGACCCTCACCCAGATCTCGTTCAACCGGCCCGCTACGTTGAAGTCGTCCGCCGGTCCAGCACCGGGATGGTACAAGGTCGAGAACGCCGACAGCCACAACTTGAAACATATCCACTGCCGCTTCCCCAAGCACCGATTCACCGTCATTACCGGAGTCAGCGGGTCGGGCAAAACCACCCTGCTCTTCAACGAGATATTCGGCAAGAGAATCCCCGGTGCCGCGAACAAGGTCTTCATCGATCCCGGCGTTCAGAAGGTGAAAACCACCACGAACATCGCCGGCTTTTTCGAGATTTTCACGCCGCTTCGGGAATTCTTCGCCCGCCTCAAGGAAAGCCAACTCAGCGGTTACCTGCCCGGTCATTTCTCTTTCAACTCGCCCCTGGGCCGCTGCGAGGAGTGCCGGGGAAGCGGATCCATTGAAATGGAAATGCAATTCCTGCCCCCCGTAAAAATCACCTGCAGCGGGTGCCGCGGCTTGGGCTACAAGCCCGAGGTCCTTAGAATCAAGTTCGAGGGTCATTCCATCCAGGACGTACTGGAACTGAGCATCGACGACGCCCTGGAGCTCTTCACCGACAGTCTCCCCAAAATCCGGCCCGTCCTGGAAAACATCCGCGAAAACGGGATGGGGTACCTGAAGCTGGGACAGCGCCTCAGCGCCCTCTCTCTGGGGGAATTGCAGCGCCTGAAACTCATGAAATACCTTCATAAAAACCGGCAGAACACCCTGTTTCTCATCGACGAACCGTCTTTCGGCCTGCATCCCTACGACATCGAGATGCTCACCGCACTGATCGACCGGATCGTGGCCAATCACAACACGGTGATCGCGGCAGACCACAATTTCTCCCTGCTCGCCCATGCCGACCACATCATCGATCTGGGACCGGAGGGTGGAGACGGCGGCGGCCGCCTGATCTACGAGGGAGACGTGCCGGGTCTTCTCGACCACCGGGAAAGCACCACGGCCCGATATCTCCGCCTGATCGTGAAGCACGGCGATCGGCCATCCCCCTGATCCCTGCCCCATCGCCGCACAAACGACCGCCCGAAAGCCGCCGATTTCGCTCGAAAAACGAAAAAATGGAGGGGTTGACACTTGACAAATGGTGAGTATCATTTATAAATAGAGGATAATTTCCAAGGAGCCCGTTGATGGAACAAATCGAAATTGTCTCGTGGAAGACTCTCGATGCACTGAAGGATTCGGCGACAAAAATCATAGAGGTCATCGGCGATCTCGACACGTTCGAGCACATGTCGGTTTTCTGTCATATCGATGACGATTTCCTTGAACTTTATTACAGCGAATTGGACGCAAATTACCTCCGCCACTTCGAGGACGAGGAGGAATTCTTCAAGGTCCTGAACCTGCGTAAGACCGAGTTCGGTGAAGAGGACTTCGATTCGGTGGACTACTACGATGAAGACAACCAGTTCGACGATGAAAATACCGAAGAGAATTACGACGGATACAACATCAAGGACGAGGATGAAGAAGACGATCTTTGATACCATCCCGCCCCGCCCCCGCTCACCCGGGACCGGCACCGCCGCTGCGCACTGGCCGCCGCCACGTCCATGACCGATCGACATCCCGACCCAGGAGAGAGAAAGCGATGGGCCGCGTACTCCACCGTCGGGATCATGTTCCCGGCATCCATCGCCGTGGGACTGGCCTTCGGCTACTTCCTGGACAAGGCCTTCCACACATCGCCCATCCTGACACTCGTCTTCTGCGGATATGGCATCGCCGCCGGTTTTGTCAACCTCTTCAAGGTATCGCGCAAATATGACGAGAAAGACCGCTAGCAGCTCGATTTCCAGGATCTTCAGGACATCGATCGCGGTGCAGATCGGCGGCGCCGTCCTCATCCTCATTTTTACAAACAGCCCGCTTTATAGTATAATTACGCTCCTGGCAGCCACCGTGGGCATCCTCGGTTTTCTTATCATGATCAAACTACTCGACAAACAGCTGGCCTCGGCCAGGGGAAAAGCCTGGTTCTTCTCCGGGGCCTTTGCCAAGCTTGTCCTGATCGCGTTGCTGTTCTACCCCGTCTCGCGGATATCGGAGACCGCGGTCCTTTGCTATATTCTGGGGCTGTCCGTGGTGGTGATCGCCACACTGGTCGAAGGCATCTACCAGATTTTCAGGATACTATCGAATGGAAGAGCATAGTTTCGTCATCGTCGATCTGATCAACCGCGGCCTGGGATGGCTCTTCGGAATGCTGGGCATGCACGTGGAAACGGGCCATGAATTCGTTCCCGGCCATGTGGTCATGGCCCTGCTGGTCACCGTGCTGATCGTCCTGTTCTTCAGACTGACGGTACGTCGCCTGTCCCTCTTTCCCGGTAAAACGCAGCATTTCCTGGAAATGCTCTACAAAGCCTTTCAATCCCTGATCGATGACGTGATCGGAGAGGAGGGACGCAAGTTCCTGCCGGCCCTGGCCACCCTGGGCATCTTCATCGCCACGGCCAACATCATCGGACTTCTGCCGGAACTCGGGTCTCCCACGGCCAACCTCAACGTCACGGTCGGATGCGCCATCTTCATCTTCCTCTATTACCACGCCCAGGGCGTGCGGAAACACGGATTTCTGGGCTACCTGAAGACTTTCGCAGGTCCCGCCTGGTGGCTGGCCTGGCTCTTCTTCCCCATCGAGGTGATCAGCCACTTTTCCCGCCCCCTGTCACTGTCGATGAGGTTGTTCGGAAACATCTTCGGTGAAGACCTGGTCATCATCATCATCGCCTCGCTCATTCCCTACGTGGCCCCCATTCCCATGATGGCCTTCGCGATCTTCACATCCCTGCTGCAGGCATTCATTTTCGTCATGCTGTCGGCCATCTACCTGTCCGGAGCCATGGCGGAAGAACATTAGTCCATAGGAGGAAATACATGAGCAAGAAGTGGTTGATTTTCATTTTGGTCACCCTGATCATCTCCTTTTCGCTATTCGCCGCCGAAGAAGAAGTCACCAAGGTCAAAGACGCAACCCCCCTGTTTCTTTGGTCCATCATAATCGGTGGCGTCGCCCTGGCGTGCGCCGCGATTTTCGGTGCCTTCGCCCAGTCGAAAGCCATTCGAACCGCCGCCGACAACATCGGCAGGAACCCGGCCGCCGCCGATTCGATCCGCACCATCTTGATCATCGGTCTGGCACTGATCGAATCCCTGGTCATCTACGTGCTCCTGATCGACCTGATCATCTTCTTCGTGAAATGGGGTAGCTACTCCTACTAGCCGCCCGATTCGTACCCGCCCTCACTGACGGGGTTGGGCTCCTCAAAGAAGGTGCCGGTGGTGCGGCTGGGATTATGCAGCCGGTTGTGACATGACGCTTCGCGACCTGAACATCCTTCCGAACCTCTGGCGGGCGTTGAAGGAGTTCTTCGCAGAGGACGGTCTGGACAGATCGAGTATTCTGGCCTATTACTCTATCTTTTCCTCCTTTTTCCTCCTCACGTTCTTCACCTTTCTCTTTACCCGGTTTCTGGGAGACCCGGATGTGGCCATCAAGGGAATGTACCCGTTTTCCAGCGATTTCTTCACAAAGATTTCGCCCAATATCTTCGAACGTGCCCAGGAAGTATCGACCATGCTGAAGGAAGTCGGGCTCATCGGCATCCTTTTTTTCGTTTTCCTGGCCCTGCTCATCGTCAAAAAGGTCGTCCAGTTCGTCAACGAGATGTTCCATATCCATCTGAAGGACAAGAAATCCGAAAAGGGCTTTATCGTCAGGCGGGTCAGCGAGGTGAGTCTCCTGTTCATCATCGGATCCCTGGTGATCGTCTCCTTCCTGATATCCGGATTCATCTCGACCATCACGACGCTGTTCAACAGCAACACCTTCATCGCCAGCCACATCCATCCCCAATTCATCGAGATCGTCAACACGTTCGTACTGAAAACAGTCCTCCCCTTTCTGGTCACATTCCTCTTCTTTTTCGTTCTGTACAAGTGGATTCCGGAAAAGAAGGTATACGTCAAGGGCGCCTTCATCTCGGCCTTCATATCGAGCATCCTTTGGGAGGTGGTCAAACGGGCCTACACCTACTATCTGATCAACATCTCGTTCGTTGGTAAAATCAAGGGCCCAATCATCGCCATCATCCTCTTCGGATTCTGGATGGAAATCTCCATGGCCATCATGCTCTACGGCGCCAAACTGACCCATATTTTCGACAGGGAGAACCATGCATACATTAAAAGAAATCAGTGACATGATCGGAGGGGAGTTGCGGGGTGACCCCAATCTCATGATTACGGGTGTCAATTCGCTGCAACGTGCCCGAAAGGAAGAGATCACATTCTCAACCAGGGAGGTTCCCGATCCGGACCAGGTCCGTGCCGGCGCCATCATCGTCCGGTCGGGAAGCGATATCCGGTTCCCCAATTTGATCTTCGTGCCGGAGCCCTATCTCGCCTTCGCCCGCCTGATGAACATCTTCCATCCCCGTCCACGGTTCAACGAAGGACTCGACGCCAGGGCCTTCGTGGCGGCCTCGGCCGTCATCGGTGAAGACGTCAGCATCGGTTCCTTTTCCCATGTCGGAGAGGGCTCCTCCGTGGGCCGGGGCACGGAGATACACGCCAACGTCACCATATACCCCAACGTCCAAATCGGTGAGGGCTGCATTGTCTATTCGGGGGTGGTGATTCGGGAAAACGTCGTCATCGGGAACCGGGTGATCGTTCAACCCGGCGCGATCATCGGCGCGGACGGTTTCGGCTTCACCCGTGAAGCGGATGGATCGCCCGTCAAGGTCCCCCAGATCGGAAGGGTGATCATCGGCGACGATTGCGAGATCGGTGCCAACACCTGCATCGACCGTTCCACCTTGGAAACCACGGAGATCAAACCGTCGGTGAAGATGGACAACCTGGTTCAGGTGGGGCACAACGTCACCATAGGGAAAGGCTCCGCCCTGTCCGCGCAGACCGGTATCGCCGGATCCACGGTCATCGGCGAAAACGTGATCATGGGCGGTCAGGTGGGTCTCGGAGACCACATCGAGGTCGCCGACGGGGTCATGATGGCCGGCAAGAGTGGCGTCACGGGCAGCAT
>Ga0180434_10009675_pt1 | contig 10440 bp, 8 predicted proteins | sample SS_ome_7_FD_132453 | JGI IMG/M metagenome (GOLD analysis project Ga0180434, IMG submission 132453) | Hypersaline lake sediment archaeal communities from the Salton Sea, California, USA - SS_1_D_2 metaG | ecosystem: Environmental > Aquatic > Non-marine Saline and Alkaline > Hypersaline > Sediment... | reverse complement strand
CCTGAACAGCTCGGGGTTTAACGCCAGGCCAAGGCCACCGAACCCCACAAACACCTTGGTGCGGGGATCTGCAGCGAGGGCCTCCTGCAGAGCGGCTGGCAAGGGTCGGGTGGGCGGCACCGTCAAGCCCACCGATCGCTCCGGCACCCCCCAGGGCATGGCCAGGGAAAAGGGGCAGCGGAGCAGCAGGGTCCCCTGCCCGTAGGCCGCAGCTGCAGCCTGGGCATGGCCTGCGAATCGATCGCCCAGAGGGGCATAGATCTCGTCCCAACCGAAATTGGCCATCCAGATCAGGGGAGCGCCAAGGCGTTGCGCCAGAGCAGCCGCGGCAGGGGGCACATCCCCCACCACCACGACAGGCTCCCCCTGGCTGGCGAGCCAGGCCGACTCGGCATCCAGCTGCTGCGGCAGGGCCTGTTCGAGTCGCTCCAGCGCGTCGAGAGTGGCGGCGGGATCAGTACCCAGCGCATCCGATTGCACCATGCCCACGTCCCAGCGCAGGCGTCGCTGCTTCACGGGGAGCCCCGTCAACACCAGGCGCAGGAAGGCGGGATCCACGGCGGAACTGAGCACCAACCGGGCTGTGGGTACCAGGCGATGCAGGGCCGACAGCACAGCGGCCTGGCGGGCCGCATGCCCGAAGCCATGACTGCTGAGGCAGACATAGATCAACATGGCGTCACCTCCTGATGGCGCAGCTGCTCCGACCGCTGCCACAGGGTTTCCACATAGACCAGGCTGCCTTCGGGCTCATACCAGCGATGGCTCGCATGGGTCAGCTGCAGGCCCTGAAATTCGACCCAAACCCAATGGATCAAGTCACGACCGGCTGCGTCCTGGCCGTAGCGGGGAACACAGGCGGCATTGAGATAGGCCGTGCCACGACGATCCATCAGAAACGTGCTGCGCTCACCCTGGCCGCGCTTGAGGCGGTGATGCATGTGGCCGAACACCACCAGAGGCAGGGGGCGCGTGCTGCGGATGCGCTCCAGAGCCAGCGCAAGATCCTGATCGCCCCAGTCGATGGCAGGCCGCTTCCAGTCGCGACCGCAGAGGCTGGACACCTCGGAGCCAAGACCGCTCGGACCGACATGGGCCAACACCACCAGCGGCTGATCCAGGGGGGCGTGGGCGGCGGCGTCCACCAGACGCGTCGCCGACTGCTCCAGCTTCAGCGGCCCATACACAGCGGTGATGGCTTTCGACAGGTGAAAGCCCCCGCCGGCACTGCCGGGGCGTGCTCCCAGCACCGACACCGCTGGCACTGCCGCAGCGTCTCGGTCCCAACGGCGCAGATCCCAGGCGCAGTGCCGTGGACCCAGCAGGTTGAGCTGCTGTTGGAACAGCTGGCCACTGGCGTCCTTGCCGTAATCGTGATTGCCAAGAATCACTGCCGTCGGCAACGGCAACGCGGCGATCGCTTTCACCAGGCGTAGATCGCCATCGCTGAGGTCGCCGACAAAAAGCACGGCATCCGGCTGCAACCGCTCGAGCAGTTGCCGGTCCCGCGGCCCCCACTGGCCATGCAGATCACCGGCGATCGCCAGGCGCAGGGAAGGCGATGCCGGGGGACGCGAAGCGATCAGGGGCGATGCCTAGGCTGGATTCATCCTGCCCCGAGATGGTCCCGATGACCGCGGACTCCCCAGCGTCCACGGCCGCGACAGCGGTGCCAGTTGACCTTCCCGCCGCCATCGAGGCCCTGCGGCAAGAGCGCCATGCAGTGATCCTGGCGCATTACTACCAAGAGCCAGAGATCCAGGATGTCGCCGATTTCATTGGCGATTCGCTCGAGTTATCGCGTAAAGCCGCCGCCACCAATGCCGATGTGATCGTGTTCTGTGGCGTTCATTTCATGGCGGAAACGGCCAAGATCCTGAGCCCCAACAAAACCGTGTTGCTTCCGGATCTGGAGGCCGGCTGCTCCCTGGCCGACGACTGCCCCGCCGACGCCTTCGCCGCCTTCCGCGCCCAGCATCCCGATCACATCGTCGTCAGTTACATCAACTGCACGGCCGCAGTGAAAGCCCAGAGCGATCTGATCTGCACCAGCAGCAATGCGGTGGATCTGGTGAAGCAACTCCCCACCGATCGGCCGATCCTTTTCGCACCCGATCGCAACCTCGGACGCTGGGTGCAGCAACAAAGCGGCCGGGAGCTCACCCTCTGGCCGGGGCGCTGCATCGTGCACGAAACCTTCAGTGAGGAAGCGGTGCTCAAACTGCAGCTCCAACATCCTGAGGCGGAGGTGATCGCCCACCCGGAATGCCTCGAACCGCTGTTGGATCTGGCCGACTTCATCGGCTCCACCAGCAAGCTGCTGCACCACGCCGAAACCAGCCCAGCGCCAAGCTTCATCGTGCTCACCGAGCCAGGCATCCTCCATCAGATGGAGCAACGCCTTCCCCAGAAAACCTTCCTCTCGGTGCCGGGAATCGATGGCTGCAGCTGCAATAGCTGCCCCTACATGCGGCTCAACACGCTGGAAAAACTCTGGCGCTGCCTCCACAGCGGCCAACCGGAGATCCAGATGGAGGAAGACCTGCGCCTGCGGGCACTGGCGCCGATCCAGAAGATGTTGGAGATGAGCCTCTGAGCCTGCTGCGTCGCACGCCTGAGGGCCTGTACTGCCCGGCGGCCCAGGCCTGGATCGATCCGGTCCGCCCCGTGCCCCGCGCCCTGATCACCCACGCCCATGCCGACCATGCCCGGCCCGGCTGCGGCGAGTACTGGGCTGTGGCCAGCAGTGAAGCGATTCTGCGCCAACGCCTGGGGGCCGAGATTCAACTCCTGCCTGTGGACTACGGCCAGCGGCATCGCATCGGTGATGCCAGGGTGTCGTTTCATTCAGCCGGCCACGTGCTGGGCAGCGCCCAGATCCGCCTGGAAGCGGCAGGAGAGTGCTGGGTCGTGACCGGTGACTACAAGCGCTGCCCCGATCCAAGCTGCGACCCGTTCGAGCCCGTGCGCTGCGATGTGTTGATCACCGAAGCGACCTTCGGTTTACCGATCTACCAATGGGGCAGCGGCGCCAAGCTGGCCCGGCAGATCCGTGACTGGTGGCAGGCCGACCAGAGCCGCGCCTCGCTGCTCTTCTGCTACTCATTCGGCAAGGCGCAGCGCGTGCTGGCGGAACTGGCCGCGATCGGAGTGGAGGAGGAGGTGCTCCTGCACGGTGCCGTGGAGACGGTGACGCGGCACTACCGGGAAGCGGGGGTGCCGATGACGCCCAGCCGGCCCCTGAGTGACCTGCCCCGCAAGCAATCGATGGACGGACGCTTGGTCCTGGCGCCGCCCTCCGCCCATCGCTCCGCCTGGATGCGGCGATTCAAGGCACCGCAGACGGCCTTTGCCTCCGGCTGGATGGCCGTGCGCGGCGCCCGAAGGCGACGCGGCTACGAACGGGGTTTCGTGCTCAGCGACCACGCCGACTGGGACGGCCTGATTCGCACGGTGAAGGAGAGCGGGGCGCGGCAGGTGTACGTGACCCATGGCCATAGCGACGTGCTGGCGCGATATCTCAACGAGGTGGAAGGGATCACGGCAGCACCGCTGGAATCACTGCCTTAGCGTCAGCGCAACGTCCTCTGCTTCCATGCGTCCTCTCCTGACGGCCTGTCTCGCCCTCACCACCATGGCCGCAGCGATGCCCCAGCACGCCAAGGCCCAGGAGGTGGAGGAGGTGACGATCGAACAGATCCAGACCGTCGTGTTCCCGGCCCAGGGGGATGCAGCAGCGACAGCGATCTGTGCCGGCCTGGCCGACGGCGTACTCAGCCGCGATGGCATCGGCGTCGATCTGGCCCGGCTGCAACGGGCGCTCTCCCTCACCGGCGACCAAGCGCTGGTGAATCGCTACGTGAACAGCTTCAACGCCACGGCCCAGCAACAACCCGGTTGCAACATCCGCATCACCGATCCTCAGAACACCGATCTCTACCAATGGAATTACTGATGGTCTGATCGCTGTGCAGGCTTTCGCAGCCCTGATCGAGGACCTGGACGCCACCACGGGGTCCAAGCGCAAAGTGGCCCTGATCCGTGCGTTCCTCACGAGCCAGCCAGCTGCCGACGGTGCCTGGACGCTGCAATTGCTGATCGGTCAACGCCGCCGGCGCCTGATCACCGGGCGTCGCCTGCGCGAGATTCTGCTCAGCTGCAGCGCCATGCCCGACTGGCTGTTTGCCGAGTGTCACGGACAGGTGGGGGATTCGGCTGAAACCGTCGCCCTGCTCTGGCCCCAGGTGCAGGGCAAGCTCACGGAATCGGCCAGCGCCATCCCGGCCACGGTGCGCGAAGGGATCGCAGCGATCGCCAGTGATCCTCCCCTGCACTGGTGGATGGACACCCTCCTGCCCAGCATCGCCAGCCTGGACAACGCCCAGCAGAGTGCCGCCATGCTCAGCCTCTGGCAGCACTGCGATCCAAGCCAGCATCTGCTGATCAACAAACTGCTCACTGGCGGATTCCGCATCGGCGTGGCCCGCGGGTTGGTGGTGCAAGCGATTGCCAGCGGCTTCGAGCTCGAGGAGACGGTCGTGCTCGAGCGTCTGATGGCACCGCAAAGCCCGAGTGCTGCATGGTTCACCCAGCTCACGGTTGCGGCGACCGCGCCCCGCACCGATCGAGGCGCCATCCCCTACCCCTTCTTTCTCGCCAGCCCGCTGCAGCTGGAGGCATTGCGCGACAGCCCGGCCACAGACTGGTGGGTGGAGCACAAATGGGATGGCATTCGCGGCCAACTCATCCGCCGAGCCAGCGGCGTTTTTCTCTGGAGCCGGGGCGAGGAACTGATCAACAGCCAGTTTCCGGAGCTGGTGACGATGGCGGAGTGTTTGCCGCTGAACACGGTGTTGGATGGGGAAGTGATCTGCTGGCCACAGCAGCATCCCCGGCCCCTGCCGTTCAGCGCCCTGCAGCGGCGTCTGGGTCGCCAACAGGTGGGACGTCGCCTGCGTTTGGAGTGCCCGGCAGCTTTTGTGGCCTATGACCTGCTCGAGCGCGAGGGGGAGGATCTGCGCAGCCGGCCCTTGCATCAGCGCAGGGCCCAGTTGCAGGGCCTCGATCGCCGCGCCATGGAGGAGCCCTGGCGCCTGCGCTGGAGTGAAGCCGACCCTCTGCAGAGCTGGGAGGAGCTCGAGGAACTCCGCAACCGGGCGGTCGCCGCCGGGGCGGAGGGCGTGATGCTCAAACATCGAGACTCTCCTTACCTCAGTGGCCGCAAACGGGGTCACTGGTGGAAGCACAAACGGGATCCGATGGCCCTGGATGCGGTGCTGATCTACGCCCAGGCGGGCAGCGGCCGACGCGCCAACCTCTTCACCGACTACACCTTCGCCCTCTGGGATCGCACCGCCACCGAACCCGAACAGCACCGGCTGGTCACCTTCGCCAAGGCCTATTCGGGCCTCAACAATGCGGAGATCCTCGAACTCGATCGCTGGATTCGACGCCACACCCGCGAGCGGTTCGGACCGGCACGGGCAGTGGAACCCCACCAGGTGTTTGAGATCGGATTCGAGGGCATCCAGCACTCGAAACGCCACAAGTGCGGCCTCGCGGTCCGCTTCCCCCGCATCCTGCGCTGGCGCCGTGACCGCACCGCCGAAAGCGCCGACGGCCTCGCCCAGGCGATGGAGCTGGTCAACAGCACCACCAGCCCCACTCCAGCGGATTGACGGTGCCCTCCCTGCGATGCCTGGAACCGATTGAACGCTGGTTTGAGCGGAAGGGCTGGCAACCGCTGCCCTTTCAGCGACGCGCCTGGGACGCCCATCTGGCGGGGGACAGCGGCCTGATTCAGGTGCCGACGGGCTCCGGCAAAACCTATGCGGCGGTGATGGCCCCCATCGCCAGGATGCTCGCAACACCAGCGGCGGCACGGGGCGTCCGCCTGCTGTACGTCACCCCGCTGCGTGCCCTCAGCCGAGACCTGGCCCTAGCCCTGGAGGAACCGGTCGAGGCGATGGCCTGGCCCCTGAGGATCGGCATCCGCAACGGTGACACCACCACAACGGAGCGCAGCCGTCAGATCAAGACCCCGCCCGAGATCCTGATCACCACACCCGAATCTCTCTGCGTGCTGCTGGCGGGACGCCACTGCGAACGGCTGTTCCGCGGCCTCGAGACGGTGATCCTGGATGAATGGCACGAACTGGTGGGCAGCAAGCGCGGCATCCAGACCGAACTGGCCCTGAGCTGGCTCCGCCAGCAGAGGCCAGGACTGCAGACCTGGGCCATCAGCGCCACGATCGGCAACCTCGACGAAGCGGCCCGCCATGCCCTCGGCACCGGGATCAGGCCCCGCCTGATCACCGGAGCACCGGATCGGCCGCTGCGGATTCAGAGCATCCTTCCCGACAGCATCGATGGCTTTCCCTGGGGCGGGCATCTGGGGCTGCGGCGCTACGACGACCTGATCGCCCGCCTGCAACCGGAGGTGAGCACCCTGCTGTTCACCAACACCCGCAACCAGGCGGAGCGCTGGTATCAATGCCTGCGCTATGCCTGCCCGGAGATGGAGGGCCTGCTCGCCCTGCATCACAGCGCGCTGGATCGCCAGGAACGGGAGGCGATCGAAGCCGCGGTGAAGGTCGGAGCCCTGCGCTGGGTGGTTTGCACAAGCTCCCTCGATCTCGGCGTGGATTTTCAACCGGTGGAACGGGTGGTGCAGATCGGTTCCCCAAAGAACCTGGCTCGCCTGCTCCAACGGGCCGGACGATCGGCCCACCTGCCGGGGGGCACCTCCCAGGTGCTGTTCATGCCCACCAATGCCCTGGAACTGCTCGAGCTCAGCGCCGTGCGTCGTGGCCTGGACAACGGCCTGATCGAAGAGCGACGGCCACCGCAGGCGGCCCTGGATGTGCTGCTGCAACACCTCACCACCCTCGCCTGTGGACCCGGTTTCGAGCCCGGGGCCACCCTGGCGGCGATCCGCAGCACCGCCAGCTTTCAGACCCTCAGCGATCCGCACTGGCACTGGTGCCTGCGCTTTCTCCAACACGGCGGCGACTGCCTCGGCGCCTATCCCCGCTACCGCAAGCTCGAAGAAGCCGGTGACGGGCGGCTGGTGGTGCGGGACCAGGCGATCGCTCGACTGCACCGGTTCAACATCGGCACGATCACCTCCGCCCCGGCCATCCGCGTTCGCTTTGTGCGCGGCGCCGTGCTCGGCCATGTGGAGGAGACCTTCATCAGCCAGCTGAAGCCGAAGGATGTGTTCTTCTTCGCCGGTCGCCAGCTGGAATTCGTACGGCTGCGCGACATGACCGCCTACGTGAAGGCCACCAGTCGCAAAAGCACAGCGGTGCCGGCCTGGGCCGGCGGACAGATGGCCCTCTCTGATCTGCTCACCGAGCATCTGCGCCAGGAGGTGGCCCGCGCCGGTCGCGAGGAACTCGACACCCCCGAATTGGCGGCCCTGGCGCCGCTTCTGGATCGCCAGCGCGACCTCTCGATCCTGCCGCAGGCGGATCAACTGCTGATCGAAACCTGCCGCAGCCGCGAGGGGCGCCATCTGTTCGCTTACCCCTTCGAAGGACGCTTTGTGCACGAGGGGCTGGGGTTTCTCTGGGCCACCCGGCTCACCCGCTGGCAGCGCGGCACGATCACGGTGTCGGTGAACGACTACGGCTTCGAGCTCCTGGCACCGCCCAGTTACCCGATGGAGAGCTTGCTGGACAACCACCTTGACGACCTCCTCAGCAGCGACGCCCTGGAAAGCGACCTGGAGCAGGCCCTGAATCTGTCGGAGCTCTGCCGCCGCCGCTTCCGCAGCATCGCCCAGGTGGCCGGCCTGTTGGTGCAGGGCTATCCGGGCCAGAGCAAAAGCACCGGTCAGCTGCAGATCAGCGGCGCCCTGCTCTGGGAGGTCTTCAACAAACACGAACCCACCAATCTGCTCTTGCTGCAGGCGCGGCAGGAGGTGCTGCAGGAACAGCTGGAGCTCCCGCGTCTGCACAAGGCGCTGGATCGGATGCGCCGCGGCGAGGTGGTGCACAGCGCCACACCCCGTCCTGGTCCCCTCGCCTTTCCTTTGCTCGTGGAGCGTCTCAACAACCGGATGAGCAATGAGTCGGTGCTGGAGCGGGTGCAGCGGATGGTGGCAGCAGCGCAGCGGCTGGAAGCGGATTAGCGTCGGCGCGACTTTGCCGTCGCAGTTCCGATGCCGAGGTCCTGGGATGTCTTTCGCCAGTTCCTGCTGCTGGGTTGCACCTCGTTCGGCGGGCCGGTGGCCCACCTGGGTTATTTCCGTGAACGCTTCGTGACCCGCCAGGGCTGGCTCACGGATGCGGCTTACGCCGACCTCGTGGCCCTCTGCCAGCTGTTACCTGGCCCGGCCAGCTCCCAGGTGGGCATCGGTCTCGGCTTGATGCGAGCGGGTTGGCTCGGTGGGCTCGCCGCCTGGATCGGCTTCACCCTTCCCTCGGCGCTGCTGCTGATCATCAGCGCAGCCCTGCTGGCCGCGCACCCCGACTGGCTGGATGGTGGCTGGCTGCAGGGGTTGAAGGTTGCGGCCGTGGCCGTGGTGAGCCAAGCGGTGCTCGGGATGCAACGAAAGCTGGCGCCGGATCGCGCCCGGGCGAGCTTGATGGTGGCCGCAGCGGCGCTCGTGCTGCTACTGCCCGTGCCCTGGGTGCAGGTGCTGGCGTTGCTGCTGGGGGCCGGCCTCGGACTGACGGTGCTGGATCCGCCCGACAACCAACCACGCGATCTCGACCAGGCGCATCACACGCAGCTGCGCGTTCCGATCGGTCGAGCTGCGGCACTCCTGATGCTGGTGGGACTGGGATGCTTGCTACTCGCCCTGCCTTGGCTGAACGCCAGTGCACGGCCTGTGCTGGTGCAACAGCTCGCGTCCTTCCTGCAGGCGGGTGCCCTTGTGTTTGGCGGCGGCCACGTGGTGCTCCCCCTGCTGGAGCAGTCCCTGGTGCCTCCGGGCTGGATCAGCCTGGATCAGTTTCTGGCGGGCTACGGCGCTGCCCAGGCGGTCCCCGGCCCGATGTTCAGCCTGGCGGCATTTCTCGGTTTCGACCTCCAGGGCGGGCTGCACGGGGTCGGCGGCGCCCTTCTGGCGCTACTCGCCCTGTTCCTGCCCGCCTTCCTGCTGATCGGGGGGGTGCTTCCGTTCTGGAGTGATCTCGGCCGACTGGCCACCATGCGGCGGGCCCTGCGGGGCATCAATGCTGCCGTGGTGGGCATCCTTCTGGCGGCCCTGTTCCAACCCGTCTGGCAGGTGGGCATCCGCAGCAGCGCCGATTTCAGCCTTGGCATCGCCGCCTTTCTGCTGTTGGTGGCCTGGCGACAACCGGCCTGGCGCGTGGTGCTGCTCTGCGGCCTGATCGGATTCAGGCTGTGACCGCTGTGGCGGCATCCCACCAGAGCGCCAGCCGTTCCGGCGAGCCATACCAGGTCGTTCCAAACAGGCCGCCGTGGGCCGTGGCCGGCAACACCAGCTGGCGCGCTCCCGCGAGCAGGGCCGAGCTCAGTGGCACCAAGCCATCGCCGCGCACTTCCGCTTCCCCCACGATGCTGCGATAGCTGCCGCGGGCGCTGCGGCGACTGAAGGCCGAGGCCATCGGCCCCTGGAGGTCGAGCTCCCCGGCCACGGCCAGATAATCGACGCCAGCTTCATGGCAGCCGGGAAAGCGCCGATCCACCATCGCCCGCAGGGGCGTGGCCCGCACCGCCTGATGCGGACTGCCGAGTGTGATCAGCCGGTTGCAACGTTCCGCGCCTGCATAAACCCGTCCGGCAAAAGGCTCCCGGCTCAGATACAGCCGCAGCATCACCCCACCGGAACTGTGACCGATCAGGGTGACCTGACCGGATGGAGAACGAGACTGCTGCTCCTGGACTAGAGCATCGACCCGATCGAGCAACCGCCGCCACCCGAAAGCCCAGGTGGTGCTCAGCCAATCAAGCCGGCCCGCCGGCGTGATCGCCACATCGAGTTGGTGCTCCTGCCGCAGCCAATCCGCCATCGGCGCATAGGCCTCATCGGTGATCAGAAAGCCGCCGAGAATCACCACTGGCTGCTTGGGGTCAACCGCAGGCATCGCTCCGCTCGGCATGGATCGACGCCATCATCAGATCAGCTGGTGTGCACCTGAATGGCTCCGGAACGGGTTGCCGACTATCCCCGTCCGCCGAGGCTCGAGCCCTGTCGTGATCAGGTGCTGGTGCGGGCCTGTGGTGAGACGTTGTTTGAGGGCCGTGGCTGCATGCGAGTGTTGGAAACCTTTCATCCGCCCACCTACTACCTGCCGCCGGAGAGCATGAACCTGCAGCTGCTGCAACCGGCTCAGGGGCGCAGTTTCTGCGAATGGAAAGGAGTGGCCGACTATTTCGATGTGGTGGTGGGGACCAGGCGACTGGAGCGAGCCGTCTGGTGTTATCCCTCGCCCACAGCCCGCTTCGCGCCGATCGCAGGCTGGTATG
>Ga0180434_10009674_pt1 | contig 10440 bp, 6 predicted proteins | sample SS_ome_7_FD_132453 | JGI IMG/M metagenome (GOLD analysis project Ga0180434, IMG submission 132453) | Hypersaline lake sediment archaeal communities from the Salton Sea, California, USA - SS_1_D_2 metaG | ecosystem: Environmental > Aquatic > Non-marine Saline and Alkaline > Hypersaline > Sediment... | reverse complement strand
TTGCGAGCGGCGAAGGAGAACGAGATGTCCTTATAATCGCGTACCATCGAATGTCGGGTGGATGTCCCTCATGACCGGGTGAGATTCTGCTCGATAAGGTCGGCCATCACGTGCAGGAGGAAGAGGTGCATCTCCTGGACGGCCGGTGTATCGGTGGCGTCGATGGAGATGAGCATGTCGGTTCCCGCGCGTCGAACCTTGTCGGTGCGGGAGCCGCAGAGGCAGATCGTCTTCAATCCGGACCGATGCGCCCGGGCCAGGGCCTCCAGTATGTTTTTCGATTCACCGCCCGTGGTCAAGGCGAGGAGGACATCGCCCGGAATGCCCAGGGCTTCGATCTGACGGGAGAAGATCCATCTGAAATCACTGTCGTTGGCGATGGAGGTGATGTTGGCGGTGTTGTCGTTCAGACATAGGGCCGGCAGGGCCTGCCGGTCGCGGTAGAGCCGGTTGACCAGTTCGGCCGCAAAGTGGCTGGCCTGGGTGGCCGATCCTCCGTTGCCGCAGGTCATGATCTTGTTCCCCGCCTGAATCGCCGCCTGCATCACTTCGGAGGCGCTGAACAGTTTTGGTTCGGTCCTCAGGCGGTCGAGCAGCCTCTGGCGCAGTTCGATATGCTTTTCGATTTTTTCCCGCATGGCTCTTACTGGAAGCTTATGATAGCATGAAACCGGGTTTTTTTCACGCCCCTCCCCGGAACAAAAGTTGACATGTCCTCCCAGATTTGTTATTAAATATTATCTGCATTTGCCATAACGACGTTCCATAATTATGGTGAAAAACCATAGGAGGTAGCTTCGTGTCATTGATCAATGAAGTCATCGAAAAGGTGAAAGCCAAGAATCCGGCCGAGCCGGAATTTCACCAGGCAGTCGAAGAAGTGATGGAATCTCTTGAACCCACCGTCGAAAAACATCCAGAGTTCGTCAAGGCTGGAATCTACGAGCGGATCGTGGAACCGGACCGGGCGATTCTGTTCCGGGTGCCCTGGGTGGACGACGGCGGCCGGGTCCAGGTCAACAAGGGATTCCGCGTGCAGTTCAACAACGCCATCGGCCCCTACAAGGGCGGGTTGCGGTTTCACCCTTCCGTGAATCTGGGGATCATCAAGTTCCTCGGTTTCGAGCAGATCTTCAAGAACTCGCTGACCACCCTGCCTATGGGCGGCGGCAAGGGCGGCTCCGATTTTGATCCCAAGGGAAAGTCGGACGCCGAGGTGATGAGGTTCTGCCAGGCCTTCATGCGCGAACTCTTTCGCCATGTGGGTCCCGATACCGATGTGCCTGCCGGTGATATCGGCGTGGGCGGCCGGGAGATCGGCTATCTGTACGGCTACTACAAAAAACTGCGCAACGAGCATACCGGCGTCCTGACCGGTAAGGGCCTGGAGTGGGGCGGCAGCCTGATCCGTCCGGAGGCCACGGGATACGGGGCGGTCTATTTCGCCGCCGAGATGCTCGGTGTAAAGGGTGAAAGTCTTGAGGGCAAAACCGCCCTGGTGTCCGGATCCGGCAACGTCGCCCAGTTCGCGACCGAGAAACTGCTGGCCATGGGCGCCAAGGTTCAGACCCTGTCGGATTCGTCGGGCTATATCTACGATGAGGCCGGGATCGACGAGAAAAAGCTTGAATTCGTCATGGATCTGAAGAACGTCCGTCGCGGCCGGATCAAGGAATACGCCGACAAGTTCAGCGGTGCCGTGTACACACCGGCCGATCCCGGACTGGATCACAATCCGATGTGGAACCATAAGGCCGACATGGCATTCCCCTGCGCCACCCAGAATGAGATCAACGAAAAGGATGCGCAGAATCTGGTGAACAACGGTGTCCGACTAATATCCGAGGGCGCCAACATGCCCACCACTCCCGAAGGCATCAGCATCTTCCTGGACAACAAGATCCTCTACGGATTGGGCAAGGCGGCCAACGCCGGCGGCGTGGCGGTATCCGGTCTGGAAATGAGTCAGAACAGCCTGCGTCTGGCCTGGACCCGGGAGGAAGTGGACCAGCGTCTGCAGGGAATCATGAAGGCCATTCACAAGGCGGCCTATGAGACCTCCAAGACCTACGGTGAACCCGGTAACTATCCGCTGGGCGCCAACATCGCCGGATTCATGAAGGTGGCCAAGTCCATGCTGGCCTTCGGCGTCGTCTGAGATCTCGAGTTTTCGACTCGATATAAAAGGGGAGCTTTGGCTCCCCTTTTTTTTTGCCTTCCTGTTCGTCCCGCCGGACGATGGTTGAAATTGGATTTGAAAACGTGTATAAATATCAGAGGCGGAAAGCGCCCGGCCACATCACGTTGAGTGGGAGAAAGGACACACCATGGAAAACAACGACCCGATTTTCGACGAATATCTGAAGAAACGGAAAACCATCACGGAACTGCTTAAAACCCCCCGGTTTTGGACCGTACTGGTGGGGATATCGGCGGCCCTCTTCCTGGCATTTCAATACTTCCTGACCGTACGACAGAGTCTGAGTGTTGAAGAACTGAAGGCCTCCATCGATGTGCTCTCCACGGAATCCATGTGGGTGAACAAGGAGGTGACACCCTACGGGGTCACCATCGTGCCTGCCATCCGTCTCAAGGTCAGGAACATCGGAGAGAAGCCCCTCAGGCATGTGAAATTCGTCGGTATCTTCAGCTTTCAGGAGAACGGTGAGCAGATGAGTGACGGATTCACCCCGGTGTTCAGCACGCCGCTCCAGCCGGGGGAGACCAGCGAAGAGATCCTGGTGCGGGCCTTCAACGGCTACAAGGCCAAATCGAAGACCTCCTTCATCGAAAACAAGCAGGGCTGGAAAAAGATACAGGTGAAGCTCTTTGCCCGAACCAATGCGGGATTCGCAGAACTGGGAGTCTACCCGATCGCGCAGAAGATCGAAGGACTTGAAATGGAAGCCCCCGAAACACAGGCTGCACCTGAGGCCGATACCGCACACATCGACGACGCCCTGATGCGGTCCCTGCTCCTGGTGGGGAACAAGAGCAGCTGGATCTACAAGCAGGTGACCGATGAGGAGATCGTCATCGTACCCGCGGTCGCCGTCGAGGTGAAGAACGTCGGCGGCATGCCGTTGCACCACGTCTCCTTCAAGGCGGATTTCGAGGAGGTGGGGACGGGCAGACTCTTCAGCCGGGGCGTCACGCTGGCACTCCAGGATCCCCTGAGTCCCGGGCTGACCAGCGGCTGGATTCTCGTGGACGCCGAATACGGCTACACGGCCACATCGGTGAAGGACCTGGAGGGCAGCAAGGCGGTGATGAAGGATCTGAAGGTCCGTCTCTTCGCCAAGACCAAGGAATCGGGAGACGTCCTGCTGGGTGTGTTTCCCGTCGAGAGGGTCGTCAGGGCCAAACTAGGGGAGTAACCGAAGGTCCTCCGGCCCATGAAGCAACGGAAAATCCGGGTTCTGGCGGTGGCCCTCATTTCCTCCATCCTGTTCCTGGTCACCCTGATCGGGGCCGGGAAATTGTTTCTGTTCGAATCACTGGAAGAGGCGGCGCTGGCGCGCGGCAGGGACGAATTCTCGCGCCTGTTCACCGAGGAGAGGCATCTCTGGGAATCCCGCCTGGATCATGGGCAAACCGCGGCCCGCATCCTGGGCGCCGTGTTCTCCGGACCTCGCAGCGATGCCGGCCTCAATTTGGAACGGGACGGCCAGAGCGGGCGCCTCCTGATGGATGCTGCCGAGGGGCAGGGAATGGGGATCTTCGTGTCGGATGTATCCCGCAGCGGCGCGGATCTGGCCCGCCTGGCCGCGCACGCCGCCGCACTGCAACCGCAGATGTCCGCCCTAGGTTCCCGCATCACCGCTGTTCACTTCGTTTCCCGGGACAACTGGATCGCCTGCATTCCCGGAGAGTGGGTGCGTCAGGTCGAGGTCGGCCACGATCTCAGGGAGGATCTGTTCTACCGCCTGGCCGCACCTGAAAACACGCCGCGTCAGTTGCCCGTGATCACGCCGCTTTACTTCGATGACATCTGGAACGGCTGGGTGGTTTCCATCCTGTTTCCGGTTACGGCGGCGGGGGAGTTCCGGGGCGTCCTGGGGGTCACGGTCAAAATCGACATCTGGATCACTGACGCCCGGGCAGCCAACCACATTCGCGAAGGGCGGATGTTCCTGACCGACTCCCACCTGCAGCCGACACTGCACCGGGACCTCCTGCCGCTGTACCAGCGTCGGGATTTTCAGCTGAACGATGTGTTTCCATTCTCCGACCGGGTGAGAGATCGAACGACCCGGGAGATCCTGGCGCGTTTGGAACCCGGGGCCTTCGACGTACGCGTGATGACGCTGGCGGGTCACACCCGGATGGTGGTTGGGAGCGCCCGCATGCCGCGGCTGGGCTGGTATTATGTCTGCAACCGGGATCTGAATGAACTCGGCGCGGGGATGCGCGGTGCCGCGTGGCGTTTCCTGCTGATTGCCTCGATCCTGGTGGTCGGTGTCAACTTGCTGCTCTTTCTCTTCTTCGGCCTGACCGTGCTCCGGCCGGTTCGGCGGGTGATCGGGCACCTGAAGGGCTTCAGGGATCGAGAGGGCGCGGACGACGACGCGGCCCCCGCACACTTCATTCCGCTGCTGGGGGAACTCCAGAGCAGCATCCACCGGGTCTTCGGCAGGCTCACCGCCCAGGTCAAGGAGATCGAGGAATCCAAAGAGTACGTCGAAACCCTGATGCGCACGATCCAGGTGTTCATCGTGGTCCTGGACCGCCGTCTCAGACCGATATACATCAACGACTACGCGCTGAAGAAGCTGAGGATCGACAAGCAGAGGATGACCGATCTCCGGATATTCGAGTTTGTGGACCGGTCGTTCGTCCGGCGTCTCGGACAGCTGCTGCGGGAGACGGACAACGTCCTGAACAGCGAAACCCGCCTGAGGCTGGCGAACGGCAGGGCCATCGACGTGGAGGTGTCGGTCTCGAAGCTCTTCAACACGACGGATGGATGGATCGGATACATCGCGGTGGTCGATGATATCACCAAACGAAAGAAGGCCGAGATGAACCTGCGCAATCAGATCTCTTTCACGCGCCAGATCTTCAAGGCCATCCCCGATATGATCCTCATCGTGGACCGCGAACTGAAGGTGGTGTTCAACAACGAAAAGGCCGAGGCCCTGCTCGAGGGCGTGGCGCCGGGCGACAGGACGATCACCGGCCTTTTGTCCGAGAAATCGCTGGAGGTTGGATTCGACGAATCGTTGCGCAACATCATCCGCAACGGCGAGACCATCAAGCAGATCAACGTGATGAATCCCTTCTCCGAAGGATTTCATTCGGTGGACCTGCTCATCGAGCCCATACAGACGGTGACGGGGATCATCGGCGCCGTCATCATCATCCGGGACATCTCCGAGTGGAGAAACCTCACCGAGAAGATCAAGAGCCTGCAGGAATTCCTGGGCCGGTTGATCGACGCCAGTCCATTCGGCATCGTGTCGATCAACGAACAGAACCAGGTGTCGGTGTGGAACAAGGCGGCCGAGCGCCTGTTTCAACTCTCCGGGCATCACGTCCTCGGCAAGGATGTCTTCGAGATCCACCCCTTCTTCCTCGCCTACAAGGATACGATCAACGAGGTGAAGGTACTGGATAAGTCCTTCTTCATGACCGATCAGAGGATGGATTGCCCGGGGGAGCCCTTCAAGGTATTAAACCTGAACTTCTATCCCGTGCGCAGCGATGGCCAGAACGTGGTCATCAACGTGGAAGACGTATCCGAACTGCGCCGCCTGGAGGATTCGCTCCTCCAGGCCCAGAAGATGGAGTCGCTCGGCCTGCTGACCAGCGGCATCATTCACGATTTCAACAACATCCTGAGCGGTATCGTGGGCTACGCCTCGCTGCTGGAGAAAAAAGTCGAAGGGAAGAACGAACTGAAGAAATACACGGCCAATATCATCGCCTCGGGAGAGCGTGCATCCGGATTGATTCGTCAGATCCTCGACTTTTCACGCAAGCGGCTCTCCAGGAAAGAGGTGCTGGATATCAACCAGGTGATCGACGAACTCTTGGGATTTCTGAGTGTCAATCTGAAGGGCGTGAAAGTGGTCAAGGTGTTTTCCGAAAACCATATCCGCCTGAGCGCCGACCGCACCAAGATATCACAGGTGATGATCAACCTGATCATCAACGCCAAAGAAGCGATGGAGGGGATCGACCACCCCGAGCTGTGGGTCCGGACCGAAGAGGTGCTCATCAAGGGACAGAAGGATCTGATGGACGGCGTCTATGCCAAGATTTCACTGACGGACAACGGTCTGGGCATCGCGGATGAGGATCGTGAGAAGATATTCGAACCCTTTTATTCCACCAAGGACAAGAGCAAGAGCACCGGCCTGGGACTGGCCATTGTCCGCGACATCGTCAAGGAGTGCCAAGGCGCGATCCAGATCGATTCCACTCCGGGAAAGGGGACGACCTTCAGCCTGCTGATTCCCTCGGTGAAGGAGGAGTACTACGAGGCCTCGCCCGAACCCGCTTCCATGATCCAGCCGGCCATCGAGGGCGCGATACTGCTCATCGACGACGAGGCGGTCATCCGCGAGATAGGCAAGGACATGCTGGAGTCCATGGGCGTGGGTTGTTTCACGGCGGGGAACGGCGAGGAAGGACTGGCGCTGTACGAATCCCACCGGGATGAGATCGGCATGGTACTGCTGGATATCGAGATGCCGGGAATGTCCGGAGACCAGGTGGCCGGGGCGCTGAAGAAGATCGATCCGGACGTCAAGATTCTCTTTTCCAGCGGCTATACGAAAGAGTACCTCGAGGCGAAGGTGTTCAACGGCAAGATCGAAAACTTCATCGCCAAACCCTTCCACCTCAGCCAGCTGTCGGAAACCCTCCACCGGTTGCTGAAGGAGTGATCCATGACGGATGCCAGCGCCGAATCCCTCCAGGGACTGGAACCATGGAAGCGGCTCTCGACCCATTTCGAGCGTATCCGTGGCCTCCATCTCGGCCATCTGTTCGAACGCGACCCGCACCGGGTCCAACGTCTGAGCCTGGGTTGGAAGGGGATTCTGTTTGACCTCTCCAAGAACCGGGTGACGCCGGAAACCCTGGGGTTGCTGCTCGATCTGGCCCGGGCCCGCGGCCTGAAGGGTGAAATGGAGCGCATGGCCGCCGGTGAGCACATCAACCGCACCGAAGACCGGGCCGTTCTGCACATCGCCCTGCGTCATATGGGGCGGCGACCGGTTCTCTGTGACGGCCGGGACGTGATGCCGGCCGTGCGCCGCGTGCGCCGTCAGATGAACGAGGCGGCGGCCGCGATCCGGGGGGGGCTATGGCGGGGTCATTCGGGGCGCCGGTTCAAGCACATCGTCCATATCGGTATCGGTGGTTCCGGGCTGGGACCCAGGCTGGCCGTGGAGGCCCTGGAGCCCTACCGAGGACGCGATCGGTCCTTCCACTTCGTCAGCAACCTGGACGGAGAACAGATCGCCCAGACCCTGAAGTCGGTTCAACCCGAGAGGACGCTGTTCATCGTGGCCTCGAAGAGTTTCACCACGGAGGAAACACGGGTCAACGCGGATACGGCCCGTGACTGGCTCGTGGCCTTCTACGGACGGGAAGAGGCCGTGGCCGACCACTTCGTGGCCGTGACCTCAAATCCGCGGGCGGCCGAGGAGTTCGGGATCCGGCCGGAACGGATTTTCGAGTTCTGGGACTGGGTCGGAGGCCGGTTTTCTCTGACTTCGGCCGTGGGCCTGCCGGTGCTTCTCGCCGTGGGCCGGCGGAAATTTCTCGAAATGCTGCGGGGATTTTACGACATGGACGCCCATTTCTTCACGGCGCCCTTCGAGCAGAACCTGCCGGTGATCATGGGGATGCTGGGTGTCTGGTACGTCAACTTTTTCTCTGCCCGCACCCGGGCGGTGATCCCCTACAGCCACCTGCTTCGGCGTCTGCCCGCCTACCTGCAACAGGCCGAGATGGAATCCAACGGGAAGTCGGTGGATCGCCAGGGACGGCCGGTTCCCTACCACACCGCGCCCGTGGTCTGGGGGGAACCGGGGACCGACGGGCAGCATGCCTTTTTTCAGCTGCTACACCAGGGAACGCAGATCGTTCCCTGTGATTTCATCGGTTTCCGCCGGGCCCACGATTCTCCGGGTGATCACCAGCGCCGGCTCACCGCCCATCTCCTCGCCCAGACCCGGGCATTGGCTTTCGGACGGGACGCCGAGAGCCTGCGGTCTGCGGGCGTCGAGGAGGCGCTGGTGCCGTTCAGGACCTTTGCCGGAAACCGCCCCAGCACGACCATCCTGGCCGATCGGCTGACACCCCGCACACTGGGTCAACTCATCGCGCTGTACGAGCATCAGATCTTCGTGGAGGGGGTGATATGGAACATCCACTCCTTCGATCAGTGGGGTGTTGAACTCGGCAAGGCGCTCGCGCGGGAGGTCTACCGGGAACTGGCCGGAACCGGCCGCCCGCCGGCTTCGTTCGACGCCTCCACCCGGGCACTGATCATGGACATCAAACAGGATTCAGCCGGTGAGGAGGATGGCCCCACGCCCGAATGATGGGAAACCGCTGGCGGGTGATGCGACCGAGAGAGAAACGACCGCCGTACTGGGTGCTCCTGGTGGCCTGCCTGGCCCTGTTCCAGACGCTGACCGGCACCCCCGCCCGGGATGAAGCAACGGTTCGGGCCGAGGGGTGTCTGGAACTGGGGATCGACTCCTCGGAAAGACGGTATTTCAGCCCCATCTTCCGTTTCGCTTTCCCGACCCGCTGGTTCACCATCGACACGGAGGTGATGTTTCAGCAGCGGGCCAACAGCCGCATGTCCGGGGCCGTGGATTACTGGCTGAACCTGGGCGTTTCCCGATCCCTGGGCCGGAGCTACCACCTCGAGGGCCGGTTGCAGCACATGTGCCGTCACCTGGCTGTGGCCGACAACCCCACCACGTTCAATCTCAACGAGTTGTTCCTGCGCGCCTGGCGCTCCTCACCGGGCTGGCGGCTGGGACTCGGCGTCGGGGGGTACACCGGGGGGAGCGTCGACTATTCATTCCTGCTGCTGGCAAACCTAGAGTTTCCCCGGATTTTCGGCAGCGATGTTTCCGTGCTCACGGAATGGAAGTGGCGCGACGGTTCGGAGTTGCTATACGACCTGGAGGTCGCTTTCTCACTGAATCCGGGGGTGGAGCTGTTCGTGCGACACAGCCTGCAGTACGAATTTCCCGCCACCAGTTATATCGGCCTGCGATTGACGTCGGCCGGACGCCTGGCCGATCATCTCGATGCCATCAAACTGATCACGGGATTCTATCCCTATTTCGAACGCCACAAGATCAACGTGGAGGGGGAATTCCTGCTGGCCTTCTTCAGAAACGATCACCGCAGGGTGCTCTTTTCCATGAATTTCGTCGCACCGATCCTGAGGGATGACGGTTTCTGGGGCACCTTCTTCCCGGACCACATGGTCTATCCATTCACCCTGGAGTACCAGCGCAGGCTGGGGGAACGGTGGCACCTGTCCTGGTTCGCCGCTTACCGCATGGTCCTGCCCCTCGACGTGGACGATCCCTACCGGGCGGATCTGGGGACCGGCCTGCGGCTGCGGAACGTGGCCGATTTCGACCATCTGGACCGGCCCTGGCGTCTCGAGATTTCCACGGGCGTGAACTTCAAGCACGGGATCGAGCTGGGGCTGAAGTTCGGCATGACCCTCATGCGGCTGGGAAACATGGGACTCCATGGCGACCTGCGCCTGGCGATCAACGACGAACGGGTGCAGACCAGCCTGGGATTCTTCTTGGACACCGGCCGCCGGGTGTCGGTGCGGCCGTTCGTTCGACTCCACAGCGAGGACCCGGGAATCGACGGGTCCGGATCGGACATCCGTTTCCTCTTCGGCGTGGGACTGTTCCACTGGAGCGACGACGGATGAACGACAGACATCACGGAGGACCACATGATCATCGATGAAATCGTAGGGCGGCGCGCCGTCCGGCGCTACGACGACCGCCGGCTCCCCGAAGACGCCTTCCGTCGCATCCTGGAGGCGGGCCGACTCGCGCCCAGCGCCCGCAACGCCCAGGATTGGCGGATCGTGGTGGTGCGCGATCCGGCCCTTCGGGACCGCCTGGTCGAGGCCGCCTCGCCTCACCAGGCGTGGCTCAAGACCGCGCCGGTTCTGCTCGTGGCCTGCGGGCTGGATCCCGATTACGTGATGCGCTGCGGTCAACCGGCCTACCCCATCGATCTGGCCATCGTCCTGGACCACATCTCGCTGCAGGCGGTGGCCGAGGGCATGGGGACCTGCTGGATCGGTTCGTTCTACGAGGGGCCGGCACGCGAAGTGCTCGGAATTCCCGACAGGATTCGCCTCGTTCAGATCATGAGCCTGGGGTATCCGCTGGACACGCCCGGGCCCACGCCGCGGAAATCCTTCGATCG
>Ga0180434_10009672_pt1 | contig 10441 bp, 14 predicted proteins | sample SS_ome_7_FD_132453 | JGI IMG/M metagenome (GOLD analysis project Ga0180434, IMG submission 132453) | Hypersaline lake sediment archaeal communities from the Salton Sea, California, USA - SS_1_D_2 metaG | ecosystem: Environmental > Aquatic > Non-marine Saline and Alkaline > Hypersaline >... | reverse complement strand
GTCAACGCGGTCGGTCAGCAGGTGATGCGGATGACGCAGTTCCCCGGCGGCCCGCTGAACACGCCCGTGGCATTCGCCAACCTGTGGGCGCCGCTCCGGCAGTTCGTCCAGTTCCCGTCCCGCACGATGGAGCTGTTGCTGAGCCACCCGGGGACCGCGGGGCGGATGATCGCAGCGGGCGGGACCGTTTACGGGCTGGGGAAGATGGCCGGGTACGACGTGTCTCACGGACTCGTCTTCGGCGCGCTGCCGGCCCCGTACTCGTCGGATCAGCCATTCTTCCCTTCGCCTTACTTGCCGCCGATCCTGGGGCTGGGCGGGGCCGTGCTCGGGGACATCTACGAGGGGGAAGGCTTCGAGCAAACGCGGCGAGCGCTGCCGCTGCTGATGCCGGGGGGTGTCGCAGCGGCCCGGGCATCCACTTACATTGCGCCGGGGCTGGCGAGGAAGCTGGACCGGCCGTGGGCGGACTACGAACATCCTACGCCGGACGGGAGGGTGCCGATCTACACCGCGGAAGGCTCGCTCCGAGAGCTGAAGACCCCGACTCAGATGATTGCCGACGCGACGGGATGGCGGACGCTTACGGGGCGGCCCGAGTCGCAGATGACGGCGTATCTCCTGAAGCAGCGGGACAAGATAAGGTTGATCCGGCGCAGTTACATTGAGGCGATCGCCCGCAACGACATGGCCGAGGCTGATCGAATCAACAGCCTGTACCGCCGTAAGTACCCGGGGCTAGGGGACATTACGGTCAAGAAGAGTGACATCCGGGCGGTCCACCTGCGGCATAACGTCTCCCGTATCGAGCGCATCCTGGAGACGATGCCCCCGGATGCCCGGGAGATGTTCGGGTCGATGGTGGGCGTGGGCCTTGGCGAGGCAAGCGAGGGACTACTAGGAGTAGACCCGGCCTTACTAGGCAAACCGGGTACGATCCGGTCCCGGGACGCAGAACGTCTGGCGGTGAACGAGGAGGCCCCCGAGGCCGTGCGGTCCATGCTGGACGAAGGCCGGGGGCTGCCTATGCTACGGCCGGATCAGACCGGTGGGCAGGTGGGGTCGCCGCTGCCGGCGTTCGAGGGATTCTCCGGGTACTAGAGTGCTGAGTTGCTGAGTGCTGAGCAGGGAGATTTCGGACCCTACCTGGCCGTAAGTCTCGTGTTTTGGCCTCGCCTGGCCGTCTGCGAGGGTCCGAAGCTATGACCGTAACTCCCGCGGGTGACAGGGTTTACGGGCGGGGGCTGGGTGCATGGCATGCAAGAGGTCGTGGGTTCGACTCCCATCGGCTCCAGTCCTAACCTCTCCCCCCACAACGACTTACGGGCACCCACTTCGTCCCGCTTGACTTCGGTTTCGGACCTTTCTATAGTCTTTCGGACCCTTGTGACACGGTTGTTCGGAGACTTCCATGAGTCGAGCCAGGCCGAGGTATGATGCAAGCCGGAACCAGTGGCGGATCAAGCTGCGGGGACGGTGGCGGTACCTGTGTAGCGGGGCCGATGCGGAGGACCTGGCCTGGGAGAACGCGAAGCGGCTCAAGGAGGGGATGGGGGACGGGGCGGAGCTGCCGAGCAGGCCACGGTCAGTAGTGCAAGCGGCGCTGCTGTGGCTGCGGTTGAAACAGCCGGGGTCGGCGTGGCATCGGGCGATCCTGGCTCCGTTCATGGAGTGGGCGGTCGGGCAACCCCTGGGCGATGTGCCCGCAGACTACCTCGAAGACTACATGACGAGCCTGAGGGGGCGGTACGCGGCCGAGACGATCCGGAAACAGGTGAGCTACGCGAGAGCGGTGCTACGATGGGCTGGACGCCGCGGTTATCTCAAGGCCGAGGTGCCGGAATTGCCCCGTCTGCCGAGATCGGCGACGAAGGACCGAAGCTACACGCCCCTGGCGGCAGGTGACATACTGTCGGTACTTCCCGCGAAAGCCCGACGACTCGTCCAGTTCATCGCGTTGACGGGCTGCCGGCCCGAGGAGGCTTGTCGGTTGCGATGGGCGGAGCAACGGGACTCCGCCGTCTTCGAGCTGCACCGGGGCAAGACGTTCGAGCGAACGGGCGAGCCGCGGGTGATTCTGCTAAGCGAAGAAGCGGAGCGGTTGCTGGCCGAGGGGCCGCGGGAGAGCGAATATGTGTTCACGAGTCGGCTGGGCAAACCGTATACGTCATCGGGGTTGCGGAGCATCCTGCGGCGAGCGGGGGAGAAGGTGGGGGTGAAAGTGACGGGGGCATACCAATTTCGCCATACGTGGGCCCAAACAGCCAGTGATCGCGGGCTGAGCATGGACGATATCGGTAAGGCGCTGGGGCACGCGCAGGGGTCCCGGATCACCCGGCATTACGCGAGGGTGACACAGAGGCGTGCTCTGGAGGCGGTTCGCCGGCATACCCCGCTGGAACCAAAGCACCCCCTTTCTGAGCCACCCATTTCTGGATAGCCGGCCAGGAGGAGCCGATCATCCAGCGGCCGATGGGAGCGGCTTCGACGATGATTTCGTTTTCGACCTCGATTCCGAAGAAGGCGTAGGGGAGATCGACGGCCCAGAGGCTGCGCATGAAGGGGGCTCCTGTTCGCGGATAAGGACGGCGTTGATTACGCAGGACTCGTCCCACCCGTAGTCGAGGGGGTCCTGCCCGTAACGGTCGCGCGATTTCTTGCCGCACGCGGCGCAAACCCAGATGTGGCCCGGCGGGGCCTGGCTATCGGACATCAGGCGGTCTCCTGAAGCAGGCGGAGGTCTTCGACTTCGAGGGACGCACGGCGGGTATCGTGGGGCGTGGACTTGCCGAGGAGGCGATCCACGGACGATCGGGGGTAGCGGACGGGTCCGTCGCCTGCGAGACGGAACCCGTGCAGCCGCCCCTGGGCCCGCCAGCGCCGCACGGTACGAACGCTGACGCGGAGTAGTTCGGCAACCTCACGAGCGGTCAGCAGGGGCATCAGGGACCTCCAACGCGAAGTGCGTCAGGCCAGTAGATATTAGACCGTTGGGGTCCTCCAAAAAGACCTGAAGGTGCTGTTCGCAGAGCATGACCGTGTGCTGCGGGTGGCCCCGCGCGTCCTCACCCCAGGTGACTTGCACATGAACTGGTCGGTCACAAAAACTCACGTCGCACGTAGCTTGGGTCATTGCATGGAACTCCTGACGACGGCCACGTCGAGCATGTTGATCCGGCCGTCGAGGTTCACGTCGAATCGGCACGTCTGATCGGTCACCAGCGTGCCGTTCATGCTGCGCACCGCCGATACGTCGGTGAGATTGACTCGGCCGTCGCCGTTCACGTCGCCGAACCGCGCGGTGACCGTGTACTGGACCTTGCTGACGACGATGCGGATGCCCTCGGCGGACGGTGTGATGGACAGCCACGCCAGATCGTCTTCGCTGACCGTCACGTTCCACTCGCCGTTTGGCTGCCGGGGATCGACGTTGGCGCCGGGCGCGAGCGGCATCGAGAAATGTTGGCAGCCGTGTAACCGGCGGATCGCCGGCGCGATCGTCGGGCCCACGAGCGGCTCGGCGGACGGGGTCACCGGTGCGGCGCCGTTTGGCTCCGGGGGCAACCGGTCCGGCCGGCACGCCAGCACCCCGAGCGCAAAGATGCCTAGAGCCCTGCGAGTTATGCCTAACATTCTGCGTTCTCCCTCGGGCGGTAGAACTGGCGTCGGCCGGACCCGTCGGGATGCCGTTCCCACGTCCCTAGTTGGACCAGCCGATTGCCGAGGTCCCTAGCGGTAGATAGGGCGCAAGTGTCCCACCACCCGGCCAGGTCACCGCGTTCGATCTTCCTGGCGATCTGGCGGAAGGCGTACTCGATTGACAAGCAGAAAAAGCAGACGCCGCGACTATAGAGACTTCCGGAAGAGGTCGGGAGCTTGCATTGGTTGCATATTGGCACGCTGGGCCTCCCGCCACGTTGGGCTTCTAAGAGCGCTGCGATATCGGGGGGCTGCCAACCTTCCGGCTTGAGGAGCTTGCCGTCTTCACGATGGGCGCCGCCGTCCTTGCGCATGTTGGCGGCGTGGACGGCGTTCCACAGGGGGCGCAGGTCGATTCCGTAAGTGAGGGCCATGCCGATCAGGACGTAGATCGAGTCCACGATGGCGTCCGCGATTTCCGCCAGGTCCTTGTGGCGATGCGCGCCCCATAACTCGCTGATCTCCTCCAAAACCAGACGTACCCTGTGGTCTTGCGTACCGAGGCCGGGGAGGCTCGGGCTGTCACCGAGCGGGAGGCGGAACTTCTCGTGAAAGGCCCGTACATCGGCGACCCAATCCGGGGCGGACGGTTCTTGTGCGGGGGTCATTTGTGCCTCCTTCCTTGGGGCTTGCGATGCTTGAAGTATTCGACCTGGCGAAGACGCTTTTCGGCGGCCTCACGGGTCTTGTAGGGGCCGCCGAGGTTCTTGCCGTCCTCACTCACGACCTTCCAACCGCTCTTGGTCTTGCGGATCATTGTTAGGCTCCTGTTCGGGTCGGCGGTAGCCGAGGATACCGACCACCACCTCGTAAACTTCGGACCAGGCCAAGGGGCATCCCTTGGCGACCTTGGCGTCGTTGATCGCGTGGATGAACTCGAAAGTGGCGTCGTCGTAGCTGCTCTGGATGGCGCCGTCCTCCACCTGAGAACGGCCCCGGGTGCCTGCACCGCGCGGGGCGAACTGAGCCGTGCGAGTACGGACGTAGGGCTTCGCTCCGCGGTGGTTCCACGGGTACGGATCGGAACGGAGCGAGACGGCGGTGTTACGGAGGCGGCGCTCTTGCACGACCATCAGGTGGCCTCCTGAAGTACGGGGTAGAGAGTAGGCGGGAAGAACGTGACTTCCCGGAAGAGATCGCGGTAGTCGTCGGCGAGTCGGTAACGGTTCGGGGCAGCGAAGAACTCCACGGCATCGACGTGGACGAGCTGCACGAGCCGATCGTGCAGGTCCATGCCGCTCCACTTCAGGTTGGCCGCGAGCGTGGTTTGGGGAACGTAATCCGGGGTGCGGTAGAGTTCGACGAGCAACCGGTTGAGGAACGAGGGGAGGCTATCGTAGGCAATGCGGAGCGCAAATCGGTAATCGGTCTCGTCCGGCGGGCGCGCGGAGAGGACAGAGCGGAGGATCGCGAGCTTTTCAAGCTGGTGGAGGAGACGGTCGGGACTCTCCGGTTGGGCGGGCCCGTGCTTGTAGGCGCTGGTGCGGATGCGAACGACAGCGGTCGCGACGCGGGAAAGCCGCTGGTGCAGTTCGTCGGGCAACGACGGGAACTGCCAATCGGGGTCGCGGGCGAGACGATCGAAGAGAATGTCCAGCTCGCGATGGACGACGCCCTTGGCGGCTTCACATGCGGCGATCTTGTCGGGGCTGAGTATCGCACGGGCGGCGGCGCGGCGGGCGGCCTCGGAAAGGGATTCCCTCGGACGGCAGATGCGGAGAGCCACGAGCCTCTCGCCCATCGCCTGGTTGTAGAGCGCGAGTTCGTCGAGCTTCGGGGTAGCGCAGATAAGAACGGACGTGTCGATCCGACCACCGCGTTGACCGACGTGGCCGAAGTCTTTGGTGTACTTGCCGTCGAAAACCACGCGGAGCTTGCCCAGCAGCTTGTCCACTTCGCGGGGGTCTGAAGTGGCCAGGGGCGAAATATCTTGGATAACGAACGCCTTGCCTTCGAGCTTCGGCAACAGCGAGGGGTCGTGGTCGGGGTCAGCATCGTCGCGGTAACCGCTGACGAGTGCGGTCTGGGAAAGATCGCTGGTGCAGTAGGTGCGCGTAGGCCAGTCGTCGAGGACGTGGGTCATGCCCGTCTTGCCAGAACTCGGGGGCCCCAGGAGGTAGCCCCAGACGGGCTCGATGTGGGGAACGGCGTGGCCGGGGGAGTGATGGGCCGCGGCTCCGGGAACGTGTTGTGAGGCGACGACACACATGATAAAGTCCACGGCCGGCAAGTCGTCCTCAGGCAGGATCAGGTAGGTGGCCAGGGCCTCGTGGATGACCTCCAAAGGTGAACGGTCTGTTGGCATCCGTGCCGATCGTCCTTCCAGAAAAAACGGGGGGCCCGTCATCCGTGACGAGCGGTCCCGACACGCCTCTCGGGCTGCGTGCGAGAGACGGGCCCCCCGCGACTCACTTAGCGCGTACCCCCACCACCCACCGCCGGAATGGCCGGCGGGTCACGTATGCCCGGTACAAGCGACCGAGTACGGGGCGCCAGTACCAGCCCTCCATCTCGATCTCGTCCCAGCGGCTGTGCTCGGGGTGGACGTAGGCCCACCGGCCCCACCACCAGGTAAAGATGTTTTGCCATACTCTCTCGCGTCGAGTCGTCCTCGGGTACGGCACATCGCCAATCATCACAGCCTCCATGCAAACATCCACATGCGTCCGAGCGTTCAAGCGTTCTTTCGACTCAGGGGAGAGGGTCTCGAACCCCCATCCGCGGCGCCACAAGCCGCTGTGCTCCCGGTTGCACCATCCCCTGACGATCGGCCGGGGAAACGCATGAGTCCGCTGTGCGGGTCTAAGCAGGTCCCGGCCGAACGTGATTGTCCTCCCGCCGTGGATCAGGCCTCCCTGGGGAGGGCTGGCAGGGAGTAGGAGTAACGCCCTGCGAGGACGCCCAGCTACCCGCCAGCGGCGGGCTCTGAGAGCTGGTTCCCGTAACGGGCTCTCACGGCTTACCCGCCCGCCGGCGACACCGAAGCACCCCGGCGGGATTCCGATGCACGATGCCCGTCAATACCGGGGAGGGCCCCGCTCGATGGACGAGGGGGCAGCCTCCCCACGGGCATCCACTAACTAGGCAGCCTCGGCTGCTGCCGGGGCGTTGTCACCCAACGAGACGACCTCGTTGATGAAGAGGTTCTTGTAGGGCTCGCCGGTCTTCTCCGACTTTCGGGTGCTGAACTTGAGGTCGGCCTGGAGGATCAGCTTCTTCGCGATCGCCTTGTCCAGGAGAGCCAGGGCGTCAGGGATCGACGCGCCCTCGGGCACCTGACCGGCAAGACAGGTTGCGATGTAGCCTAGCATCCGGGCTAACGACTGGGGCGTCTGGTTGTTCAGCGGGCCGGGGTGGTCGAACTCGCGATCGGCTTCCGGGCCCGACATGATGCGGTAGCGAGGCCGGATGTACGCGACGGTCTGACCCGTCTTGCTGTCCTGGAAAGCACCTCGGCGCACCCTGAGTAGTTGGAGGGTGAGCTTCTGGGGCGGGGTTGGGAGCCAATCGCCGCGGTCGGCGTTGGCCCAGTCCGCTTGCGTGGACGCTACCGCTTGCTCGAAAGCAGCGTCCAAATCACTGGTGGTCTTGGCCATCTTACACTCCTGGGCCGTTGGCCCAACTGGGAAGGGGGGGCGCCCCTTCGGACTCAGAACCATAACGAAATCAGGTGCCGACTACGCGGCATCCCGAGAACCTTCCTCGATCTGAGCGGCCTGCTGGCGCTCGACTTCGGCGTTGTAAGCGTCGGCATACGCCGCCCATGCGTCGCGCGGTGGTAGTTCCAGCTTGTCGGGGATGGCGACGCGGCAGCCCCGCTCACGGTCGTTGCCGAGCGGAATGGTCCGCAGGACGACCTTGACGATAGTGTCCACCTCCTGGGTCTTGCACTGGTAGGGCTTGCCGTCGATCGTCACGGTCTCCATGCGAGGCTTGGTGACTTCTGTCATGCCGATGTGCATGATCTGATCGACGCGCTTGAGGAGTTCGCGGCGGGCGGATTCGATCAGGCAAGGCTTGATCTCCACCCAGGTGTTCTCGCCGTGGGAGAACGTCTTCTCGACCTGGTGGGTATTGAGGATCAGGCCGTAGCCCGCACGCTCCATGTCGTCGATCTCCCGGAGGAGACGGGACGCGACCTCGAACCAGCCCGCTCCCCGGCCCTTGTAGTCCGTAATCGAATCCAACTCGTGCTCGCGGCAGAAGCGGTCGATGATGACGGACAGGAGAAAGTCCACCGAATCGAACGCCACCGTCGTGAACTGAGGGGACGCGGTCTTGGCGTCGGCGAGGAGGGCGGACTTCACCTGCTGGTAGCGGTCCCAAAGGTCCCGGGCATACCACTCGGGGTTGGCGGCGCGATCATCGGGGGCGGGGCAGTCGGTCAAGCCCGCGATGTACGCGCGGGGGTGGGGGATAGCGGCGCAGCCCCCCTCGAAGTCCAGAACGCAACAGCCGGGGTGGCTGACCGCGAACGTGGACTTGCCGCTCTTGCGTAACCCCATCAGCAAGATGCGGGCGCGCTCGGGGGGTCGCGGGTGGTAGCCCCGCGTCAACTGAACGCCCTGAAAGGCGGGCTTGAGGGGCTGACCCGTGAACGCCGACGTGACGATCTGGTCAGCCTGGGGCTTAGAGGGGGTTTTGGTACTCATGGGTTCCTCCTGTTCTGTTGGTACATTCAATCTCCTAACGGTCTCCAATCCGATTAACGATCGTCGATCCGCCGGAAGTCCTGCCGGGAATCGCGGCGGATAATGGTCGGCCAATCACGTACACGGTTCATGGCCGCAGCACGGCACAGCGGTAAGTAGGGACAGGCTCGGTTCCAATCCAGGCAAGCCTGGTCGTTGTCGGTGAAACGGGCCAAGTCGAGACGCGCCCGGCTGGCGAGCGCGACTTGATGGATCGTCGCGAGCAGGTCTTCGGTGAGGATGGGCCCAACATGCGGCACGGACGAGATCGAAATGGGCGGGTCCGTGGGATTGAGCCGGTTCTTCTCGTCATACCACTCGTGGACGCGCTGGATGTACTGCTCGAAGACTTCGCCGCGTCGCTTGTTAACGTGGATCGTGGGCTTCCGGATGATGTTGTGGAGGCAGCCCCCGATCGTGACGGGCTCGCCGCGGGCCTGATGCCACGCCCAGACCACGTACTTGTAGTAGCGAGGCTGGAACTCGAAGGGGAGCGACATGGCCCGCATCGAAGGCGAATGACTGGTCGTCTTGTGGTCGGGAATCCAGAGCGCCCCCGTCGCGCGATGGCGGAGGACCAGGTCCGGTTGAACTACGAGGGGCGCGCTGATGCCGGGGATGCGCACCGAATAGACCTGCTCGACGCTCACGATGTCGTGAGCATTGAGGAGCTGCTCGCGGGGGATGCGGTAGGCGAGTTCGACGGCCATCGCACAGGCGAGCTGGGCGTCCTTGCGGACTTCCTCGGCGACCTCGATAAAGGCCCGGCCGTCCGGGAGCAGGCCCGAGGGGTCCGCGTCCTTCTTGATGCGGTTGAGGGCGCCGTCGATGCGTCGTGCGGTCATGGTCCCGAAGTTCGCAACCGCACCGCCTTGGTAGAACGCTTCGAGGAGAGCGTGGAAGACGCGACCGATAAACAACGCCGAACTGTATGCTCCACGGGGTATGAGCCCGAGGCGGTCGTGGAACATGAACGCCCGTTTACATCTTCGGAACTGACGGACACTGCTGGAACGAACGGGGGGGCTTCCGACATTGATCCGCGGGGGGCCCGCCCAAAACGTGCGTCGAAGGCGAGGGACCTCGTGGTAGGCGGCGGCCTGGCGAGACGCGGTCACGATCGCCTTCGAGTCGAACGGCTGCGAACCGCTAGGGATGACAGGAGGATTCCCCCGCTGGCGCTCCGTGGGATCGACCCGGGGTCGGCCGGGGAGGTCCTGCGTCCGCAAGAGCGGATCAGGATGCTTCGTCGCGAGGGGAACGGTTTCGGTCGTCATCTTCAGGCTCCTACTGTTCGAGGCTCAACCTGGGCCACCTACGCAGCAGCCTCCTCCGGCTGAGCCGGTTTGGCGTCGATGAAGTTGTTGGCCAGAAGGTCGTCGGCCGCGGTGACCAACTCGTGAACCTGGGCGTAACCAGCGATATCGACGATGTTATCGCGGCGGGGGCGGTGGCGGTGGCGCACCAGCTTGTCGAGCATCCAAGCGAGGGAAACGTCTCCGGGACGGACAGGCCACCCGAAGTAAGTGTTCCAGAGGTGAGCCACGGTGGCGTGGTGCGGATACGGGTGGCCGTATTGTTCGCGCCGGCCACCGAACACGATACGAGTCGCTTCGGCGAGAACCGGCTCGTGGTAGGGCTCCAGATTGTGAGCGTGGACCACGGGCATCCCGAGCCAGCGGGCTACAGCGACTTCCTTTGTGGCCCCAGAGGAATGCTCCCAACCCGGAAGGACCGCGATCGCGGTGGCTTCCTGGATCAGAATGGGCAGGTCCCGGCGAAGGTAGTAATCAAGAGACTCGTCTAGCTTGTCGGGCTCGATGGTGGCGGGGCTGATGACCTTCCAGCCCTCCTCGGTAAGGCGCTTGGTGACGGCCTCGAAAGCAGGAAAGTTGAACTCGGAGTGCCCCGACATGGGGCCGGCGAGGTAAAGCACGTCACGGTCTTTGTTCAAGGGACTAGGGCACATAAGTTACCTCCGTTGCCTTAAAGCGGCACAGGTCAACAACAAACGGACGATCTCGCGCCCCAGGTCGTGACGAACGACCGAG
>Ga0180434_10009670_pt1 | contig 10441 bp, 4 predicted proteins | sample SS_ome_7_FD_132453 | JGI IMG/M metagenome (GOLD analysis project Ga0180434, IMG submission 132453) | Hypersaline lake sediment archaeal communities from the Salton Sea, California, USA - SS_1_D_2 metaG | ecosystem: Environmental > Aquatic > Non-marine Saline and Alkaline > Hypersaline > Sediment... | reverse complement strand
TGGGAGATCCGGCCACGGAGATGTGGACGGGGTATCCCGCGCCTCTTACCGTTACGTATCCTACATCACTACCTGAGGAAGCCAACTCGATACCCGTCTCCGTGACATCCGCGACTTTACCGGTATCCGATGCCTTGATCACCCTATACCAGCCCGGAGTCGGTCATGTAAGTATGTATACTGATTATAACGGATATGCGAATATCCCCATAACGGGAATCAGTACAGGCGAAGCCAAAGTTACGGTCACAAAACACAACACCATGCCCCATCGAGGTACGATATCCATAGGAACCGTTACCGATTACATCGTATACGATGATTCGTCCATAGATGACGATATGTCCGGGGGAAGTTCCGGTAACAATAACGGCATCGCTAATCCGGGCGAAACCATCGAACTCCCCGTTGCGCTCCGAAATGTCGGCACGTCTTCGGCCGCTTCGGTAACCGGAACCATCAGTTCCACCGATCCCCTGGTCACAATCACGGATTCGGAGGAGACGTTTGGTACCATCGGTTCCGGTTCAACCGCATGGAGTGCCGAGGATTTCGATTTCAGTATAGATCCGACCACGCCGAATGGACATGAACTCCTTCTGGATCTGACCGCAGCCAGTGGCGCATCGGAGTGGACATCAGTGATCAGTATCGATGTCCAGAGTGCCGCATTCGATATCATCGAGTATACATGGGGCGGAGGAGGAGCTACACCCGATCCTGGTGAATCCGGCACATTGAGCATCAAGCTCCATAATATCGGGAGCATTACAGGATCCGGTATAACGGCACAACTCGAATCCGAGAGCCCGTGGATCGATGTAACGGACGATTCGGGGACATACGGCACCATGACCGTCGGTGCACAGGCGGAAAACACCGGTAATCCCTTTTCCATTGACATAGCTTCCGATTGTCCCAACGGTCATAAGGCGGAACTTACGCTTATCGTGACATTCAATGGTCAGATGCAGGATATCATAAATTTTACGTATGGTATAGGCAGCGCCATAACCACCAGCGATCCTACCGGTCCGGATGCGTACGGATATTACGCATTTGATAACACCGATACCGGATACCTGTTCGCACCTGCATACGACTGGATCGAAATTGATCCGAACCAGGGAGGATCGGGAACAGACGCTGGTTTAGGAGATTTCGGGTGGGAACAGGATGATACGGATGTTTTCGACCTTCCATTCACGTTCCGTTTTTACGGGCAGGACTACGATCAGATCAGTATCTGTTCCAACGGGTGGGTGGCCATGGGCCGGAACTACCTGACGGGTTATGCCAACCAGTACCTCCCCGGTCCGTATGCACCGGCTCCGGTTATTTGCCCCATGTGGGACAATCTCTATCAATCCGGCACAAACCGCGTGTACGTCTGGTTTGATTCAACGAATCATCGATACGGTATCCAATGGAGTCGAGTAAGAAATACCAGACAAAATTCACTCCAGAACTTCCAGATGTTTCTCTACGATCCCAGCTATTATCCAACCGCGACAGGTGATGGCGAAATCCTCATCCAGTATGCAACGGTGAACAATAACGACGACCGTGACGGCTTTGTAACCGTAGGTATTCAGAATGAGGATCATACCGATGGTCTCCTTTACACCTATGCAAATGACTATACGCCGGGTTCGGCGACGCTTTCCACGGGTCGTGCCATTCGTATTCTACCCATTGGATCGCTGGAATTAGGGACACTTGAAGGTGACGTGACGAACGCCAGCGACGGCGGAACGGCCATACCCGGCGTTGACCTCCGCATCCTGGAGATCAGTCAGATACTTACGAGCGGCGCGGACGGTCATTACTCGGGACCTGTGCAGGAAGGAACGTATACGGTACGAGCCGAACATCCGAGTTTCGATCTGGTCACGGTTCCTGGCGTTGAAATCGTTGAAGACCAGATCACTGATTTGGATTTCAACCTCACGGACATTCAAGGTCCTGAAATCAGTAATACAACCCGATATTCCTTTACGGATGATGAAATCGGACCGTATGAGATTGAGACTCTTCTGTTCGATTACTCGACCATCAATTCCAAAAGTCTGTTTTACACGGTAAATAATGGAACCCCGATGCAAGTACCGCTTACTCTAATCAGCGCCGTTACCGGCCTTCATCAGGCGGATATCCCGGGTCAACCGCTGGGAAGTCGAATCGATTACTGGATTGAGGCGGAAGACATTGCCTCAAACCAGAGCCGTGATCCGCAAGGATCGGATACCTATTCGTTCTGGATACTCAGTCCCACACCTATTGTTTCACATGACATGGAGCTGAACCATGGCTACACGGTGGGCGGGTCAGGCGATGATGCTTCCGCCGGCATATGGGAACGCGTGGATCCGAACGGTGTTTGGGTAGGCAGCACCGAGGTCCAGCCTGAAGATGACGCAACACCTGATCCGGGAGTCATGTGCTATATCACGGGAAACGATCCCTCGGGATCGAGCCAGGGTGTGGATGATGTCGATGGTGGAAAAACCACCCTCTTGACCCCGTGGTTCGATCTGTCCGGCTACCTTGACGCCTCGGTCAGCTATCGACGATGGTATACGAATGATACGGGGAATTCACCCGGGCAGGACTACTGGGTAGTGTCAGTTACGGACGACGGAACGTCGTGGGTGAATCTGGAAAACACCAATACCAGCAATCGAAGCTGGACGCTCAAGTCATTTACCATCAGTGATTATATAGATTTAACGGAAACGGTTCGATTCCGCTTCATAGCCTCCGATGAAGGCAGCGGCTCAATCGTGGAAGCCGGTGTCGATGATTTCGAGCTCCAGGGATACATCGTAACCACGTCGTTGGAAGCTACTCTCGATGGCGGACAAGCGGTATTGACATGGTCAACCGTAGCCGGAGCCTCAAATTACTGGATTCACGGGTTGAATAATTCTCCATTCTTCACGCCGGACTTGGGCAATAGACTTGCCGTCATACCAGCTGGAACCACCACATGGTCCACCACATCCGGAATTGGAGATCCGGATCAGAATTGGTTCTTCCTTGTTCGTGGTGTTGATGCTTCCGAACAGGAGATTATCCGGTCCAATCGAGTCGGCGCATTCGACTACGAAATACCTGAATAGCGAACCACGATGCGGGGAGCATTACATGTTCCCCGCACCGCATGAACCATCGTAGTCAAACAGTAGTTTTCGACCGATTAACCCGCATTTCTCACTGGATGTTGTAGCGAAGCCGTCGAGAGGCATGCGATCCCTTCAACCCCCTTCGATCTTTCGACCTTTCGCCGTTGCTCAACGACCACGTCCCATTCGATGAAACTCAAGGACTCTTTTGCCCGATAGATGGCGAAGTCTCCTTCTTCTTACTTCCTCCTTTCGAAAAGGAGGACAGAGGAGGATTTATCCTATCCTCAACTGAACGACAAAATCCCTGAGTTTATCGAAGGGCTGATGGCTATCTGCATATCGATGGCTCGATATGCAGATCTTTATCGATGATAGTTCAGCACTCGACGACAGATGTGGTTCCGGATAGTATGAAGTATCCCCTGTGATTCACATTGGGCGCCGAACAGTACAAGGTAGTGAAAGATACTGTCTACGGTATATCTGCTTCGAACTGCAGTACCGAGAACTTCTCCGAGGGTTCCGACGCATTACCCATTTCGTCTATAGCGTGAATCAGATAGAATTTATAGCTCGAATACGTATCGTTCCATGGCGTCCAGTTTGTATCCGTGACGGAGACTTCCGGATCCAGCACCGCGGGAAGTATCCCGTCGAACTCTATTTCAGGAGCCTGGAAACCATCCCGTACATACGAATATCTCAGAAGCCTGTAGAAAAGAACATTTTCGGCATTACCATTCTCATCAACAGTTATGGCATTCCAATTCAGTATCGCAATCGAGTCTGCAAGATCCACCTGTGCCTGAAATGATGTGACCGTGTCGGGAGAAACCTGATCCCCCCCCATCCCGTAGTTGCTTGGGATCACGCATACGGAACCGGCATCAAAGCCCACGAATGGATCGGCCCCGGCGCCTATTACGATATCGGACAGACCATCGTTATCCACATCACCACCGGCAACGCTGCTTCCCGCCCAAAACTTGCCACTCACGCCCCGCCAGCTTCCTTCGCTGTTCTCAATGTCCAGCTCGGCGGGCCAGACCGGTCTACCGAATAGAGCATATGCCTTTCCGGGACCGGAATCATAAATGGGCGCACCTATGGCGAAATCATCATACCCATCACCATTCGTGTCACCGAGTTCAGACATGGCATCACCGGTTGAGAAGCCGGCTCCCTGGATATGAGTATCCGCGGCTGTAATGGGCATATCCGCGGAAGGAGGCGAGATTGAACCTCCTAAAAACAGATAGACATGCCCGTTGCCGGCTGGCGAAGTAATGAGGATATCACCTTTTCCGTCATTATCAGTATCCCCCGCGGTTGCCACGTGCGATCCGACCAAACTCCCGGGAGTAATTCCTACAAAGGCCATATCGGCATTTGATAACGTGTCGTTCGTCGTCCATCCCGTTTCCCGGCCGAGAATGAGGTATGCCTTCCCAGGAAAAAGATTCCCCAGATCGGGCGTATATTTCGGGGCACCGATGAGGATTTCATCACACCCGTCACCGTTGAGATCGGGCACGCCGGCAACGGAGAATCCGGCTCGACTCTGACCGGTTGCATCCGCCTCGCCAACCCATGAAGCATCGGCCTTCGAAAGGGATACCGGTTCGCTTGCCCAGTTGTCTTTTCCAAGTATGAGATACGCTTTCCCACTATCGACGAAAGGGGCACCTACGAGAAAATCGCCTCTTCCATCACCATTTACGTCACCTGCGGACGAGACGGCCGCTTTCCCCATTTCATCTTCGCCGAGAAACGAGGCATCCGCCGTATTCAAGGTATCGTTGAACCCCCACCCGGTTTCCTTTCCCAGGATGATATATACTTTCCCGTGCCGAAAACCCGCTTCGTTGTTTCCCGGTGAAACCACGATTATATCGTCGTACATATCACCATTGATGCTTGGGACGATGGCTAATCCATCGGAACCTCTCTCATTGGCTCCTCCAGGATGATCCAGGTGCGCTTCTCCTTTGAAACTCGCACTCGCCATACACCCGATATCCTGTTCAGGCTGCCATCCCGAAGTGGATCCAAATACCACATACACTGTTCCAAACTCTTGAACACCGGTTCGTTCATAGGGAGCGGCAAAAATCATATCGTGGATTCCATCACCATTCACGTCACCGCCGGACGCCACACACAGTCCGAGTTTCGCCGAAGCCGAGGGCCCCATCCAGGACCAGGGTGCCGCCCAGGTATTCTGATCACTTTCCCATGCAATTACGGTGGTATGCATACTCACAATCAGTATCATAGTTACTAGTGATTTCATAATGTGACTCCCTTCGATACGAGATCCGAAACCGTGTCAGGATCGATGAAGATCACTGACAATCGCTGCATGGTTGGCGAACTTACCGTACCGATGTGTCGCCGTAAACAATGTAGTACCATAAATAACTTCAGATCATGAAGTCAGCGGAACGTTCTGCCATCCATCGCTTTCCGTAAACTCACGGGCACCGAAACACCATATTACAACTTTTTTGCCGCTGAGATAATCCGATGAAGATCGAGCTCTCCTCATCAGATTTATCCTGGCGGGCGTAGCACCGGAACCGCGAACCGCGATCAGATCCACTGGAATCCCGAACTCGAACGCGAGTTGATCCGCCAGTCCCGCGCCACGTGCATGCATATCATCGCCCGCCTGAAAAATAAGATTGTGGCTATCTCCAAGCAGAAGCACCGGGCTGGTCCGATCCGGTTGAATAGGCGAAAGAATCTGCCCTGCGCGCCTCCCCACAACACGGATATACAGACTCTCGTTCCGGGATTCGGCACTGACTGTACGCCCGAGATCTCCTGATATCCGAATACGCCGCCATTCAGAATCCAGTTCATCAGTTCCGACGGGTTCGATAATACCGATGCGTCTTATTTCAGAAGCGATCATTTCTCCTGCTAGGACACACCCCCTCCCGGACCAGTGGGTATCGTCTCTGCAGTAGAGTGATCCTTTTTTTTCAAAACGCTCTCGTAAAAAATCGGGCAACAGGTCGATGACGTGGATACCCTCACCCCGGAGAATATCCATGAATTCCTGATGATAACCATCCATTCGGGGTATACGATCAAGAGAACCGGGAAATTCCGGAATCAGTTTGTCCGGATATACCATGGCTTTTGGAGGAACCGGTACAATAACCAGCTCGATATTCAATGCGCGGAGCTGATCTCTGAAATCTATAATTGCCGGGAGGGGATCGGCATATTCAACTGGAGCCAAACGCGCGGCGGTTGATGCATGCTTCCCCCAAAACCTGCCTGCGCCAATGTGATGTAACTCCGGGCCGAAAAACAACCAGTCATCTACGCCGAACACCGTATGGTTACCCGTATTCTCAACCTCCGACCACATACGCCGACATGTCGAGCGAAACATTTCAGCATACTCCGTGGATTGACGAGTGCAACCGGAGAAGATCACGATACACGCGAGAAAAAGGAGTTTTACTCTCATATTCTCCACTCCATGATACTGCCTGACAAGCGTCTGATGCTCATGAACGTCATAACAAGTCTCCCCAACACGGATCCGCGGAAAGAAGCCGTATGTCCATCAACTCTCCTCGATTTATCCGTTCAAGGTTGTCGGACACATCCGACCATGCTGACAATCGGAGATGTATACTCTGGCCCGGCCGGAGAGATGCCGCTGCGGTTAACTCATTATTTCTCATACTCCACATGTACACCACTGCTTCCATAGGGATATCGTCTCCAGATTCCGTTCTCACATCAAACAGGTGAAGGGTTACGATATGGTCTTTGTACGGAACGGAAAACGGTCTCGGTATCGGGGAAATAGATTTGATCTTCGCGGAGACAATTTCTTCCGCTCCTGCATCCGGACAAAAGAATACGTCGACGGTTTCATTCGAAACGAACGACTCGTATACCTCCCAATCTCCCTGTGACAGCTCACGCACTGCAAACTGGTATAGTACGATCCGTTTTCCCTCCAATCGGTCTTCACCGCGCGCGGATTCATCATATATCACTTTCCGCGTGGCGAATGATCCGTTGTCGTTTCTGAGTACGGCATCCACCGTTTGTCCGAGTTCATAACTGAGTTGCTCAACGAAACCGGCGGACTCGCCCCACCCCATATCAGCGAGTGAAAAGATGTTCGAGAAGCTGTCACCGAGAACTAGTATCTCGGATGAACGGTCTGGCCTCCACGGTGTTCCATCCGGCATAAATATACGTCGTATTGAAACTTCCTCCGGAGGATAGAGCAGTTGATCTGAAGGCAGTCGCAACATTTCGGTGATATCCCCCGAATTCGCAACAATGGTTCTCTCCGTCTGAAACGGAATACGTGCCGTTGGCTTGACATAGCCTGAATCAACAAGAAACGAACTCAATGATTCCGCGGCGGCGTGCATGGTTTCAGGGAGCCAGTGCGTGTCGGTCTTAAAGTAGAGAGATCCGGTTATCTTCTTGTGAATCGTGGCGAAAACTTCCCCGAAATCGAACACCATGATACCGCGATTCTTCAAAGTATCAACGAATGCGCGATATGATGGATTGTGGAGTGGATGATCGCTCTTTTTAAAACCACCGTACAGGTGTTCGGGATGAATCATGGGTTTAACGGGCACGGGGAGTATCAGAAGGTCGATACCCCGGCGATTCAGGTCATTTTTTAATGCGCATATCGCCCGAATGGGATCAGGTTGGACGGATTCGTTCCGGATACGATGTAACTGTTTTCGTTGTTCCATGAATCCGGGACCTATGAGGTATTCCACATCTGGTCGATAAAACAACCAGCCATCATTACCGCAGACAGCCTTCTCGTTGCCGGCGCCAAGGAGGCCCGATAATACATACTGCGTACTCGGAAGTACGTATTTCGATACCACTGACGTATTCTCAAGACGGGTCTCATAGTCATCAATTTCAGATTTCAATACACGGTTCGCCGCGAATATCCTACCCGTGATCGAACCCGTTGCATGTATGAATTCAAAAAGAGACGAGGAAACTCCCCGGATGATTGAGAACGCCTCGGGGATCGGGGTTGTACGTCCACCATCTCGAAACGCTTTCACGTCTGAGACCGATTGTATAATCGGTATGCTATAGAGTATCAGAAGAAAACCACATACTAGAATCGTCGCTACGAGACGCCCGATGGTGGTGTGGCCGATTTCCAACTTGGCGATTTCTTCCCGGTTACGTGAGTATGGATCGGCCATGATTAAAAGATAAAGTAGATGAAGGGGTTGTATGATTGTGTGAAGAGAACAACTAGTGATATTCCAAGAAGTACTAAAGCCCAAACAGCCTTATATAGAGACAGATTCCGGGTAAAATCCCAGGTGTCCGGCATACACCATGTGACGAGACCCGCAATCACCATGGTACCGATGAAATACGGTTGTCGGACTATACCCTGGATGAGCGCCGTGGGTTCATGAGGCACTCCGAAACCGAGCATATTTCCACAGTATCGAACCGCGGTTTGAAGATCCGGCGAACGAAAAAAGACCCATGAGAACAAAACGATGACGAACGTCAGCAAAACACGGAACGCCGGAGGTAGTCGATGATACGGGCTTGTTTTGCCCCGAAATCGTTCTATGATCAGGAAAAAGCCCTGGATTCCACCCCAAATGACGAAGTTCCACGCGGCACCATGCCACAATCCGCCCAGAAGCATTGTAATAGCAAGGTTTACATATGTTCTGCCGCGACCTTTCCTGTTTCCGCCAAGCGGGACGTACAGATTATCGCGAAGCCAGGTTGAGAGCGAGAGATGCCATCGTCGCCAGAACTCCGTAATAGACTGGGAGATATAGGGCCTGTCGAAATTCTTCGCGAAGACGAAGCCGAACATGAGGCCAAGGCCAATGGCGATATCCGAATATCCACTGAAATCGAAGTAAATCTGGAATGCGTAAGCGATCACGCCGGTCCACGCATCCATGACTCCCACGGATGCCGCATCAAAAGTGAGGTCAGCTATACTGCCGCATGGATTTGCCAGTAAAATTTTCTTTGCCAATCCAAAACATACAAACGAAACGCCGCGTGCAAACTTGTCAAGAGAATAGACTCGATACTCGAGTTGATCGGCGATCTCTCGATATCGGATAATAGGACCTGCGACCAATTGCGGGAACATCGACACATAACACGCAAAATCAAGAAAATTTCGTTGAGCCTTGGCATGGCCCCTGTAGGTATCGATGGTATAGCTCATTGATTGAAACGTGTAGAAACTGATACCCAGGGGAAGGGTGACACGAATGGCCTGTTCAATGGTCCATCCATGCATACTGAGTATCTGGACGAACGAGTTCCAGCTTTCCGTGGCGAAATTGAAGTATTTAAAAAATCCAAGAAGAGATAGATTTGAGATGATCGAAACCGTCAGCGCCACCTTTTGCCTGGTGGTCCTCGTTCCACGGGGATCCAGCTGTTCCACCGCACGACGGTCGCGGGGATGTACTCTATCGACCATAAAGAGTACCGCGGTATAATCAATGAGGGTGGAAGTAAACATGAGAACGGTAAAGAGGGGATTAGTCCACCCGTAGAAAACATAGCTGACGAGGGTGAGTAGCGTGTGCTTGCCGCGACGTGGGAAAATATAATAGAGCACCAGTACGGCCGGCAGGAAATAAAAAATAAAAACGTGAGAGCTGAAAACCATCGGGTACTACCTGAAATGTCCACCACGGCGCATGATGAAATTACGGGGACTTTATGGTCTCGGTTGGAGTTTCCACATCATAGAAAAGAGGTATCTCGAACTCCAAAGTGTCCATGATAAGACGTTCCGGTTCGAGTTCGGGATGGTTCTCGTAGGGTTCGAGTGTTAAACGGTGGATTGAATTCAACTCTGACGGTTTTCCGTGAATGACGTGACCATCAAGAATCGACCAGTGAGCAACAAGGATGTATCTATCGTCATAATCGCCTGATAGTATGGATTCAATTTCATATTTTTGGACACTCAGTGCTCTCCGGTACGGGAAAATGGTTGCCGGATCGGGGACGGTACCGGCATCGATCAGACGTGCTTCAACAGATAATCGTTGGGATGGCGTTCGCGCCTCTATTTCATTCAAGTAGAGACCGGCACGACGAGTTACTTCGTTCTCCTTTATGTACCGTGCGGAGATGGCAACACCCTCGATGTTACCGTTCCACGGCAGATCATGATGTATTGAATTACCGAAAATCAATGTTCCACTCGTCCATGCGGAAAAATCCCCCGTAATATCGGTTCTCGCACCAATCGGAGTGCCGTTCCGATATACCATCAGATTTCCGGG
>Ga0180434_10009669_pt1 | contig 10442 bp, 6 predicted proteins | sample SS_ome_7_FD_132453 | JGI IMG/M metagenome (GOLD analysis project Ga0180434, IMG submission 132453) | Hypersaline lake sediment archaeal communities from the Salton Sea, California, USA - SS_1_D_2 metaG | ecosystem: Environmental > Aquatic > Non-marine Saline and Alkaline > Hypersaline > Sediment... | reverse complement strand
GGACTGTCACGACGCCTGAAGCTGAAAGGCCAACCGATGCAGCTGGCAGGTGAAACGATCGAAGGCGGCTACGTTTCGATCGATGATTACAAAGGGAGCGTGGTACTGGTTGTCTTCTGGGCCACGACCGCCAAACCGTTTATTGAACAGTTGCCACAGATTCAGGAACTCTCGAAAAAGTATCGTAAGTACGGCTTCGAGATTGTGGGAGTCAACCTGGATCTGGAAGAGCCGGCTATCGACGCATTTCAGGAAAAAACGCCTCTGGAATGGCGGCAGATTTTCTATTCCGATCGTGCCAAACGGGGCTGGAATAATCCGGCTGCCCTGCACTACGGAGTACGCAGTGTGCCGATGCTGATGCTCGTCGATCACACGGGGGTAACCGAACTGGTTACATCAGATGCGAAAGATCTGGAAGATCCGCTGCGATCTCTGCTCAGAAAGAAAACGCAGGCGAATACCAAGTAGAATTCTTTCCTGTTGCTAAACAGATTCAACTCCGAAGATTTCTCAATCTTCGGAGTTTTTTTTGTATGATGAACTCTCCGGATTTACATCAGAAGTATGTTCAACTTCAAGGAGAGAGAGCAGATGGTCAGAATCGTACTGGTTTCATTGTTGTCAGGTATTGTGTTGTTTGCCTGGGGCATGCTGGCATGGATGGTGTTTCCCATTCATGACGGCACCCTGAAACCACTGCCTGAAGCAGAGGCTGTAGTTAGCGTTCTGAAGCAGCAGAAACTGGAAGACGCGTATTACGTCTACCCCGCTTTTCCGGAGAATGTTGAAAATCAGGAAGCGGCAATGAAAGAGTTTGAACAGCAGCACAAATCCGGTCCGATCTTTTCGTTGATCTATCATTCCCAGGGAACAGAGCCGATGCCACCTGCGATGATGGGCGGGGGATTATTGATCAATCTGGTTTCGAGTTTTATTGCCGTCGTACTGCTTTCCATGGCGATCAGAAATGGTGCCCGATTTACTTTTTTCCAGCGGTTTCGTTTCGTTGCTTTGCTGGGCGTCTTCGCGGCTGTGGTGTCGTATCTGGCACTCAAGAACTGGATGTATTTTCCCGGTGACTTTACGAATGGGATGATTCTGGATCTGCTGATCAGCTGGATCCTGGCAGGAATCGTGATTGCTGCCTTGATCAAACCGGCGACAGTCACAGCGGAAGCGGAACCGGAAACCGTTTAGGGAAGCGTGCCTGCGGGTTCGAATTTCTGGAGTCGTTCACCGACGATTTTACTGTCCGGCATCAGAGTCCCCATGACTGAAGCTAAGGCGGTATTTAACTTGGGGTCTGTGGCTGACTGGTAGGCTTTCTGCAGGGAATCGATCTGCATGGAATCGACGAGCAACCCGAACTTCTGGATATGAAATGCGAGCTGCAAGGCTGCGATTTCACGGACATCGGCATCCATGGTTTTGGTTGTTACCACCTGTACCAGATCTTCCTGTGCAGAGCGAGTGGGAATCCCGCCGAGAGTGATCAGGGCATTCGATGCCAGAGCCCGATCAGAAACCAGGTTCAACAGCGGCTTTTCCGCCGGGGTCAGATCGTAGAGCTTCGTTCGCTGGCTGGAGGCGATGTGCGAAAGCCAGTACAGAGCAGCAGCCCGGTATTCTGACCTCAGTTCGCCGGTGAGTTCAGGAGTTTTCAGGCTGCCCAGAAATGGTTTGATCTGAGTGCCGATATTGTCGGTGTTATCCGATTCCACAATGTATTTCACAAGTGGATAGTGGCGAGTGTTGTGTTCAATTTTATTTTTCAGACGCAGTGGTCCGTAGATAATAATTGGAATATTGGCAGTGCGGGAATCGGCTCGCAGATTGGCAATGGTCTGGGAGAGTCCCCAACGCATGATATTGTATTCCAGAGCGATGAACTCGATATCCATGCGGGCGGTGGCAGCTTTGAATCCATCCATTCCGGTTTGGACTGGCGTGGTATCGTATCCCAGTTCATGAAAGACACCGGCCATGGTCTGACCTCGGGGGACGCTGCTGTCGACGACAATAGCCGACTGTGAGCCTTCGCCTCGCAGGGCGCGGGTTAAAATGCTGATAACCCGTGTCGCTCCCGGGAACGGTTTTGCCGGGTCGAGTTGCAGAATTGCTGTGGCGGCCGCGAATTGGACCCGCCGATCAGGGTAGTTCAGAGCGGCAATCAATGAGGAGTGTTTGTCGAGCTGTTCGTGTAGCAGCGTGCGGGATCCGATTTGTCCCAAAGCTTTCAGAGCCGCGAGGGCACTGGGCGTATGCCCCTGTTTCATGGCCAGTGCCAGTACGCGGCTGACTGCCTGGGGACCGGTAAGCAGAGCCAGGTTGAAGGCGGTGCCCGGTCCTTCGGGCAGAGGCTGATTCCAGCCAACCTGATAAGCTTCCAGGGCGAGCGCCATTGCCAGATAGAGTGTCTGCACATCCTGTTTGTCCGGAGACATTTCGAGTGCTTCTTTTGACAGCCGCAGGCCTTCAATCAGATTGGCTTCCTGGGCTGGTAATTCTTTTTTGACGACGGTCTGAGCCATTTTATCCCAGACCCAGACGGTCTGTTTTTCTGATTTGTCAACATGCGTCTGATAGAGACGCAGTGCGGCATTCTTCAGCACGAGTTGAGCCTCGTGTCGATTGAGTTCATGAATCTTGCGCGGGTTTTTGCCCAGAATCTTGGCCAGAGCCTGTCGTGCGGCGATCTGGATTCCCTGGGGCTGGCTCTGTGAAAAAGCCGGGTTCCAGAGATAGAGGGCCATTGAAGGATCAGCGATATCGCCCAGCACGTCGGCAGCGACTTTACGAATATTTTCCTGAGGAGCACGCAGAGCCGCGATCAGCGGCTCGACAACCGGGGCTCCCAGTTGTGTTAAAGCGAAAGCCAGTTCGTCATTTTTGGCCGGATCCTTACTCAGGGCCAGCTGATTCAGAATGGGAGGGGCAACGACATCACCGGCCGATTTCAACTGGATAATGGCGATCGAACGATCTGTGGGTGTGCCGGACAGATCATTGATCAACGCATTGATCCGGGCTGGATCTGTGGCATAAGCACGGAAGGCGGCTTCCATTTTCTTCAGCAACGTGATGGACTCAGGCTGAAGAGCCTTATTGTTGGATAGTCTGAGGAATGCTGCTGGACCGTATTGATCTCGTAACTTGAGAATCAGTTCGTTGTCGGGATTCCCCTTGAGCAGTTGCTCAAGATAGGGTTTGGCGGATTTCGCATGCCCCAGATCGGTTAGCTGAACGACTGCCTGCATCAGCTCTTCGGGAGTTTCAGGTTTGGAGAGCAGGAGGTCGTCTGCAGAGAGCTTGGATGCCGATGACAGTTTTTCGGGAATCGTATCCGTTTTTTCTTGTGACCAGACGTGCGAAGATGATGTCCCTACAGCGCAGAGAATTACCAGAGCAATTAATGCCAGGTTCCGGTTATTTAAAGACATTCAGTCGACTCCGTGTCGTCGTGGTTGTCGGCTATTCATGGCGGCTATCTAACAGATGGTCCCAGAACTGGTTCCGTCTGAATCAATAGATAGAATATCTCTCAGTGAAATTGATAGTAACAGTTTTACTATACTATTCTTATCACCTTACCCAAAACAACATAATTCACTTATTTCGATGCACTCTTCACAGAAATCAGTTGCCAGGTATTCGCATGGACATATTCTCCACGGCAGTTTCCGTATCAAGTATCATCGTTTCTAACGGCGATAACGGTTCAATCGAAGAAAGCGAAGATACCCTGCTTTCCCGCTCTCCATGCATTAAAGCAGGAAAGAACCCGATAACTGTTATAATCGGAACCCGGAAGTCTGGCCTTCTGAACAGATCCCTGCTGTTGTCTGGGGCCGAGCCACGACTTAAGTCTGTTCCAGAGCGATCAGTTCTTCATAAGTCTCACGACGGCGAATGACCTGGTAATCACTGCCATCGACGAGAATCTCGGCGCTGCGGGGACGGGCATTGTAATTACTGCTCATCACAGATCCGTAGGCACCAGCGCTGAACATGCAGAGATAATCACCGCGTTCCATGGGGGGCAGATAACGGTCTTTGGCGAAATAATCACACGATTCGCAGACCGGGCCGACGACATCCGCCGGTTCACAACCTGCTATTTCGCCTTCACAGTCGAAGGGCATCGGAACTTTGGGTTTGACGGGCCAGACCCGGTGATAAGAATCGTACATGGCGGGGCGGACGAGATCGGTCATGCCGCCATCCTGAATGTAGAACAGCTTTCCCCCTTCTCGCTTGGTGAAGACAATCTGGCTGACCAGAATACCGGAATTACCGGCAATAAACCGCCCTGGTTCCAGAGCCAGACGGCAGCCGATCTCTTTGATGGTGGGCACGATGACATCAGCATAGGTCTGTGCTGAGGGACCTTCGTCAGTTTTATAGCTGATTCCAAAGCCACCGCCGAGATTCATCCAGTTGGTATTATGTCCTTTGTCTCTCAGTTGCTGGATGACTTCCGCCCCCTTCTTGACGGCTTTCGCATAAGGATCAGTCGAGAGGATGGGGGAACCGAGGTGCATGTGGATCCCCGTCAACTCCAGCCGGTCATCTTTGAGGACTTTATCTGCCAGTTCCGAGGCTCGTTCGATGTCCATGCCGAACTTATTGCCTTTTTTCCCGGTCGTGGTTTTATGGTGTGTTTTGGCGTCGATGTCCGGGTTCAGTCGGAGAGCTACGCGTCCCACGCAGCCCAGTTCTTCCGCGATCGCAGCGATCGCGTCGAGTTCGGCTTCACTTTCCACGTCGAACATCAGAATATCAGCTTTAAGAGCCTGACGGATCTCTTCGTCAGTTTTGCCGACACCCGCGAAAACGACGCGGGTGGTATCGGCGCCCGCCTGCTGTACGCGAAACAGTTCTCCGCCGGAGACGACGTCAAAACTGCTGCCGGCGTCGTTCATTGTTTTGAGCAGACTGAGGTTCCCGTTGGCTTTGACGGAATAGCAGATCACCGGATCGACTTCAGCGAAGGCATCCTGAATTTCTTTCAAACGTCCCAGAAATGCTGCTTTGGAGTAAATCCAGAGCGGAGTTCCGAATTCTTCTGCCAGTTTAGCGACAGGAACATTTTCACAGAACAGTTCATCGTTTTGGTATTGAAAGGCAGTCATTGCGTAACCTTCACGGGGTGATCAAAAACGGAATACTAATGGACGTACATTGTGCGAAGCGGAGCGCAGTTTAACAATCGACTTAAGCCTGACTTAGGTGCAGGCTTTGTGTTTGGCCAGCAACTCGGCGATCTGGACCGCATTCGTGGCAGCCCCTTTTCGCAGGTTGTCGCTGACACACCAGAATGTCAGACCGTTCGGATTGGAAATATCGCGCCGGATCCGTCCGATGAAGACTTCATCACTGCCGTCACAGTTAGACGGAAGCGGATACGACAGGTTTTTGAGATCGTCTACTACGGTAATTCCCGGGAAATCAGAGAACAACTGGCTGGCTTCTTCCGGAGAAATCGGCCGTTCTGTCTCGACGGTAATTGTTTCACTGTGACAGTTGGCAACCGGGATGCGGACGCAGGTCGGATTCACCTGAATCGATTCATCGCCGAGGATCTTACGGGTTTCATACACCATTTTCATCTCTTCACTGGTGTAGCCCTCTTCCTTTTCACTGCCGATTTGTGGAATGGCATTGAAGGCGATTGGATGTGGAAAGACCTGGTATTCATAGTCTTTTTCTTCCAGATAGGCCCGCGAACCTTCCAGCAGATCGCTGGTGCCGGCGACCCCTGCTCCGCTGGTGGCCTGGTAGGTACTGACAATGACCCGTTTGACAGGAGATGCATCGTGCAGTGGTTTCAGGGCCATGACCATCTGTGTGGTGGAACAGTTGGGGCTGGCGATAATGCCTTTGGCTTCCAGGGCGGCTTCGGGGTTGATTTCCGGGACGACCAGTGCGACTTCCGGTTTCATTCGCCAGTAACCTGATTCATCGATGACAATCGCACCCGCTTCGACTGCGGCGGGCAGATATTCAGCGGCTACGTCATCGGGAGTCGATGAAATGACCAGTTCCACGCCCTCGAACGAATCTTTGGTCAGTTCTTCGAGTGTGTACGGTTTTCCCTGAAATTCCAGTGTTTTACCAGCGGATCGGGCTGAAGCCAGAAATCGAAATTGTTTTGCCTGGAAGTTACGGTCTTCCAGAAGTTTCCGCATGATGTGCCCGACGGCACCCGTGGCACCAATGATGGCGACAGTATCAAACACTTTAAAATCTCCAGAGAATAAAAAAGGTTAAAAGTCTTTTTGCTGATTAAGTTTAAGTCAATACAGACTGGAAAACGTACGATAAGACTAATTTCAGGGATCGTACGCGGGACCATGCTCCTGCTTCTGGTGACAATCGGCCCGTTTCCGGGGTTCATTCGCCCGAATGCGCGCAGTCTGACGAAGCACGGGATCGTGATCGAATGGACCATTATAGGTACTGAAAGCGATTTCGTCCAATGAGTGGTCGTCGGGTCGTCAATGAGAGATGTTTTCTGAAGAATCTTAAATTGAATTCGTGACCGGTTCACTCTGTAATACAGGAGAAAAGCAGCTTTTTAGCAGCAAAATCCAAATTTCGGGAACCGATGCTATAAGGGGCAAAACAGTGCTGATATACTCCACTGCTGTTGGTCTCTCTCATTCAGAGTGCGTTTCCTGAGGACTCCATTGTCATCTTCAAAAGATCAAGGTGATTCAGGCACCCCGGAGACGCAGGAATCAATCCGGGAAGAGACTCAGCGGGTTGTCTCTGCTGAGTTTTTGAATGTTGAATAAAAAGCAGGTAATAAAAACGATGAAAGTGTTAGTGATTGGTCAGGGAGGCCGTGAGCATGCTCTGGTCTGGAAACTGGCCCAGTCGGAGTCGGTGTCGGAGGTCTTTTGTGCTCCCGGAAATGCAGGAACACAACTGGATGCGAAGAACGTAGCCATCAGTGTCAGCGATATTCCCCAGATGGTGGCTTTCGCGAAAGAAGAATCAATCGGTCTGGCGGTGGTGGGGCCCGAGGTGCCTTTAGTTGCAGGAATGTCAGACGCACTGCGTAAGGCAGGCATTCCGGTGTTTGGTCCATCCAAGGCGGCAGCAGAGCTGGAAGGAAGTAAATCCTTTGCCAAGCAGATGATGTGGAAGGCGAATGTACCGACGGCAAAGTCGGAAACCTTCAATAACTTTGAAGCTGCTGAGGCCTATGTGGAAGACCGGGAAGAACAGCCCCTGGTCATCAAAGCCGACGGTCTGGCTGCAGGGAAAGGGGTGCTGATCTGCGATACGAAACAGGAAGCCCTGGACGCCATCAAGTCGCTGATGAAAATCAAAGAGTTCGGGGATGCCGGCAAAACCGTTATCATCGAGGAAAAGCTGATCGGCCAGGAAGTCAGTATTCTGGCGATTGTCAGTGGTTCCACGATCATTCCCCTGGAGACATCACAGGATCACAAAGCGGCCTATGATGGTGACAAGGGACCGAATACCGGTGGCATGGGGGCTTACAGCCCTGCTCCGCTCGTGACTGACTCCTTAATGAATGAAATCATCGAGAAGATTCTGGTTCCGATGGTGAATGTGATGAAGATTGAGGACCGCCCCTTTAACGGTGTTCTCTATGCCGGGTTGATGATTACCAATCAGGGACCGAAAGTTCTGGAATTTAATGTGCGGTTTGGTGATCCCGAAGCACAACCGGTCCTGATGCGGCTCAAAACTGACCTGGCCCGGTTGCTGCTGGCTGCTGCCGAGGAACGTCTGGATGAGCTGGACGCACTGGAATGGGACGAACGCCCCACGGTCTGCGTTGTGATGGCTTCAGAAGGGTATCCGGGCGATTATGAAAAAGGCAAAGTGATTCGAGGTCTGGATGAAGCAGCCGGGCTTGCGGATACCAAGGTCTTTCATGCAGGAACCACCATGAAGGATGGACAGGTTGTGACCGACGGCGGCCGTGTGCTGGGAGTGACGGCCATTGGCGATTCGATTAGTGATGCAAAGCTGAAAGCCTATCAGGCTGTGAAATGCATCCGCTGGGACGGGGCCTGGTGCCGTAAGGATATTTCAGACAAGGCTCGCTGAGTCCTGTATCACAGTAAGAGCAAACGAGTGACTGACTGAACGAGCCATGCCTGCTGAGATTCGAACCTGCTTACTGCCTGTCTTGTCACAGCCTGAAGAGTTTTCAGGGAGTGTCGCTGTGATTCTGGATATTTTGCGCGCGTCTTCAACAATGACGTGTGCATTGAATTCCGGAGCCGAGACGGTCATTCCCTGTGAGGAAGTGGAAGAGGCAAGGCAACTGGCCGAAAAATTGCGGGCCGCAGGAGAGCAGGTGTTGCTGGGAGGCGAACGCAGGGGCATTCAGATAGAAGGCTTTGATCTGGATAACTCCCCTGCCCGTTATCCGGCAGAGGTTGTGGCTGGCAAAAAGATCGTGTTCACAACCAGTAACGGGACACGGGCTCTGAAGCGGGCCATTCAGGCACATCGGATTTTGATTGGCAGTTTTCTGAACCTGACTGCACTGGTCCGGACGCTTTCTCAATGTGAGGGAGTGATCTACCTGGTCTGTGCCGGTACGGATGGTGTTGTGACCGGGGAAGACTGTCTGTGTGCCGGGGCAATCGCCGCGGAGCTGCTGTCACAGAATGATTCTGAACTGATCCTGGACGATTCCACCCGGATTGTTGTTGACCATTACCAGACTCAGATTCAGCAGGCAGGTGGTCTGCTACAGGCCGTGCGGGCCAGTCTGGGAGGTCGGAATCTGATTCGGCGTGGCTTTGAAGAGGATATTCAATTATGTTCTGATCGAGATCGTTATTCCGTCGTACCGGAATACTGTCACGATTCAGGAAAAATCATGTTAACGTCAGCAGATTAAAGGTCTGCTGTATCTGTCATAGATGAAACTTCGTTTTACGAATGTGTCTTTGAAAGACAAGATGGAAGAAAGACCAGATCGATGAAAAAAGAGATGGAGAAAATTGTAGCGTTGTGTAAACGGCGTGGGTTTGTTTTTCAGTCATCCGAAATCTATGGCGGACTGCAGGGGTTCTGGGATTACGGCCCACTGGGAGTGGAGCTCAAGCGGAACGTGAGAGAAGTCTGGTGGTCCGACATGATCACGACGCACAATGAACTGATTACGCCCGAGGGCGCTCCCAAACCGTTCGGCATGACTGGTGTGGAAACCACGATCATCATGCATCCCAGTGTCTGGAAAAGTTCCGGTCATTTTGACCTGTTCCATGATTTCATGGTCGACTCCAAGGAATCCAAGGCGCGGTTCCGGGTGGATCATGTATCGGTTGCGGTCGCTTATGCTTCCGATCAGAAGCCGGTCGCCTGTGAAACTTATATGGCGGACATTGGAGAAGAAGGTCTTTCCAAAACCAAACGCAAGAAACTGGAAAAGGCGATTTCCGAGTACGAGAAGGAAAACAACCTCTCGAACAGTGAAGAGCCGCAGATTTCCGTGTGTAATCTCCTGGAATACGCCAAAATGCTGGCAGATGCAGGCATTTCAGCCAGCGGAAAGCTGGAAGCCCGCTGCCCGGAAACTGGAGGCGAACTGACCGAGCCGCGAGAATTCAACCTGATGTTCAAAACGATCATCGGTGCCCTGTCTGGCGAAGAAGGCACGGCCTTCCTCCGTCCTGAAACCGCACAGGGGATGTTCGTGAACTTCAAGAACGTCGTTGACAGCGGACGTGTGAAGGTTCCCTTCGGGATTGCCCAGATCGGAAAAAGTTTCCGTAACGAAATTACGCCGCGAAACTACACCTTCCGCTCACGCGAATTCGAACAGATGGAAATGGAATTCTTCTGCCATCCGGATGAATCTTTCGAATGGTACCAGTACTGGCGGGATCGCCGCTATAACTGGTACATCAAACATGGGATTAACCCCGAGAATCTGATTCTCCGTGACCATACACAGGAAGAGTTAGCGCACTACTCTGTCGGCACGGCGGATGTGGAATACGCGTTCCCCTTCATGGAAGAAAACGAGTATGGCGAACTGGAAGGGATTGCCCATCGTGGCGACTTCGATTTACGCTCGCATATGGAAGGCAAACTGGTGCGCGAGGGAGATCAGCTGGTGGTCGAGAAAAACGAGCACGGCCAGCCTAAATATAAGGGAAGCGGCAAGGATCTGACCTACTTCGATGATCAGACACGCGAACGGTTCATTCCGCATGTGATTGAACCGGCTGCGGGGGCGGACCGCGCCACACTGGCGTTCCTCTGCGAAGCGTACTACGAAGACGAACAGCCTGATGAAAAGGGGAATATGCAGTCTCGGACTGTAATGCGGTTCCATCCCAAACTGGCCCCCGTCAAAGCGGCTGTCTTCCCCTTGATCAAAAAAGCGGGCATGCCGGAGGTTGCGGCTTCGATTTATGGCCAACTGAAGAAAGCCGGCG
>Ga0180434_10009667_pt1 | contig 10445 bp, 21 predicted proteins | sample SS_ome_7_FD_132453 | JGI IMG/M metagenome (GOLD analysis project Ga0180434, IMG submission 132453) | Hypersaline lake sediment archaeal communities from the Salton Sea, California, USA - SS_1_D_2 metaG | ecosystem: Environmental > Aquatic > Non-marine Saline and Alkaline > Hypersaline >... | reverse complement strand
TTAATTTCTTTGCCAATAATCCCGTTTGTTCAACACTTAAATCATATTCTTTCTCTACTTTAACACGGTTGCAATATTCAGATATTGTTTTGGTTATCTTTCTTCTTATATTAGAGAGACACATCATATTTTTTACAACTGAATATACAATCCCAGCAGGAATATACATGATCAAATAATATCCAAATTGTTTAGGATTCTCTCGTAACCAGCTTAAAACATTGAAATCTCCAAGAAACATCAGACATGCAAACAACACCACAACAGTGATAAATGCAAAACCTGCTGAATCATCCTCCACAAAATATACCAGGAGCATGAAATCAATAATCAAAAGAATCCAGAACCACATTCCACCTACAATGAAAAACGGATAAATCATAACATTTCAACCTTTCGCTTAAGCAGCTTCTTCATGTTTCCAATCTTTGACCTCATACAACATTGAACTTCCAGGAACCAATTTCCTGGTGTATGAAGTTGACTGAATAAATACTCTGTACTTATCGAGTTGATTTGGAGCAAGTGATTCATTTACTCCGCCAGTACATTCTGATTTGGGTCTCCAAGGCATCAGTCCAAGGATATCTCTTGTCTCTGAACCGGTAAAGAAGTCACCTGATTCTCTATCCATCAGAATAATTTCTTTATATGGCTGAACTTTGTAGCGCTTTTTACCGTGTCTCACAAGTTCATAGAAACCCCTACCTTTCTCGTATACAACTCCCTGATCTTGAATGAAATTTTTGATTGTTGTATCTTCATCAATTTCAAGGACCTGAAATCTTCCTGATGGAACAGGAACAAGTCCGTCTTCCTCATATGCATATGTTGTCCTGCCTGACGAAGACGGTCTTGATTCGCTGATTGATACTTGTGGAGTCTTTCCAGTTAAAGTACCAATCGATATTGCCAGACCTCGTGTCATGCGACCCTTATTTTTGATTTCAATTACAAACTCATCAAGTGCTTCAGGACTTTCCTGTTTGTAACAAATCCCCATAACAAGATCATTGATATAAGAGAATTGATCAAGGGTCAAATAGAAACCGCCAGTGACTTTTGCGATTTCTTCATAAAATGGTTTTGAGCGTCGCCTTATTCCAGGCATTGCATGAACACCATAAACATTAATTCCTGCTTCAAGGAGAAGTTTAAGTTCATCTCTCCAATCGATATTCTTTTCATTACCCCTATAATGTGGAGGATGAGGAACATCATCACCGATCATAACAATAACTTTTGATCTGCCAGGTTTCCATGATAATTCAGTTCGAGCTTCATGAAGAACAAGTTCATACACTCTGGAGCATCTCCTCCGAATGTCGGTTCAACATTTTTAACAAACTTCGTTACAACATTTACATCTCGAGTGAAATCAAGAATCTTTGTAACATATGTAGTATTTCGGTCACAATAGTCACCATGAGCGATAATTGCAATTCTCAAATCAGAAATGTCTCCGAAAAGTTGTTCACATGTCTTTGACACATATCTCCTGAGCTGAGTTAAACAGGGATACATTGATCCAGTTGTGTCAAATGTAAAACATACATCAATTGTCTGATCCATCTTTCGTCCTTTCACATTTATATATTAGTCCCTGATGGCCACCTTGGTTGCCCACCTGAATAATCAGAGTTAGGATTTATCGCAGCGGTAATTTCAGGAAATTGCCTTTCAACTGCTTCTTTTGCTTCTTTTAATCCAATGCCGGTACATGATCTCATATGTTTGATTGCATTTATTTTCTTTGAATTAATCATAAAGTCTTCAATGATATTGAAGTCAGTAGCTGATACTCGATATTCAGCAACCATTTTATCTTCAAATATTGCTATTTGATTTTCAAGTTCATTTTCATGAACAAACACAACCATTTTTCTAAAATTTTCAAGAACTTCTTTTCTTTCTGTTCGATTTCCTCCATCAAGACGATCTTCCATCATTTGAATGTAAAATACAAAATCTTCGGCATCAATTTCAATCTTCATTCTTCTCTAATCCTTTTATTAAGGTAAAAAATGGGTGCACGTTTCAGTAACATGCACCCATTGAGTATCTATATAAGAACTTATTTTTTATGTTTCTTAACAAAGCTGGAGAGCTTCTCCTTTAGTTCGTCAAACTCTTCTTTTGCTTTATCGTCAAGATCTTCGATATCATCCCATATATCATCGAAAAGTTTTTCTGGTGCATCAAGGAATTCGTTGATGTGTTTTCTGTTGTTTCTCAGTACAAAGTACCAAACAACCGTCGCTACGATCATTCCTACTATGAAAGCAATTACTGTTGATCCAGTTATCATGCTAAATATCCTCCCTAAAAGATTTTCATTTATATTATGTTCTGTTTATCTCATCTCTTCACGCCGAGACCCAAGACCCTATCCTTGGAGTTCGATATTCCCGCTGTGATCAATTCAGCCAAAATAACGTGTGTTGGGCAAACTCTATCCTGCATGCCTGGAGTTGAGATTTTCTTCACACCAGTCTCGCCGTCAAGAGATGAAAAAAGATTTTAAATTTTGCGTTATGTTGGTTGATCCCCATCTCTGAGAATCAACCAACATAGTGTGAAATAGTGTCGTCAACCAAGGTTCCTTTTTTATTCGGATTTTGTGAGTATTAATGCCTCAAACCGACCAAATGGCGACACGTTTCATGATGGTGGGCGCACCTGGATTTGAACCAGGGACCGACCCGTTATGAGCGGGTGGCTCCACCAGACTGAGCTATACGCCCACATAAGGTTAATCTAAAAAGACTACGTTCTCTCCACGAATTTCTCCATTAACGTAGACACGATACCAACCATTCAAAGTAATTGTGTAATGATCAGGATGTCTGACAGTTCCTGAAACATAAAGATCAGGATTTCTCATCATGGGTCTGAATTTAACATTAGCTGCTTTGTCACCAAAAGTTCTGATGAAATCTGCTTTTTCAGATTCAGTTAATCCTCTTTCCAAGCGATTTCTCCACATAGAACCACGACGACCAAATTCACTTAAAGTCCAAAGACCAACATTAGGAATATAAACCTGTTCACCGCCAGTTCTAAATGCAAACTGAGCAATATGTGGTTTATTCCCTGCTCTAACACCAGTAAGAATTAAAGGTTCATTTTTGAGAATAAGATCATCGTCAACATTAATATCATGTTTAACAAAGAACCACTCACCTTGTCTGATGAACCCATCATTATGGCGTTTATTGCGATCTTTAAATTTAACCCCAGCACGTTTTTGAGCTTCGACAACTGCATCAGGTTTTAATGCTTCCATTGCAGTTCTAATATCTCTTGCTCTAACTTCAACTTGTGAGGTAAACCATTCTCTTTCATCGTGACCGCAGAGAATTTTTGTTTTTTCATTCCCATTTTTGACCATCAATAAAAGATGTTTGATATCACGATCAATATTGATAACGGAAAATTCAACTCCGTCTCTATGAAGAATATCGAAGTATTCTCCTTTTTTGTCGCGTCTTACATCGACATTGAAGTCATTGTCAGTTCTGAGTCTATCTCTCCAACTTCTTGTTCTTTGTTGTGGTTTGCGAAATTTAACTCTCGCCCCAATTGACTCGAATTTTGGAGTGACATAATCACTTTTCTTTTTACTTACAGTGTAAGTCTTGCTCATGTAATAACCTCCTATTTATCAGAGTTGACGTTACTTACATGATAAGACCTCCTGCTGCTACAAAGATTCTTTTCATCGTTTTAACCTCCTATGCTCTATCATGAGGTTCATGGCAATATATACAATCATCAAATGCCGGATCCTCACGTTTATAATAAACACATTTACCTAATGGACTTTGTCTACATTCCCAATCCCCTACGACATAATCGCAATATTTATCAGGTTTTGGGACAACCATTGTCAAAGCAGAATCAAGTATCGCTTGACATGTCTCATCAATTGCGGCACTTCGTTGTCTAAGCGTTTTAAATGATTCCATCAATGTCTTGATTTTTCGTTGTGTCGTTTCATCAAGATTCTTCATCATCATTTCCTTCCATGAAGAAGGCAGGGTCTCCGTATGGGAAATCTCCCTGCATTTGTCCACATTCAAGGCAATATTCGATTTTCATATAATCTCCACCACCAATACCAACTTCTTTTGGACATTCTCCATTGTGGAATTGACCTTTGAATTCCGCTACACAAAGATCACTTGTTTTGCCTGTGCAATCCATTATTCGATCAGAACCGCAATTCTTACATTTCATAATTGATTCCTTTGGAGGACCCGATGGGAATTGAACCCACGACACAGGGATTTAGAGTCCCCTGCTCTGCCAACTGAGCTACGGGTCCTCAGTTTAAATTAATTTGTATCGTTTGAACTCATCCTCGCCTCCAAAACAGGCGAAAGCGGTCAATTGGTTATCATAGTCCGGCTCGATGAAAAACGAGCTATTATGATCGCCTGACACCCTCATATGGTGCATCTTTTTCAATTGTACCTGACTGGCTTTCAGGTAAACAAATGTTTGATTGCTCCAATTGATTTGTGGATTTTTTGAAGCAATCTTAGACACAACATGACCACCTTGAACTGCCTGTTGGGATGGAGTCAAACTTTTAAGTATAAAAACATAAAGTTTACTCTTTTCCATTTTCAGCTCTCCATTCATCAATTTCAGTTTGCCATTCCTTTTTAAGACGGTCAATCCAATCTTGATCTGGAGTATTATCTTCACCAGGAACTTCAATTTGTTCTCTGGTTCTCCCACGCAATTCACAATATGCGATATGTTGATGTCTAAATTTAACAGAGTCCCATTCGTCATGGTGCTCTCTAATCTGTGCTGCTAATACTTTCTGTGTCTCTTTGATTTTCATAATAGGATTAGTCATTTTAATATCTCCATTTTAAGTTAAATTAAGTAAATTTTTATATTTCCAAAAATAACTTAAATGTGGAGGACCCCTACTGAAAACCTACGGCGGATGTGAAACCTATGTCCACTTCATATGATCTTCTCCTTAATAAAGATTTTATTTGATATTTGTTCTTATCAAAAAGAAAAATATCTTAAATATGGTGGAGATTCCTGGGATCGAACCAGGCACCTCTCGATTATCGGTCGAGTGCTCTCCCAACTGAGCTAAATCTCCAATACTGTTGCTTAGTAATTAATATATATACTAACTCTTTTTATAAAAGGAGCTTTCTTTATGGAATTGATTTTTGTCTTTGACCAATCTTAGACTTGGAGCATTTTCCGGCACTCTGTAATCGATTGTTCTTTCAGTTGCTGCTCCATTTGGAATTGATGATAATTTGACTGTGCCACAATTTTTGCACCATTCAACTTTCTCTGTTCCCAATGAATCAATTCGCCTTGATAGAATTAAAATCCATTCATTAGAACCACAATTACAGCTTTTCGTATCTACCGGCATTATTCCTCCTTAAAAAATTCCCTTACCATGTCGATGCTGATTGGTTTAAAATCATGAACGTCCATTCCTACATTCAAACAATTTTGTTGTTTAAAAAATAAATCATGAACATGACCACATAAGAATTTCAGGTTTCTATCAACCTGACTTAATGCTGGATCATGAACACAAAAGAATTCTTCAACTTGAAGGAATGGAGCATGAACACTAAACAGTCCAAGCTCACAATAAAACCAGGGATCTCTAACATCATGATTGCCCATAATAAGTGAGATTCGTTTACATCTAAACTTATTAAGGACTTGTAGGTAATACCCTCTATGATTCTTTGTTTTGATCGATAAATCGCCCAGAATGAAGAGCTCATCGTCTTCTCCGACAAGCTCATTAACATTCCGAATAAGTGATTTATCCATAACGGTTGCATTTTTGAAAGGTCGGTTGCAATATTCGATAATCGCATCATGACCTAAATGCATATCGCTTGTAAACCACTTCATTTTATTTATTCTCCTATATGTTCTCTTTTACAGGGAGATAAACAGATAGGTTAGTCACAGTTGTTGTTTTGTCAATTTGAATAACCTTTGAGCTTAGAAATTTTACTTTCTTATTCCAGTAAAGTTTAAAATATTCTTTTGCTCTTTCTGAAATAAATTTTAATTCTTCAACTGTAGGTCTTTCGTCGAAAAGAATTGCAAACGAATTACAAATTCCTTCTTCATTTTCCACAATTTGAACTGGTCTATGACACCCATGATCATCTGATTCCATTCGGATCTTTTCACTAAAGTCCATATCAGAATAATCAGAATGAAAATCCTCTGCCATATTATCCCCTACTTCACATTCACCGACGCAACCTGTGGCATATGCAGTAGCTTCTCTTTCAAAGTTTCCCGCATATTGATCTGTATCAATTACGATTGCGTATTCAGTTTCTTGTTTTTCATTTTTGGTAATCATGACACTCCTAATCTGAAAATCTTAAATCGTAAGACATTGTCCAGTTGTCAAAGTTTTTGCATTTCTTGCATTCACGCTTGCTACTACTCATAAAATGACCGCATGTATAACACGATTCAAAATCAGATTGAAGTAGCTTTTCCTGTTTTTCTTCTACCAACTGTTTACTTTCTTGTTTCATAATACTCCTTTTAAGATTTAAATATTAGGGATAATTCCGAATTTACCTCCAAAGTAAAGATTTATAATTTCTGCATGTTTCTCAGATATCTCAATGATATCGAGACGTTTCATAAACTCATCGAAGTTCTCATATTCAAGAACTTCATTTGTGCCGAAACCATATTCCCACGAACCATAATCCTTGAAATGTTCAGCAATCGGAGCAAGGTAATTTGCAGAATATTCCCCCTTGCTCATGACCATGAACCCATCAACATCAAATTCGTCTGCCCAGTCGTCACTGAACATTATAATGACATGAGTCTCATCAGTCTTAAATTTTTTGTATTTTTCATCAAGGATATCAAATGTATCACTTGCGAACTCTTTGCTCTTTTCGGCAAGGTCTTTCCCTTTTTCAAGGGCATCTGCACCTAACTCTTTGCTCTTTTCAAGTGCTTTTCCACCTTTTTCTGCGGCAATTTTAGCACCCTTTTCAAGATTGTCTTTCAGACTTCCGCCAAGTTTTTTCAGTTTGTCAAAACCCATTTCACTTTTCCTTCATAATTAAAGATTAACGATTCACTTATTCTGTCTTTCTTTTTCTTTTTTCTTTAAGTCTTTGAGACGTTTCAGAAAATCTTCTTCCCAAACACCATCCATCGGTTCAACAACATTTACAGCAGTTAAAGTCCCATCTCCGAAATTCTCATTAAACACAATACAATTATCAAGGTTATTTTTGAAATCAAATTCTTTCATAACCATGATAACCGCAGCAGGGTTTGGGACTCTTCCAGGAAGGTTCACTGAAACCGATAAATGTTTACATAACCCAACTGGTTTAGGTTGTTCTTCATATGAAAATACTGCCTTTATCCCATCAGGAATAAGAACAGTAAAATCCTCATAATCTCCAACTGGATTTGCTTCACCTTTAGCTACTTTTTTCAAGTCTTCATATGACGTAATATTTGCCTTAGCATGCTCGATAATGCTTTTGATCTTTTCTCGAACAACGTCGTCGATAATCACGATAGAAGCCATTATTTATCATCCTTTTTAAATAATATTTTAATTTGTGACGCCAATGTTTTCTACCCATAAACACCTTTAGACACTGTCTACTGGTTCTTGTCCAAATGCTTTCCTTATTGTATTTATACAGAATAACTTAATTGCTTGCTTTGCATAATTGTTGTTTTCAAGATTATAAGTCCCATTATTTACAATCGATTGTGCTTTAGAAGCCATTTTTTCAGCAAGCTTCACTGTAATTATAGATGCAAAGAATTCATCAAGATCTGCATTTTCAAGGAGCTCATTTACCTTAGTTGAATCAATCTTTTTGAGAAGTTCAAGTTGAATCTTCTTTTCAGCAATTTGCTCTTCAATGTTGATTTGTTCATTCAAATATTCAAGGTATTTTTCTTCTGGAGTTCTTTGATCGGCGTATTCACTTTTTCCAAAAATCTTCGTTGCCATTTTTTCAATTGTTTTATTTTTCATCATTCGCCTTTTAAAATGGTGGAGACGGCGGGAGTCGAACCCGCGTCCAAAGCATATTTCATATATACCGTTTACGCTCATTTGCCATGTTATTTCAATTTGTAAGACTGACGATCAAACATAGCTCAAGATCATTTGTCAGAATGATAATTTTCAAGATCCGGTGTCGAATAATGTACCTCTCAAAGTTTATCAATCTACATAGTTACATTATTCCAAGTCTTTTAAGTCGACGCCCAAGTCTGAGTCCAAAGACATAACTCAGTTGGACGGATTAAGCAGCTACTGCTTTATCGAATGCGTAATCATCTGCATTTATTTTAGGTGATTAAATTTAACGTCAATAATCATCGACGGAACGCAATATATACTTCCTATCTCTGTCGATACCCTTTCGTCCCCATTAACAATCATCCCAATCAATTAAATTGACTGTTTTGTTTTTCAATTCATGAGTGCAATCGCCTAAATACTGTATTTGTCCATTCTTGATAAATGAATGACAATTGGTTGGTCCTTTTTCATTACCCGATTGTACCCTCAAACTTGGACTGAATGTTGGTTTATCCATATTTCCATTCCAAGTCCAATTAGGTTTTCCAGGAATGTTCCCTGTCCATATTCGATGAGCACATTTACATGCAGGACACCAAAAATGCAATTCACCTGGACTATCTTTAACAGTACTTAATACACTCATTGATTAACCTCTTAAATGGCGGCGGGTAGACGAATCGAACGCCCATGCTTTTAACACGCCGACAGATTTCAAGTCTGCTTGTCCCCTTGGACAGTACCCGCCTAAATTTTGACATGCTTCCAAGTTCTTCCAGTTCTGATATATCTTATGGTATCACAATGTACATTAAACAATTGTGATATTGATTTATCAGACCTTTCGTCTTGAATTAATTTCTTAATTTCCACAACTTGTTTTTCATTCAATTTCGCCATTGAAGATTTTGAACCTATGGCATAATTATTATTAGTCTGGTCAATTCCTGAAAAATGGTGCTTCCCATGTTTAATACTGGTTGATAATTCTAAATTATCAGAGTCATTATTTAGTTTATTTTCATCTTTATGATGAACTAATTCTCCTGGTTTTAATTTTCTACCAAGTTTATCTTCCATCACTTCTCGATGAATATATACTATATTTCCATCATTTCCTATTTTACATTTATACCCATTATCTATGAATATTTTATAATTGCCACAAAATTTCTTATGTTTACCTAAACCTTGTGGAGTATTAAATGATCTACCACAATCACAAATATACATTAATGACCCCTTCCTCAGTTAATCTTACCGAGCATACATTTTCTCCGTATAAAATTTATCGAATAAATCATCAGTCCACGGATCAATTGTTGGATCTTTAGAGAGATCATGCTCAGCATCATCCTCACATACAAAAGTAAGTTGAGGTTGTTCTGCCATTGGACCGCCAAGTGGAGGTCTCTTTTTTATTGTATCTTTATCATTGATTGAAAACACTTTTTCAGGAACAATATATTTAAGAATAATATTTCCCCCACATTCAGGACATTTTTTTGAACTCATATTCCCTCCATCGCAGTTTTCACTTTTTCATAATATTCGTTAAGTTTCTCGATATTTTTCTTTGGCATTATATTAAATGAACCAAATATCGGGTAACCATTAATTGCTCTACCTCCAACTTGTTTATCATAATATTCATAGATAAAAGCAGCATCTTCAAGCATTCCTTTTGTTTCATCATCTACAAATATTAAGGGCATGAAAACAGTCATAATTACATGCATATCATGAGCTTCCATCATGTTGCTTGTAAAGACTTTTCCCATATACAAATCTTTTGCAAGTTGTTTCAAATATTCGTCTGTATTTCTATCTACTGATTCTTCATTCACGGATTCACTCATTTCTTCACCTTATCTTTTTCCAGATGGTAAGTTCTATTTTGCCTTACTTCTTCATAAAAACCAACAATCTTTTGTTTGTCGAGCATAAAGAATTTATATTGTGCTCCACCCAATGTTACGTCGATTAATTTAAGATATTTTGATTCATCTTTTTCAAGGAATTCTGATAATTTGTTGAATCCAACAATATTAATTTTGCCAGTCATTTTTTGGCCAGAAGTCAAGAGAATGAAAATACTAACATATTGTGTTCCATATTTATGATTCATTATCAAAATTCTCCACCCAGTACGTCTTTGTATCGGTCATCTAAACAAGAATAACTTTTTGGTGCATCAATTCGTTTTCTTGAAGGACCTGCGTCTGGACTTATAAATGGGATGAATAAATGAACTGGATCAAAAGTGTTTATTTCACGACAATTGAAACATTTCCATGTTTTCTTTAATCGTGGAACATTCACATAAATTTTACAT
>Ga0180434_10009666_pt1 | contig 10445 bp, 7 predicted proteins | sample SS_ome_7_FD_132453 | JGI IMG/M metagenome (GOLD analysis project Ga0180434, IMG submission 132453) | Hypersaline lake sediment archaeal communities from the Salton Sea, California, USA - SS_1_D_2 metaG | ecosystem: Environmental > Aquatic > Non-marine Saline and Alkaline > Hypersaline > Sediment... | reverse complement strand
GTCATCGCCGCCCGGATGAATATCACCGAGAATATCGCACAGACAGTCATGTAGACGCCGAACGCAAATTCGATATACGGCAGGAGCTTTCTGGACTTGCGTTTGGGCGCTGCCTGCGCCTCGGGGCGACCTCCGCGACCGTATTTCGGCGTGCGTACAAATTCACTCTCCTTGCCCGCAAGCGCCTCGATGACGGCTTTGCTGTTCGATATGCAGATACCGACGCCCAGGGCCATCAGCATCGGCATGAACTTGAAAATCGTTCGCCAGTCGCGATACAACTGCAACTGGCTGGCAAGATAGAACACAAACGCCGACATCGTGGCCAACACAAATACGCCCATATCGATTATGGCGCGCCATATCGAACTGTCATGGACGGCTACGGTCCGCAAATAAATCGCCGGGAACAACATTATCACCAGTATGAGCATGTGAATGTGCAGGCAGAAGCCCGTCAGGTGAAAGAAGCTCTCGATCTTCACTTTCAGAGGCGCCTTTGACATCAGGACCTTGGGCAGGAGCTTCAGGGCAACCTGCGCTCCGCCTTTGGTCCAGCGGAACTGCTGGGCCTTGAAGGCGTTCATTTCCGGCGGTAACTCTGCCGGTGCGGTGACGTCCGGCAGGTAGACGAACTTCCAGCCCTTGAGCTGGGCCCTGTAGGACAGATCGAGGTCTTCGGTAAGCGTATCGTGATGCCAACCGCCGGCGGCTTTTATTGCTGATTTTCTCCAGGTTCCGGCCGTTCCATTGAAGCTCATGAACCGCTCGCTCCGATTGCGAGCGACGTGCTCGATAGCGAAATGACCGTCCAGAAATATCGCCTGGGCCTTGGTCAACCAACTGTCCTCGCGATTGAGATGTTCCCACCTGGTCTGTACGACACAGACGTCCGGATCGCTGAAATATTGAATGGAGCGTTTCAGGACATCTCGGCGAGGTACGAAATCGGCGTCGAAGATCGTGATGAATTCACCGGTGACGTGCGGCATGGCCGCGTCGAGCGCCCCGGCCTTGTAACCGGTCCGGTCGTCGCGATGCAGATACTGTATGTCGACTCCCCGGGCCTTGAGGTCGTCGACGGTCTGGCGGGCGATCCGGCAGGTGTCGTCGGTGCTGTCGTCGAGCACCTGTATCTGAAGCCTGTCGCTCGGATAGTCGATCCGGGCGGTTTCTTCGATGATTCTCCTGGCCACCGCCCGCTCGTTATACATGGGCAACTGGATAGTTACGCGGGGCAGTTGGTCGAATTTACCGGCAGGTTTGGGCGCCTTGTTGCGAGTCCGCAGGAACAGGTAGACAATGACGTAGCGGTGCAGACCGTAGAGCGACACCATCACCAGCACAAAGGTGTAAAGCGACATAAAAGCGGTCTGCAATACTTCCACAACATCCATGGCTGTTTGTTCCCTTTTGCCGGCCGATAAGCTCTCTCCGCCGAACCTGACCGACGGTGAAGCCTGCGAAGGAAGGTATCATACTCCTCCTTTTCGTCGCGGTCAAGAAATCTTTTGCAATGAACGACTTGCCTGTAAGCTGATCCAAAGTGTATACTTAATGGCGGTTGGTGGTGTCGCCTGAAAGAAAGGTGGCGATTGCATATTATGACGAGCATGCATAATCGCACTCGACGAAGCGGGGCTGTGTTGGTAATGGCCTTGCTGGGTATGACTCTCCTGGTGGCGCTGATACTTTACGTCTACAACGTCGGGGACCAGGTCAACGATCGACTGACAATGCAAAACGCCGCGGACTCCGCCGCCGTCAGCGGCGCCGGATGGATCGCCCGCTCGATGAACACCACCGCGATGAACAACGTCGCCTGTTCGCGAATCCTCGGAATCCTGCCCGTACTCGACGCGTTCCCGCTGGCCAGCAAAATCTCCATACACGAAGTAGACACCATCGCCGACGGGCTGGACGCCCAGACCGACGCGCTGCAGGCCCTCCTGAACGCAAAAAACATAGACGAACTTAACCCCGAAAAATCAGTAAACGAACCTGCCCTGGTAAGCAGCCTCCCGGGCATGCGAGAACTCAGCGACCGCCTCCGGGCACAGGGCGACATCATCCGCCCATTCGAAAAGGCGATCAACGGCGGGAGCTTCAAGATGGAGGAAGCCACATACTGGCGGGTGCCCGGCGCAAACGGATCGCCACCCCACGGTACGATCTGGAAGGCCGCAAGGGCGCTTGAAGAATACTCCCAGGCCACGCTGGATTCGGCGGGAATTCTCGCACAGTTCAACGCCGGACGCTTTGGAAAAGAAAACGAGGCCCAGACCGCCATCCTGATTCCGGTAATACCGGAAATCCCCAACCTGAGAGGCGCCTACGACGACTTCCAGCCGACCATCGAGGGACACGTCAAGGTCTGGGGAGACGGCGGTGGATCGTATGGTCAGATGAAACGATCCGGTAAGGACGGAGGGGGAATCCCGGACTTCGCCTACTTCCACCGCATGGGCCCGTGGGCGAGAATGTATCCCTGGCGGCACACCAGCACAAGACGAGTCGCCACTGGGACAAGGCTGGTCAATGCGCGGGAGATGATCCCTGGAACGGGCAAGACAAAACGGGTGTGGGTGGGTCCCAGCCCGATGCGCCGGGCAGTTTACGCTCGCGGCGGAAAGAGCGCACTTCCGGGTGTAGGTTCCTCAGCCAGGCGAGGCGGTAAAAGCGGAAGCGGTCGCCACGATGGAGGCTGGAAAACCGTAACGACCGGCGGTCAATATCGAACTGTCCAGAAACCGGTAACCACGTACAAGACCGTAACCGACGGATATACGACCTACGGACCGTTCTACTGGGCAATGCAGCGCGTCCGCAATTACTCCTCCAGATACCTGCCCGATACGAAATTCGGAACGTATACCGACCGGATCGCCAATATCAAACTTGGATACATGTTCCCGGGCAGGGGACCAAAGGCACTGAAGACCATCCACTACGCCAACTGGGTTATCGACTACGCCAAGGCACTGGAACTGGCCGAAATACCCGAAACGCGCGTGACCGAAACGATCCTGTACTACTTCGACATCGCCTCCTCAGAACCGGAATCATCGTCGAACTTCCTGAAGGACGGGACCTTCCGCACAAACGGTGGTCTTGCGCTGATGCAGCGCGCGCCGGGATGGCATAACCCGGCCACTTTCGACGGACATCGCCCGGACGCCAAACTCGTCTGCAACTACATCTGGAAATCCACCGACGAGTACGAAACCACCGAAGACCCCGAAATCGGAATCGAGTACCAGGGCGGACCCGTCGATCCCGACACGGGCATGCCGACCAACCCGGTCTTCCAGAAGGTCTACGTCATAGAGTACGCCATGTTCGGAGCGATCGACATCGGCGGAGATATACAGGTCGCCAATCCGTTCAACTGGAGCGACAGCGAATTCGACGACCTGCCCGCTCCGTTCCTCATCAACACCGAAGATTTCCCCGATTACGACAACCAGAACCCCGATGTCGACCTGGGCGTCCGCAGGTCGAACTTCGCGTTTTTGGCCCTTGCCAAACGCCCCAACGACACACCGTTCTGGGCACAGCGGTTCCGCGGCGCCAACCCGACGGGCGCCACGACCACACTGGCGCAGGCGAAGGTCTTCAACAATACCAGTTGGGGACTCTGGACGCAGGAGTGGCAGGTGCAGTTGACGCGCGTAAACCTGTGGTCCGACTGGATAGACCGGATCGAAGCGGATTTGTCCAGAACGTCGCTGACCCACGGGGCCGTAGGCGCCGGAGACCTGCGACAGATTCTCCATTATCTACGAGCTTTACCGCCCGAAATGGCCGAAAAATTTATAGGACATTGATCGCTGCACCCCGAATGAACCGAACCAGGCGAACGGAAACGCCCCGAAATGCAAATAACAAAAAGGTATTCTATGGATTCCGCGGCGCCGAACCGGATACAATAGATTTCGAGAGGCCTGCAATGTTTTACTTAAAAACAACTAATCGAACCCGCCGAAACGGAGTCGTGTTGGTGATGGCCCTTTTCGGCATGATGCTGCTGCTGGCGCTGGTGGTCTACGTATACAACGTGGGAGACCAGGTCAACAAACGCCTGTCGCTTCAAAACGCCTCTGATTCCGCAGCCGTCAGCGGCGCCGGATGGATGGCCAGATCCGCCAATACGACGGCTATGAACAACGTGGCGATCTCCAGGATGCTGGGGATACTACCGGTTATGGATGCATTTCCCCTCGCCAGCGAAATGGCGCTGTCGGAAGTCACCGACTGGGAGCAGGGCCTCGGCAGGCAGGTCGTCAGCCTGAAAGCTTTTCTGGCGGAATCATCAACGCAGGCTCTGGCCAAGACGCTGCCCGGTATGATCGAACTGCAACAGCGAATGGCCACGCAGAGAGACATCCTCGCGCCGTTCAAGAAAACGCTGCTTGACGGATCGTTCGACATGGAGACCGTAACCAACTGGCGGGCGCCGGGAGTAGGCGGATCGGCGCCGCACGGTACGCTGTGGAAGGCGGCAAAGGCGCTGGACGACTACTCGGTGGCTACGATGGACTCCTCGGGAATCCTGGCACAATTCAACGCCCGGCGCTTCGGAAAGGCCAACGAGGCCCAAACCGCGATACTGATCCCGGTGATACCGGAAATACCACACTACCGCGGAACGCTGGATGACTTCCAACCGACACTCGAAGGGCGCATCACCGTCAGGACCAACAGCGCGCACACCTCGACCTCCGGGTCCATGAGGCGCACCGGCTCGGACGGTGGAGCGATCCCGGACTACGCATATCACTACCGCCTCGGACCCTGGGCCAGGCTCCTGCCCAGACACCCCTGGCGAGCGGAAGAGAGACGCGCCACCGAATGGAAAACCGTCGCCGGCACCACGCCTACGCGACATCCCATCCTCGCACGCGGAGGACGTGGAAGACTGCCCGGAAGAGGACACTCCGCCAGGCGAGGCAGCCGCAGGGGAAGCGGAGGCGGATACAGCCACAGGGTCCCCACGGCCTGGGAAGTTTATGGGTATCACACAAGAGGACCATACTGGTGGGGAATGTGGCGAGTGCATCGATACGCGCGGGGATGGGACAGCTACGACGACTACGACGAAAACCTGACGCGCAACCACGGTGAACTGCCCGACACCAATTTCTACGAACGCATGGGCATGGTCTCGAAGATCAAGTTGGGATACATGTTCCCCGCCGCGGGAACAAAAACACCGGTGCTCGTCCACTACCCGCTGTGGAAAACCGATTACGCAGAAGCGAAACTGCTGGCCGAAACACCCGAGGTCCGAGTAACCGAGACGATCCTCTACTACTTCGACATCGCATCGTCCGTGCCCGAAACGTCGGGAGACTTCCTGAGCCCGGGAACGTACAAGACCAACGGATCGCTGGCGCTGGCGGCACATCACAGGGGTTGGAAGGACCCCGCAAGGTTCAGGCCCGACGCCGGCCAGATATGCAACTATATCTGGAAATCGAAGGACCAGTACGAAATCACCGAGTATCCCGAAATAGGAATCAAACGCGAACTCGTCCAGGACGGCGACAAGGTCGACGCGGACGGAAATCCGGTGATGACCCCGAAGTTCCACCCGGTCTACATGATCGAGTTCTGCATGTTCGGCGGTATCGACGTCGGCGGTGAACGCGAGGTGTCCAATCCGTGCAACTGGTATTCCAGCGAACTGGACGAGCTTCCGGCGCCGATCCTGATAGACACCTCCGTGGGAGACTACGACCCGGAAACCAACGACGTGGACGCCGGCGTCCGGAGAGAGTACTTCGCCTACCTCGGGATAGCCAAAAGCGCCTCGGAAGCACAAGTCTGGAGCCAGAAATTCCAGGGGGCGAACCCCACCGCGTCAATCCATACGCTCTCGCAGGCAAAAGTCTTCAACAACAAGAGCTGGGGACTCTGGACACAGGATTGGCAGGTGCAACTGACTTCGCTCAACGGATACCCCGACTGGGTAAATCGAGTGGAGCGGGACCTGCCCAAAACCTCACTGACTCAAGGCGCTGTCCGCTCGGCTGACCTCAAGGAAATCCTGGAATTCCTGCGGGCGCTGGCGGGGAGCAATCTGGCGGGCAAGTTCATGGCGCACTGATCGGCGTATCGGCGCGCCGGGCGGGAGCGCGATACTACAGTTCCCTTCTGACAGCTTCCGCCAGTTCCTCCATGCGCCCCGGCGGATAGGAACCCGCCGGCCAATTGAAACCGAACGCGTCGCCCTCGTTGCGGGGTATCACGTGAAAGTGGACGTGCATGACAACCTGGTGAGCCACGCGGCCGTTGTTCTGCAGCACGTTGACGCCCTGGCAACCCGTCGCTGCCTGAACCGCCTTGACCAGCGCGGGCAGATTCCGCAGCATCGCACCGGCCTGATCGGCCGGCAGTTCGTCCAGCGTAACTGCATGCATCTTCGGGATCAGCAGCACGTGCCCGTCGGCCAGCGGGCCTATGTCCATAAACGCCACGCACGCATCATCTTCGAGAACCTTCACCGCCGGGATCTCACCGGCCACAATCCTGCAGAACAAACATTCGCTCTCAACCATCACACTACTCCTGACCGGACGCCACACCAACGGCGCCGCCTTCCAAGGGAACCGAAAATACCACCATATACCGTAACTGGAGAGATCGCCCGGGTCAATCGCAAACCGGCATGGTAACGTTGTCACAAATGGTTCACAGTTTCCAGACAAACCTCCTCGCCGCCTGACGGATACTCGCATCGCGCAAGGCACGCTCAACACCCCTATCATACCGCTCAATCAACAGTTATACATCTATCTTACACAATCTATCCGGAATTGCCGTCACCGGCGCCGATGTCACATGCGAGGGAACTGTGAACCTGATTCTCAATCCCCAAATGCTCGCGCCCGACTTGCCATGCTGACGTAACAGGTTAATTGCACAAGTTTTATGGCAATCTCAGCCCCCCGGTTTCCACTTGCCCCGCTGCTGACATATGTCACAGGTATGTCACAGGTATGTCACAATCGATCGCATGCCCGTAATTTATTGCCTGGACACACTTTAGATCATTCGACCACCGCGACCCCTCCGCTGCCTGGCGCTTTTGGTCTGGTTGAGAATGCCTCGTTGATCTGCTCGATCGCCTGCTCACTCTTGACAATCGGCCGCTCCGTCTTCGTACGGATCATGTAACTCATCGAATATGGATATAGGGTATCAACGCTGCCGCGAATAGACTCAATGAACAGGAACCTCTGGGAAACACAGACCGTACCCGAACGATGCGGAATGACCAAAGGGTCAGAAGCGGCCCGAGCCAGTGCGGTAAAGATGAATCCGTCCGGATCGCGCCAAACAACCGTTGTCGTTGACGTTGCCAACTGCCACGTCAAGAAGCCTCCTTCTTGACGTCCTTCTTAAACTGCGAATCGAAGAACTCCATGACCTTTTCCACGATCTCTTTCCTGGGCGTTTGGCCTTTCGAGAAACCGTGATTCCCGCCTTTGGGGATGTAGAGGGTCGAGGGGACGCCTGCTTTTTTGAGCGCCGCGTGGAGCAGCTCGCTCTGGTTGAGGGGTACGCAAAAATCCTTGTCGCCGTGGACGATGAAGCACGGCGGGTCGCCGGTGCTGATGTAGGTTATCGGGTTGGCCTGCCTGCACTTTTCGGGGACTGCCTTGATCGACGCCCCGAGGAGGCGCGACGGGGCCGAACGCTTATTGGCATAGTTCTGGGTGCATTTGAAGTCGTTAAGCTTCAGGAAATCGGTCGGTCCGGACCAGGGGCTCGCGGCCTGGATAGCCGACGACGCCTTCTTCGTGATGGGGTGCTTAATGAATTCCTTCGTATCGCCGACCGTCGCAAGCAGCGCAGTCAGGTGACCGCCGGCCGACTCGCCCGCGGCGCCAAAACGATTCGGGTCAAGATTGAATCGCTTCGCATTGAAACGCAGAAAACTCACCGCGGCGCGACAGTCGTTAATGACGGCCGGGAAGATCTCCTCGCGAGACTTGGTGTAATTGATCCCCGAAACCGCATAACCCCGCCCCACCATTTCGACTATGGGATTGGAGCGGTCTTTCGAACCCCAGTCCCACGCCCCTCCGTGAATCCAGATTACCAGCGGCAGCGGTTTGTCCGACTTGGGACGATAGACGTCCAGCAGCATCTTGCGGTCGCCATTTGTGGCGTACACGATGTCCCGCTCGATGATCGTGCCTTTTGGCAGGCGATCCAGGATGTGCTGCGGATCATCCTTTTTCGGCGCCGCGGGTTTTTTCTTGGTTTTCTTAGGTGCCGAAGAGAAAGTCGCTGCGCAAAAAACAACGGTTACCGCCAGAAGGATCGCACCGGTTTTCGCCAGAGAGTTCATACGCACACACATGAAAAAGCACCTCTCGTTTGTTTTAAAAAGCCCACAGATAGCTATCTGTGGGCTTTTGTTAATTATACTTTGCGTTTGAACGCCGATGCGATCGCTGCGATATCGCGATCAGATCAGCCCTTGTCTTCCTGACCTTCACCATCAGCAGGCACTTCCTCATCACCGGGTGCTTCTTCGGCGGGGGCTTCTTCACCGAGAGCTTCTTCGGCGGGGGCTTCTTCACCGGGAGCTTCTTCGGCGGGGGCCTCTTCGGCGGGTGCCTCATCGGTGGGGGTTTCTTCAGCGGGGGCTTCTTCGGCGGGGGCTTTTTCGACAGACTCCTGGTCTTTTGCTGCGGCCTTTGTCTTGTCTTCGATGCCCTTGGCCGCTTCGATGCGCTTGGCTGCACGCGCGCTTCGCCTGCTGTTACCGCCCGTTCCCTCTCGTGAGGGTCCGTCCTCGATCAACTGGAGGATCACCTGCTTTCCGGCATCGCCGATACGGCGTTCGGCGAGGTGGATTATCCTGGTGTAGCCTCCGGGCCTGTCGGCGTACCTGGGCGCGATGACGTCGAAGAGTTTCTGGACGGCTGTCTGGTCTTCCAGTTCGTAGTCATCATTTTTGGCGTCGTAAGTATACAGGTCGCGGTCCTGCAGGCGAGATATTACCTGCCTGCGTGCGTGCAGTGTGCCCTTCTTTGCGACGGTGATCAGTTTTTCGATGAACCGCCGGAGGTACTTGGCCTTTGCCTCTGTCGTGCGGATCGAGCCGTGCTGTATCAGTGCGGTCGCCATATTGCGCCGCATCGCCGTACGGTGCTTTGACGTTCGGTTAAAGTGTTTGGTTGCTTGTCGATGACGCATCGGTGGAAATCCTCTCGTCCGCTGTCTGACTTACTCGGGCGTCTGCTCTTCGATGTCGCTTTTGACGTCAGGCAGAGACACATTCATACCGAGCGACAGGCCCATGTCCTGCAGCTTTCGTTTAACTTCTCTCAGTGAAGTTTTACCGAAGCTGCGGATCTGCAATAGTTCTGTTTCGGGGCAATTGACCAGTTGCCCGACGGTCTGGATGTTTCCCGCCTCGAGGCAGTTGTTGCTTCGCACGCCCAGTTCCAGTTCGTGAACGCTCATTGAAAGTTTCCTGAGCAGTTCCGAATCGATCTCTTCGTAATCGTCGCTCGGTGCGGCCTCGACAATCTGTTCGCCGAGTTCGAAATACTGCACGAACGGGTTCAGGTGTTTTCTGAAGATCTTGGCGGCCTCCACGAGCGCCATTTCGGGTGTAATGGTACCGTTGGTCCAGATTTCCAGAAGCAGTCGGTCGTAGTTGGTTCGCTGCCCGACGCGTGTATCTTCGGTTCGATATCGCACCCTGGTGACGGGCGAATAGGACGCGTCGATATAGATCCGCCCGAGTTCCTGATCGGCGTCTGGATCGTACATTTCCTCACCGGTCACGTAGCCCCTTCCACCCTGGACGACCATTTCCATGTCGAACTTCACGTCGTCTGTGAGTGTCGCTATCACCAGTTCCGGATTGATGATTTCGATGGCGGGGTCGGCCTCGGTCATCTCCGCGGTGACTGCGCCCTTGACCTCGCTGTGAAGTCGCATTGTCTTGGGCGTGTCGGCATGGGATTTGACCACGATCTGCTTCACGTTCAGGACGATGTCGGTGACATCTTCCATCACGCCGGGCAGAGACATGAATTCGTGGTCCGCGCCCTGGATTTTTATGCTGGTTACAGCGGCGCCCTGGAGGCTGCTGAGCAGTATTCTCCTGAGCGCATTTCCGACCGTGGTTCCGAATCCCCGTTCGAAAGGTTCGACGGAAAACCGGCCGTACGTTGGAGTCGAAACGTCTTGATCGTTAACAACCCGTGTTGGTAATTCTAGACCGCGCCACCTGATTCGCATTACCTATGCTCCCGTCCCTGAGGATCGCAAGAAGGATTATTGATTTTGATCACTCGATTATTCTTCCCGACCGAGATAACTATCGGCCGCAGAATTCCACTACCAAGTTAACTTCTACCGGAATCATCACGTCGTCTTTTGACGGTACGGCGAGAATTTCTCCGGTCAGCTTGGCC
>Ga0180434_10009663_pt1 | contig 10446 bp, 5 predicted proteins | sample SS_ome_7_FD_132453 | JGI IMG/M metagenome (GOLD analysis project Ga0180434, IMG submission 132453) | Hypersaline lake sediment archaeal communities from the Salton Sea, California, USA - SS_1_D_2 metaG | ecosystem: Environmental > Aquatic > Non-marine Saline and Alkaline > Hypersaline > Sediment... | reverse complement strand
GCGAGCCTGGGATGGAGTTCGCCGCCGCCGCACTGGCGGTTGGCCAGGGTGTCCTTGAGCGGTTCGGGGGAGGGGATGCGGCCGAGTCGGCCGGTCTCGCGGGCCGTCAGGACGGCGCCGATGGCGCCCATCGAGGCGAAGTGCTTCGGGATCAGCAGTTCGCCGTCGGCCACCTCGAGCGCTTCGCGGAACGCCCGGACCATGCCGGCGTTGGCCGCCACGCCGCCCTGGAACGCGATGACCGGCCGAAACTCCTTGCCCTTGCCGATGACGGCCTTGAAGTTGCGGGCCATGGCGAAACACAGGCCGGCCACGATGTCGTAATCGGGGGTCCCCTCCTGCTGGAGGTGGATCATGTCGCTCTTGGCGAAGACCGAGCACCGGCCGGCGATGCGGGGCACGTGGACGCTCCGCAGCGCCATCTCGCCCCACTCCTTCTCGATCGACACGCCCAACCGCGACGCCTGCTGGTCCAGGAACGACCCCGTGCCGGCGGCGCACAGCGTGTTCATGGCGAAGTCGCGGATGCGCAGGCGGCCCGTCTTCGGGTCCTCTTCCAGGAGGATGAGTTTGGAGTCCTCGCCGCCGATCTCGACGATGGTCCGGACCTCGGGGTGCAGGTGGGCGGTGGCCTTGGCCTGGGCCACCACCTCGTTGACGGGGTGGAGGCCGTAGATCTCGCCCAGGACGGCCGCGCCGGCGCCGGTGACGGCGGCGCCTTCGATCTCGGAGGCGGGGACGTCGGCGAACAGGTCCTCGAGGGCCGCCAGGGCCGTCTCGAGCGGTTTGCCGCGGGTCCGCACGTACCGCTCGCGCAGGACGTTCAGGCCGTCGTCCAAGAGGACCAGGTTGAGGCTGACCGAGCCGATATCGATGCCCAGGTACACGCGGCGTCCTCCCTTGGCTTGCGGCGCAGCGGGTCTCCGCACCGTACGTGTTTAGCGCTGTCATTCCGAGCGAGCGCAGCGAGTCGAGGAATCTCGCCGTGGCCTTTGCCGTTGGGCCGCCTTGAGAAACGGCCAAGGCGAGACCCCTCGGCGCGCCCCTTCGGGGCGGCTCGGGGTGACAACCCGCCACCCGATGATGGCGGCTCGCTGGGTGTCTGCCGCCGGGTCGACCGGCGGACCTCAGGACGTGGGATTATAAACCGGCGGCCCCCGCGGAGTCAATTTCTAAGCCCGGCACGGGTTCGCGCGGCCCGTACGGGCCGCGTCCCGCGGCGCCGTGCGAGCCCGCCGCGGAAGCGGCGGGAGAGGTGTGGCCGCAGCGCGCGCCCGACATCGCACTGAGGTTCAAACATCCCCGCGACCTGCCGGTCGCGGATCGAAAGGCGCGCCTCGGGGACCGGAACAGACCGCGGGCCGGCGCGCGCGGGGCACACCGGCCCGATCGGTCGAAGCCGACAACCCCGGCCGTTGAGGGGTATTCCCGGCCGGGGGCGCTCCCTCTGTCCCTGCTACCGCCGCCGGCGGACGTAGCCGACGAGGCTCCCCACGCCCAGCACCAGGCCCGCCAGCGTCACGGGCTCGGGGATGGGGGGGCCGCCGCAGGGCTGGTTGTCCACGATGACGTTGTCAAAGAAGTAGCCTCCCCCCAAGGTGCTCGTCACCGCCGTGCCGCGCATGGCAAAGGTGAGCGAGTCCACCGCCCGCTTGTCGTCGGAGGTCAGGCCGAAGGTAGGCGTGCCGTAGTAGTAGGTTTCCCACGAACTGCCGGTGTGAACGAGGGCGCCGTCGACGAAGATCTGGACGATGTCGTTGCCGTAGAGCAGGCCACCCACGTCGGCCAGGCCGTCCACGAACTCCAGGCAGATTTCAACATGATGCACGTCCGTGTACGAGAGGCCCGGGGCCACCAGGAGGAACTGGCTGGAGGCGCCCCAGACGTCGCCGGTGTGGCCCGTTTCATAGAAGTACACATCGATGCCGCTGCCGGTGTCGTAGAGTTCGACGTAGGTCATCCGGCCGTCGAACTGCTTGGCGCTGGGGCTGACGCTGAGGTCCAGGTCCGGCTGGGGACCCCCGGTAGCCGACCGGAAGTCGAACGCCCCGTAGAAGGTCTTGGTGGTGGCGAAGGCGCCCGGGTTGGGCGGCGTCTGCGGGCTTGTGTGGTCCGGTCCGCGGTCGTTCCAGAGGGCGGCACCGGTTTCGCCGGCCACCTGGGGCGCCACGGGCGAGAACGGTTGGGCCGACAGGCCGCCGCTTGTGACGGCGTTGCTGGCCCGCCAGACCATGTTGCCCGAGCCGTCGTCCATGACCTCCTGGTCATACTGGGCCGGGTCGTCGCCCCAGGAGGTGTTGCCCCACTGGTCTTCCACCGTCCACCCGCCCTGGCCGTTGACCGTGCCGGGCGCAAAACCGGTGAAATCGGTGGTCGTGGCGCCGGCCGGCTGGGCCAGAACGGCGACGCTGGCTAGGACTGCCAAGAGTCCAGTGTAGCGCATGATCAAGTCTCCTTTGTCTTCTGTCCATTTCATTCGAGGCGTATGGGCGGCCTTGCGGTCAGGCCGCACGCCGCCGGCGGACGTAGCCGACGAGGCTCCCCACGCCCAGCACCAGGCCCGCCAGCGTCACGGGTTCGGGGATGGGGGCGGTCGCGAAGTTGCCGTAGTCCACGTACGTCGTGATGGGGTCGCCGATGCCCGGGCCGACCGGTCCGGGCCCCGACGGATCACCCCACCAGTTGCCTTGGGCGTTCAGGGTCGAGGGGTAGTCGCCCACGACCATCACCGCCATGCCGTTGCCGCTGAAGTTGTTGGCGGTCACGAGGTGGTCCGGATACGTCATGTCGGTGTACTCGCCGAACCGGATAGCCGTGTCGTTCGACTCGAACTGGTTCAGTTCGATGAGGCTGGGCAGATGGGTCGCGCCGCCGGCCCCGTAGTACTGCCAGTCGATGGCGGGCGTCCGGTAGCCGGGGTGCAGACTGTCGCTGGCGTTGGTGAACACGTTACCGTAGATGTGATGGTCGCCGAAGGTCTGGCCGGCCTGGTCGGGGCACCCGTGGCCGTTGTAGATGGCGTCGCTGCACCCGTCGAAGACGTTGGCGAAGATGTCGTAGGCCTGGCTGTTGGACATGGTCATGCCGCCCCACGTCGTGTCGATGTTGTTGTAGACCTGGACGGCCCCGTTGCCCATGGCGTCGCGTTCGGCGTAGCGGTTGTGGCACAGGAACATGGAGGTGCCCCAGTGGTCGCTGTCGCCGGAGGCCCGGTCCTCGACGAAGCGGTTGTCGTGGATGGCGAGCGACAGCGGGCCGCTGCTGGCCCGGATCAACTGGATGCCCGCGCCCCACGTGGCGGCGGCGTCGCCGCGCACGTCAAACGTGAAGCCCGAGATGTCGTACGACATGGCGCCGGTGTAGCCCTGCATACTGCCGGCCAGGCAGGCGCCGCCGGCCGGGGCGTTCCATGTGACGACGTCCCGCCCTTCGCCGGTGATTGTCAGGCTCTTCGACGGCGTGAGCGACACCTGCTCGGTGTACGTGCCCGCGCTGATGTAGATGGTGTCGCCGGTGCCGGCGGCGTTGACGGCCGCCTGGATGCTGTCGCCCGGGTTGACGTTCCACGTGGTCGCCAGGGCAGGGCCGGCCGCAACCGTCAGCACGCCGGCAACCGCAATGAGAGTTCTTAGGCGCTGCATTCCATCCTCCTTTCCGGGGGTCGGCGTCCTCGCCGACCCGTCCTGTGTCTGTCAGGCCGTACGCCGCCGGCGGATGTAGCCGGCGAGGCTCCCGACGCCCAGCACCAGGCCCGCCAGCGTCACGGGCTCGGGGACGGCGAAGATGCGGGCGTTGTCGAAGGACAACTCGCCGTAGGCGTCGTGTGAGAAATGGACGTCGAAAACCACGCCGCCGTAATCGGTCCAGGGCCACCCGTCGGGGGCACTGCCGAAGTCCCAACTGTTGGTCGTGATGGCCGGGCCTTCAGAAAACACCGTCCAGTCGCCGCCGGCCATGCGGTACGCGGGGGTGACCGTCCAGGGGTCAGCGGCGTTGGCCTTATAGAAGTCGAACCGCAGGCCAAAATCGTCGTACGTGATCTGCCCCGTCTGGAACCACTGACTGGAGATGTTATCCCAGAGGCCCGTCCGGTCGTAGGTCTCCTGCATCTGGCACACGTCGCCCATGGTCGTGGGGTTGAGCGGAAGGTCCAGGCGCGCATTGATATTGAGGGAGTGCCAGTACCACCACCCCTGCCCATCGGGGCTGATGTCGACCAACTGGAAGTAGATCGATCGCCCGCTCGGGCCGACCACCCCCGTCAGGTCGATCCCCGTCACCTCCAGCCTCCAGGGCGTCCCAGCCTTCATGCCGGTCAGATAATCCGGCCAACTGTAAAAATGGTGGATCTTGGTGTTAGGATCGACGCCGTCGTGAGTCAGGGTCTGGGGCCCCGTCTCCTCGGGCGGTTTGTACATCCCGTCGGGATAGTTCGGATCGACCAGCACGGCCTGAGCCGCACCGGCCGCCAGGGCCAGAAGCAGGCCGACCCCGGCCAGAAGTCCTGCATATCTCATGGTTCGGATTCCTTTCGTCGTTTCGTCGTCCTCCGCCGGGCGGAGAACGCACCGGTCGCTGCCAAGGAGACGCGCCGGCCTGGCGGTCAGACCGGTCCCGCGGGCCGGGGCAGCGTGCCGGCCCGGTGCGGCGTCCTGTTCTCTCCCTCTCCCGCCGGGGGAACGGGGTGAAACAGGATCCTGCCTGCAGCACGGCATCCGCGCAGGACGGCGCCACGGCGTGGCCGGTTCGCGACCCCGTGTGCGGGCGAACCGCGGCCGTGGTCCGTCGGCGGACCCGCCGGTCGACGCCCCGCCCCCGCCGGACCTGCGCGCGTGCAGTCCGCGGATACGGAGTGCCGTTGATCGTCCGCTGCAAGCCGTCTCTTGGTGTGGGCGCTGCGGCTGGGACGGGCCGCAGTCCCCCCGTCGCGTTGCGAGGCGTCGGGCGGCGGCTCTCGCAGGCAGCCGCCCGGCGGTGCGGATGGGACGCGCGACCGGCGCATCGCGCACCCGGCCAGTATAGCACGGATTCGCGAACAGTCAAAAAATACCGACAATTCGAACATTCTCGTGAATCTTTGTTCAACAGAATGTTCATGTCGAGGGCGGAAGCCGCGCGAAACCGACCCGGGTGGCGTGCTTCCCGCGCGGCGAGCAAGAGCCGCCGCGCGGCGTCGGGTCGGGCCGCCACGATTTCCCCATTGACACCCTTCGCGTCAGCGTACATAAGGATGGCTGGCGCACCCCGCCGGAGGGTGTGGGTGTGCGCCGGCGGCATCTCGACGCGGGAACCACGATGACGGACGAAGCCCGAGAACGATTCCTCCGCGACCTCCAGGTCCGGGGCTTGCTCTCGGCCGAGGAGGCCGAGACCGCCCGCCGCCTCGTCCGCCAGGCCGAGGCCGAAGGCCGGACGGTCTCGATGGCCCACATCCTCATCCAGGCGGGCGCCGAGGCCGCCAAGGCCCATCATGCCGCCGAGGCGTTCGAGCAGGCCGGCGCCGCCGACACTGCCGACGCCGAGACCGACGCCGAGGCCGAGCCCGTCGCCGTCACGTCCGGCCTGGAACTGCTGGAACGCATCGGCCGGGGCTCGCAGGCGGTCGTGTACCGGTGCCGGCAGGTGGAGATGGACCGCATCGTGGCGGTCAAGATTCTGCATCCGCGGGCCGCGGGCGAAGCGGCCGCCCGTGAACGGTTCCTGCGCGAGGCCCGGGCGGCTGCCGTCCTGGCGCACCCGAACATCGTCACGATCCACGAGATCCGGCCGCTCCGCGACACCGTGGCGATCGTCATGGAATACGTCGACGGCGGGACGCTGGAAGACCTGCTGAAGGTCCGTAAGCGGTTCGACCCGGCCGAGGCCGTCGCCATCGTCCGCCAGGTGGCCGAGGGCCTGAAGGCCGCCCACAGCCGGGGCATCATCCACCGCGACATCAAGCCCCGCAACCTCATGCTTACCAGCGGGGGCCTCGTCAAGATCGCTGACATGGGCCTGGCGCGCCACGTGGCCGAGGCCGAGGACGGCAAGGGCAAGGCGTTCGGCACGCCCTACTACATCTCGCCGGAACAGGTGACCGGCGACCCGCCGCCCGACCATCGGACGGACCTGTATTCGCTGGGCGTGACGCTGTACGAGATGGTGGCCGGCCGGCCGCCGTTCGTCGCCGACACGCCCAAGGAAATCATGCGGATGCACGTCCTGACGGACCCGCCCGACCCGCGCGACTTCGTCCCCGACCTGCCGCAGACCCTCTGCTGGCTCCTCGCCAAGACCATGGCCCGCGAGCCCGAGGACCGGTACGCCTCGGCCGAGGCGCTGGTGGCGGCCCTGGACGCGCTGGACCTCTCGGTGGGCCCGGAAGGACCGGCTCGGCCGGTCGCGACGGCGCCCCCGGCCGCGGGGGAGCGGGGGCGCGGCCGGCAAGCGCTTGCCCATGCGCGCGGCTCGGGTGGCCGGGCGGGGGGCGGGGCCAGGGGCGGGGCCGCGGTTGCCGACCTGACCCGCTCTCGCCGCAAGGCCGCTCCCGTCCGCGTCATCGTGCCGGTGCTGGCGCTGGCGGCGGTGGGAGTGACGCTGCTCGGCATGTGGGCGGTGGGGGTCTTCGACACGGCTCCCCCCGCGCCGGCGGCCGGGCCGCCGCCCGCGCCTCCGCCGCAGCCGGTAGACCCGAACGAATTGCAGGCCCGGCAGGCCCTGGCCCAGGCCCGGGCCCTGGAGAAGACGCCGGGCGCCGATCCGCTCAACGTGCTGGCGGCCTACCGGAACGTGATGGCGTTCTACCCGAACACGGCGGCGGCGCTGGAGGCCGAGCAGGCGGTGTTCCGGCTGGAAGCGGCCATGGCGCCCGAAGAGGAACCGATTCTGCCGCCCCTGGAACCGGCGCCCCGGCCGCCGCCCGAAAGACCGTCCAAGCCGCCCCCGGACACCAAACCGCCCGACAGGCCCAAGAAGAAACCGGACAAGAAACCGCACAAGAAGGCGTCAGCCGACGAAGACCCGGCCGTGACGCCCTTCACGCCGCCCCCGGCGACATCCGGGGCCGACGCGACGGGCGTCATCGAGGTCCGGGCCTCGCGCGGCGTGACCATCCACGGCCAGCACGCCAGGTACGAGGCAGGTCCCGACCGTGACAACATCGGCTTCTGGAACAACACCGACACGTGGGCCAGTTGGGACGTCACGCTGCCGCGGGCCGGCACGTACGAGATCGAGGTCACCTATGCCGCCGAGGCCAGGTGCGCGGGGGCCAGGTACGAGGTCTGCCTCGCTGAAACGTCGATCCGGCGCAAGGTCGAGAGCACCGGCGGATGGGGACGCTTTGAGACCAAACGGCTCGGTACGATTGAGGTTCCCGCCGCCGGTCCCACGACCCTGGCCGTCAAACCCTTGCAGATCAAGGGCGCCGGCCTGATGAACCTCCAGGCCGTCCGCCTCGTGCCCGTGGGGTAGGCGCGGCGCACGCCTTTCTCGAGCCGCGACCGTGAGGTCGCAGGTACTTGCGCGCCGCGGCGCGAGCGTCGCCCGCCATTCAACGTACCCCCGTGCTGACGCACGGGGCTCGGATGCGTGCCGGCATGCCTCTGTTCCCCTCTCCCCTGGTGGGAGAGGGCAGGGTGAGGGGGTCGTGCGGCCACCGCTCGCTGACGCTCGCGGCTCGGAAACGGCGCCCTACTTCGCGAAGAGCACGTAGGCCGCGGCGCGCCGCGGCCGACAGGCTCGGCGGAAACGGCCCTACTTCGCGAAGAGTTGAAACTCCCAGATCGTGGGGCCCTCGACGGCCTCCAGGATGGTCAGGCGCACGTGCCGGGCCGTGACGGGCCCGAACGTCTTCTCGAAGTTCCGGCCGATGGTGGTGCCCTCCAGGACGGGTTCCCAGTCCTTGCCGTTCCGGACCTCGAGGCGGAACTTGCGGACCCGGCCGCCGCCGAAGCGGGTGGCCTCGTCGATGACCGCGCGGCCGATCGCGGTCGGTTTGCCCAGGTCCACCTGCATCCAGGCTTCGCGCGTGCCGGCGTCGGTGGCCCAGCGGGTGGTCTGGTCGTCGTCGACGGCCTTGGCCGGGCCGTACTCGCGGGCCTGCTTGGCGAAGACGTTCGAGGCGGTCGCCTTGGCGCCGGTGGCCAGCGAGCCGGACGACCACGCCACCGGCTCGATGGCCAGCGCCGGGCCGTCCAGGTCGAGCGTGACGATGGTGTCGATGTCCTTGCGGTCGCTCTCCGGCACGTGGACCACGAGGCCTTCGTCGGTCTGGTCGACCTCGGCCTTGCCGCCGCCCAGGACGCCGGCGGCCGTCACCTTCCGCGGGAGGGGCGGCAGGCGGACCTCGCCGCCCGGCCACGCAAGGACGTGCAGGTAGACGCGGTTGGCTTTACAGGTGCTGGCGCCGAACGGGCCGGGCTTGAACGGCCCGCCGCGGGTGCCGTAGATGCTCTCGCCGTACGTGCCGAGCCAGTCGCCGATCTGTTTGAGGCGGTCGATCTGGCGCTTCTCGATGCGTCCGTCGGCCGTGGGGCCGACGTTCAGGAGCAGGTTTCCGTCGCCGCCGGCCGTGCGGACGAGAATCTGGATGCACTGTTCGAGGGATTTCAGGGTATCGTTGGGCTTCCAGGCCCACTGCCGGCAGATGGTCATGCAGGTTTCCCAGGGCCGATCGCGGTCGAAGCCGCCCACGCGCTGCTCCGGCGTCGTGTAGTCGCCGACCTGGGTCTGATGGCTGAAGCCCTTCTTGCGTCCCGCGGCGGCATAGGCCCGGTTGTTGACGATGATGTTCGGCTGCAGGCCCCGCAGCATCCGGACCATCGGGATGCCGTAGTCCTCGGTGTAGACCTGCGGCACGTCGAACCACAGGACGAGCAGCGGCCCGTAGCGGGTGACCAGTTCCTTGACCTGGGCGCGGAGGTATTTGTCGTAGGCGTCGAGGTCGGCGGTGGGCTTTTTGGTCCGGCCGCCGGGGCTGCCGCGCGGGAAGGCCGGGTGGTGCCAGTCGCAGACGCTGTAGTAGGTGCCGAACTCGATGCCGCCCTTGCGGCAGGCGGCGGAGAGTTCCTTCAGCACGTCGCGCCCGAACGGCGATCCGCCGATGTCGTAGTCGGTCACGTCGCTCGGCCACAGGCAGAAGCCGTCGTGGTGCTTAGTGGTGATGACCATGTACTTCATGCCGGCGGCCTTGGCGGTGGCGACCCACTCGTCGGCGTTGAAGTCGGTCGGGTTGAACCGCTTGTACAGTTGATCATATTCTTTGATGGGTGTCTCGCGGCCGCGCGACCAGCCGATCTCGTGGCCCGTCAGCGCCACCGGTCCCCAGTGGATGAACATGCCGAACCGCAGGCCCCGCCAGTGGGCGATGGCCTCCGCCGGCGCGCCGGGATCGGTCAGTTCGGGCGCGGCGGCCGCGGCCTCGGCGGGCGCGGCGGCCGCGGAAGCGCCCGCCGTGCCTATGGTGAACAGGACGATCCCCAACAGCGCCAGGGACATACATATGCGGGTCATGGTTTCTCCTCCAGCAGGTTCAGCATCCCGTCTCCGAGGGCCGCGCCGATGCGGTACAGAATCCGCCCGCTGCCCAGGTAATGGTATCCCTTTTCGGACCCGACGTTGTAGAAGCGGGGCCATTCAGGGCCTTTCCAGACACCCTCGCTGACCATCTTCTCGACGTCCGGTTCCCAGAACCGGGCGGTTTCGACGAAGGCGGCCCGGTCGAGCGCGTCGGCGGCGGCCTTCTGGGCGGCGCTGAACTCGGGGTGCTTGCCCGGCCCGCCCGCCCCCAGTTCGCCGATGACGGCGGGCAGGTTCGGCGCGCCGAGGTCCTTGCGGAGGTCGCGGACCATGGTCGCCAGCCGCGGCCCGTACTGCGCGTACTGCTCGCCGCGCTGCCGGCCGTCGACCATGTCGTTCCAGCCCTGGAAGAAGACGAACCCCGCCAGTTCGTACGTGTAGTCTTTCCGTTTGCGCTCGGGGAAGAGTTCCGGCAGCCGGCCGAGGACGTCCCTGGTGCGGTCGATCATCTTGCGGTAGTAGAAGCCGTAGCGGTCCTTGATTTCGTCGAGCGTGGTCTCGGGTTTCTTCTTGCGGGCCTTCTCGAGTTCCTCCTGGAGGACCTCGTCGGCCGGCATGCCGGACGAGGGCGACAGGAAATCGCGCTTCACGCTCTTACCGCCCCAGCACGTCTTGAGGAGCAGGACCTGCTTCTTCAGGCGCTCGCCGACGGTCCAGCCGAAGCCGAGTTCCGGGCCGATCTTCCATTCGTTCGCGCCGTAGCCGGGCTTCAGGTACCCCGCCCGCTCGCCGTCGGTGGTCCAGACCCAGACGTCGCGGCGTTCGACCCAGCCGCCCATGCGGTCCTTCAGGTGCTCGTACTCGGGGGCGGTCTCTTTGTTGTAGGCCAGGTACTCCACGGTGCGGAGCGAGGCGTGGCCCTGCATGTTCGACTGGCCCGCCAGGAGG
>Ga0180434_10009662_pt1 | contig 10447 bp, 7 predicted proteins | sample SS_ome_7_FD_132453 | JGI IMG/M metagenome (GOLD analysis project Ga0180434, IMG submission 132453) | Hypersaline lake sediment archaeal communities from the Salton Sea, California, USA - SS_1_D_2 metaG | ecosystem: Environmental > Aquatic > Non-marine Saline and Alkaline > Hypersaline > Sediment... | reverse complement strand
TACACCGCCGGATACGATCGTCCGGGGTGGTACGGGAACCGCACCTATTGCGACGGCGGGATCTGCAACTGGGGCTACCACCCCCTGGACGTCGTCCAGTGGGGCCACGATTCGGAGCTGACCGGCCCGCTCGAAGTGGAGGGGAGCGGCGAGTTCCCGCCCATCGAGGGACTCTGGAACGTGATCCTCGGCTTCGACCTGCGCTACCGCTACGCCGACGGCGTGGAGCTGTTCTACACCAATGCGGGGCGCAACGGGACGTCCAAGCAGGTCCACGTGCGGTTCGAGGGGACCGAGGGCTGGATCTGCGTGTGGTACGGGCCGGACCGCCTGGAGGCCGAGCCCAAGTCGGTCCTCACTGCGGAAGTCAAGCCGGAGGACTTCCCGTTTCCGCGGGAAAACGAGAAACGCAACTTCCTCAACTGCGTGAAGACCCGCCAGCGCACCTTGGCCGACGCCGAGGTCGGACACCGGTCCAGCACGGTCGCACAGATCGGGTACATCGCCTGCCAGTTGGGGCGGAAGCTGAAATGGGACCCGGCCGCCGAGCGCTTTGGTGACGACGACGAAGCCAACGGGCTGCTGTGCCTCCCGCCCGGACGCGAGCCGTGGAACGTGACCTAGACAACGAAACCGGGTCCCTCTTTCGTTCACAGCCACCCTTCGCGCCGGTACCACTCGGCGGTCTCGCGCAGGCGCTCGTCGAGCGAGGCCGTGATGCGGAAGCCGAGCTCCTCTTGCGCCCGCTTCGCCGAGCAGGTCCAGGAGCCGGCGCGGGCCTCGCGGGCTTTGTCGAACCCGACTGCGGGCGGTTGGCGTCGAAGCCGGCCGAGTAGCTCGCCCCAGGCGGCCACGAGCCAGACGGTGCGGGGGAGCGTGGGCACGATGCGGACCCGGGCACGCCCCAGCGCCGTGCCGATCTTCCGGCCCAGCTCGGCGTAGGTCGGGTGCTCGTCGCCGGCGGCGAAGTAGTAGCCTTGCGACGCGGCGTCCCCTTCGTACGACCCCGGTTCCAAACGGGCTCCGCGCTCGGCCACCAGGATCAGCAGCCCGGCCAGGTCGGCGGCGTGGATCAGCGAGAGGCGCAGACGCCCCAGGCCCGGCACCACGTGCAGGCCCGTGCGCGCGATCGCCCTAAACATGGCCAGCCCGGCCCGATCGCGCGGGCCAACGACCGGCGGCGGGCGGACCACGCTGGTGGGCACGCGGTCGGCGAACTGCCCGGCCGCCTGCTCGCCGGCCCGCTTGCTCCGCCCGTAGCGGGAGACCGGCTCGGGCAGGTCCGACTCGATTCGGGGCCTGCCCGGGGCCGGCCCGGCCGCTGCCAGCGACGAGAGCACCACCAGCACCGGCGGGCTCGCCTGCGCCGCGCAGGCCCGGGCCACGTTGCGCACGCCCTGCTCGTTGACCCGGTGGAAGTCGCCTCGGCGGAATGTCCGGGTCAGACCGGCCAGGTGGTAGACGATCTCGTGGTCCGCCATCGCTTCCGGCAGACCGGCCGGGTCCGTGACGTCGCCGTAAGCCAGGGCCGCTCCCATCGCACGCACCCGCTCGACCCCGGAAGTCTTGCGCACGAGGCACGTCACCTCGTCGCCCCGCTCCGAGAGCGCCTCGACCAGGTGCGAGCCGATAAAACCGCTGGCGCCGGTGACGAGGACGCGGGACATGGGTAAGGGTCGGGGGTCGGGGGTCAGGGGTCGGGATGTCGCGAACAGCACGTTCCTAGCCGCGGGCGGAAGCCCGCGGGGCTTCGCGGCCTCAACCCCCTCTCACGCAAAAGGGCAGACGCCCAGCCGCCCGGCGACTATACGTGTTTTCCGACGGAAGTGCAAAGGGCACTGGCCCGGCGGCGCGTTCGCCTTGACCCGGTGCAAGCGTGCCGGCTAGAATCCGCCGCCGGTGGGTCATCCCCGGTGTTAGGTAGCTGTGTAGGACGGATTGCCCAATCCGTCCCGGGTCGCGGCCGCGTCGCCAACGCCGGACGCACGGTCGCAAATCGCACCGTCCGTGGGGTTTGCAGAGAGACGTCGCAGAGGGCTTCGAGCCCCGAAGGGACGGATTAGGCAATCCGTCCTACAGTCGAGTTGCGCAACCGGAGAGTTACCGCTTCCATCCTGCGCCCTGACCCCTGCCCCCTGACTCCTGCCCCCTGTCCCCAATGTCTCCGCCAACGATCCTCCCCGTCACGACCCGCCGCCAGCGCAAGCAGTTCCTTGCCCTGCCGTGGAAGCTGCACGGCGACGATCCGAACTGGGTGCCGCCGCTGCGCTTAAACCAGGCGGAGCTGACCGGGTTCCGGCGCCACCCGTTCTACGAGGAGAACGCGATCCGGACGTTCCTGGCCTATCGCGGCGGCGAGGTCTGCGGCCGGATTGCGGCGATCCTGAACCGTGCCCACAACGCCCGCTACGGCGAGCGGCGGGGGTTCTTCGGGTTCTTCGAGTCGATCGACGACCAGCGGGTGGCCGACGGGCTGCTGCGCGCCGTGGCCGATTGGTTTGCCGAGCGGGGAATACACCAGCTCCGCGGGCCGGTGAACCCGTCGCTCAACTACGAGCTGGGCCTGCTTGTCGAGGGCTTCGGCAGCCCGCCCACCTTCATGATGACGTACAACCCGCCGTACTACGCCCGGTTGATCGAAGGCTTCGGGCTGCGCAAGGTGCAGGACCTCTACGCCTATTGGGGCCACGCCGGGATGCTGCCGCAGATCACCGCCAGGCTCAACCCCGTAGCCGAGGGGATCATCGAGCGATACGACGTAAAGCTGCGCACGATCGACACCCGGCGGTTTCGCCGGGACGTCGAGGCGTTCCTGTCGGTCTACAACCGTTCGCTGGCCGGCACGTGGGGCTTTGTGCCCATGACGCCGGCCGAAGTGCGCCACGCGGCCCGCGGGCTTAAGCACCTGCTCGTGCCCGAGCTGACCTGCGCCGCCGAGATCGACGGGCGCATGGTCGGCGCGGCGTTCGGCCTGCTGGACTACAACCCGCGGATCAAACGGATCGACGGCCGGCTGTTCCCCTTCGGCTTCGTGCGCCTGTTGTCGAACCGCCGGGCGATCCGGCGGCTGCGCTTCATCAGCGCCAACGTGATTCCCGAGTACCAGCGGCTGGGCGTGGGGCTGGCGCTGATCTACGGGATCGGGCAAAGGGCGCTTGAGTGGCAGCCCGACGAAGCCGAGTTCTCCTGGGTCCTCGAATCGAACCGGCTCTCGCGCCGCAGCCTGGAGAAGGCAGGCACCCGACGGGTGAAAACCTACCGGCTTTACGACTGGGAATCCCCGGCGGCCGGCTGCACCGAGCGGGCCGCCTGAAGAGCTTGTTGGAGTCCGGGCTTTAGCCCGCTTCGGCCGAGCCTTGGCCTTTTCCGGGCAGCCTAAAGGCTGTACTCCAACATTCGGGCGCGCGGCTGGGCGGTTTTGCCGGCTTTCCGCCGCGCCTGATACCATACCAGAGGGGGGGGTATTTCGGCCGAACTGGTGGCTTGCAGTTACCGACTGGTGACGCTAGGATAGTTCTACCGAATGAGGGTGCCACCCGGCGGGCGAGGCACCCTCCCCACCCCATACCAAAATACCCACCGCCAACAGGCAGATTTCGGCGGGAGGGGGGCAACTGCTGGGCCGAAGCGGCGCCGCTGCCAGGCGGCGATCGGCGGGTCGACCGGTCCTTCGTCACGGCAGACACGCGACCTCCCGCCTCCGCGCTCCCGGGAGGCCCCCCCGGCGGCGGAGCTGCCCCCGCCTGGGCGAGTCGCGCGCCATGGCACCACCACACGACACCGTCATTACCGGCGTGGGGGCGGTCTGCCCGATCGGCATCGGCAAGCAAGCCGTCTGGGAAGCGCTCGTCCAGAGACGCAGCGGCGTGCAGCCTCTCTATCTGTTCAACGGCGCCGATCTGCCGGCGCCCTTCGGCGGGGTGGTGGCCGGGTTCGAGCCGCTTCGGTTCATCCGACCACGCAAGAACCTCAAGGTGATGAGCCGCGACATCCAGCTCGCGTTCGCCGCCGCCGAGCTGGCCTGCGACGACGCCCAAACCCGCCAAAAGCCGATCGACCCCGACCGCCTGGGGATCGTCTTCGGGGCCGACATGATCGCCTGCGAGCTGGCCGAGCTGGTGGCCGCGTTCCGCTCGTGCATGGCGGGCGGCCGGTTCGACTTCGGCCGCTGGGGTGAAACGGCCATGAACGAGGTCTGCCCCCTGTGGCTCTTGAAGTACCTGCCCAACATGCCTGCCTGCCACATCGGCATGTCGCAGGATGCCCGGGGACCGAGCAACTCGCTGACCATGGGGGAGGTCTCGGGTCTGTCCGCCTTGGCCGAAGGGATTCGCGTGATCGAGCGGGGTCACGCCGACGCGATGATCGTCGGCGGCTCCGGCTCGCGCCTCCACGCCGGGGCCTTCATCCGCGGTCTGAATTACGAGCTGTCGCGCCGCAGCGACGACCCGGCCGCCGCCTCGCGCCCCTTCGACGCCACGCGCGACGGCATGGTCAACGGCGAGGGGGCGGCCGCCTTCCTCATCGAGTCGCGCCGCCACGCCGAAGGCCGCGGGGCTAAGATTCTCGCCCGCGTGCTCGGCTGCGCCGAGGCATTCGAGCCGAACCGCAACGGCACGCCCCGAAAGGGCAGCGGCATCCGCAACGCCATCGCCCGGGCCCTGCGCGACGCGCGGCTCAAACCCCGCGAGATCGGCCATGTCAACGCCCACGGGCAGAGCACCCGGCTGGACGACGAGATCGAGGCGCAGGCCATCCGCGAGACCCTCGGCGACGTTCCGGTCACGGCGCCGAAGAGCTTCTTCGGCAACCTGGGGGCCGGCACCGGGGCCGTGGAGATGGTCGGCAGCCTGCTGGCCATCGAACGCGGCCTGATCCCCACCACGCTCAACTACCACACGCCCGATCCGAAGTGCCCCGTGAGCGTCGTCAATTCCTCCGGCAGCCCCCTGGGCCGCCCCACCGCCCTGGTGCTCAACCACACGCCGTTCGGCCATGCCATCGCGGTGGTCCTCGGCGGAGCGGACTGACTCACCGATCACCCGGGCATTCCGGACCTGAGGCGATAGAACATCTCCCACAGGCGATCGATTTCGCCCCGCTCGATGACTTCAACGGGCTTCAGACCGCCGAATGCTTCGTTCGGGACGTCGAACCAATCACCGAGGGAAGCTGGATCGACGACTTCGCCCAACGCGCCGCACAATCGGTCGACTTCGACGTAGTTCCGTTGAAGCTTTGCGACTCTCTTTTGGTTCGATTCGACGTCGGCAATAGTCCTCACGGAAACGTTGACGAGCCGCCCAAAAGCCTCCCTTGCCATGCGGAGCTTGTGTCGCAACTCGAGCTTGGTTTCACCGCCTATCTCCACAACCCGTACCCCGTGCAGTCCATTGACTTGGCGGACCACCGGCTTCTTCTTCGCGGTCGGTTTCTTCTTCATTTTGGTCGACATGGGACTACCCTTCTGATTTGGGTTCGCACGCTACCCTCAGAAGAATCCTACACGCCGGGCCGCACAAATGCAAGCACAAAAACAGGCAAAACTGCATGTTATTTTGGCCAGTCCGACGGGTGTGGCGGGAGCTCCTCCTTTGCCATGAGTTCGATAGAGCTGCCCGCGTCGAGCTTGTCCGGAAAGACCACGACGTTCTTGGCAAGGCGACTTCTCGCCGAAGGTACGATCAGACCCATTGCCGAGTGCAGTTCGCGGAGCCGAAGCTGCAATCCTCAATAGGTTATTCGGAATTCGGCTCGTACACGGAGAGTTCTATTCGAGGTTCGCAATACGTGAGTGGTTTCTCACTGCCATTGCGGCACCACCGTAGCCGGGGAAGAGGCGTCCAGCATCAAATCCGCGTGCCTCCAGCATGGCAAATAGTCGTGGAGCTTCCGATAACGGAAGCGTGTACTTGAAAAGGAATTCTTCTTCCGCACCGACTTCACAAAAGAAGTGATGCAGTGTGTCTTTCTCACTTGAATCTGCACGGGTCAGCGTATCGAATATGATTTGATTTAGCGGTCGACGGTCGATTTGCTGACCTCCATCTCGTTGGTCCGCTTGCTGGCGGCACAGGGTGAATAGACCTTTTTGAGCTGCAAGGTTGGGGTTGCCGGCGCGGGGTGGATGAACAATGCTTGGCCCCAAATTGGCAGCGTTCAATTCGCTGCAAAAATCAAGATGCTGAAAGGTCGTGGACCATATCGCGATGTGCGACGCAGTATTATTGTCGCCTCGTTCAAGTTGGCGCACGCCATCCTCAGCGGCGAAGTACATTGCGACCAATGGATCAGTCGTCCAATCGAGCAGACGAGTTGGAAGGCCGTAATGCTGTGCAAGACCCATCAGCATTTCGAGCGACTTCGGTGGCCATAGGCTTAGATCGGGCCGCTTTCGATCACGTGCCGGCACCGAAGCATCGCAGGTGATATGGCGATGTAATTCCTCAGGTAGCTTGGGAAGAGCTAAAGCGTTTCGCTTGGCGAACAAATAGTACCGGCGGATGACTTCCCACTCGGCAACATGCTGAAAGGCAGGGTGATCGAGAGTCACGCGAGTGCAACACGAAATGGACTTGAAGCCTTCCTGTGATTCGGTATCTGGCCGAAGCGAACTAGGAATCAATTCGTGACGCGCGTCGCCAACACCGCGGTACAGAACATAATCGAAGGACTCGTTCAGGAAGCGGTTTTCGGGCTGCTCCAGAAACAATTGCGCGAGCAAGTCCTTCGCAGTCTCGATTTCAACTGATGTTGTTGCGGGAATCATGTGTGACGCAAATCATTTGGCGAGACGCCGATTTGTTCCGAATAGCTCGGTTTCAGACTGATCCGCCTATCCCCCGAAGACCGCAGCGTTGGAGCTTGACGCGCGGGCGGCCAATGCCCGCAACTCGAACTGTCCCCGCTGGCTGCGTGGTCGTCACAGGTTCCTTGGCGTCATAGGCCGTTTCTTTCTGGCGCTCATGAGGGCTCGCGAAACGGAACGGCCGCCGGCCGGCGGGGGCGGGGGCAGGGCAAGGCTTGCCCCCCATTAGAGCACTCCGGGAGTCGGCCGGCAAGGAGCGAACGTCGGTCGACCGAGAACGCCGGCGCTTCTTTCTTTGCGCGGATTCTCTGCTTTTCCTGGGCTTTGCATCTTCCCGGCCTGATAGTCGTTTCCCGGATCGGCCCCACGCTCTTGGGGCCCCTCCTGACGTGCTACAATTCCGTAGAACGTCCGGCACACCCGGCGCAATCGGACCGGGCCGGAAACAACTCAGCCCCCCCCGGCCTCGTGCCGGATGCAGACAGCATGTCCCTCGGCCCCCGCCCGTCGCCATGACCGAATCCTACGACGCTTTCGCCGGCCAGCTCCGGCGCCTGGCCGAGGCCCTCGGGGGGCTTCGCCCGGTGGCGGCGGGGGTGGGCGTTGCGCCGCCCGATGGGGAGGAGTGGTTCGGCCTGTTGCGCGACAAGCTGCTGGCCGAGTTGGACGAGCCGCCGCTTCTGGTCGTGGCGGTGGTCGGCGGGACGAACATCGGCAAATCGGTGATCTTCAACCACCTAGCCGGCGAAGTGGCCAGCGCCGCCGGGCCGCTGGCCGCGGGGACGCGCCACCCGGTCTGCCTGGTGCCGCCGGGAGTGGACGATCCGGCGGTCCTGGGGCGGCTTTTCGAGCGGTTCGAGCTCCGCGCGTGGCAGTCGGCCGGCGACCCGCTGGAAGACGCCCCGAAAGACCGCCTCTTCTGGCGTCCCGGCGAGACGCTGCCCCCGCGCCTCTTGGTGCTCGACGCCCCCGACGTCGACAGCGACGTGGCGGTCAACTGGCAGCGGGCCCGGGCCATCCGCCGCGCCGCCGACGTGCTGCTGGCCGTGCTCACGCAGCAGAAGTACAACGACGCGGCGGTCAAGCAGTTCTTCCGCGCCGCCGTGGAGGCCGACAAGCCGATCGTGGTTATTTTCAACCAGTGTGAAATTGACGCCGACGCCGGGGTCTGGCCCCGCTGGCTGGCGACCTTTTGCGAGGAGACCGGGGCACGCCCGGAGCTGGTCTACGTGGCGCCGTACGATCGGGCGGCGGCGGCGGGGCTGCGTCTGCCGTTTTACCGCGTGGGGCCCGACGGGCGCCATCCGCCCGAGGGGCCGGTCGATCTCCGCGAGGAGCTGGCCTCGCTGCACTTCGACCCGATCAAGATCCGCACGTTCCGCGGGGCGGTGCGGCGGGTCCTGGACCCCGCGAGCGGCGTGGGCGCCTACCTGGGCGCGATCCGCGCCGCGGCCGGCGAGTTTTCGGGCGCCGCGGCGGCGCTCTCGGCCGGCGAGATGGCCCGGGTGGCCTGGCCCACGTTGCCCGCCAGCGTGCTGGTCGACGAGATCCGCACTTGGTGGGACACCGGGCGCAGCGAGCTGTCGCGCCGGATCCACGGGTTTTATCGCACGGTGGGGCGCGGGGTGACGTGGCCGGTGCGCGCGGCGTGGCAGCGCATGGCCGGCGGCGACGGCGATCCGCTGGAGACCTTCCACCGGCACGAGCGCCGGGCCGTGCTCCTGGCCGTCGAGAAGCTGCTCGACGAGCTGGAGCGGCTTGCGCAGGTGGGCAACGACACACTTCGGCCCCGGCTTGTGAAGCTTCTCGGAGGCGAGTCCCGCGCCAAGCTGCTGGCTCACGTCGACGAGGCCCACGCGCGCTTGCCCGCGGTCGACGACGACTACCGGGCGTTTCTCCGCGCGGAGCTCGACGCCTGGAAGCGCCGCAGCCCTCGAGCGGTGCGATTGCTCCAGTCGCTCGACTACGCCGCGGCGCTGGCCCGGCCGGCCATCAGCGTGTCGCTCGTGGTGAGCGGCTGGGTGCTGGCGGGCGACCTGGTGGGCCAGGCCGCGATCCACGCCGCCGGCGAGGCGGCCGGCAACGTGGCCGCCGAGGCCGCCATCACCGGGGGCATCGCCGGAGGCGGCGAGGCCCTGGTGAGCACCACCAGCGAAGGCGTGCGCCAGGCCGCCGGGCGCCTGTTCCTCCGGCTCCAATCGCGCTACGCCCGCGGCCGCGCCGAATGGCTCGCCGGCTGGCTGGAAAACGAGCTGTTGGGCGATCTCCTGGCCGAGCTCCGGACCGGGGCCGAGGCCGTCGAAACCGACGCCTTCCGGCAGGTCGAAAGGCTCGCCGCGCAGCTTCGCCAGCGCACGGACGGATAGCCCGCCCCGGGCGCGTCTTGCGGCCGGGAGTTCGGCGGGCCATAATGGCCGGGTCGCCCTCGGCCATCGACCGTCCTTCCATCGCCTCTCAGGAGAAACCCATGCAACGCGAGCCGATCGTCCTGGCTTTCTCACTCGGCCTTATCGTGTCGCTTTGCGGCTGCGGTGGAAAGGGCGACCAGGGAAGCGGGCACAAGCGCGCGCCGATCTACACCGACAAGACGCCCGAGGAATGGCTGGAGCTGATCCAGCACCCCCGCAGCGTCTCGGCCCGCAACCAGGCGCTGGACGCGATCATCTCCTACCAGAAGGACGGCAAGGACATGGTCTCGGAGCTGACGAAGCTCGTGGGGACGGCCAAGAGTGATGCGCGCCTCTCGGTGGTCCGCTGCTTAGGCGAGATGCGCAAGACGGCCGCCCCGGCCGTGCCCGCCCTGGCCGAGGCGTTGGGCGACAAGACCTTCCGCCACCGCGACGGCGCGGCCAAGTCGCTCGGCATGATCGGGGCCGACGCGGAGCACGCGGTGCCGGCCCTGGTCGAGGCGCTTACCGATTCCGACCCCCGCGTGCGCGGCGAGGCCACCGCGGCGCTCGGCGCCTACCGGGACCACGCCGACAAGATCGTGCCGGAGATGATGGCCCTGCTCGAGGACGGCGACCCCAACGTGGTGGCCCTGGCGTGCGACGGGCTGGCCGGACTGGGCCCGAAGGCCGCACAGGCGGTACCCACGTTGCAGAAACTCAAGAACAGCTCCGAGTTCATCGTGCAGCAGGCGGCCGGGGAAGCGCTGCGCAAGATCCGCGGCCGGTGAACCGGAACTGCGCGGGACGGATTGCCCAATCCGTCCGAGAGGCCGCGTGCGATCCGAAGCTGGATTGTCCGGCCGACCTGGTGTATGCTGGCAGAGCCGGACGTGAGTTTCAATCCCACCCGTTCTTACTGAAGGAGGAGGCACCGATGCGCATCACACTTTTTCTGGCCTTGGTGGCCCTGGCCGTCGTTGCGATCGCGGCGCCGACGCACGCGGCCGACAACCAGCCGCCGGAAGGTTTCGAAGCCCTGTTCAACGGCAAGGACTTCACCGGCTGGCAGGCCAAGCAGGGAGGCGAAGAGTCGGATGAAGAGAAGGCCAAGTGGCAGGAGCACTGGAAGGTGGAAGACGGCGTCGTGAAGTTCGACGGCAAGGGGCCGAACCTCTGGACCGGCGAGAAGTTCGGCGACTTCGTGCTGATGGTCGACTGGCGGTTCCCCAAGCCGGGCGACAGCGGCGTC
>Ga0180434_10009661_pt1 | contig 10448 bp, 8 predicted proteins | sample SS_ome_7_FD_132453 | JGI IMG/M metagenome (GOLD analysis project Ga0180434, IMG submission 132453) | Hypersaline lake sediment archaeal communities from the Salton Sea, California, USA - SS_1_D_2 metaG | ecosystem: Environmental > Aquatic > Non-marine Saline and Alkaline > Hypersaline > Sediment... | reverse complement strand
GATATGGGGAGGGAAAGGAAACCCTCCCTCTCCAACAGCCGGCCCACTTTCTCCGCCGTCTGGTCCAGGAGGCGGGAGGTCTGCATCTTGTTGCGGGTCCAGAGCTTGATGTCCGGAGCATAGACCGCGCCCAGGCTGTGGGCCACGGCCATGACGATGACGCTTCTAGCCGTGGACATGAGGTCCGTAGGCGGCCTGGGGGGATCGGCGAGGATTAGATCGTTAGCATCCGCTATCCCTACCAGGTCAATACCCTCAGCCTGGATAAATCTTTTCATTGATGACGCGCTTATTTTCAAGTCTTGGTCTCCTTTCCTTCCCTGAGATTTGATGACTCCGATGAACTCTTCGCCGCAATTTTCAAGCATGTAAACGAATTATTAAAAGGTATTTGTACGATATTGACTTTATGGTAGCATAACACTATAGTAATGACATGTCAGTACCAATAAGGGGTGCTGTCAGGGGAAGGGCCGGATGATTCATAACAGTGATCAGTAAATATCAATCAGGTCCGCTATATTCAGGAATCTAGAATTTATTGGCAGGATGTAAAGGGGAAAGACAAAGGAGGTTCAAGGATGGCCGAGATAACCGTCAAGGAGTATTTTGAGGAGGAAGTACCGAAGGTCTTCGAAGAACAGATGGCCAAGACACAGGTGGCTGGAATGGAGGGGACTGTCTTCACCCTGCAATTCGATATCGTGGGAGATGAGACCCAGTCCTATGGCTTGACCATAAAGGACGCCAAGGAAATGGAGGTAACCGCTGGGCCTTTAGAGGATGCCATGATAAAGGTAGTACTGGCGGAGGACGTATGGCGCAATGCCGTGACCGGGCAGACGGAAGGCGCAATGGACATGTTTACGGATATGGGGCAAGTGGCCAGCCGTCAGAGTTACGATACCCTGCAGAACACAAAGGGGACCGTGGACATCGTACTTACCATGCCCGATGGGTCGGTGACGGAGACAAAGATGGTCTTGAATGGAGCCGATACTCCCCAGGTCACCCTTAAAGCAGCGCTGGAGGACTGGGTAAAGATGCAATCGGGCGAGCTGCCCGGCCCCACAGCCTTCATGTCCGGCAAGCTGAAGCTCGAGGGAGACATGCCCTTCGCCATGTCCCTTGGCAACCTGATGGGAGGATAACTTGCTAACTGAGACGAGGGAGCATTTCACCCTTATCTCGCAGCTGTAGCTGATAATAAAGGTGAGACCGCAAGCGGTCTCACCTTAGATTTTCCTTAAAAACCATAAGATAAAGAAGCCTATACCTTTGTAGCTCCTTGCTTTTTAAGAAGCCGCCTTCGCATTACTTGGCTGACAATAGGGTATATATTGCTGGTGAGGGGAATCAGTTCAAAGGGGGTCCGCTATGCGGGAGGAAAAGGTTTTAGGTGCCCGCGAAATTGAACACGACAGCTTCTCAAACTACCGCCAACAATACCCTGGGCGAAGGAAGTCAAATAATACCTGGAAGTATCGCATAGAGAAATTCGCCCGCTTCATACCACAGCGAACTGCCATGATACAGGGGGAACGCAGCCTGAACTGGGACCAGTTCAATCGTGAATGCAACCGCCTGGCTCACGGGCTCATGAGGCTTGGGGTCAGGAAAGAGGACCGAGTGGCCATCTCGGGATTCAACTCCATCGAATGGATGGAGGCCTATTTCGCGGCCTCCAAGATAGGCGCGGTCCCGGTGAATATCAACCCACGATTCGTGCCCGACGAGGTCCGATATATCCTTGAGGACTCGGACTCAGTAGCGGTCTTCGTGGAAGAGGATTATGCCGAGGCCGTTGCCGAGATCCGTGACCGATTACCGCAGCTCAAACAGGCCATCGTCTACGGTGTAGGAAAGGGGCCCGATAAGGTCCCGGAAGATATGCTTGTATATGAAGATGTGAAAACCTTCAATGAGAGCAATCCCAAGGTGAGGGTCTATAGCGATGATTTCTGTTTCCTGATGTACACGGGAGGAACCACCGGTTATCCCAAGGGCACGGTATGGGATGGAGAACAGCGGGTGCACGGGCTGGACATGATAATGTGTAGCGGCATAATACCGGTGATAGACAGGATATTCGAGTTTCCCGAGGGCGCACTCAGGGGATATATCAGCCTTCTCACCTCAAGGGAGCGAGTGATAGATACCCTGACACGATTTTTCTCCCGCGAGAAGGTTCGGGGCTTTCTCGCCTCTCAGGCCAATAAGGAGCTCACCTTCCGGCTCTTCAAGGCCATTTCCGGCAAGCCCTTGGCTATTAAGATCATGAGCCTTCTGCAGAAGGACGGCATAAGGGTAATGCCCGCGTGTCCCCTCTTCCACGGTGCGGGGTACGAAGCGGACTTCAGCCATATCGCGGCCCAGGGAGCCACATCGGTCTTTCTGCCCACACCCCATCCCTTCGATGCCAGGGAGTTATGGGAGGCGGTGGAGAGGGAGAAGGTACATAATGTCATCATAGTGGGGGACGCCTTCGCCATACCCATGCTGGAGGAGCTGAAAAAGGCCAAGGGGGAAGGGCGAATGTATGATACCAGCAGCTTGTTCGGAATGTTCTCATCCGGGGTAAGATGGTCGCCCCATATCAAGATGGAATTGCTGGAATATGCTCCCGGGATGCTCGTCCTGGACGAGATGGGGACCAGCGAGTCCAGCGCCGCCTTCACCGAGATGGCTACCTCAGCCGACGAGGAGATCAAGCTAGCCGGGGCAAAGCTCTCTCAAGTGGCGGGGGGAATCTACGAGCACGAGGTATTTGCCTGCCGGGTGATAGATGCGGAGACGGGGGAGGATGTGGAGCCGGGCTCTGGGAAGATCGGGGAGTTCGTCTACGGAGGCTGGATGGCCTTGGGTTACTGGAAGTGCCCCAAAAAGACCGCCCAGGACTTCCGGGTCGTTGACGGGGAGCGCTGGTTCTTTGTGGGAGATAGGGGCACATTGGACTCAGACGGCAAGTTCAACCTCATCGGCCGTGGAGGAGACTACTTGATAAACACCGGGGGAGAGAAGGTCTACTCCGAAGAGGTCGAGAGCATGGTCAAGACCCATCCCAAGGTCCGAGATGCAGCGGTCGTCGGCGTCCCCGATCCCCGCTGGGGCCAGGCGGTTGCCGCTTTGGTGGATCTGGTCCCCGGGGAATCGGCCGCGGAGGATGAAATCATAGACTATTGCAGGGAGCGCATGGCCGGATACAAGAGACCACACCATGTCTTCTTCGTAGAGGAGGTGCCTCGCGCAGCGGCGGGGAAGGTCGACCGGGCGATGGCCTTATCGATGCTTGCCGAGAAGCTGAAGGAAGGTGAGGAACTCACTGAAAAATGAAGTTAGAAGGAGGTTGAGATAATTGCTAGCGAGGCCTTGATGTCGAGGCCCGGCTTAGTCCTGCAAGGACCATTTATGTGGTGGAAAGGAGTGGTGTTATGCAGTCCGGCAACTCCGAGTTAAAGAATGTGGAGAAGGTGATGGTTCCCATAACCCCGGATTTCAACTGGTCGGTTGGGAACTATATGGAGAAGTTCTTCGATGGGTTGAAGGATGGGAAGTTTATGGGGGTCAAGTGTCCAGCCTGCGGACGCGTTTACCTCCCGCCCAGGATGATATGCGAGAGGTGTTTTAAGAAGATGAACGAATGGGTGGAGCTCCCGGATACGGGAATCCTGGAATCGTTCACCCTTGCCAGCGTAAAGGTTGACGGTGACGGTGAACTGCGCGACCTGCAGGCACCCCAGCTGATCGGAATGGTCAAGCACGAGGGCGCGGATACCTGCCTGGTGGCACGGCTCGAGGAGCTGGAACCAGGAGAGGCCAGGGTGGGTATGAAGGTGAAGGCGGTTTTGGAAGAGGTCCCTGAGGGTGTTCTGGATATCCTCTCCTATTACCGTCCTTACGAATGAGGGAGGTGGATCATGGAAAAGAAAGTTGCGGTAGTCGGCTATGCCCAGACCCGCTACGAGCCCGACTCGGACGCCTCCAGGGAGATACTGGTGCTGGAGGTAGCCGAGGGTGCACTAAAATCAGCGGGCATCACCCGCGATGATGTCGATACCGTCATCACCGCCAACAACGATTATCTTGACGGGCGGACCATCTCCAACATGCGGCTGGTGGAGCCCGCAGGGGCCTGGTTGAAGGACGAGAGCAAGGTGGAGATGGACGGGGCCTACGCGGCGCTTTACGCCATGATGCGCATCCTCTCCGGGGACCACGATGTGGCCCTGGTTATCGGGGTAGGCCAGGCCTCCGTATATGCTACCTATATCCCGGGGATAATGACCCTTGATCCCACTTTCGATCGGGAGAGGGGACTCTTGAACGAGGTATCGGCGGCGGCTCTGCAAGCCCGGGCCTATATGAATGCTTACGGCATCACCGAGGAGCATATAGCCGAGGTCTCGGTGAAGAATCTGCGCAACGCGGCCCTAAACCCCCTGGCTCTAAGGCAGATGCCCGACCTTACCACGGACGAGGTGCTTGATTCACGCATGCTTTACTCTCCCGTGAGGGAGCTCAATGCCTTTCCGCCCTCCGATGGGGCCTGCGGCGTGGTCCTCGCATCCGCGGATAAGGTGCCCGGGATCACCGGCAACCCTGCATGGATCCGCGGCGTCGGCTTCAGCCACGACTCCTACCTGACCGAGCGGCCCCTGCACAAGCTCGAATCGCTCAAGCTGGCTGCCGAGAGCGCCTATGCCATGGCGGATATCGCCGATCCCAAGGAAGAGATCGGCTTGGCGGAGATCCACGAGAACTTCGCCCACGAGGAGTTGATGGCCTACGAAGCCCTGGGCTTCTGCGGCCAAGGAAAAGGTGGAGAATTAATGCAGTCGGGGGCCACCCGAATAGACGGCGAGCTCCCGGTCAATCCCTCGGGGGGAGCCCTCTCGGCTAACGCGGCCTGCGCTGTGGGACTGGCAAGAATAACCGAGGCGACCATGCAGGTCCGAGGGGAAGCCGGGGAACGCCAGGTACAGGGCGTGACCACGGCGTTGGCCCACGGGCAGACCGGGCCGTGCGCCCAGGAAAACATAGTGTTTATTCTGGGGGGTGAGTGAGATGCAGGACGTGGCGGTAGTCGGGATTGGTCTTTCCAAGCATGTCTCCAAGCGACGCGATGTGAATATTGCGGAACTAGTATACGAAGCGGTGAGCGCGGCCTACGAGGATACCGGGCTCTCGCCCCATGATATAGGAGCGGTGATCACCGGCAACATGCCCGCTTTCGAGGGGGTGAATCTCCCCGAGCTTTGGGGGGCTGGACACTGGGGCGCTTATAACAAGCCACTGCTGAGGATCACCACCGGTGGAACCACAGGGGGCTCGGTTGTTCACGGGGCCTTCTATGCGGTGGCCTCGGGTATTTTCGATGCGGTTATCGCCATCGCCTTCGAGAAGCAGTCGGATGGGGACACCACCATGGGACTCAATACCGTGGCCCTTGCCGATATCGCTCCCATGCTGCTTTATGGTGCCGACCCGACTCTACTGATTTCCATGGGAGGTGGCGCCATAGGGGCGGTAGCCTACCAGGCGACCAGTTACATGAAGAGCTCGGGCTGTACCACCCACCACCTGGACAAGGTAGCCGCCATGTGCCGGGATAACGCGGCCAAGAACCCCTACGCTCACCTTCAACAACCCGGTATAACCCCAGAAGAGGTGGCCAAGACAAAGATGATGGAGTACCCTCTGCGTTTCGGGCACTGCTGTCCGGCCACCGATGGCGCCTGCGCCATGATTATCACCAGCGGTGAGAAGGCGAAAAAGATAACCGACTGCCCCGCCTATATAAAATCATGTACGAGCTGCAGCGACGAGGGAGCGGTCTTCGGTCTCTACGGGGGAGGAACGGCCAATGTAGACCCCTGTGAGCAAGAGGGATGCAAGATAGCCGCAAAAAAAGCGTACGAGTTGGCGGGAATCAAGGATCCTTCGCGGGAGATCGATGTGGCCGAGCCCTACGCTCCCTTCGCCAATCAGCTGCTGATGTTCTACGAACGTCTGCTGCTCTGCGAGGAGGGCGGGGCTCCTGCGGTCCTGGACTCGGGCTCCATGTATCTCGATGGCGATCTTCCGGTGTGCCCCTCCGGCGGAGTGATCAGCACCAACGCTATCGGAGCCTCGGCCATGGAGCGGGTGGCGGAATGCGCCATGCAGATAATGGGCAAGGCGGGAGAGCACCAGGTGAAGAAGGAGGTGCACAACGCCGTGGCCCATGGCTGGGGCGGAGCGTTGAACCTGATTGTTGTGGCCGTGCTGGGAGATACACCGAGGGGGTAATGAGATGAATGAATATAAAGAGGAAACCACGTCTATCAAGGGTAACTGGCCTCTTATCCATTATCGATGGAAATCAGAAACGGTGAAGCTCATGGCCAATTTCCTGGAGGCCTTCAAGGAGAAGAAGGTGCTGGGCCTTAAATGCCCGTGCTGCGGCCTGGTTTACACGCCGCCCAAGCCCTTCTGCCGTTGTCTCTGCCGACCCGAGGAATGGGTGGAGGTGTCGGATGAAGGAGTGGTGACTACCTTCACCTTCTCCGGCGCCTGGTCCTTCGAGGGTATGCTGGAGGGAGAGGGAGAGTCCCGTATCATAGTGGGGGTGAAGCTGGACGGCGCGGACACCATGTTCTTATGCATGCTCGAGGGATCGGACCCCGAGGAAGTGAATGTGGGCATGAGAGTGAGGATCAGGTGGCCGGAGGCTCCCGAGGGCAAGATAGGTGACATGATGATTGTAGAGCGGGCAACTTAGGGGGATGGCATTGTCTACCAGTATCGGTTTCGACCCCGCGCTTTACAGTGGCGAGGAGTTGGAATTCAGGAAATCCCTTAGGCAGGACCTGGAGACGGATCTAGCTCCCTATGTGGAAAAGATCGAGCATGGGGAGACCGAGATCTGGGACGTGATCAGAAAGCTCGCCAAGAAGGGTTATTTGGGGATCCTCTACTCCCCGGAGGTAGGCGGTCTGGGCAAGGACTTCATGGAGTTCATGCTGGCCTGCGAGGAGTTCTCCGCTCTCAGCCTGGCCGTGGATATGAGTATGACAGCCTCTTCTTACGGCTTCGGGGCTTTGGCGGGCAACCGCAATCCTGATAAGTACCTCAAGCCCCTGGTCGACGGGGAGAAGATAGGCGCCTTCTGCTATACCGAGCCGGAGGCGGGCAGCGACTTGGGGAGGATGCAGGCCACGGCCGTAAAGGATGGGGATGGGTACATCATCAACGCCGAGAAGAGATTTATCACCAATGGTAGTATCGCCGACTACATGCTGGTCTATACCAGAAACGGCGCCTTCGTGGTAGAGGCCGATCGCGAAGGATTTGAGGTCGAAAAGGAATACAAGCTGATGGGGATGCACGGCCTGCACCTGGGCCACCTCTTATTCAACCAGGTATGGGTACCCAAGGAGAACACCATCTTTTACGTGGAGGAAGCCGCGGAGAAGAAAGAGGGGGCTCCTGAGAAGGGGAGGGCTCCGGCCGTGGACATGTTTGGATTGATGCTGGCTCCAGAGAGAGTCTATATAGCCGCGGAGGCAATGGGGGTGGCCAGGGCCGCCTTCCAGACCTCCCTCAAATACTCCACGCAGAGGGTGCAGTTTAAAAAACCCATCTGCGAGTTCGAGGCGATAAGCTTCAAGCTGGCCGACATGGCCACGGCGATCAGGGCCATGAGGCTTATGGTAGTGCAGACGGTCAGAGAGCTACAGAGCGACATGTTCAAGGCCGCGAAGTGGGCAGCCATGACCAAGCTCTTTTGCGTCACCCAGGGTTTTAATATCTGCAACGAAGCCCTGCAAGTCTTGGGGGGGATCGGATACACCACCGACTACCCGGTGGAAAGATATGTAAGGGACATTCGCCTGCTGGGGATAGGCGGCGGTACTAACGAGATGATGCGCTACGTTATTCAGAGGGACCTTTATAAGGAGTTTCGAGAAGCCGAATAAGGCAAAAACCAAAGTTATTGCGGAATTCCCAGAAAAGCTGGGATGTTCTCAGTTTTGCCGCCGCATCTCCATAGACATATCCCTCAAGAAGGTCTGGATGAAGAGATGAAAACTGGGATTGAGGGAGCAGGAGGAGATAGGACATCGATCGCATTCCCGCCGGCAGCTGGCCTCCATAATTGCCTCCCCGATGTATAGAAATTAACTCGTATTGCTTCTGAATAATTTTTCCACTTTTAACGAGAAATTCCTCCCTCAAAATATAGCCACATCTGCCATCAACGCTGGTATGATTGAAGCGCGTAAGCGCCGGCTCCGTCCGCGGCGCTACGGTGCCTGTGCCTATACATTTCCGAATGTGTAGGCTTGGCACGCATTCATGGTAGAAAGCAAGGGAGGCAGGTATGGCTGAACGCTTCGTCATCGGGCACGACGTGGGTACGGGAGGAAACAAGGCTGTTCTTGCCAGCATAGAGGGAGAGCTGATAGCCTCCGATTTTAAACCCTATCCGGTTTTTCACCCCCGTTCGAATTGGGCGGAACAGGAGCCCCGTCACTGGTGGCATGCTGTCACCGAGAGTACGTCGGAGCTAATGGAGAAAAGCGGAGTTGGCACCAAAAAGGTTATCGGGTTGGGATTCGCGGGACAGATGTTGGGCTTGATCCCTATGAGCTCCTCCGGGAAGCCCTTGCGCCGGGCCATTATATGGCTGGACAGCCGCGCAGATGAGCAGGCGGAGCGCATTATACGTCGCTTTGGCGGAAAGCGCGTGGTTATAAGCCTGGCGGGCGCTGTGCCTTCCGGCAAGGACGTGATCTGCAAATTAACCTGGATAAAAGAGAAAGAACCGGAGATCTATCGGGATACTTATAGATTCTTAGACACAACGGGATACCTGGTCTACCGGGCCACGGGTAAGATGATCATCGACCAGACGGGGGCAGGGGGAACCGGCATTATCAACAACAAGACCAGGGACTGGTCTCCTCTAATGGCCAGGCTCGCGGGGGTCTCCCTGAAGAAGATGCCCCCGGTGAGAAGCTGTATCGATGTCGCCGGCTCGCTTTCACAGGAGGCCGCAGCGGAGATGGGATTGCAGCCGGGGACGCCGGTGATAGCCGGTATGGCCGATATCCCCGCCGCGGCCACCGGGTCGGGGGCATTGGAGGACGGCGATGCCCATATCAATATCGGTACCTCGAGCTGGCTGTGCCTCTCGGTATCCCGTCCCAAGAACCTGGGGAAGAACGGGATAGCCCCGGTGGTCTCAGCCGACCCGCACATGTTCATCATGATCGGTGAGTCGGAGACGGCGGGGGCCTGCCTGGAATGGTTCGCCACGCGTTTCTCTCGCGGCGATGAATGGGAGAGGGCCGGGGATGAGCTGGAGATCTTCAAGATACTGGACGAGGTGGTGGAAGGGGTCGAACCGGGTTCGGGCAGGTTGCTATTCACCCCCTGGATGTTCGGGGAACGGGCACCGGTAACCGATACCACCCTGAGAGGGTCCTTCATCAACCTCGGTCTGGAACACGGCAGGGACCATCTTCTGCGAGCCGTTTACGAGGGGGTGGCATACAATCTGCGCTGGCTGCTAGACCTGGTAGACGGGGCTGGTTTCGGCTGCGATCCACTGAGGGCAATCGGCGGAGGGGCGAAGAGCGATGTCTGGATGCAGATCATGGCCGACGTAACCCGGCGGCGCATAGAGGCGGTAGAGAACCCCCAGATGGCGGGGGCCATGGGCTGCGCCTTGGCCGCGGCGGTGGCGGCCGGAGCCTTCATAGGTTACAAGGAGATCAAGAAGGTAGTGAAGGTCAGGCGTACCTTCGGGCCGCGGGAAGACTGCTGCGCGGTGTACGATGAGCTATACGAGGTCTTTCGCTGCATATACCCAAGCATCTCCGGAGTATGCTCCCAGCTAAATAAGGATACTTGTGGATGATTGCAGCGCGAAAGCGCCGGCGCCGTACTCGGCGGCACGGTGCCTGCGCCTCCACATTTCCGAATGTGGGGGCCTGGCACGGGTCATCTGTGATCAATTGCAGCGCGAAAGCGCCGGCGCCGTACTCGGCGGCACGGTGCCTGCGCCTCCACATTTCCGAATGTGGGGGCCTGGCACGGGTCATCTGTGATCAACTGCAGCGCGAAAGCGCCGGCGCCGTACTCGGCGGCACGGTGCCTGCGCTGTGACGCACGAAGTATGTCATGGCCTGGCATGTATACATCTATATAATAAGAATAGAATAATTTCTTTGCGGAGGAAGATGATGGGTAGGAATGGAAGGAAGATAATAGCATGCGCCACCGTAGTCGAGGAACTCAGGCGCATGGGGATCACGGAAGAGGATTTGACGGAGCTGGATTTCGGACTGCACGTGTTCCCGGAGAGACTGCGGGAGTCTTTGCAGCAGCAGATAGACGTACAGAGCGGAGACGGAGACATCGTGCTGGGGTACGGTTTATGCTCTAACGCGGTTGTGGGCCTT
>Ga0180434_10009660_pt1 | contig 10449 bp, 9 predicted proteins | sample SS_ome_7_FD_132453 | JGI IMG/M metagenome (GOLD analysis project Ga0180434, IMG submission 132453) | Hypersaline lake sediment archaeal communities from the Salton Sea, California, USA - SS_1_D_2 metaG | ecosystem: Environmental > Aquatic > Non-marine Saline and Alkaline > Hypersaline > Sediment... | reverse complement strand
TTGCTCGCGCTCGCCCAGAAGTACGGCGAGCGAAGCGACGAGGGCATCGTCGTCCACCTCCCAGTGTCGCGACAGGTGATCTCGGACATGCTCGGCGTGTCGGTCGAGTCGCTGATGCGTTCGCTGAAGCGATTCCGCGATCGCAAGCTCCTGACGACGAGCCGCCGCCGCGTCGCCATCTCCGACATCAACGCGCTGATGGAGCGCGCGCGGATCACGCCGTTCTACCTCTCGATCATCGCCGAGACGCTCTAGTCGGCGCGACGGCCCGCCGCCCGCGCCCCGTCCCGCGACATCCACTCGGCAAGCGCAGCAACACGTCAGATGACGTGCGCCGCAACGTCGGCTGATCTACCCTCACGCGCCTTCTGCACGCCCGCTTGTCCACGCGGCGCAGCGCCTCAGGTCCCGAATGAACGCCGCTTGCATCCCCGTTGCGGGTGTGTCAGCACGAGAGCGGATCTACTGTCTCGTTGTCAACACAAGCTGACCGACGGCTCCTCGGGCAGTCGAGCCACGAGCCGAGCCGCGGAAACGGGAGGCGATCGCGATGCGAAACGTTCCGGAGCACGTCACCTCGGAGCAGCTGTGGATCGCACGACTGTTCGACGCTTCTTGCCGAGACGGCCAGGCCGCCAACGGCCGGCGGACGTTGAGCCGAGCGCACGGGCCGCGGCAATCGAAGGTTCCCGCCACCGGGTCGGCGACCGGCCTCCAGCGTCGGACGGAAGCTCCGCTCCCCGCCGAAGTCCACCCGAGGCACTGAGAGATGCACCGAGTACCCTGCGAAGTATCCGTGAACTGGAGACGACACCATGGGAAAGCGACTCAAGGGATTCCAGTCCACCTAGTCGGTGCAGCACGGGACGGGGTGGAGTTCAGACTCCGCCCCGTCCCTCCTGAGATAACGGCGAACGTGCCGATGCGTTCGCACAGCTGCCATCCGTCGGCGCTACGCAGCCCGGATGGCCGCAAGGAGCTGACAGCCCAGGTCCGACTGCTTCCACCGCACGCAACACGCTAGCGAGACGACGAACCACACCAAACCTCGCAGCGGACCTGGGCTCGAAGACCACGCCTCACACGACGCGAACGCGCATCCCCAGACGCCGCGACACCCTCCCTCCCGGTGAACGCCGGCCCTTATCTCCCAGCTATGCTGAATCGTCTCCATTCGCTAGGATGGATCGAACGCGAAACCACGAAGCTCCCGCGAGAGCACGGCCACGGCGGACCCGAGCCAAGGAGGAAGGACGTGCACGCAACGATCCAGAAACCCCTCGACGAGATCCTGAGCGCCCTCGACGAAGGAGAACGCGTGATGGTCGTCGGCTGCGGGAACTGCGCAGCGAAAGCGAAGTCGGGCGGCGAACCGGAGACCGAAGCGATGGCCGAGCGCCTGCGAGCGCGCGGCGTCACCGTCACCGGCTGGGCCGTCCCCCCCGACGGAGGATCCCTGTGCAAGCTCTCGGCGACCGACAAGCTCCTGAACGAGACGCACCGAGCCGAAGCCGAGGCCGCCGACTCGTTCCTCGTCCTCGCCTGCGGGCAAGGGGTCCACACCGTCATCGACGCGACCCAGGCCGGGATGGTCCATCCCGGCTGCGATACGATCTTCGGCGGCGAAACGATCAGCGAGAGCGCGATCACCGAGTACTGCTCGCTCTGCGGGGAGTGCGTTCTCGAGAACACCGGCGGCCTCTGTCCGGTCACGCTCTGCGCGAAATCCCTCCTGAACGGCCCGTGCGGCGGCGCCAAGGACGGGAAGTGCGAAGTCGACCCGGACCGCGACTGCGGATGGCACCTCATCTTCGAACGTCTGAAGGAACTCGGCAGGACCGAGCGGATGCTCGAGTACCAGCCGCCGAAGAACTGGCTTCGCTCCGGATCGCCGCGAAGCCTCGTCATGACAGGGAAACGCGTCGACTTCGCGTACGCGAATCGAACCGCCTCCGCCTGGTCCGGCATCGACGATCCGCCCGACGACATGCAGACAGGAGACGACCGATGAGGCTCTCGACGCGATTCGCCGACGGCAGCTTCGTCGTCACCGGCGAGGTCGGACCGGCGAAGGGCGCGTCGGCCGACGACGTCCTCGACGGCGCCGCGCGGATGGCGTCGGCGGTCGACGCCGTCAACGTGACCGACAGCCAGAGCGCCGTGATGCGCCTCGGCTCGCTCGCCGTCTCCAGCCTTCTCAAGGACGCGGGGATCGAACCCGTCTTCCAGCTCACCTGCCGCGACCGAAACCGGATCGCGCTGCAATCCGACCTGTTGTCGGCCGCCGCCCTCGGAATCGAGAACGTCCTCTGCATCACGGGCGATCACATGGTCCTCGGCGACCATCCCGAAGCGAAGAAGGTGTTCGACCTCGATTCGGTCCAGCTCCTCGCCGCGGCGAACGGGCTGAACGAGGGGCACGATCTCGCCGGACACGAGATCGAGGATCTGCCCGATCTCTGCCTCGGCGCCGTCGTCAACCCGGGATCGGACGACCTCGAGATGCAGCTCCTCAAGATGCAGAAGAAGATCGACGCAGGAGCGGCGTTCTTCCAGACCCAGGCCGTGTTCGACGCCGACACCTTCGCCCGCTTCATGGAGAAGGCGCAGACGCTCGGTACTCCGGTGATGGCCGGCATCGTCCCACTCAAGTCGGCCGGGATGGCCCGCTACATGAACGACCACATCGCCGGCGTCCGCGTGCCCGACCGGATCATCGATCGGATGGCAGCGACGCCGAAGGAGGATCGGAAGAAGGTCTCGATCGAGATCGCCGCCGAGCTGGCGCGCGCGCTGAAGGGCCTCTGCCAGGGCATCCACCTGATGCCCCTCGGGTGGGACGACGTCGTTCCGCCCATCGTCGACGCGGCCGGGCTCCGGTGAGCCTGACCGTTCGCGCGCTTCCCCGAGGGGTCCGTCAGTCGGCGGGCTCGTCCTGGAACGGCGGCCGGAGCGCGGTGGCGGGATCGTTCGTCGAGAGGAAGACGTTCTGGGTCAGCGTCATCGCGCCGGTCGGGCAGACGTCCTGACAGAGCCCGCAGAAGCAGCACTTGCCGAGATCGATCTGCGGGTACGTCTTCGGATGCGCGCCCCAATCACGAAGCTCTTGCCATGCGCCACGAAGAACCCGCGGACAATCTCGAAGCCCAGAGGATTCGTGTAGCGTCACTGAGACTCAGGTGGAGGTTGAGACACTCTGGCGACCTGGCGATCGACATACTCAAGAGCCTTGATGCGGCCAAGTCCGGCGGAACGGGCAGCCTCAAGCGCATCGAGCCCAACGCTCGTGCTCTCAGGAGTTCCCTCAAGGATCTCCTCCCTGGCGTGGAACACCTTCGCCAACGCATGTCGAGCTGGATCGCGAAGCGACCGGAACCGACTCTCAGCCTCTATGTAGAGCCGGCGCCCCTCTTCGTGATCGTGGGCGCGGAAAGCAAGAAGGCCTCTTGTTGCGCAACGCACAGCTTCATCGCCCGGACTTAGGCGAAGCCTCTCCGTGACACCCAACTCATCACTGGCCTCGCTCAGCCTTCCGGAGCTGGCCAAGGCAAAAGCCAGGTTGTTCCTGAGAGCAAAGGAGTCCGGGGAGTACTGCACGGCGGCTCGTAGGACCTGGACGGAGGTTTCGTGGTCATCAAGCCACGTGGACGCCAGATGGGATGCAGTCAACGCGGGACGGGACGAGAGAGGCTGGTACTCTGACCAAGCGACTGCAGCGGATAGCGCCCGGTCGTAGTCGTGGTCTCGGAATAGAGCGAGTGTTTGCGCTTCGTACGGTGTTGCGGCGCAGTCCGCTGGAGCCTCGATCTCGATTCCCACACGGGGAGAGATCCACTCGATCTGTGCTAGCGAGTTCTCGGTTGGGCATCGCGCAGAGACCTCGAGTGCCTCCCTCGCACGCTTCCTGGAGCCATGATTGGCCTCAAGGGTACCGATTGTCCCAGCGAGTTCAGAGACCGCAAATGGGTGGAAATCCTTGGAGAATGCGAGACTACTCCCCAGCTTCCTGTTTCGCGAGCGCAGCGAGAAGGCCTCCGAGATTGCGATCTCCGCCGCAAGGACACCTGGATCATGACGGACCGCTCTGGCCTTTCTCAAGAGGTGGAGGCTCTGCCCGGGATCGCCTCTCTCCGCGATGTGAAGCAGGAACCGTGCCGCACTCCTCAGAATCAGCGGATGCTCAGGTGCGAGAGCCAAGGCAACCCTGAGATTCTTCTCAGCCTGCGTGTTCTGCATCAAGAGGCTATGGGCATAAGCGAGATCCAGGTATGCCAGAGGATCCCTCGCGTGCGAGTCGAGAGTTGCTCGCACCCTAGCTATGATGGATCGAGGATCCTCGTCCTGCTGCCGCGCCGCCTGGGGCTGAAGAGCAAGGCTCTCTTCGGTCAACCCTACGGCAACAAGTCCCAATGTGCTATGAGGGTCCAGATCCAGGCTTCGCAAGTACTTCAATGCCACCACCGCATCAGCATCGGTCAGCCTCCCCGACAGAAAAGCTGTCAGAACCAGGTCCGCAGCATTGACTCGCGAGCACTCGGTCGCCCATCGCGCTCTCGTCTTCGAGAAGCGAGCATCATCAACCAGTCCCTCAAGCGGAGACTGAATGAGAGCGTCAAATGGAACCTGTCGACACGCGGCTCTCCACGGTAGCCATCGCGGGACTATCTGTCGGTTCCTCTCTTCCTCGAAGGAGTTCATAGCAGGCCCAACTCCGCTCTGGAAGCGACGAGGTTCAGTTTCGAGACGTAGCGCATGGCGGATGCTTTCGCCGTTGCCCCGAGCCTCCTCATCCTGGGACTACCTCGCCGCTGAGGGTCGGGATGGCAGAGTTCTTTGGCAATCGACAGGATATCTGGAGCCAATGCCGGAGCGTAGCTCTTCACCACGCGTTCGAGTTCCTCCAGCAAGCCCCCAAACGCACTCGCAAGATACGGAAGGTCCACCTGGAAGTTGTGCCTCGTCAAGGGAGCATTCTCGCGCACCGCCCGAAAGAGGATCCCTTGGGTTGCGGAGACGCCGAGGAACTCGAAGAAGAGAAGACTGCCAAGGCAGTAGAGATCGATGGCCTTCCTCGCTTCAGTATCGACTGGAGGACCGGAGGCGTATCCAAGCTCAAGCGGGGCGTGGCGCCTGTCCCCAGGGATACGCTCTGCATCATGGCTCGCAGGCGAGTTGGGATCATGTCCGCGACCGAGGTCAGCCACCTTCGCTCCATGTCCTTCGAAGTGCAGCACATTCGAAGGTTTGATGTCCTGATGTGCGATACCGCGTTGGTGCAATTCGTGTATGCCAGTTGCGACGTGGTGAAGTGATCTCAATGCCCATGCAACATCAATCATCGCTAGGTCGAGCGCTTGCGATCTCAGGTCGGCATCTGCCAAGGGGAAGATGAAGTAGTACGCGCTGTCGAGTGGAGGCACCGCGGCTGGTACCCTAATCGCGCCGGAGATAAGGGGGGTGGCAACCCGTCTCATTCTGTGCCCTTGGCACTTCTCAAGCAGACCACGCTCATGCCGATAAGCACTGATCAAACCCTCGAGAATCGCGAGTCGGAGATCTGGGTCCTCCTCTTCCACCGCCACACGGAAGTCGAGGGCCTTCAGGAAGCCCAAGTTCCCCGTCTCGACATTCCGCGCCGTGTACGGAATCGAGAACCGTCCGCCCGTGTGGTTGGGGTCTCGGGGTAGCTGCTCCTGAACCACCCAGCCATTCCCAAGATCAGCCTCAGCGAGGTGCTCTGCTGCATTGACGAACTCCGGTCTCTCTGTCACTTCAGCCTCCTGATTCCTCAGCGGGTTTGCCCATCATGATGACTCGCTATACACACCTCTGTAGTCAAACATGCTTAAGATACTACGTTCAGCACCCACGTGCGTAGTAGAGTGACTCGCACAGGAGTTCAGGGACGTGTTGTTCTGATCTCGATTCTTATGGATCTTGCTGACGATACGTGCCGAAACTCTGTTTATGAATCCATGTACCTCATCACTAGCCAACGATTCACCTGCTCCTCCTCCTGACGCATCCCGATTGATCCCGAGCCTTCGCTCTTCTAAGCTTCGTCCATGCAGAAGCGGATTCTCGTTCTCGGCAACTCGCTCGATCGGTCGGTCTATCGTCCGGTCGAGGAGTGGTCGCGAACCTTCGGCGATGTCCCATTCGATGCGGTTCACGTCCCGGCGGCGAGCCGATCCCGCCCCTCGATCGATACACGCACGTTCTCGTGACCGGGTCGGACGCGTCGCTCGTCGAACCCGCGTCATGGTTCAACACGGAAGCCGACGCCGTCCGCGATGCGGTCGAACGCGGACTCGCCGTCCTCGGCAGCTGCTTCGGCCATCAGATGCTGGCGTGGGCGCTCTCGGGGAACGAGTGCGTGCGGCGCGCGCCGATTCCCGAGCTTGGCTGGACTGCGATCGACATCGTGCAGCCCGATCCCCTTCTCGCCGATCTGCCCAACCCGTGGCACACGTTCGCCGCGCACCTCGACGAGGTCGTCGCCCCACCGGAACCGTGGCGCGTCCTGGCGACGAACGATGCCTGCGCGGTCCAGGCGATGCGCTACGGAGACCGCCCAGTCTGGGGCATCCAGCCACACCCCGAGACGAGCCCACGTGAGGCCCGACGGCAGATGGAGACCGCGCTCGCGCAGTACCCCGACTACGCCCGCGAGATCCGACAGGCGATCGACTCGCCCGTCCGCGACGATCGCGCGGCGCCTCTCCTGACCGCGGCCTTCCTCCGGGCCTAGAGAAAGCACGGGGCACGAAGCAGCCGCGCGGTCGGATCGTTTCGTCGTCGTTCGTCATGGTGACGGCTCGATGAGAACCGCCATCGCTGATCTCCGCTTGTGCAGGAAGATCCAGAGCGCTCTGCTTGGATTACTCAATACGTTGAGTTATATTGCTCGGCATGATGAGTAGTCACGACGCCCTCCCCGTCTACCGCCGCCCCACGGCCGATGCACTCGCCCGTCGCCTCGACGAGCCCCGCCGGTTCATCCAGGTGGTCGCAGGCCCGCGGCAGGTCGGGAAGACGACCCTCATCCGTCAGATCCTCGCCTCCTCCAGCGTTCCTCATCGATACGGAAGCGCCGACGAGCCAACCTTGCGCGGACGGTTGTGGATCGAGGAGCAGTGGAACGCCGGGCGCCTGCTTCTCCAGCACGAAGAGTCGAGATCCGCCATCCTCGTGCTCGACGAGGTTCAGAAGATCTCCGGCTGGTCCGAAACAGTGAAGCGCCTCTGGGATGAGGACACGGCGGCGGGGCGCGAGCTCAAGCTGGTACTTCTCGGATCCGCGCCCCTCCTCGTCCAGCAGGGGTTGACGGAGAGCCTCGCCGGCCGGTTCGAGATCGTTCACCTCTCCCATTGGTCCTACGCCGAAATGCGGGATGCGTTCGGCTGGTCAGTGGATTCCTACATCTTCTACGGCGGGTACCCCGGAGCCGCCCCGCTGATCGGTGACCCCGAACGCTGGTCTCGATACATCCTCGACGCGTTGATCGAGACGACGATCTCTCGCGACGTGCTTCTCCTGACGCGCGTCGACAAGCCGGCGCTTCTCCGGCGGCTGTTCGAGCTTGCCTGCAGCTACTCCGGTCAGATCCTGTCGTACACCAAGATGCTCGGCCAGCTTCAGGACGCCGGAAACACGACGACGCTCGCCCACTACCTCGAGCTGCTCTCGGGCGCGGGCATGGTCTGCGGACTTCAGAAGTACTCCGGAAGCACCGTCCGGCGGCGCGCGTCCAGCCCGAGGCTTCAGGTGCTGAACACCGCGCTGATGACGGCCCCGTCGGGGCGGACGCTGCGCGATGCGCTCGCAGACCGGACGTACTGGGGTCGACTCGTCGAGTCGAGCGTCGGCGCCCATCTGGTCAACGCGCAGGCAGGTGGTGCGTGCCGCGTCGGGTACTGGCGCGAGGGGAATCGGGAGGTCGATTTCGTCGTGGAGACAGCCCGGAAGACGCTCACCGCCATCGAGGTCAAGAGCGGACTCGCCCCCGGCGCACACCGAGGGATGGAGGCGTTCGACCGAGTGCATCACCCCGCTCGCAGGCTGCTGATCGGCGAAGGCGGCATCCGCATCGAGGACTTCCTGTCGCAGCCGGTGAGCCACTGGATCGAAGCCTAGGCACGTTTGCGGTCTCGTCTCGTTCGACGCAGACGTTCGAAACGGGGAGCGAGGGTAAACTCTCACTTCTCGCATTCTTCGGCCGAGGCCTGCCCGCTTACCGGCCCGCCGCTCGGATCACGCGACTTCCTCGATCTCCGCAGGGACATTGAGGTTCGCGAACGAGCGGAGGCGGGGATCGTGAAGGCGCACTTCCACCTCGTCGACCTCGTGCACGTCGACGAGCGGATACAGCTCGGAGACCTTGAGGGTCCCCCGTTCGATCATCCGTTCGATCGGCTGCAGACACGTGGTGCGGTAGACGGCGAAGAGCGGCTCGTAGTAGCCGCGGACGACGGGGACGACGACGTCGACGCCGTCGGCTCGGTCGAGCAGACACGTCAGAAGTGAGGGTTCGACGTACGGCATGTCGCAGGCGACGACGACGGTGAGGTCGGTCCGCGCGGCGGCGAGGCCGGCGTGAATCCCGACGAGCGGGCTGCGGACGACGAACCGATCCTCGACGAGGCGCGCACCGCGCGGGACGGCATCGAGGTCGCGACCGACGACGACGGTCTCGAAGCACGATGGCCCGAGACGACGGTGGAGCCGGTCGACGATCCGCTCCCCGTCGATGACGAGTTCGTGTTTCGGGAAGCCGAGTCGCTTCGCCTCCCCGCCGGCGAGAACGACGAGCGTCGCCTCCGCGCGGGTCACAGCCCGACTCTCCATCCGTGCGCGTAGACGTTCATCCGCTCCCCGCGGACGAAGCCGCAGAGACAGACGTTGAGCTCCGCCGCCCGGTGCACGGCCTGCGCCGTCGGCGCGGAGACTGCGGCGACGATCGGGATCCCGCACCGAGCGAGCTTGGCGATCATCCGTTCCGGGACGCGCGAGGAGAGGACGGCGAGCGATCGGCCGAAGTCCGCGTTCCCTTCGAGCGCGCGGCCGATCGCCTTCTCCAGCGCGCACGTCCGACTGACGTCCTCGGCGAGGGCGATGATCTCGGTCGCCGACGCGATCGCCATCGCGTGTGCGCCGCCCGTTGCGGCGAACAGGCGCGCGCGCCCTGTCACTTCGACAACGACCTCGAGGACACCCGAGATCTCGAGACGGAAGTCGCTCGCGACCGAAGCGGGCGGAGAGACAGCCGCTGCGCGCGCGAGGCGGACCGTCAACGTCGCCCCGTCGTCGCGGATCTCGTCGATGTCGCTCGGCCCGAGGATCCGGCCCTCGCTCAGGAGGTAGCCGAGCACCCACGCCCGGCGGTCGCCGGGCGAGCAGGCCGCGCGGACGAGCGTCCGCCCGTCGACGACGATCGAGCACTCCTGCTCGGTGGCGACCGCGTCCTCGACCGACTCCGCCGCGCCTGATGTCACGCGCACGATCGTCGTCCGTTCGATCGTCTCCACGCGAAACCTCCGAGGTCTACGGAGCTGGCTCGATCCGGCAGGCGGCGACCTTCAGCTCGGGGATCTTGGCCTTCAGATCGAGCGCGTCGTTGGTCAGCCGGTTCGCCGCCGCCTCGACGAAGTGGAACGGGATGAAGATCGCGCCCTCGCCGACGCGGCCGTTGGCGACCGCCTTCGTCACGATCTCGCCCCGCCGCGTGACGACGCGGACCTTTCCCCCGTCGACGACGCCGAGCCGCTCGAGGTCGGCGGGATGGATCTCGGCGTATGCCTCGTCGACGTACGCGTTCAGCGCGTTCGATCGCCGGCTCATCGAGCCGGTGTGGAAGTGAAGCAGGATCCGGCCGGTCGACAGGACGAACGGGTACTCGTCGTCGGGGAGCTCGGCCGACGGCGTGTACTCGACGGCGTGGAACTTCCCGCGGCCGCGACGGAACTCGCCCTCGTGGAGGAAGACGGTCCCCGGATGGTCGTCGGTCGGGCACGGCCACTGCAGGCCGTCCGGCTCGAGGCGGCGGTGGTGCATCCCGCCGTAGATCGGGCTGACACTGGCGATCTCGTCCATGATCGCCGCGGCGTCCGGATAGCTCATCGGATACCCGAGGCGGCTTGACAGGTCGCTCAGGATCTGCCAGTCGGGTCGCGCGTCGCCGGGCGGATCAACCGCGGGATTGACCATCAGCACGCGCCGCTCGGTGTTGGTGAACGTCCCGCAGGTCTCGGCGAACGAGGCGGCGGGGAGGACGACGTCGGCGAGCTGCGCCGTCTCGGTCAGGAACAGATCCTGGACGACGAGGAAGTCGAGCGTCGTCAGCGCCTCCTCGACGTGGTTCAGGTTCGGGTCGGAGATCATCGGGTTCTCGCCCATGACGAGCATCGCCTTCAGTCGACCGTCGGCCGCGGCGTGCATCATCTCGACGAC
>Ga0180434_10009658_pt1 | contig 10451 bp, 10 predicted proteins | sample SS_ome_7_FD_132453 | JGI IMG/M metagenome (GOLD analysis project Ga0180434, IMG submission 132453) | Hypersaline lake sediment archaeal communities from the Salton Sea, California, USA - SS_1_D_2 metaG | ecosystem: Environmental > Aquatic > Non-marine Saline and Alkaline > Hypersaline >... | reverse complement strand
TCACGACCGCATCGCAGATGTCCAAGTGCCTGGCCATTGGTCACTTTCCGTTTTGCTTTTCGATCGCCTTGCGAATCCACTTCACGTCCGTGGCGACTTGAGGCATATCGCGCTCTACGGCGCGGATGCGTTCTTCGTGATCCTCAATCCGCTTTTCGTTGGCCCGCAGCGTTCGCTCCACACCAGCCCGGTCGGCTGACGCCGCCCACACGACGCCCAAGACTGCAAACACCCCGGCAACCACCGGCCCCACGACCGTCACGAGCCGCTTCGTACTCCACCAGGACGCATTGAACGGGCTCATGTGATCTTGACTTTTTTGGTGTGGATGCGGAGCAGTTGCCCCGTGCTATCGTACCGAAACGGCCGTTCGTTTCCGGGCCCCATCACCTCGAAGGTCTCCAGCGTGCCGTTCGGTCCGCTGGGATCTTCGATCTTGTCGCCACGGGCCGGCTCGGTGACCTCCCCGTCGAGCGTGAACGCCGATGCGGGTACGATGAAATCGCGGTCGCTGTACTCCACCCGCACGCCGCCCATGTCCTCGATCTGAAACTCCGTCCGCCCGATGGTGGCCGACAGCTCAAGCCGCTGATTGCCGCGGACGTAGACCACGGACCTGGCAGCATTGTCGGCGAGCTGCCCAGCGAGCCACGCAACACCATCGGCCAGCATGTTACTCATGGGCAGGCGGCCTCCGCTGGCTCGGGCTCCGGCAACTCCGTCTCCGGCAACTGTTTCCGCCACCGCCGCGCCCGGGCCACGATCGTCTCATCGTGACACTGGTACTTGCCCCAGCGGTGGCCACAGCCCCTGCAGACTTCGGGAGCACCGTCGCCCATCGACCGACCAGCGATCTCCGGCACCACGTCGCGCCAGCGCTTTGCGAGGTCGGCCATCGACGCCTGAAACAGATTGCCCAGCGTTCCCTCCCCGCGCCAGTCGTAGCAGCATAGGTGCGTGTTACCATGGTGGTCGAAGATCAGCTCGACGAACGGGCGCAGGCACGGCGCCGTCGGGTCTTCGGGCGGGAGCGTGTGCAACCGGTCGTCGAACTGGGCATCTTCGATGATCCGGGCGGGGATGCTCTTGGCGGCCAGCCGGTCGAAGCCGCGTCGGCCCTGCGAGTTGTACTCGCTGACCACGATCTGCTCGAACTGGCGGAACCGATCACACTCCTCGGGAATCAGCGTCCCATTCGTCCAGAGGATGAACCGCGCCGCGGGGGCCGCCGCCTTGATCCGGGCCATGAGCGCGAACATGCGATCGGTTTGCAGTAGCGGTTCGTTGTAATAGATCCAGCCGACCAGGCCGGTAAAGCCGAGCACGTTGTACGCTTCCGCAGCCGTCGCAACGATCGTGTCGTCATCCAACTCCCGGGAGGTGTCGAGAAAGCGGAAGCGATCGGGGTGCAGGTTCGGGCAGTCGGAATGCGCCTCGCCGAGGTTGCACTCCTTGCCCAGCTCGAACTCCAGCATTTGGAGCATCCGCAGGGGCTTCTTTTCCTGCTCCGGCCGCCACTTGTCGGCGGTGTCTTCGTCGCCGTCCTTAAACGAGCCCCAGGCGTCGTGCGTGCCCCAGCTCATGGCGCCGTGGTGGTTCAGTCGCACGGCCCGCGTCACGTAGGTGTCGCGCACGCCGCGCAGCCAGAGGTCGCGACTGAAGAGCCAGTCTTCGCTCTCGCGGCGATGCATCCACTTGCCGTCCGGCCCGCGCACGGCCTGGGTGGGAAACTGGAAGTAGAGATCGAGGCACCCGTCCTTGTCGGCCGCCCGGAACACCGGCTTGCGCAGATCGCATACCCACAGGCCGGTGTTGTGCAGCAGGGGGCGATCCGGATAGCCTGCATCGACGTTGCTGAACGTCTCCGGAAGCTGCGTCAACGCCTCGCGGATCGTGAATCGCCTGAACGGTCGCCAGTGATCGTCCAGGTCGCAGATACCGGTAGACGTGACGCCACGGTGATCCTTGATCGGCGAGAAGACCGACACCAGGGAGGCTTGCCGCTGGTCCATGATCTCCAGTAGGATGTCAAGCCATTTCTGGTTTGGGTCCGGCGTGATGTCGCCGTGGAGCATGGCGAAGTGGGTGACTCGCCCCTCTTCGTAGAGGTTGTGGGCGTCGGCCCACAGGATGTTGAAATCCTCGACGCCCGAGAAACCGTAGCCTGCGTTGTGGGGAACGGCGATGTGCTTGGCCGTCGAGTTGACGACACCGGTTACGGTGCCCCAGCAGATTTGCTTGCCGGGGATCGCCAGGTACACCTTGTGCTGTCCATTGCCCACAACCGCACTCGCATCCGTACTCATGGTTCAAGCTCCTGCACACGTCCGGCTGGCCGCGTGCGGTGCAGGTCGCACGCAACCGAGCCGGACAACCCGGGAGAAACGGGAAACCGCTACCCTGCACTACGCTACGTCGGTCGCCGCGTGGAGTCCGTACCAGGCGTTGGCGCCTTCCGAGTAGAAATGGCCGATCGTGTTCGCGGCCACGGTGATCGCGTTGTTGGCACCGGCGTTGTTGACCTGCTTGCCGGTCGGCGGGTAGATTTCCAGCGTCTTGTCGGTGTTGAGATTGACGACGACACACTGGGCGCCATCCACGCACGACGGAAGGATCACGCCCTTGGTGTTGTCCGAGTCGCTGACGATGTTCACGCCCTCCGACAGCGCCCCGGCGTCCCCCTGGGCGCTTCCAGTGGCGGCCACCGCAGCCACAGGCACCCGCGGCATCTTGCCAAGCGTCAGGCTCGCGGCATTGGTGCCGATCGTGATGGCGCCCTTGGTCGCACCGGTGCCGGACGAGTCAATCGTCACGGCTCCAGCCGTGCCGTTGGTGCCGTCGCCGGCCCCAGAAAGGATCGTCACGGCACCACCGGTGTTGCCGACCGTTGGGCCTGCACCGCCGGTGATGCTTACGGCCCCGCCGTCGCCGCTGGCCGCGTTGGTGGCCGCACCGCCGGTGATCGTGATCGCACCACCGTTGCTCGATGCGCCGTCGCCTGACGCACCACCAACGGCGCTTACCGCGCCGCCGTCGCCAGTCCCGGCCCCGGCACCACCGGTCATGCCGACCGCACCGCCGGCAGCATTCCCGTCGCCGGCCCCGCCGGTGATCGGGATGGCCCCGCCGGCGCCGGCGTTGCCGGCCAGGCCGACGATGCCCAGCGAGGAATCCTCGCCGGTGATGTCGCTGGCTGTCACGGCCCCGCCGATGGTCGCCGCCCGCTTCGCCACGTCCGGCAGCACGCGGACGAACTCATCCGTCGCGGTCGTGGCGTTGGTGCCGTTCGGTTGCAACGGCGCGGCCGTGCCGATCGGGTAGGCCGTCGGCGTGGAAGACGCCGCACCAGTGTTCGCCGTCCCGTTGTACGGGCTCGCATCGGCGTTCCAGTAGACGGTGTCGCCGGCGTTAATGATCGCCGCCGTCTGCGGCACGAGCCATACTTCGCCCTTGCCGGGGCTCAGCGTGCCCCTCGGATTCACGCTGTAGTCGACGTCGCGGACCACCATCATCGGGATGGTGCCCACGATCACGATGTCGCCGGAGTAGGCGTCGGCGGCGAAGAGCGCGTCGAGCGTCACTTCGTCGGCACGCACTTCTCGGTACGCTGGCGTTTGCGTTTGCGCCATGGGATTTTCTCCTGTTCGCTAAAGACGTGGGAACTCGCTTCCCTGGATTGATTTGACGCTTACGCCGCGCCCTTGCTCTTGACGCCGCACAGCCACTCGGCCTGGTCGCAGCCGAAGTCCGAATAGCCGCGGAACTGGATGCCGAGCTGGTCGAAGTTGACGTCGGCCGATTCGATCACCGGTCCCTCGACGCCGTTCAGGAAGCTCACCACCATGGCGGCCAGAATCCGCGGATCGCGGAGCAGATACCACGCGGTGGAGCTGTAGCCGGTGTATGTCGAGTCGCTCAGTTGGTAGACCTTCACCGGGCGATACTTGCCGGCGTAGATGTTCACCGTGGCCGTCGTGGCCGCGGCGATCGGCTGGAAGATTTGCAGGGCGATGGCGTCCAGCTCCGGCGGTACGAGCAACACGGTGGGCGTGCCGCCGATCCGCTTGCCCGTCTTCGCCGGCTTGACGGCGGCCGACTTGAGATCGTCGAAGGCCGTGATGCCCAGCGCCAGGCCGACGTAATCGGTCCCGAGATTCGTGGTCGCCCCGCTGATGTAGTTGCCGCGGGCGCTGGTGAAGAAACTCCCGTTGTTCATGAATGCCGCCCAGAAGACGGCATTGAACTTGCGGGCCGATCCGCGGCCCAGCCGGGTGCGGATGTCGTCGAATGCGCCGAGGTCGTCGTTGACGATGTCCGTCCGATCAAGCTGGAACATCTTCCCGTAGGTGTTCGCCTTTCGGGTGTAGCTCTCTTCCGAGACCGACCCGTGCTTGATCGTGCCGCCCGGCGGGACCTCCTCGTACTCCATGTTGTCCAGCATCCGGTAGCTGGTCATGGTGAGAAAGTTGGGAACGCTCTTGATGACGGCGATTTCCCGCCACGCGTTGTCTTCCTCCATGAAGCCGGCAAGCAGCTCCTTTTGGGCGACGCCCGAGAGCAGGCCCGGGAGGCTGAGCGTGCCGGCCGCTCGGATCGGGCCCCGGTCTGGGAACGCGGCGCGGAGCACGTCGCGGCAGTTGCCGGTGTGGATTCGCTCGCCGGGCCGGCAGACGTAGCCGTTGGCGGTGGCGGCGATGAGCAGGATCTGCTGGAGTCCGATGCGACCGCGGAACTCCGTGTGCGCGGCCTGGAGCGTCTTGTCGTCAAAGTCCTCTTCCACGTCCGGCAGGCGCAGGGCCTGGGACATGGCGGCCTCGATGACCTTGCCGTCCAGGTCGTGACTGCTCGAGTGGATGGCCGGGCCCTTCGGACGCTCGGCGACCATCAGGTCGGCCTTGAACAGCGCGGCGGCCTTGATGTACTCGGCCTCCAGTCGCGGGGCGGGCCATTGCTCGCCAAGAGCCTTGGCCTTCGCCTCAATCGCTCCCTTGCGGGCGGCGGCAGAGAGCTTGGCGAAGTCGGCCGCCGGGACCTTCTCGCGGTACTCTTCGGCCGTCGCCTCGATGGTCGCGATGTGGCTCTCGTGGGCCAGGATCACGGCGGACAGGTCGAAGCTCGGCGCGTCGATGACCGGCGGCTTAGCGCTGCCTTCGATCGACTTGGGGTTTCTGGCCGCTGCCGCCTTGACCTCGGCGTCGTACTTGGCTTGAAGGAATGCCCGCTGGTCATCTCGCATCCCTTCAATCTCGGTGTCCGTAAAGCCGCCGTCCTTGAGCCATTCGTGAAAATCCATGCTCGTCTCCTTCTGTTTTGCCGCGGATGCCGCGACTTTGGCGATTGCTTTTCTGTCGGCGCCGAGGGCCACGAAGGACACCTCTCCCAGCGTCGACTTGCGGGCCACATACAGCGGCCCGGTGAGAGTCTTCCCGTTGACCTTCGTGGTCACGCCCTCGCCGACGAACTCCAGCTTGTCCGGTCGGGCGCCCACGGACGCCCGCCACGGGAAGCCGTTGCCCGCCGCGGCGACCACCTCCGTTGCATCCGGCCCGGCGCCGGAGACGATGCCCGAGAGCTTGAGCGAGGAATCGCCGATGTCGACGGCGTCGGCGTGTCCCACCACGCGCCCCCGGTCATGTTCGCGCAGAATCGGAACCGGCGCTTTGGCCGTCATCCCGGAAAGGTCGATCGCTACGGGCGGGCCGTAGTTGTTGACCTGCATCGGGCCGCCGTTGTAGGCCCGCATGGAAAACCGTTTCGGCTTCGGCTTCTCGCCCTCGGCGGGCTCGGCCGCGGCGATCCAGTCGACCGGGATGGCCTCCAGGACAATGGGCGCTTTCCCGGCGGCGCGGATCATGCGGGCCTTCGCCCGCCGCGCGGTGTGCTTGCTCATGCGCGGGACCTCCCGTTGCCGTTGCGGCCGGCGCCGACGGGCAGCCGGCTGCGACCGTTGGTGTTCGCTGCTTGACGCTCGGCGTCGTCGGCTTGGTCCGGGTCTTGCGGGTCGGGCTCGGGCGCGGCGCCTTGCCCGCCGCCGAAGTGCGCCTTGAGCAACACGGCCCGCATTTCCTCGACGGTCACGCCGTAGGTGCGAGCCATGGTCGCAATGCGCTCTTCGGCGTCGACCCCGTCCGTGGTGCAGACGTGCACGAAGTCGTCGGCCCCAGTGGAGAGGTCCGTCTTGCGGGCGGTCGCCGTCTTCGCTTCGTCGATGACCGGCTTGCGCGGCCAGTCCCAGGTATGGGCCGGCAGCGGATACTCAGGCCGCCCCCAGCCGAACCGCAGATTGGCCTCGGCGAACCAGACCTGGAAGAGCTTGTCGAGAACCTCCTCCTCAATCTCCGACTGCTCCACGTCGACGGAGACGAAGTAGGTGGTATGGTCGAGCTTGCCGCCGCTGAAGCTGTAGCCGCTGCTGTCGGCCGCCGCGATGTTTCGCGGCATGTTGATGGGCCGCGCCTGCTCCCGGTCCTGCTGCTGAGTGAACTCGCTGTACCCCGGGCCGGGCTGCTTCACGTCCGGCTGCCAGGGCTCAGTATCGGACGGCAGCGCCGTCATGGTGCCCTTCTGAAGGTCGAGCGTGCTCATCGGCAGCGCGAAGTCCGCCGAGCCGTCCGGCGGCATCGGCGTCTTGAGGAGCACGGTCAACAGGGCGATCAGCTCCGCCGTGGTGAGCGTCGCCTCCTTGAACCGCCTCGACTGGGCAAAGACGTTCAGCGACGCCGATAGCTCATCGACCCCGCGGTGCTGGCCGGCACGGTCTTCGCGAAACAGGTGCAACACGAAACGGGCGGGGATCGGGTCGGGGTCTTGCCGCAGATACGCCCAAGCGCCGCCCGGATGGTAGCGGAGCACGTCGTAGCTGGTCGCGTTGCCGAAGTCATCGAACTCGACGCCGTCGATCCGGTTCGGCGTCATCGGGTTGAGGTAGGGCGTCGTGACCTGCTCGCACTCCACGCCGCGCAGGCCCAGCTTGACCTCGTGCCGCATGGCCGGGTTCTGCGCGATGATGGCGAAGCCTTCACCGCCGCCGCCGACCTTGGCCTTGATCATGGTGCGGAGCTGGCGGGCGAGCTTCGCCTCCTTGGCCCATGAGGTCCACTCCGTTTCGACCTCCGTGTTGAACGCGGCGTCGCCCGTTTGCATCCGCAGCTTCGGTCCGCGACCGACCACGTAGTTGGCCTGGGTGAGCTGCACGCCCTTGCCCTGACCGTTGTTGGCGACCTCATACCGGGCGCGGTAGGCGATCCGCTGGCGGACCGCTTTGCTGTTGGCACTGTCGGCATCCAGGGCGTCGGCCGCGGCCCAGTGGTTGGCGTTGACGCCGGTGACGCTGGCGGCGTCGTAGCTGCCGCGGATGACGACACGCGGGGCGGCGTCGCCGACCGGCTGGGGCTCCCGGCGCGGCGGGCCGAAGAGAAACCGCGAGATGGCGGAGCGAAGCCCCATCAGCCGGCCCCCGGTGGAACGAGCTTGACGAACCGCAGGCCGAGGTGGTTGCGGGAGGCGGCCGTCTTGCCGGCGGTGTAGCGGTCTGCCAGGATTTGGTCGGCGATCTTCTGGGCGTCGACCGTCGTTCCGTCGACGCTCACCCGCGCCGGCCCCTTGGCGGTTTCCTCGATGGCGTCTTGGATGGTGCGTTCGGCCATGGTGCCTCCGTGCTGCATCCGGACCGGGCGAGCGCAAACGAAAAGGCCGTGCGGGGGTGTGGCCCCACACGGCCTTGTATTGCGCTGCTTCAGCGCGGGTAGCTAGTCCGCGCCTTGCCCGACCGGATTGTCAGCCCGGAGAGTAGACGGACCCGAGAAAGCCCGTCAAGAGGACTTTTCGCCCGGAGGCTCGGAATTGCCAGGGCTGGCAACGTCGATCTTCAGTTGGGCGATTGGCAGGGAGTCCAACTGGTCCATGATGCACTGCAAGCAGTAGACGCGATTCTCCTGGCGATCCGGGACGTTCGCTGTCATCGTCAACAGCGCTTGGCCGATGTCGCCGTGGACCGGGCAGGTGAATTCCGCCGGCGCGACTCCACCCGACACGAGCCGGTCGGGCTTTCGTTTCAGGGTCAAGGGTTTCTCGTCACTCATCAAACACCTCCGTGGAGTTGATTGCGTGCCCGCACGCCGAGCACTTGCGTAGCCGGCGGGTACTACCGTCGGCTAGATGCCACGTCGAGATCACGTAGAACAGCCGGCGCCCGCACTCGGGACAAATGGGCACTTTGCCCGATGGCTTTCGACCGGCGTCGGCCGCCATGTCGGCCAGCGACTTGTAGCGCGTCTCTTTCGGATGCTGGGGGTCTTGGTCACTCATCGCCCACCTCTCGCCTTCGCCGCCATGTCCGCGAGCGACACACGCCGTACCGGCTTTGGTCCATCCACACCTTCCGGCTTCGCGCCGAGCATCGAGCCGGCCACTGCGGAGCCCACAAGGCAGTCCCAATAGTGGTTGTCTGGGCGGCCTGGCTTCCATTCCCACTGGACCCGCTCGCGACCGCTCTCCTTGTGAACGATCGTCTTCGGCTCCTCTGCGACGCAGTGATCCGCAAACAATGCGTGCACGCGGGGCTCGCGGCCGAACAGCTCCCAGCCGCCCGGCGTGCCGACCGGCATGGCCAGCCGTGTCGCCGCAAACGTCTTCCACCAGTTGGTGTCGATCGACACCACCCGGTCCCCGCCGGTCTGGGTGGCCAGCCGCCAGTTGAGGCCGATCACGGCCCCTGGCTCCGGCCGATACTCGGAAAACGTCTTGCGCGTCGGGCCGAAGCCGATCCCCATTGCCGGCAGCAAGACAGAGCCGCCTTGCGGATGCCGGCGGCAGAATTGCTTGACCAGCTCCGTCTTCTGCCCCCACTTGGCATCGATCAGCAGACGGCCGATCCGCACTTCGGCTTGGTCTTCGCGGCGAAACGCCTTGGCCAGCATCGCAGACACCAGCGCATTTAGCCCGGCCAGAAGCCGGGCGTCCTCGGTCAGGCCCGGATGCAGGTCGGCCATCGCCCGCGGTGCGGAGCTTTGGGCGAAGTATGCCCCGGGCTGGGGCGGGTACGTGCCGTAGTCGATCACCACGCCCGCGAAGTCCGGCGACCAGGCCGACACGACGTAGTACAGCAGCCGGTCGTGAACGTCGACGTAGGCGGCCAGGTGTTGGGCCTGCTTGGGCACCAGGGCCCGGTCGAGCCCGCAGACCTTGGCAGCGATCTGCTCGGCGGTGAGGTGCAGCGGCTCCTCTTCGGCCGGGTCCAGCGGCGAATTCTGAAATTCCGACATGAAGGCTTCAAGACCGCGCTCGCACAGCAGGTTCATTCCGTGCTGGATGGCCGAGACTTCATCGACCGAATGCCGGGCCTTCCACGATGCCGATGCTCCGGCGTCCAGTTCGTCCCGGTGGTCGCGGTAATAGTCGTTTGCCGGTTCCATCGTTGGTACGCTGCGGGCCATGCACTCGCGGTAGACCTCCCAGTACGCTTCCCAGGCGCCCATGTTCGCAGGCATCGACCGCAGAAGCTTGGTGCGAACGCCGCGCCATAGCGGGTGCTTTTTGCGGTCCAGTACCTGGTCGATCATGTCGCCCGGCCGAATCACCGTGCAGGGCATCACGGCCGAGATTCGCTTGCCAGGCCCGGCCATGCCAAGCACGGCCCCGCGGATCAAAGCAAGCCGGTCGATATTCTGTTGCCGCGACCGGGCTGATTCATCGGTCTGCGGATCGTCCAACAGCACGAGGTCGGGCCGGACCTGGCGGCCGTCAGGGTGAGCAAACAGACTGCCGCGGATGCCTTCGCCGGTCAGGCCGGAGACGCCGATCACCGCCCCAGACGTGGGAGCCCAGCGGCCCTTCCGCCAGCGCATGTTCTTCGGCTTGAGAACGCGGGGCAACACAACGCGGGTTTTCTCCCAGCGGATGAACGTCGGCTCGCCACCACAGATTTGACCGCTGGCCCGGTTGGCGATGCCGCCCAGTAACCGCACACCGTGGGAAATTTCTGGAAAGTCGTCAACAAACGGGTGCAGCTCCCGCATCCAGAGTTTGATCGCGTCTAGGTTGGCAACGGCCTTCTCTTCGTTCGCCCCGATCAGAAACGGGTAGATGATGTGGCCAAACGCCACGGCCCAAAGCACGCCAAGCCGACAGAGCGTCGTCTTGCCGCTACCCCGCGGCATCGCAATGGCCAGCATGGCCCCGGAGAACACACTTTGCTCGATTGCTCCCAGGACAAGGAGATGATCCTCCGACCAGGGCCAGCAGCACGCTTTAGCGCCGTAGGTTTCGCAGAACCGGCGAAGAGACGTCTTGCACTTGTTTCGGCGCCGAACGTTCTCGATCAGCGGCGGTCGGCCAATATCTCGCTCGTTTTGCGATTGGCGAGCTTGCCGCGCCCGCTCGCGTTCGCGCTTCGTCGCGTACTTTGTGCTGGCCATTCATTCTAGGCAACCAAGTCTGTCCTGATTTTCGTT
>Ga0180434_10009657_pt1 | contig 10452 bp, 11 predicted proteins | sample SS_ome_7_FD_132453 | JGI IMG/M metagenome (GOLD analysis project Ga0180434, IMG submission 132453) | Hypersaline lake sediment archaeal communities from the Salton Sea, California, USA - SS_1_D_2 metaG | ecosystem: Environmental > Aquatic > Non-marine Saline and Alkaline > Hypersaline >... | reverse complement strand
CTTATGAGGGAGACTCGTATGGAAATTACGAATAGGCACATTGGTTGGGTCGTAGCGATTATAATTGTCATTTCCATTGGAAGCTTCAGTGTTGGTTACTTTTGGGGCGAAAAAAAGGCTGCGGGTAGATTTGTGGCAAAAGTTGAACAAGATGCATTGGCTGATCAAGTATTTTCATCGGTATGCTCACTATATGAAAACGATACAGAACTAGATTCTCATGTTGATAACGGTCCAAACGAGCAACCAAATCAAGAAGAAGATAAAAATTCTGAAAAACAGCTTGAGGATCAAGAACCACAAATTGTTTTTTATGCACAACTTGTGGGATTTGGAACATCAAAAAAAGCAAAACAATTTGTAGAGCGACTTGCTAAAAAAGGAACAAATGTCCATATGAGAGAGAGAATGAGCAAAACCGCTCGAGGGAAAAAGATTCGCTGGTATCAAGTTGTAACTGAACCATATACTGAAAAAAATGAACTGATTGCGTTGGTAGAAAAAGTTAAGCGAGATGAACGACTACATGATGTTCGTATCGTAACAATTTAGGATTGAAGAAAGGTTTTTCGCTATGATCATAGTTATTCGACGATGGCTAAAAAGTGGAGGATTTCAAGTTGTTTTGTGGGTCATTTTGGCAATAGTTGCAGTAATTTTTCTTATGCCAAATGTTCCGCAGTTCAGCAGAAGATCATCAACTGTTCTTGCCACAATAAATGGCCAGGATTTAACTGATGACATGCTCAATCGCAAAGCGCTTGCGATTGAAGATCAAATGCAAGAGGCTCGACGACAATGGGGCCGGTATGCGGATGCTATGCTTAGAATGATGGGGCTGAAGTCAAATCCTAAGGAGGTTGCATTTGATCGGCTTGTTCAGGATTCATTAATAGACGGTGTTGCAAAACAAATAGGCTTCGGAGCTCATCCAGATTTTACTCGTGAAAAATTACGGGACCCGCAGTTTTTACAATCAATTTCTGATTTGATTCCCCCATACGCATTTGATGCAACGGGAATTAGCGAGCAAGCTCTTACTATTCATTTACAGCGTTTTGGGTTGTCAATGACCGATTTAAATGAGGAACTATCAAACGCGATCAAGCGAAATCTTGTTTCTGACATGATAACAGTTGTCGGTTATACACCTTCCTTTGAGGTTAATGAGCAAATTATTATTGATAATGCCCCAAGAAAGTTTTCTCTATTTATGCTCAATGAAGACAACTTTTATGCGAAAGAAAAGGGAAAAAACGTTTCCAAAGAAGATTTGCGCGGATTTTTTAATCGAGAAAATAGTACTTTGCAACGATACATAGTTCCAGAAAAAAGGCTCGGCCTTACTTGGCGATTTGGACCGCAGGACTATAATGTTAAAGTAAGTAGCGAAGAAATTGAAGATTATTATAATGCCCATAAGGTGCGACTTTATTCAGAAAAACCTGCTGAAGTTCAGGTGCGACGAATTCTTTTCAACGTTCCAAATGAATCAGAACTTATGCCTGTGCTTGAAAAAGCTCGTAAATTGCGGGAAGAACTTGTCAACAATCCCGACCAATTTAAAAGCAAGGCGCGTGAGCTGTCAGATGACAAAGAGTCGGCTGCGCAAGGAGGCTTGATAGCTCCATTTTCACGAGGAACACATAATATTGAGTTTGAAAAAGCTGCACTTTTATTAAAAGAAGATGGAGACATTTCTCAAGTTGTCCAAACGGAAAAAGGGGTTGAAATTGTTCAGAGAGTATCAAGGAAAGCCCCAACATATAAACCTCTTTCGACAGTCTCTGCTGAGATCAAGAAAAAACTTGAGGTAAGAAGCTTTAAAGAGCAGTTCTTGCAAGATATGAAGGAGTTGCTTGAGGACGGTGATATAACCGAAACTGAACTCCAGTTGTTTATCAAAAGGCGTGGCGGGTCACCTAAAAAAGTTGGTCCTATAGAAAAAGATGATTCAAAATTAGCTCAAAAGCTTTTCCGACTCAAAAAGGATGGTATAGGGTTTTATATTGACGGTTCAGTTGGTGTGGCTGTTCAATTAACTGATGTTCAAAAAAAATATACTCCTGAGCTTAAAACAATAGAAAATACAGTTTTAGATAATTTGTATCATGACCGTGCCGTCAAAAGGATGCAAAAAGAGTTAAGCGATTGGCGTGCAAAGGCAGTTGAGCAAAAATCGTTGACTGAGGTTGCTAAGTTGGCAGGGGTGCAGGTAGATAAAACTGATTGGATAAGTCCGTCTGACAAGCCAAAAATTGAGGCGCTCCGCAGTAAAGGAGTCCCTATTGACATGATGTTGCGACTGGAAAAAGAGGGAAGCATTCTTGTTCACCAGGATGACGAAAATGGTTATTTAATACGTTTAGATGAAGTAAAATCATTAAATGAAGATATTGTTAACGAAAAAAACCCGGAAGCTGTTTCTGGATTAAGGTGGGAACAAATAAGCCGTATAGGGACAGGCTTTGTTGCTTCTTTGTACAGAAATGCTATAATAAAGACAAATGAAACATTACCATATTCAATCGAAGATAGTGCAGAATGAAACGAACAGAAAAGAAACGAACAAAAAATAAGGCTGAAGTAGTAAGCATTGATTCTCATGATGCAAAAAAACAGGCACTTGAGGTTACATTTGCTCAAATTGATAAACAATATGGCAATGGAGCGGTTATGCTTCTTGGGCAAGCGCCTCAACACGTTGACGCTATATCTACAGGTTCAATTCTTATTGATCAAGCGTTGGGTGTTGGCGGGCTACCCGTTGGAAGAATCATTGAAATTTTTGGTCCAGAGGCATCGGGAAAGACAACATTAGCGCTTCAGGCGATTTCACAGGCACAAAAAAATGGTGGAATTTGTGCGTTTATTGATGCTGAGCACGCGCTAGATCCTACCTATGCTTCAAACTTAGGTATAAATGTTGACGATTTGATTATTTCGCAGCCAGATTATGGAGAACAAGCTCTTGATATAGCAGAAATGCTTATTAGATCTGGTGCGGTTGATATTATTGTTGTAGACTCGGTAGCGGCGTTGGTACCTAAGGCAGAACTTGAAGGTGAAATGGGCGATACTCATGTTGGATTGCAAGCCCGTTTAATGTCTCAGGCGTTACGAAAGCTAACGTCCGTAGTTCACAAGTCAAAAACCGTATTGATCTTTATTAATCAAATTCGTCAGACCATCGGTGGAATGGCTTTTGCAAATAAAGAAACTACATCGGGCGGTAAGGCTCTTAAATTTTATTCTTCGTTGCGTATTGATGTAAGAAGAATTGCAAGCCTTAAAAAGAATGACCAGCATATTGGAAATAGGTTGCTTATTAAGGTTGTTAAAAATAAAGTTGCTCCTCCCTTTAAGTCTGTTGAGCTAGATTTGCTTTTTGGGCAGGGGATTAGCAGAGAGTTAGATTTGCTTGACGCGTCCCTTCATTATGGCGTTATCAAGCAGGCGGGTTCCTGGTTTTCTTTTGAAGATAAAAAGTTTGCTCAGGGAAGAGAGCAGGCGCTTAATTATCTCAAAGAAAATTCTGATTTTTCCGAACTAATTGTTGCAAAAATCAATGAAGAGATTAAAGCCCAGAAGGCTGAATTATAAAAGAAAAGATGGATTGTTTACTTAATGTTGGTCTTATTAAGAGGTAGTTAAACAGTTTGAAAGATAATAAAGGTTTGCCGCTAATTAATGCGCAGATAAGAGCACCTAAAGTGCAGGTAATAATGCAAGACGGAGAAAATATTGGCGTAATTTCGCGCGGAGAGGCTTTGCGCAGGGCTGATGATGTGGGGCTTGATTTGGTATTGCTTGCCGATAAGGGAAGCGAAGGAGTGCCGGTTGCCAAAATAATGGATTTTGGCAAGGTCTTGTATGAGCGTAAGAAGAAAAATGCTCAGGCAAAGAAAAATCAAAAAACGGTGCAGATAAAAGAAATTAAGTTTAGTCCTAAAATTGGTGAGCATGATTTTTTAACAAAAATGAAGCATGCTCTAGAGTTTCTCAACGATGGAAAGCGTGTTAAAGTTACTCTCTTTTTTAAAGGGCGTGAAAACATAGCAAAGCATGAGCGAGGTTCAGAGCTTTTTAGTAAGATAAACAATATCCTTGAAGAATTTGGAATATTAAAAGATCTTGTCCAGGAGAAAGATATGAAAATGGGACGCTTTTGGTCAAGAATTTATTATTTAAAAAAATCCCAGTAATTACGATTGGTAGAATATTATGCCTAAAATGAAACGATCATCAACAGCAAAAAAAAGATTTCGATGGGTTGCCTCTGGTACAGCTATTAAGCGTTCAAAAGCGTACAGGCGCCATATTTTAACAAAGAAATCTTCGAAAAGAAAAAGACAATTGCGTGAAGTTGCCTATGTCAGTCCTATGGAAAAGCGTCATATTGAACGTATGATGCCTTATTGATATAGTCCCTTTTATTATTAGAATAGAAATATTGAGGTTTTGACACAATGACAAGAGTTAAACGTGGTACTGTGACAAAGAAGCGTCACAAGCGAGTATTAAAACAAGCAAAAGGTTTTTGGGGGCAGCGAAAAAATGTATTTCGAAGAGCTCAAGAAACGTTACTTCGCGCAATGGCTTATGCTTATAAGGGTAGAAAGTTAAAAAAGAGAGACATGAGAGCTTTGTTTATTTCGCGAATAAGCGCGGCATCTTCTGCAGAGGGACTTTCTTATAGCAAGTTTATAGCAGGACTTAAGCGCGCAAATATAGAGCTTGATCGAAAAATGCTTAGCCAGCTTGCGATTTATGATCCCGCAATATTTTCGCAGTTAGTAGGGATGGCAAAAAGCTGACAATCTTGACAAGTCTTTTTGCGCCTTATTACACTTATTGAAGAAGTTTCAATAGTTTAAAGGAGAGTGTTATGGATGCATTAAAAGTTCTTGATGATAAAATTGCTGGGTTAATACAGAAAATAAAAAATTTAGAAGCGAAAAATTCTCGATTGATCGCTGAAAATTCGCAGCTTACTGCGAGGCTTGAAACGATGGAAAATTCTATGCTGACTGATAGTAAGCGCATAGAGGAATTAGACCAAGAAAAAGCTTTGACAAGAATAGTTGTTGATGACTTGATTAAGAACATAGATTCATTAATAGAAGGTCAGTAAATCATGAATGATGTAAAAACTTATCAACTCGAAATTTTTGGTGATAAGTATAGTCTTGTAAGTGATGAATCTGAAGATCATGTTGTTGCAGCTGCTCAAATGGTTGATAAATATATGAGAGAAATTGCTGATAATGTCTCAATAAAGAGTGATCAGCGGGTTGCAGTTTTGGCCGCAATCCGTATTGCAAGTATGTTGCTGCAGAAAGAGTCTGAGTTGTCAGAACAACAGCGGTGTGTATATAACATTATTGAGGGGATAAAACAAGAAGTTCCTCAGTTCGATGTCAGCTAATGTAGGGCGTTTTAGTAATATTTTATAAGCAGCTCTTCTTCGTCTTTTTACGATGGTAGATGTATAACATTCTACTCTATTTTGTGTTCTTATTCTTATCTTTTTTCATTGTTTTCTTTGTTAGCTTTTGCGTAAGCTTATTTTGTAAATAACTTTTTATGCGTGATACACTAGTATCATGTGCATTCGGTACTACCGAAGTTGATATTTATATTTGATTAATTAAAGAAGATAGGAAAGTTATGTTTGTATCGATTAATATAGCCTTGCTTGTTGCAGGTGGTTTTGCCGTTGTTGCGGCATTTCTTTTATTGGTTTATGCCAGAGGCAAGATAGGAAAAGCAAACTTGTTATTGCGGCGAGCTCAAGACAAGCTAGAAGATTTACGTCGATTGATAGAAAATGAACGCAAAGAGGCATTTTTAAAACTTAAAGATGAGCTTTATAAAAAACGAACTGATTTCGAACTCGAAATGAAGCGTGAGCGTATAGACCTTGACCATTTACAAAGTAAAATCAACGCAAAATATGAGAAAATCGAGAAAAAAGAACATCATTTAGATGAGTTAAGACGAGAACTTCAGCAACGCGAGCGCAGTTTGTCTCGGGCAGAAGATAATTTGCGCATGAACGAAAATAAAATTAAAAATCTCTATAATGAACTTATAACAAAGCTTGAACGTGTTGGTTCTTTGACAAAAGATGATGCGCGGCAAATGTTATTGGATACCCTTGAAGCGGAAGTTCGCCATTCAAATCAAAAGTGGATTCAAAAAATAGAAGAAGAGGCCCAACAAACAGCACGAGAAAAAGCGGTACATATTATTGTGGCGGCTATGCAACGTTATACAGCAGATCAAGTAGCACAACATTCGTCTGGGGTTGTCAACTTGCCGAATGATGATATGAAAGGTCGCATAATAGGAAAAGAAGGTAGAAATATTAAAGCTCTTGAGATGGCTACTGGAATGGAATTTGTAATTGGCGACACACCAGAAATTATTACCATATCAGGGTTCAATCCTGTAAGGAGAGAAATTGCGCGGAGAGCTCTTGAGCGACTTATTGGTGATGGACGGATAAATCCAACTCGCATAGAAGAAACCGTTTCCCAATGTGAAAAGGAGATTGAAGAATTAGTTCATGATTATGGACGTGAAGCAACAATGGAATTTAATCTTCAAAACATTCATCCGGAATTAGTACAGCTGTTAGGAAAACTCTATTTCAGAACAAGTTTTTCTCAGAATGTATTACTACATAGCAAAGAAGTTGCTCTCTTTTCCCGTATGATAGCGGAGGAATTAGGGGTTGATGGAGCAACTGCATTGCGTGCTGGGTTATTGCATGACATTGGTAAAGCCGTTGCTGCAGAAGTTGAAGGACCACACGCTATCGTGGGAAGTGAAATTGCAAGGCGTTGCGGAGAAAAACCAGTTATTGTTAATGCTATAGCGGCTCATCATGAAGAAATATCTTTTAATAGCATATATGGACCGATTGTTTTGATAGCAGATACGCTTTCAGCATCCCGTCCAGGTGCACGGCGTGAAACTTTGGCGGCATATTTAAAGCGGCTTGAGAAACTCGAAGATTTGGCACATACATTTGATGGGATTAAAAAGGCTTACGCTTTACAAGCGGGACGAGAAATACGTATCATTGTTGAAGAAGATTCTTTGACCGATGATCAAGCATTAGTTTTAGCTCGAAACGTTGCCGATAAAATTGAAAAAGAAATGAGCTTCCCTGGGCAAATAAAAGTGAATGTTATTCGTGAAAAAAGAGCCATCGAATACGCAAGGTAAAACATATGGATCAAATACGAGTACTCTTATTGGGTGACCTTGTCGGGGTTCCCGGTTGTACAATTTTTCAAAAACATATCGACAAGATACGACAAGAATATAATATTGATGCGGTTATTGTTAATGGTGAAAACTCTGCAAATGATGGTTTGGGAATTACACCAAAAAATATGCATTTTTTCAAGCACAATAATGTTGATGTTGTTACATCAGGAAATCACATTTGGAATAAACGGACTATTTATTCATATGTTGACGAGCATCATGATCTTCTTCGTCCCGCAAATTATCCCGCAGGCGTTCCTGGTGTAGGTATGACTACATTTAACTGCAAAGGGTATGAGATTGCTGTAATTAACTTGCAGGGAAGAGTCTTTATGAGAGAGCATCTTGAGTGTCCATTTCGTACCGTCCAAACGTTGCTTACAATTTTAAAAGATAAAACCAATCTTATTTTTGTTGATTTCCATGCAGAAGCAAGCGCGGAAAAGGTCGGAATGGGATACTTTCTTGATGGAAAAGTTAGTTGTCTGGTTGGAACTCATACTCATGTTCTTACAGCTGATGAACGAATTTTGCCTCATGGAACCGCATATATAACGGATATAGGAATGGGTGGCGCACTTAATTCTATGATAGGCATGAAAAAGGAACCTCTTATTCAGCGGTTTTTAAATCAGCTGCCAGTACGTTTTACGGTAGACACTGATGCTCCTTTTGTTATGACGGGCGTAGTTGTAACTGTTGATACACTATCTGGGAAAGCTTTCAATATTGAACCTATAAAAGTTATTGATGAAGATATAGAGCTGTAGAAAGAGGGTAATATATTTTGTTTGATGTGATTTTATTATATATTCTCTTGGCTTCTGTTTTTCCGCTCAGTCGTGTCGGGGTAACAACAGCGCAACCAATTTTTTTTACCGGCGTTCGCATGGCGATAGCCGGTATTTTTCTTATTTCTTATTTTTATATTCGCCATTCAAAGCAATTCAAAAAATATGTAACATTAAAATATTTGAAACATTGGATTCTTTTTGCTGTTTTTAATATTTATCTAACCAATGTTCTTGAGTTTTGGGGGCTACAAACACTTTCTGCGGCAAAGGCATGTTTTATTTATAATCTTGCACCTTTTTTTGTAGCTCTTTTTTCATATATAATTTTTCGCGAAAAGATGACATTTCGAAAATGCTTAGGACTTGCAATTGGTTTTGCTTCATTTATTCCCATATTGATTCATCATTCATCATCAGAAAAATTAATAAGCGGAATTCCTTTTTTGTCGCTTGCTGAATTAGCGTTACTTGGAGCTGCTGTAGCAACGGCGTTTGGGTGGACTATTATGCGATATGTTACTCATACATTATCATATCCTCCTATTTTATCTAATGGAATGAGCATGCTTCTTGGTTTAATGTTGATATTTCCCACATCACTGTTATTTGAGCAGTGGAATCCTGTTCCTGTTTACCATTGCAAACAATTTGCAATTTATGTTGTTGTTATTGCAATCGTTTCGAATATACTTGGGTATAATCTTTATGCATATTTATTAAAAAAATATACGGCAACATTTCTGTCTTTAGCAGGATTTATGAGTCCGTTATTTGCGGCTGTAATGGGTTGGTTTTTTCTTGGAGAAACTGTCACGTGGCATTTCTTTGCATCATCAGTAGGTGTTTTTGCAGGTTTGTTTATTTTTTATCGAGAAGAAATCAGACTGGGATATATAGGTAAGTCATAAATGATAAAAAGGATTTTATGTTATTAGTGCTTATTAATTTTATGATTCTAAGTATAACTTTTACAATAGGGAAACTTGCTCTAAGTTACGTGAAGCCAATTTTTTTTATTGGTTTTCGCATGTCTGTAGCAGGAATATTATTACTTGCATACCTTTATTTTTTTCGTAAAAAAGAATTTAGAATATCAAAAAAAGATATTCCCTTACTGCTTGCGATAAGTTTTTTCCATATATATTTAAGTTTCGTATTAGAATTTTGGGCTCTTCAGTACGTTGATTCTGCAAAAGCATGTTTTTTGTTTAATCTTTCACCTTTTGTTACAGCGTTGTTTGCTTATCTATGGCTTGGCGAGTTAATGAGTATAAGGAAATGGATAGGCCTTTTTATAGGTTTTATAGGATTTGTTCCTATATTGATTGCAAATGGTGATGCTGAAATATCAGCAGGAACATTTTTATTTTTTTCTCTTCCAGAAGTTGCTTTGCTTATATCTGCAACTTCTGCGGCGTATGCTTGGATATTAATTAAACGGCTTATGAAAAAAAGTGATTATTCGCCTATGATGATTAATGGATTTGCAATGTTAATCGGTGGATTGTCTGCTTTTACAACATCTTTTGTTATTGAAAAAAGTCCATATTTTATGACTCCATTGAATGGAGTTGAAAAAACATTAGCAACATTACCCTCTATAGGATTCCTATTTACGAGTCTTGGTGCGAAAATATTGCCACTTTTATTTTATACTGCTTTATTAATTATTGCCTCAAATGTTATTTTTTATAATTTATATGCATATCTTCTAAAGAAATACTCGGCAACATTTTTATCATTTGCGGGAATTTCAGCGCCACTTTTTGCGGCCTTTTTTGGATGGTTACTACTAGGCGAGTTAATAACATGGGGATTTTATGTTTCCCTCGTTATTGTTGGTTTAGGTTTGTATATTTTTTATCAAGATGAACAAGAAGCACAATAAATTCAAAATGCAATAATTATAATTACTTAATTACGATCCCTGGATAGCTATTTTGCGCGATACTCCTTGATTCAACGCCTCGGAAGGGCTTAGGCGCCATGAAAAGTAGACGCTCTTTTCGGGCGACATCGCTATTATTTCGAGGTGTTTTCATTTTTTGAGTTTTTTCGCGCACAGCGGCCGAGTCTGTTTCAATTGGTCATTAATTGTCTTGTTAGTTGTTTTCTTTTATTAAGAAGTAGTTTTATAAGCAAAGAAAGATAGGTTATCTTAAATTATAAGACAACCTATCTTTAGATTCCTCATGTGCCTATTCTTATATCTTGACAAGCTTAATTGCTCTTTTAGCAAGAATAGGTTTGCGGCGCTTTACAGCTTTTTTGGCTACTTTGCGCTTTACGGTTTTTTTGGCTACTTTACGCTTTACAGCCTTTTTGGCTACTTTACGCTTTACAGCCTTTTTGACTACTTTACGCTTTACAGCCTTTT
>Ga0180434_10009655_pt1 | contig 10454 bp, 13 predicted proteins | sample SS_ome_7_FD_132453 | JGI IMG/M metagenome (GOLD analysis project Ga0180434, IMG submission 132453) | Hypersaline lake sediment archaeal communities from the Salton Sea, California, USA - SS_1_D_2 metaG | ecosystem: Environmental > Aquatic > Non-marine Saline and Alkaline > Hypersaline >... | reverse complement strand
TCGCTACCAGCGCTTGTCATGGCCCTGGCGATCTGCGCGGCGTTCACGCCGAGCATCGACAAGGCCATGCTTGCAGTCGCCTCGATCTGGTGGACGTGGCACTGCCGCCTGGTGCACGGAATCACTCGCTCCATCAAGACCGAGGAGTTCGTACAGGCCAGCCGGGTGCTGGGAGCAAGCCACCTACGCATCATCTTCAGAGACATCCTGCCCAACTGCGCGTCACCGATCATCGTCAAGATCACTCTCGATGCGGGATTCGTCATCCTGGTGGGAGCTGGATTGAGTTTCCTGGGCCTGGGCGCGCAACCTCCCGCGGAGGACCTGGGAACGATGATCTCGATTGGGTCGAAGTATCTGCCGGAGAGATGGTGGATGACGGTTTTCCCGAGCTTGGCGATCTTTCTCATCATTCTGGGATTCAACCTCCTGGGCGACGGGCTGCGGGATGCGCTTGCGGTGGAGGAGGGTGTCTAGCTGATGGCGGAGCGGTCCCTTCTGCTGGATGTCCGGAATCTGCACGTTCATTTCCGCGTCTATGAGGGGCTATCCAGAGTGCTCGACGGTGTGAGTCTCCAAGTCCGCGAGGGAGAGCGTGTCGGACTGGTGGGGGAAACGGGATGCGGGAAGACCGTTGCCATGAAGGCTGCCATGGGCATCCTCAAGTCGCCTCCCGCTCGGTTCCCTGCAGGTGAAGTCTTCCTCGCGGGAAGGGACGTCCTGAAGATGTCGCCCACGGAGATTCTCGCCATGAAGGGGAAGCTCATCGCGATGATCTTTCAAGACCCGCTCAGTTCACTCAATCCTGTGTTCACCGTTGGCCAGCAGATGTTCGATGTGATCCGCTACGGTCGCCGCCGGGCGGGGGACGGCAAGCGCGCCGTGCGGGCCACGCTTCGGCGAACCGCAATCGAAGCCCTTCTATCCGTTCGACTGCCGGATCCTGAACGCATGCTCAAGATGTACCCCCTCGAGCTCTCTGGAGGCATGCGGCAGCGAGCCCTCATTGCCATGGCGCTGGTCAACCGTCCGAGACTGCTGGTGGCGGATGAGCCCGGAACGGCGCTCGATGTGACCATTCAGGCGCAGATCCTCGAGTTGCTGAAGGGCTTGGTGAAGGAGGCGCAGATCGCCGTGCTGATGATCACGCATGACCTTGGCGTGGTCAGAGAGATTGCAGAGCGTGTCTACATCATGTATGCCGGCCAAGTCGCGGAGACCGGGCAGGCGATGGCCATACTCGATGCCCCGGAGCATCCCTACACCAAGGGACTGATGGCTTCCGTCCCCCGCCTCACTGGCGAGGTCTTGGCCGAGGGAATCCCCGGAACGGTTCCCGATTACACCGAAGCGCCCCCAGGATGTCGATTTCACCCCAGGTGTGCTCATCGGATGGACATTTGCGGAGAGCGGAAGCCGTTGCCCGTGGAGACGGCTGCGGGGCGATACGTAGCTTGTTACCTGTATGGCGGAGAGTCTCATGTGTGACCCGATTCTTGGCGCGGACGATCTCAAGAAGCACTTCCCGCTTCACTACGGCTTGCTACACCGCGTCCGCGGGTACGTCAAGGCGGTCGATGGCGTAACCTTCGAGGTCCTTCCGGGGGAGATCTTCGGCCTAGTCGGCGAATCCGGCTCAGGCAAATCGACGGTGGCCAAGACCCTCGTTCACCTTTATGGCGCGACGAGCGGCACGATCTGGCTCAAGGGAAGGGACGTCTCGCAGCTAGATAAGCGGACTTCCAAGTGGTTCCGGCGGGAGATTCAGATGGTCTTTCAGGATCCCAAGTCCTCTTTGAATCCGCGTCGCGACGTGATGAGCACCCTCGAAGATCCCCTGGTCATTTACGGACTTGCCAAGTCAAGAAGGGAGCGGGAGAGCATCGTACGATCCCTTCTCGAGCAGGTCGAGATGTCCAGCCGGTACATGTACAAGCATCCGTCCGCTCTTAGTGGGGGACAACGGCAGCGGATTGCGATCGCAAGGGCTCTGGCCGTCAACCCCTCCTTCTTGGTGTTGGACGAGCCGACGTCCGCACTGGATGTATCGGTGCAGGCGAAGCTGATCGGGCTGTTTGTCCGTCTTCGCGAGGAATTGGGGTTGTCATACCTGTTCATCACGCACAACCTCAGCCTCGTGCGGACGATCGCGGCCAGAGCTGCGGTCATGTACGTCGGGAGAATCTACGAACTCGGTCCGGTTGAACAGCTGTTCCGTCATCCCGTCCATCCCTACACCAGGACGCTGATCGCCGCAGCGCCGGTCGTGTCACAAGCGGAGGAGCGAGTCAAGCCACGCAAGATGAGCAGAGGAGGAGAAATCCCGAGTCTGATTACACCACCGAGCGGATGTGCGTTTCATCCAAGGTGTTCGGCCGCGGAGACAAGATGCTCCGAGGAGCTGCCCTCCGTTGTAGAGGTCAAGCCAGGACACCTGGTGCGCTGCTGGCGAGCGCAGGAACTCGCGAATTCGAACGGGCTTGAAGACGCCGTCGGACGTGGGGAGCCCGCAAGCAACATGCGCAATACCCGACGGCCATGAGACAGAAGCCGAGCTGCCAAAGGGACAGACGTCGAAACAGGCATTATCGAACAAGGAGGAGAGCATGACGACGATTCACACCGATCAGGAAATCCGGGACTTCGTCAGAGGGTGTACCTTTATGGGAACAGGTGGAGGGGGCGATCCCTCGGTCGGCATCGCATGGCTCGAGGAAGCCCGCGCCGACGGGTTTGAGATCACTTGGACGCCTCCCGGCGACGTCCCAGATGACGCGTGGACGGCCTGTCCTTTCCTTATGGGGTCGATCGCCCCCCTCACCGATGAGGCGAGGCGGAAGATGAAGCGTCTCGGGTTGGTGAAGGAGCAGTACAAGAGCATCCAGGCCGAATCGATCCGTCTGCTCGAGAAACACATGGACGTGGAAGTGGGAGCGATCGTGGCTATCGAGCTCGGAGGGTCCAACACGCCCGGTGCAGTGGCCGCCGCAGCACGACTTGGCGTGCCCATCGTGGATGGGGATTACACTGGGCGGGCAATCCCGGAGATTCCACAGACCACGCCGTATCTCAACAACCTCCCGCTGTGGCCGATCTCGAGCGTCGACAGCTATGGGAATCTCTGCGTGATCACTGAGAGCGTCGGCTACGAGATGGCCGAACGAATGGGGAAATTCCTCGCCGCGTCGTCTTTCGGACTTGCCGGCCAGGCGGGATTCCTGTTCAAGGGAAGAGACATGAAGAAAGCGATCATCGCTGAGACTCTGTCGAACTGCCTTCGAATCGGCCGGTCGATACGGGAATCGCAAGATGCGGGGCGTGATCCCGTTCGAGAGTTGGTGAGGACCCTGAACGGCTGGCTTCTGTTCGAGGGCAAGGTGTCGAAGAAGGAGTGGGAGGACAAGGAGGGCTACTACTGGGGAACCCATACCATCAAAGGGCAGCGAGACTTCGCCGATTCGGAGTTTAGGATCTGGTTCAAGAACGAGAATCACGTCTCTTGGCTCAACGCCGATGCCTACGTAACCAGCCCCGACATGATCAACGTCGTCAACCGAAGGACGGGGGAGCCGTACGCCAATTCACAGATCGAGGAAGGGCAAGAGGTCGCCGTGATCGGTCTCCGAGCGGTCGAGCAGTTCCGATCGGCCAAGGGGATCGACATCCTCGGGCCAAGGCATTTCGACTTCGAGATCGACTACACGCCCATCGAGGATCTGGTAGCCAAGTGATAGCCCCTCTGAGATCGCGTGATCATCCAAGGAGGTGATCGACCGTATGCCGGTTCAGTACGCCTTGGAACTCGCAAAGGCTGCGCACGTCGTCGTTCGCGACCTCTGCGCCGTCGGCCCGGGGGAGTCGGTACTACTCACCGTCGACTCCGCCATGGACTTCCGGCCTGTCGAGGAAGTGGCGAAGGCAGCAGAGGCCGCCGGCGGGAAGGTGGTCGTCGCGTGGCACTCCACACCGCGGGGATACGGAAGGGTTGCCGATCCACAGCTGCCCGAGCCTGTGAAACGGGCGATCCCGGCGGCTGACATTTGGATCGAGTTCAACAATCAGTGGCTTCTCTACTCCACACCGTGGGGCGATGCGATGTCCAACGGCCACACGCGTTACCTCTTCCTCGGGGGGCTTGACTCCGATCGGGTGGTTCGCTGCATCGCCCGTCTGAATATGTCGCTGCAAGAACGATTCCAGAACAAGGTCGTCGAGCTGACCGAACGAGCGTCGAACATGAGGGTGACGACTTCAGCTGGGACAGACGTTGTGTTTGAGAATGTCCCCGGCCGCCCGGTGACCAATGAACTGCGCGCCGACACCCCCGGACCTCACTTCTTGGTCGGCCAGATCGGCTGGGCTCCGCGTGAAGAGAGTATCGAGGGCATGATCGTCTTCGACGGGTCCTTCTCCGGTGGCGGGGACGCGGATCTCGGGGTGCTTGTTGAGCCCATTGCGCTTCGCATTGAGGGGGGGCGGATTGCCGAGATCTCCGGCGGAAACCAAGCCACGCGATTGCGTGCCTGGCTGGAAAGGCTCGGCGACCCCAACATGTACAACTTGGCACACATCTGCTATGGCTTCAACCCGGGGTCTATCCTGACGGGGCTGTGCACGGAGGACGAGCGGGTGTGGGGTGCCACTGAATGGGGCAATGGGTACCAGGGGCCGATGTTCGACGGGAACCTCCCAGACGCAGTCTCACACGGAGACGGAATCTGTCTCCACTCCAGCGTCTGGCTCGATGGTGTCGCCCTCCTCGAAGCGGGGCGAGTCGTCCATCCCGAACTGGTGGAGTTGGCGCGGGAAATCGGGAAGTAGGTGCGTCATCGCCCACGGCACATGCGACAGACACAGGGAGACGAGAGGATCATGAAGATCAAGGCAATCATGGCGAGTTCCTCCCAGGACCTCGCACGAGCCCAATTGGCCAGTCGACAGGCGGCGCTTGGACGCGAAACGACCGTCACGCTCGTCGCCCCATCCGATTGTCCACCGGCGACGGAAGACGAGCGGGATCATCTGATCGCTGCATTGGCGGTGTTCTCGGAGGCGGAACGCGCCGAGACTCAAGGCTTTCACGCAGTGACGATCGATTGCTCGCTCGACCCGGGACTCAAGGCGGCGCGGAAGGCCGCTCGGATTCCGGTCGTCGGAGCGGGAGAGGCCGCGCTCTGTGTGGCCCTGTTGCTCGGTGAGCGGTTCTCAGTCATCATGCCGGTTCCCGAAAGCCGCGGGCCGATGATCGCGAAGATCCGGGAGATGGGACTGAGCGGACGGCTAGCGTCCGTACGCTCGACGTCCCTTCACGTCCTGGATCTCGATGACGACGACCGAACGCTCGATGCAGTCGAACGGGTAGCGCGCCAAGCCGTGGCAGAGGACGGAGCGGAGGTCATCGTGCTGGGTTGCACGGCCATGGCGCGAATCGCCGCTCGACTCGCCGAACGTCTGAGGGTTCCTGTTGTCGAGCCGGCCACGGCTGCATTGAAGCTCGCCGAGGCGTTCGCGTCATCCGGCTGGTGGCCGGTCCTATCGCCGGCAACGGGGCATTCGGATCGCGAGTTGCACTCCGATTGCTGAGACGTTCAGACGTAGAGCCAGGAGGAAGTTGTGATCGGAAAGTTCGAACTCGAATTGGCTGCATCGGCAAGCAAGACCGTCAACCAGATCCTGAGGGTTCAACCGGATGAGACTCTCCTCATCACCATCGATTCTCAGGCCGACTTCCGTCTCGCTCTGGCGATGGCACGCGCCGGAGAGAGCGCGAGGGCCAAGACGATGATCGCGTATCACACCACGCCTCCCGCGTACGGGAAGGCGGGCGAATGGCGCCTCCCCGACTGCCTCGGTGGAGCGATCGAACGCACGGACGTTTGGATCGAACTGAACGAGGTATGGTTGTACTGCAATACGTGGTGGGAGAAGGCAATGGCCGAAGGGACCAAGACGCGCTACTTCCATCTCGGGAAGATGGATCCCGCGTCTCTGTGGCGCTGCCTAGGTGCGGTCGATCTGGGCGCGTTGGGGCCGTTCATGTCAGCGGTCGCGGAACGGACGCGCGCTGCCCAGACCATGCGGATCACCAGTCCGGCGGGTACGGACGTTGTCTTCCGGAATGCGGGAAGACCTGTCACCAACGAGAGCGGAGACGCTTCAAGCCCGGGCGTTCACTTCATGCTGGGTCAGATCGGTTGGGCTCCGCTCGAAGAATCGATCGAAGGTGCAATCGTGTTCGACGGGTCGTTCCACGGTGGAGGCGACATGGATCTGGGGATCCTGCGATCCCCCATCACGTTCCTGGTAGAACGAGGCAAGATCGTCAAGATCGAGGGAGGCGACGAAGCCGCCAGGGTCCGCGAGTGGCTTGCCGGCCTGGACGACGAGCGGATGTCCCATCTGGCCCACACGTGCTATGGGTTCAATCCCGGTGCGCTGCTGACGGGGAAATGCACCGAGGATGAGCGAATCTGGGGATGCACGCAGTGGGGCTTCGGATACCAAGCCGAGGTCTTCGGGGGCGCATTGGGTGACGCCGTATCGCATGGCGACGGGGTATGCCTTCGCTCGTCGGTGTGGCTCGACGGAAAGCAGCTCTTGGAAGAGGGCCGGGTGGTAGAGAAGCACCTGATCCCGCTTGCCCGCAAGCTTGGGAAGGCGTAGGCGAAGGCCGGCGCGTTAACTGGAGGTGACGCCGATGGAAGGCTCCATGGTCGAGACGTTTTGCGAGTTCGTCCGCATTGACAGCGAATCCGGAAATGAAGGAGAGTTCCTTGAACATCTGAGCCAGCGACTCGAGGAGCGGCTTGATGCCGTATGTCGCCGGGATGGCTACGGGAACCTGATCGCCCGCCTGCAAGGCAAGCGCTCGGACCGACAGACCCCGGTCCTGTTTGCATGCCACGGTGACACGGTCAAGCCGGGCAGAGGAATTGAGCCCGTGGTCGAAGGAGACGTCATCCGGTCACGGGGAGACACCATTCTCGGTGCGGACGACAAGGCAGGGATTGCCGAGTTCATCCAGGCCGTGGAGACGGCCGATCGCCACCCGCCGATCGAGTTCATCGTGACACGCGAGGAGGAGATCGGTCTAATCGGCGCACGCCATCTGGACTTCGAAGGCATCGGTGCGCGAGAAGGGTTCGTGCTCGACGGGGACACGCTGGACGGCGTTGTCGTCGGCGGTCCGTCTCACTTCCTGATCGATGTGACGTTTCTCGGCAGGGCCGCTCACGCTGGCATGGAGCCGGAGAAGGGGATCTCCTCCATCGTGGCCGCATCGCGCGCCATTGCCGCCCTCTCGCTAGGCCGGCTCGACGCCCAGACCACCGCCAATGTAGGCATCATTGAAGGCGGGCTGATCCGAAACGGCGTCCCCGAGAAGACGAAGATCGTCGCCGAGTGCCGCAGCCTGGACCACGATCGCGCTGCGGAGGTGGCGGGCCTGATGGAAGAGATCTGCTCTGCCAATGCAAGATCGGTCGGCGCGTCGGCCGAAGTCTCCTCTGAGCTCGCGTACCCGGCCCACTCGATTCCGGAGACCGCGCGCGTGGTGACCGTCGCGACACGCGCGATCCGCGACGGCGGACTGGATCCTGTCGTCCGCGTCATCTGTGGCGGGACGGACGGGTCGATCTACAACGAGCACGGGATCGAGGCGGTCGTCCTTGGCACAGGCGTTCGGGACGAGCACAGTCCCAGTGAGCACATCCTGGTTTCCGACATGCAGCGCGCCGTGAGTCTCCTCCAGCACATCTTCGACGCCATGCTGCAGGGAAGCGCCGATGACGGAGACTGAAGCAGGCCGGATCCTCAAGGATCTCATCACGACCCGGCGAAGCGTGCGGCAGTTCACAGAGACGGAGGTCGAAGTCGATCGGTTGGCATCTCTCGTCACGTTGGGAACGTGGGCCCCCACCGGCGGCAACGCTCAGTCGTGGCGGTTTGTCATCGTGACTGACGAGCCAACGGTTCGCGCCGTTCATGCCGTCAGTCCGGGGATCAGCTCACCACCCCCAGCAATCCTGGTGATCTGCCAGGACCTCAAGCGCGCGGAGGAACTGGGCGGTGCGATGGGTAGAGACCGGTGTACTTCGATGGATACCGCGATGGCGGCACAGACGATTATGCTCGCCGCCCACGCCGAGAGACTGGGGACGTGCGCCGTCCTCTCCTTTCACGCCGGCGCCGTGCACAAGATTCTGGGCCTGCCCGACGAGATCCTTCCACAGCTGTTACTCAGCGTCGGGCATCCAGCCAAGGTGCCGCCGCCGCCACCGCGGAGGTCCGAAGGTCTTATCCATCTCGACCGCTGGGGGCAGTACTACGACGAGAGAACCCCGGGTCTACAGGAAGCCGGCGAGCCCCGTGGCGAAGGCAAGAAGGGGGGTGGGACATGAGCTACTCAGATGAGAAAGATCTCCTCGAGCTTGTGGCGTTCATGCTCGTCTCGTCTCGGAATCTGATGACCGAGCCAGCGCGATACGGACCGCTTCGCCTTATTGAAGCGACGCGCAGACTCATTGAGGTCCTGGAACGAAGGGGCATTGCGACAGCGTTCCTTCGGGAGATCGAAGCCTCCGCGAGCGAGATGCCGTCGCGGCTCATGCGAAGCGAACAGGAGTTCTTCTCAGCACTGGATGACCTTGTCGTAACTGTATCAGCACGGCTGGCCGCCCCGGCACAGTAGGGTTCGGACAGGCCGCAGGTGGCCGCGTAGTCCGGTCGGTCTTCTCGACAACCAGCCGACGGAACACTCCCTGCTCACGCCGGAAGGAAGCACGGTCCAGTCATGCCGCGACGAGGAGGACGTGCTTTGCCAGAGGTGGAACTAGCGGGAGTGCGACAAGTCGAAGATGACCGTCGAGTCGAGAAACCCCTGCCTGGTCGTGGAAGGGCTGCCGCCCGTCTCCGCGGGAGAAGTTGGGCGGATATCGGCCGAACTGCGAGGCGCCATGAGCACGTTCTGCGGCGGGTCGACGAACATGCACCTTGTCGACCGCGACACGGCTCACGTGGAGACCAAGACGCGTTGAGCCTGTGCCGATGCAGGCTGACTTGAACCTCGTCACTTGCTGCAATCAAAGTGTGACCCCACGGACTCCCGGGCGGATTGGAGGGGGAGAGGCTCTGCCTCAGGCTGCTCTCTGAGGAATCAAGGTCCGCGTCCTTCGTGTTCCCGTCGGCATCCAGACGATTCGAGGAGTAGAGCTTCGACTCCCGCACACCACGCGATGGAGAACGAGACAAGCGAAGCGGCCATCGACGCGCCTGTCCCCTCAACACTACCCGCGGTGCCTCATCTGTGCTTAGATTACCGCACTACGATGAGGCATGACTAGACCTCCGATTGGGCAACGTGCCCCATCCCCTCCGCTGAGAATCGTCGTTGTCTACACCGTCGCGGCGAGCCTGTGGATCCTCGCGTCGGATCGGCTGCTCGAACTCTTAGTCCACGGACCCCATGCGATGACCGCGATTCAGAGCTACGAGGCGACGCTCCAAGGCTGAGTGAGAGCTCTGGACATGCGCGACAGGGAGACGGAACAGCACACCCAACGAGTGACTGAGCTAACGGCCCGGTTGGTGGAGCGCATGGGGATTCCACGCGAAGAACGAGAGCACGTCCGTCGGGGAGCGCTGTTGCACGACATTGGCAAGATCGGCGTCCCCGACGCAATCCTTCACAAGCAGAAAGCTCTCGATGACGTTGAATGGGCCATCATCCGCCGACATCCGACCTACGCATACGAACTGCTCTCGCCCATCGACTAGTTGAGACCGGCGATTGACATCCCTTGGGCGCATCATGAGCGATGGGGACGGGACCGGGTATCCGCGAGGGCTCGCGGGTGAGGAGATCCCGCTTCCGGCGCGCATCTTTGCGGTGGTTGACGTGCGGGACGCGCTGACGTCCGATCGCCCGTACCGGGCTGCGTGGGATCCACAGAGGGCGATCGACCACATCCGGGCGGAATCGGGGAAACACTTCGATTCGTGAATTCTGGAATTCTGGGGACGCAATACTCATTCCGAGGGACAGTTTCGTACCATGTCCTCGGAATCCACTCGGGAGCATCTTGAAGCCAGCACCGGGTGGACGCTTCGACTCCGAAAGGCGGGAAGAAAGCCGACGAAGTAGAGAATGCGTCCCCCGCTTCCGCGGCCTTCGTGTAGACTGCAGCACCCATTACGGATTGGAGGCATCGCATGGCCAAATCCCAGGACAAGCGAAGCTCAAGCGGCAAGAAGACCGCGCAGAAGTCGATCAAGGAGAAGCGCGCCGCCAAGAAAGCCAAGAGGGCCGAGAAGGAGCGCAACAGCTAGGGGGCTCGGGGTCTACCAGTAGATGAGGCGCCGGACCGTATCGACGTATTTCGGAGACTTGAGAGGCATACCGACCTCCTTCGGGGATCATCGCACAGCCGTAGGAGCAGGCAATGGCAAGTCCCTTT
>Ga0180434_10009652_pt1 | contig 10456 bp, 9 predicted proteins | sample SS_ome_7_FD_132453 | JGI IMG/M metagenome (GOLD analysis project Ga0180434, IMG submission 132453) | Hypersaline lake sediment archaeal communities from the Salton Sea, California, USA - SS_1_D_2 metaG | ecosystem: Environmental > Aquatic > Non-marine Saline and Alkaline > Hypersaline > Sediment... | reverse complement strand
TGTGGCATACTACGAAGGGCAAATTAAATCGGCAGAATACTTTATCAACTCGGTTCTTCCCATCACCCTCGGCAAGATGAACGCTATTCTCAACAACAATGGTGCGGCGGTCGAGATATCTGAAGATGCTTTCGGAGCAAAGTAGCCCGGCGTTTTCAAATAGTGTTCATCCAGAGATGCCACTTATGGATGGGCACTAGATAGCTGAGGGCACTCGATGGGAAGGAGGGCCGTGGGAAATCCCCACGGCCCTTTCTATTCGTACACTTGTCCGGAGGTATGGATGGACGGCGTGAAACGTCGCCTGCCGTCGGGGCATAAAAGAGTTCATCGGGGGAAATGACGGAAGCGCAAACGGCCGATCGCCATACGACCGGCCGTTTGCGGTTTTTTAAACGGGGGCGGACCTTAGGCTTTGCTGCGTTTGGCCAGTTCTTCGGCCCGCAGGTCTTTTTTGAGGACCTTGCCGACATTGGTTTTAGGGAGTTCGTCGAGGAAATCGATTTCCGTCGGCAGCTTGTAGGTGGCCAGCTTGTCCTTGCAATAGGCGATAATATCTTCGGCCGAGGCTTTTTGGCCTTCTTTGAGAACCACAAAAACTTTGACCTGCTCGCCCCGGCTGGGGTGCGGAACGCCAATGGCGGTCGCTTCGGCGATTTTGGGGTGCTCAAACAGGACTTCTTCGATATCGCGTGGATAGACATTGTAACCACCGCAGATGATCATGTCTTTCTTGCGGTCAACGATATAAAAATAGCCGTCCTCATCCATTTTGGCGATATCACCCGTGTGCAGCCATCCATCCACCAGGGTTTCCGACGTGGCATCCGGCCGTTGCCAGTAGCCCTGCATCACCTGGGGGCCGCGCACGACCAGTTCGCCGGTTTCGCCGACCGGTATTTCCTGGGTGCCCTCATTCAAATCAACGATACGGGCTTCGGTGTCCGATATGGGCAGGCCGATACTGCCGACTTTGCGTTCACCGCCAAAGGGATTGATGTGGGTCACCGGGGATGATTCTGTCATGCCGAAGCCTTCAACGATGACGGCGCCGGTTTTACTTTCAAAATCCCGGATAACCTCGATCGGCAGCGGCGCGCTGCCTGAAAAGCAGCCCTTGATGCAGGTGAGATCCGTCTGATCGATGCGGGGGTGGTTGAGCATACCGATATACATGGTGGGCACCAGCGGCGCGAATGTCGGACGAAATTTGCCGATGGTCTCCAACAAGGGCTCGGGTTGGGGTTTCGGCACCAGAATGTCGCCCCACCCCATGTAGATGGCAAAATTCATGGCGACGGAAAGCCCGAAGACATGGAAGAAGGGCAAGGCCCCCAGCATGATTTCTTCGCCTTTGTTAAATTTGGGAAACCAGGCGCGAATACCCTGCACCTGCTTGCTGAGGTTGCCGTGGGTCAGCATGACACCTTTGGATACCCCGGTGGTTCCACCGGTATACTGCAACATGGCGATGTCGTCGAAAGACAGCGACACGGCGGAAGGGCTTGGGGTGGATTGCGCGAGGACTTCTTTCCATTTCAGCAGATTGGGTGCCGGTGAAACGGCCGCAGCGAGTCCTTTTTTCTTCCCGACCAGTGGAAATAAGAGATTTTTGGGAAAGGGAAGATAGTCGCCGATGGATGTGTAGATGATGGTTTTAATGGCGGTTTTGGGCCTCAAGTCCACCATGCGCTTGGCCAGCAAATCTAACGTTATTAGCAGCTTGGCGCCGGAGTCATTGAATTGGTGCTCAAGTTCCCGATCGGAATAGAGAGGGTTGTTCATGACCACTTGGGCGCCGATTTTCAATATGGCATAATACGCCACGACGCATGGGATCACGTTGGGCAGCAGGATGGCGACACTGTCGCCCTGGCCAATCCCCATGGACTGCAGCGCTTTGGCCATTCGGTCCACCATCTCCTGCAACTGGCGGTAGGTCACCTTGTAGCCCTGAAAGAGCAAGGCCATCTGGTCCGGAAACGCTGTGGCGGATCGATCGAGAAATACCGGCAGGCAAACCGTTTCATAATCCACCGTTGCCGGAACCCCTGCTTCGTATTTTTTTATCCATGGTTTGTCGGCATACGGGCTGGGTTTTGTCACATGAGCCTCCTTTTCCTTGCGAGCGGATTGCCCCTTAAGCGGGAGCATGTTAATGATCGGCGTTGCGTGCGGCTTTCCCAAGCATTTGCCAGCCATAACGGCCTATCGTGAAATGCTGAAGAATGACAAGCGTCCGGACGGTGCCTGATTTAAAAATGTTGGCGTCCTCATCGGCTGATATAATGAAGTGAATCGTATAGATTGAATTGCGATTCAGTCATTAGGAGAAACCTTCGCAATTGTCAAGCCGTCAAATGGGCATTGTCTGGAATGAATGAAAGAATAAGGCGGCTGGCGTGCCGATGCAAAATGGTGATAAACTATTTTATGATGCTATAAGATTAATAATACCAGTAGGATGTATAGCTTACAGGGGGGATAGTTTTTTTCTTGACGAACGCAAAATAGTTGACTAAAATGAATGAGTATTCATTCAGTTTTATCTTTTCTACGCCACGAAGGAGGACAGACACCGATGGAACCAGCCTTGTTGTCGCCTGCGGCCTACAAGTTTTTTCACATTCCCACCGCGTTATTCGCTTTTTTGATCCCACTGGTCGGCATGTGTGCTTTCGCTTACATCATGAAACGCCGCATCGACCCATTGTTGAAAGCGGCGCCCGATAAGCGATTCGATCGAATCCTGGCACGCCTCTGGGCCGTGGCCAAAATCTGGCTGGCCCAGTGGCGACAACCTCGCTATATGATGGCCGGCGTCATCCACATTTTTATTTTTGCCGGTTTTTTGGTCCTCAGTATACGATCCACCACACTGGTGATCATCGGTTTCTGGGAAAGTTTCACCTTTCCCGGATTTAGCGGTACTCTGGGCCACGTCTACAATGTCTTTAAAGACTTTGCCGCGACATGGGTCCTGATTGCCTGTGTGGTTGCAGCCATACGGCGGGGTATCTTCCGTCCGGAACGCTATGCAGTGCCGGCCCACTATGGCAAGGATCATACCGGCGAGGCGGTTTTTGTGCTGGCACTGATCTCCACCCTCATGATTTCGGAAAGTCTGTTCGAGGCAACCCTTGCCGCCGCCCAGATCCAGCAACTGCAGCCGGCCGAATTTGTTGCTCCCGGCACACTGGCCTGGCTTTTTCGCAATATGTTGATCGATGAACCGATTGCCAGGCTGCAGAGCATGCACATCACCGCCTATTTCATTCACGACCTGACCTTTTTCTTTTTCCTTTGTTTCTTGCCGCTCGGCAAGCATTTCCATGTCATCACCTCGTTGTTCAACGTCTTTTTCATGCGGCTGGAAAGGGGCAATGTCAAACCGGTCAAGCACGGCGTGGGGGATGACCAGCTAGACGACCTGGAATCTTTTGGCGTCAAGAAATTTGAAGATTTTACCTGGAAACACATGTTGGATTTCTATTCCTGTGCGGATTGCGGTCGCTGCTCGGACAACTGTCCCGCCAATGCGGTCAAGCGCCCGCTGTCGCCGCGTTTTATTTCCATCAAGGGCCGCGACTACGCTTTTGCCAACTATCCCCTTGTTGGCGCAGACGTCATCAAAGACGACACCTATCAACTGATTGGCGATATCTATTCGGAAGACGAAATCTGGTCGTGCACCACCTGCGGCGCTTGCGAGCAGGAATGCCCCCTCGGGATCGAGTATATCGACAAGATCGTTGATCTTCGCCGTGGCATGGTGGATGAGGGCAACGTTCCCCAGTCCTTGCAGAAACCGCTGGGGGCGCTCGAGAAGCGCGGCAACCCCTGGGGCAAAATGGAGAAAAAACGAAGCGAATGGGTCAAGGAGATCGCGGAGGAGGCGCCGGTAAAGCTTTTTGAGAAAGGCGCGACGGCCGACACCCTGTATTTTGTCGACAGCATATCCTCCTATGATGACCGCATGCAGGGGATTGCCCAGGCAACGGCCCGCATCCTTTCGAAGGCCGGCATCGATTTCGGTATCCTGGGCAAACTGGAAAAGGACAGCGGCAACGAAGTCCGGCGATTTGGTGAGGAAATGCTGTTTCAGGATCTAAAAGCCCAGAATACCGAAGCGATCCTGGAAGCCGGGGTCAAGCGCATCGTTACGGCGGATCCGCATGCCTACAATGCCCTGCGCAAAGACTACGAAAACCTGCCACCGGTCGAACATATCAGTGAGCTCATCCGGAAGGAGATCGAAAGTGGCCGCCTCCCGTTGACGGCGGCCAATGGCGACGGCAAGGTCTATACCTATCATGATCCCTGCTATCTGGGACGGCACAATCAGTTGTACGAAGACCCCCGCCGTGTCCTGGATGCCATTCCCGGACTGACCCGCGTCGAAATGTCGCGCAGCGGCGACCGGTCGTTCTGTTGCGGTGGCGGTGGGTTGATGCTTTTTTATGAGCCGGAAGAAGAACAGCGCATGGGCGTGTTGCGGGTCGATATGGCCGCCAAGGCGGGCGCCAACGTGATTGTGACCGCCTGTCCTTTCTGCCTGGTGAACATAGAAGACGCCATCAAGGTGGCCGGGTTGGAGGGCAAGATGGAGGCCATCGATCTGTGTGAGCTGGTGGCACAGCATTTGGCAGCATAATGTAACGGTTTAGTCCCCACCGGGGATTTACCCGGCGGGGGCATTATTTCTAGGTTAATAACAACATCGGGAGGAAAAACATGGAAATTTTGGTGTGTGTCAAAAGAGTGCCGGACACTTCCGAAAATGAAATCGAGCTCAACGGCGCCGGCAACGACATTGACCGCGACGATCTGGTCTACTCCGTCAACGAGTGGGACAACTACGCGGTTGAAGAAGCGCTCCAGATCGTGGACAAGGTTGGCGGCAGTGTGACGGTTATTTCCGTTGGTGACGATGAGTCGGAGGAAGTGTTGCGACGGGAAATGGCAATGGGAGCCGACAAGGGCATCCTGCTGAGTGACGATGCTTTTGAAAACGTCGATGGACGTGGCATTGCGACCATCTTGAAGGCGGCTGTGGAAAAAGGCAACTATGACCTGATTTTCACCGGCGCCCAGGCTGACGACGGCGCTGCCCAGGTGGGGGGGATGCTGGCGGCCATGCTGGATGTGCCTTTTGCTTCGCTGGTCAACACCATCGAAGTGAATGGTGATAAACTGAAAATCGGTCGCGAAATCGAAGGCGGCAACCAGGAGATGTATGAAATCGGCCTGCCCTGCGTGCTTTCCATCCAAACCGGCATCAATGAGCCACGCTACGTTGGTATTCGCGGCATCCGTAAGGTTGCTTCGGTGGAAATCCCCACACTGGGCGCTGCAGATCTGGGGCTTGATGCCGCAGCCGTCGGGGCGTCGGCCGCACGTGTTCAACGCACCGATTACTTTTTGCCTGAAATGGGCGACGGGGCTGAGATCCTGGAAGGCAGCACGGAAGAAATCATCGATAAGCTGGTGGAACTCTTAAAGGCTAAAGGAGGGCTGAAATAATGGCTCAGATATTTGCATATATTCTGCACAAGGACGGGGTGGTCGATGATACGGCACTGGAACTGGCTGCCGCGGCCAAGAAGATTGATGCCGGTGCGACACCGAATGCGATTGTGGTCGGTGCCGGTGATGCCCTGGACGGGGTTTGCAATGATATGGCCGCGAGTTTCGGGGAAGTGTGGAAAGTGGCCAATGATGCCCTCACCTACCCGGATGCCGAAATCGTCCGCAACCTGTTGGCCAACATCCTGCCGGCTGACAGTACCGTGCTCTTTGCCCACGAGCATTTGGGAATGGATCTGGCGCCGGGGTTGTCGGTCAAGCTGGATGCAGCGTTTGTTCCCGATGTCGTCGATATCGAAGGCGCCGACGGTTCGACCCTGAAACTGGTGCGCCAGGAATTCGGCGGAGCGGTCAGTGCCCATGTCAACTGTGATGCCTCACAAGGGGCGGTCATGACCATCCGGCCGGGCGTGTTTGCTGCTGATGAATCCAAAAGCGCCGGCGGTCAGGTAGTGGATAAATCCGCCGAGGCCGGTGATTTGGCCGCGACACGCAAATTTCTGGAAATCGTCGAAGCCGAAGCCGGCGATGTCGATATCACCAAGTCGGAAGTGCTGGTATCCTGTGGGCGCGGCATCGAAGACGAGGAGAATCTGGAAATTGCCTTTGACCTGGCCAAAGCCATGGGCGCCGATGTGTCCTGTTCCCGCCCGATCGTCGATGCCAAATGGCTGCCGAAAGCCCGGCAGGTTGGCACGTCTGGTCAAACGGTCAAACCAAAAGTCTACCTGGCCTGCGGCATCAGTGGATCGTTCCAGCATATGGGCGGCATCAAGGGAAATCCCTTTATCGTTGCCATCAATAAAAATGCCAAAGCGCCCATATTCCAGGTGGCGGATGTCGGTATCGTGACCGATATGCTGGATTTTCTGCCTGAACTGACCGAAAAAATTGAGGAACTGTAATCTGCAGGTTCCGCTGTGGTGATTGTTCCCGACCGGCTGTTTCCTTCTAGAAGCAGCCGGTTTGTTTTTGTCGGCCGATTTGCCTGAATGATGAAATTGCGATAGGCTTTTTTTTCGAAAAAGGCTTGCCTGGTGGTTGAACGTATCATGTATCCGTATCGCAAGGACGGCGATTGCATCCCCATATGAACAAGACCAGCGCCATTCGATTACCGAAATCGATTGAATCGGACCCCCGGACGTCCCAGTTGCTGGGGTTTCTGGCCGATCACAGCCGCCTTCTTTGGCCGGGCGGTACGGTGAAGATTCCCGAAGCCCGGTTGAACGATGCGCTGAAGGAAGTGCTTCTGGCGGCATACCATGCCGGGCAGGTGGTCCGCAGTCTGCAAAAGGCGGATCAAAAACTGGCCGCCGAAGCACGGGGCCAGGGGATGGCGGACCAGAAAAGCGGTGTGCCGCGCGGCCAGCGGATTTCACGTCTGCTGATCCTGGCCAACGATGGCGCCGAACGGTTCTATCGGCAGGTGGAATCCCTCCTGCAGCGTCATGGCCTACGGGTCATGGCCGTACGCCTGCACGCTGATGCCGAACACCTGGGAGGCATGCTCTACGGCCCGGGCCGTGCGGCACGTCTGCTGATGATGGAGCACAAGGCTGCTGTCGGAGCGGCCCTCCTGGCGCTGGCCGATCAGTGGACGGCATCGCAAGGTGGTGCCTAACGGGTTCGCCACGCGCGGCTAATCCGGTCAAAAACTTTGGGAGGCGGTATGGCGGACACCATGACCAACAGCATTGGTATGGAATTGATTTTGATTCCGGCGGGCGCTTTCATCATGGGGGGGGACTGGGATGCCGAACAGGCCGATGAAAACGAGCTGCCCAAACACGAGATCCTCTTCGAGAAACCGTTTTATGTGGGGATGGTCCCGGTGACGCAATCCCAGTGGCAGGCTGTTATGGACGGCAACCCCAGTGAATTCTCCGGTGAAGACCATCCGGTGGAGACGGTTTCCCATGAAGATGCGGGCGTTTTCATCAAACGGCTGAACGTAAAAGAGGGGATCGGCCTTTACCGGCTGCCCACCGAGGCGGAATGGGAATACGCGGCCCGGGCCGGCGCTCAAAGCACTTATTGTTTTGGGCCGGAGACCCGCCGACTGGCACAATACGCCTGGTTCCAAAACAACAGCGATGATACGACCCATCCCGTGGGAAAATTGGCCCCCAACGACTGGGGGCTCCATGACATGCATGGCAACGTGCACGAGTGGTGCGCCGACTGGTACAAGCGGGACTATTATGCGGAAAGTCCCGCCAGACATCCCGCCGGTCCCCGCAAGGGGGTGGCCCGGGTGCTGCGCGGCGGCGACTGGAGTTCCGAGGCCTGGTACTGTCGCTGTGCGATCCGCAGTTTGAGTTCGCCCCAGCGGCGCAGTCCCCGGGTGGGATTCCGGGTCGTCCGAGGCCTGGATGGAAAATCGGGCGGCAAAGAAGCGCCGGGGTTATTTAAAAATTTTTTTTCGACACGGTCACGCAAGCATGCCGATACGAAGGGATAACCATGATCGCATTTGACATAGTGGTGAACGATAAAAAAGTGTGTACGGCCGGTGTGGATTCGGACTATGGGATGCTAACCGCCATGCTTTCATGGGCCAGACGGGACCTCAGCCGTTTACCCGCGGAGGTCCGCGCGAAGGTGCCGGGAGAGATGCTGAAGATGGTCGTCAGCGGTCAGAGAAATCTGGATGGCAGTGATTCAGAGAATCTTCAGTGGACAGGATGTGATCTGAAGCCGGGCGATGAAATCCGTATCGCGATCGTCGATGTCGACCGTGTCGATGCACCGGCGTCGACCGAAAAAGTGAGCCCGAACTACGTCAAGAAAAAGCGTTCAGATATGATGCCGCACTGATCCCGGTTTGCGATATGGTATTGAACCACGCACCTGCTTACCATATGTGATTCTAACATGCGAAAATTGTTCAAACAGCATACCATCGCGATGGTTTATGATTTCGACGGCACGCTATCCCCCCAACCGATGCAGGAATATACTGTCTTGCCGGAAATAGGGGTGAGTCCGCAGGCCTTCTGGGACGAGTGCCAGCAGGAGGCCAAGAAATACAACGCCGACGCCATGCTGACTTATATGCGCCTGTTGACCGAAAAGATCGAGGCCAAGCAGACCCATCTCAACAAGAAGAAATTGCGCGATCTTGCAAAAGGGATTCGCTATTTCCCCGGCGTGGAAACCTGGTTCGACCGGATCAACCGCCATGTCAGGGAAACATCCGCCGGCAAAATAAAAATCAAGCACTACATCATATCGGCCGGACTGAAAGAGATCCTGGAGGGGATCAAGATCCGCAAATACTTCGAGCGCATGTACGCCTCCGAATATTATTTCGACCATCACGACGCCGCCAGATTTCCCACCGTGGTCATCAACGACACCTCAAAAACCCAATACATTTTTAGAATCAACAAGGGGATCGAGGACATCAACCAGTCCATCAACGACTACATGCCGGAATGCGAGCGCCCGATACCCTTCGGGAACATGCTTTATATCGGTGACGGACTGACGGACGTGCCCTGCATGACCGTGACCAAAAATAACGGCGGATTCGCCCTGGCCGTCTACAAACCCCGCAATCCCGAGTCCCTGGCGGTTTGCCGCAAGCTCGCCCGGGCCAAGCGGATCGATTATTTTGCGCCGGCGGATTACCAGGCGGGCAAGACCCTGGAAAGGCGCGTCAAGCTCATTCTGGATGTGATCATGGCCCGCATCATGTTCCACAGGGAACAGTTCACCTTTCAGCGCGGAATTGACATGCCATAAGACGCACCGGCCAGACCGCATGGACGCCGGTCTCATTGGGCAGCCGGAACATAACAGAAGGTATCGACCATGGAGCATATGGCGGATCCGGTATTTTTAGAATTTTAAAGCATACGGCCGCAGGCGCCGAACCTCGTGCGGGTCTGCAGTTTTCTTTTCCTGCAATAATTGCTCAGGAAGTGGGGTGCGCTATGAAAGGCTGGCAGGAAGATGAAATCAAATTTTCAGAGGCGCCCAACGCTGCCGGTCATGCCAACGATCGGTGGCCGATGAACTGGACGGGACATTCTGATCGATTTTGGCGGATGGCGAAGCGCTGTTTTCAATCCGCCGCAGACTGTAACAAAACACGCTCGTGATCGAGGTCGATGCCATGAATCTGGAAATCTGGATTGCATTTGTCATTGCCGCGGAGATCATTCTGGTCATTCCCGGCCCGACGATTATCCTGGTGGTGAGCCAGGCGATTGCCCACGGGCGCACGTCCGTCATTCCACTGGTGGCCGGCGTGTTAGCCGGAGATTTTACCGCCATGACCCTCTCGCTACTGGGATTGGGGGCGGTGCTGTCCGCTTCGGCAACCCTGTTCGTGGTCCTCAAATGGATCGGGGCGCTTTACCTGATCTATCTGGGGGTCAAACTGTGGCGAACGAACCCGCAAAGCAGCGCGACCCCTGTGGCAACCGGCGGCCACGCGCCGTGGCCCCTTTTCAAGGGCGCCTATATTGTCACCGCCCTGAACCCCAAAAGCATCGCTTTTTTTGTGGCTTTTCTGCCCCAGTTCATCAACCATCAACAGTCGACCACGGCGCAATTCCTGATCCTGGGCGCCACCTTTTTAACCATGGCAACCGCCAATGCGGCCCTGTATGCCATCTTTGCCGGGCATTTGCGCGACACCATGAAGAAAACCAGGGTTCGTAAACTTTTCGACCGTTGCGGCGGCAGCGCTTTGATCGGCGCCGGGGTGGTGACGGCGGCCATGGAGCGATCCTGAGTTTAAGGTGGGATTCGCCCGTGGATGTCACCGTTTTTGGAGGTGCCATGTGGCCCTACATACTGGCCTGGTTTCCCATGATATTGATCGCCATCGCCAATGGTATCCTGCGGGAATATGGCT
>Ga0180434_10009651_pt1 | contig 10456 bp, 8 predicted proteins | sample SS_ome_7_FD_132453 | JGI IMG/M metagenome (GOLD analysis project Ga0180434, IMG submission 132453) | Hypersaline lake sediment archaeal communities from the Salton Sea, California, USA - SS_1_D_2 metaG | ecosystem: Environmental > Aquatic > Non-marine Saline and Alkaline > Hypersaline > Sediment... | reverse complement strand
GAGGGTCTTTTTGCATGGGTCACCGGATGAGCCAAAGGATAACCTTTATCACAGAAAGGATCCGGCGCACATCCTTCTTTTCCGAGAACTCACAAGCCCTTACTCACCGGTGACGTCAGACCAGGATTGCAAGTGCTCCTTGATCCTGTCGTGTCCTTGCCTCCTTTTCTCCTGCAAAAGTTGGAGCTGTTCCGGAGTCAGGACAGCCTTTATTTCAAATATCATTTTCGCACGCAAAACCAACATTTCCTCTCTCACCGCTGATGCCTCTCCGAAAGCTTTTCTGGTCTTCTCTTCGTCAAAGGACTCCGCTCTCAGGACCTTCGCGACATTGCGTCCAGCCCCCATGACGTCATGCCTGAGGATCTCCCGCTGCCCCTCATATCTGTTCAGAATGTTCATCAGTTGGAGCCGTTGATCCTCTGTCAGGTTGAGTTCAAGAAGAACCTTGAGTCCGCCTATTCCGGCCCGCCCATCCCTGAAGCCCGGTGCGAAAGGCCTTGCGTGCAAGGCAATGGCCGGCACGAGAACCAATGAGAATGCGATTGCTGCTGCGATGACGGCTTTTCGTTTCATGATCGTTCCTCCCTTGTTTGTTTTCTCGGTTTTACCGATAAAGTCGCTTTCGAAGTCGGAAAGGTTACAAAAAATTTTTTTGTAACCTTTTTCAAAATGAAGACGACTACTATGACAAAATTTGATGCGCTCGTAAAAAGCCCCGCACCGTCATTGCGAGGCGCGAAGCGCCCCTTTAGCCTCCTGCGCACCATAGCCGCTACGGCGGCGGTGCGAGGCGGCCAAGCGTGGCAATCTCATGAATATCCGGCCGGTTACGAGATTGCTTCTTTTCGCTCACAATGACAAATGGGGCTGTTCCGGGTTTTTTACGAGACGGTCAAATTTGCCTGAGCAAATTTCATGGCATTGTCTGAGGGCTGCAATGGGGAGAAAACGATGGCTGATCACCTTGAACCCAAACCGGAGATGACTCCCTCTCCTGATCACGACTACGGAAGGGCAAGGCGAACGCGCCGGGCCGCCAGGCTTGCGGCAGTCCTGCTCCTCTTGGCGCTGATCGCCGCTTCCGCCGCCTGGTACCTCCGACGGGGGGACGGCGGAGTCACACCTTTTCGCACGGCCCAGGTATCCCGCGGCGACCTGCTGGTCTCTATCAGCGCCACCGGCACCGTGGAACCGGAAGAAGTGGTCGACGTGGGGGCCCAGGTTGCAGGACAAATCATGGCCTTCGGCAGGGACGTGAAAGGGAAAACCATTGACTACGGATCGATGGTGGAGGATGGCACGGTCCTGGCCATGATCGACGACTCGGTGTATTCGGCGGACGCGGCCCAGGCCGAAGCCCAGGTCCGGTCCGCCAGGGCATCTGTACAGCGCGCCCAAGCCGAACTCGATCAGCTCAAAGCCCGGCTTCGCCAGGCCGAGCGCGACTGGGATCGGGCAAAGAAGCTCGGGCCTTCGGAGGCGCTCTCACAGGCAAGCTACGACGCCTACCGGTCCGCCTACGAGACGGCCAAGGCAACCGTCGCCATAGGCGAGGCAGCCATCCTCCAGGCAAAGGCCTCGGTGATTCAGACCGAGGCATCCCAGAGAAAAGCGCAGAGGAATCTGGGGTACTGCATCATCAAATCCCCGGTCAAGGGTGTAATCATCGACCGGCGGGTTAACATCGGCCAGACGGTTGTGGCAAGCCTGAACGCGCCCAGCCTGTTTCTGATCGCCAAGGACCTCACCCGCATGCAGGTGTGGGTGGCGGTCAACAAGGCCGACATCGGCAAGATCCGTCCCGGACAACCGGTGACGTTCACCGTGGATGCTTTTCCCGGCGAGACCTTTCGCGGGGAAGTGAGCAAGATCCGGCTGAATGCGTCCATGACCCAGAACGTGGTCACCTACACGGTGGAAATCACCACCGACAATTCCAACGGACGCCTTTTGCCCTATCTCACCGCCAACGTTCAATTCGAGTTGGATCGCCGCAGTGATGTACTGACAATTCCGAATTCCGCGCTGCGCTGGAGACCTTCGGTCGATCTCGTGGTGCCGGACATTCGCAAAGCGATCGCGAACCGGGCTGCACGGAAAAGTGCCAAAACAAGAGACGCCGGCAACCCGTCGAGTCGCAGCCTCTTGTGGGTCGCCGACGGCAACTATGTGAGACCCATCCGTGTGCGCTCCGGCATGAGCGACGGTATCAACACGGAGGTCGAGGGGGAAGGATTGAGCGAAGGGATGATCATCGTGACCGGCCTTCAAACGCCTGAGAACAGTCAGCCCGGCACCAAGAATCCCTTCACACCCCAGTTTCCGCGACGGAGCATGAGAGCCAGGTAAAGGTGGGGGCCATGGAGCTAATTGAACTGGCGGACATCCAAAAAACCTACTATTTGGGTGAAATCGCCGTGCCCGTGCTCAAGGGTGTGACCTTGACCGTCGCCTCCGGCGAACTGGTTGCCCTGATGGGCGCATCCGGCTCCGGGAAGAGCACCCTGATGAACATCCTGGGGTGCCTGGATCGGCCCACGTCCGGAGCGTATCACCTCGAAGGCCAGGAAATCTCCCGCCTGTCCCCGGACCGGCGCGCCCGCCTCCGCAACCGGAAGCTGGGCTTCGTATTTCAGAGCTTCAACCTCCTGCCGAGAACCAGCGCCCTGGAGAACGTGGCTATGCCGCTGATCTACAGCTCTGATCACCTCTCTGACCAGGAAGCTTCAAGGCGGGCCGAGGAGATGCTCGGCAGGGTCGGATTGGGCGACCGGCTGGATCACGAGCCGTCCCAGCTCTCCGGGGGCCAGCAGCAGCGCGTGGCCGTTGCAAGGGCCCTGGTCAATCGCCCTTCGATCCTGTTCGCCGATGAACCGACAGGCAATCTCGACTCACGCACCAGCGAGGAGGTGCTTTCCATGTTCCGCCGACTCAACGAAGAGGACGGCATCACTATCATCATCGTCACCCACGATCCCCAGGTGGCCGGGCACGCCGGACGCCTCATCCACATCCATGACGGCGTGATCGTAAACGGCGCCTTTTCCGGCAGCACGAACCCGTCTCATGCCGCCCTACAGCCCACCAAGGCAAAATCAGGAGGACTTTCGTGACCGGCTATCGCACCGTCAAAACCGCCGTTAAAGGACTGCGCCGCAACCCCATGCGGGCCATGCTCACGACCCTGGGGATCATCATCGGGGTGGGAGCCGTTATCGCCATGATGGAGATCGGCCAAGGGTCCTCTTCCGCCATTCAGAAGACCATCGCGACCATGGGCGCCAATGTCTTGCTGGTCCTCCCCGGCTCGGCTGCGAGTGGAGGCGTGAGCTTTGGCGTTGGGAGCCGCCTGACCCTGACCCCGCAGGATTGCGAGGCCATTCTCAGAGACTGCCCTTCGGTTCGCAGTGCCACACCGGTTGTTCGGGCCCGGACACAGGTCGTTTATGGAAACCGGAACTGGGTCCCTTCAGCCATGTACGGTACGACGTCGGCGTTTCTTGACGTGCGAGACTGGGCGAACCTCTCTGAGGGAGAGCCTTTCACAGACCGCGACGTCCTCAATACCAATAAGGTCTGCCTCCTTGGGCAGACACTGGTTCGGGAGCTTTTTCAGGGCGAGTCTCCCATCGGCAAGGAAATCCGCGTCAAAAACGTGTTGTTTCGAGTTGTAGGCGTCCTGAGCGCCAAGGGCGCCAACATGATGGGAAACGACCAAGATGACATCCTTCTCGCACCCTGGACCACTGTCAAGTATCGCGTGGCCGGATCCATGCTCACAAGCACCACCCAGAGCGTCAGCAGCGGCGTGAGCAGTTCGGTGAATACGTTGAGCAACCGCTACCCCGGAGGTCAACCCAGCCTCTATCCGGAACGCTCTCAAGTGCAAGCCGTCAACCACCCGATGCATGTTCGCTTCACCTATGTGGACCAGATCCTCACTGCGGCCCAAAGCACCGAGGAAATCCCTGCAGCCGTTCAACAAATCACCGGGCTGCTGCGCGAACGTCATCGTCTCCAGCCGGGTGAGGCCGACGATTTCACGATCCGTGACATGACGGAAATGACGAAGACCCTTACTTCCACCACAACCTTGATGACCAACCTTCTCCTATGTGTGGCTCTGATTTCCCTGGCTGTGGGCGGGGTGGGAATCATGAACATCATGCTCGTGTCCGTCACGGAGCGAACGCGCGAGATCGGTCTGCGCATGGCTGTCGGGGCCCGTGCCGGAGATATCCTCCGCCAGTTCCTGGTGGAAGCCGTCGTGTTGTGCCTGACCGGGGGAGCCATGGGGATTCTGCTCGGTCACGGGGGATCTTGGCTGATCGAGAAGGTGCTTCGCTGGCCGGTCGCGACTTCACTGACCGCCATTGCCGCAGCCGTGCTGGTTTCAGCCGCTGTGGGAACGGCTTTCGGGTTTTACCCGGCATGGAGAGCGTCGAGGCTGGATCCCATCGAGGCGCTTCGGTACGAGTAATCGCGAACCGCAGAATACAGAGTAGAGAATGAAGAACGCGAAAGTAAATGCCAATAGGCATCTTCCTTCATCATTCGAAATTTTTTGTTGGATATTCGATATTCAATTATTGCATCGGCTTTCTTGTTCTACAGAATTGGTTATCGGAGCTGAATATGTTTTGTGCGATTAACCGCGCTACGCACGGACGTACATTCGGGCAAATCATGGCGCTTATGGTCTTGCTGTGTCTCGGCCCATTATCGAGCTGCATGGTCGGCCCGGAGTTCAGGAAACCGGACCCGGGGATGCCCGAGACCTGGATAGGTGCACCTCCTTCGGAGCCCGTTGCGGAGATCGACCTGGCCCGCTGGTGGACCGTCTTTGAAGATGAAACCCTGACCTCTCTCGTTACAAGAGCGTTCCAATCGAACCTTGACCTCAAACTTGCCGAAGCCCGAATACGCCGGGCCCGGGCGGCAAGAGGGATTGCCGCATCGGGCATGGGGCCGGAGCTTGACGCCGGAGGGTCCTTTCGCCGCACCCAGTCCCCGGGATCCCCGGCTTCCAACGGCAGCGACATTGAGGGGCCGCTGACCAACCAGTACCAGGCGGACTTCGACGCGAGCTGGGAGCTCGACATTTTCGGGGGCGTGCAGCGGGGTATAGAAGCCGCGGACGCTGATCTACAGGCTTCTGTAGAAACGCGGCGGGACGTGCTCGTGACCCTGGCCGCAGAAGTCGCGGCCACTTACACAGACCTTCGCTCGTTTCAGCAGCGGATCGCCGTAGCACAGCAAAATCTTAAGGCCCAGGAGCGCAGCGCCGAGCTGACTCGCCAAAGGTTTGAATTCGGCTTTGTCAGCGGGCTGGATGTAGCCAACGCGGAAACCCAAGTCGCGACCACGGCGGCCCAGATTCCTGGGCTGGAAACTTCAGCCCGCCAGGCCGTCTACAGTTTGAGTGTCCTCCTGGCCATGGAGCCCGGCGCGCTTCTCGATGAATTGTCTCCGCCCTTGCTCATCCCTTCAGCCCCGCCCTCGGCACCCGTGGGCATCCCGTCGGATCTGCTCCGAAGACGCCCTGACATCCGCAGGGCTGAGGCGGAAATCCATTCGTCCACAGCGCAGATAGGCGTAGCCACAGCCGATCTCTTCCCAAGATTCTTCATCTTCGGCTCTGCGGGATACCAGGCCGGGGACACCCGCGCATGGTTTGACCCGGCCAGCCTCTTCTGGTCCTTCGGCCCGTCCGTGAGCTGGCCGGTATTCGCCTCAGGGCGCATCCGGTCCAACATCGAGGTGCGGAAAGCCCTTGAGGAGCAGGCCCTCCTCGCCTACAGGAAGACCGTGCTGGCCGCTTTGGAGGAGGTCGAAGGAGCAATAATTGCCCTGGAAAAAGAGCAGGAGCGGAGAAAGGCGCTGGTCGATGCGGTCAGAGCCAGCAAAAAGTCTGTAGACCTGGCTACAACGCTCTACACGGAGGGGCAGACCGACTTCCTTAACGTGTTGCAGGCCCAGCGCTCCCTCTTCGTCTCAGAAGAAGCTCTGGTCCTGAGCACCCGCAACGTGTCCACAAACCTTATCGCCTTGTACAAGGCTGTCGGCGGCGGCTGGGACACTCACGGCGAGCCGTAAATACATCAGAAAACAATCGGCATTGGGAACGGGACGGAATGCCAAATGAAATCGATTTGACGGGTTTGACCTGGCGTGTTATGGGTTTTCGCACCTCTTGAGCGGTTATCGTTATAAAGAGAGCCTGCAGGTTTTAATTTTGACGGGGAGGTATGATGAAAATCGCCATCGCAGGGATCGGAGGGGTGGGGGGATATTACGGCGGGAAACTGGCCCGGTTCTATCATGCCCGGGATGATGTGGCGGTGTACTTTATGGCCCGGGGGGAACACCTGCGCAAAATCCGGAAACATGGGTTGAAACTGATCCATGCGGAGGGCGAGTTCATCGCCAGGCCGGACCGGGCCACGGATCAGCCTGTCGAGCTGGGAGGGGCAGATCTCCTCATCTTCGCCGTGAAAGCCTATGACCTCGAGTCTGCCGCCGAGCAACTGGTCCCCTATACGGGCAACGAAACCGTGGTGCTTTCGCTTTTGAATGGGGTGGATCACGCCGAAAAATTGAAAAGGCTTTTTCCAGGCCGGCGCATCCTGAACGGATGTGTATATCTGAGTGCTTTCATTGAATCTCCCGGTGTGGTGAAACAAGTTGGGGGCTCCTGCAAGCTTTTCTTCGGCCCTGAAGAAGGCTCAACGGAAGCTTTCCGGCTGCTGGAAAAAATGTTCAGAGATGCGGGCATCCAAGCCACGCTGGTAGAGAATATCCAGGCGGTGGTCTGGGAAAAATATCTTTTTCTTTCCTCCATCGCCGGTGTCACGTCGCTTTACGGGGAAGCTTTCGGCGCGGTCATGGCGGATAAAGAAAAACGGGACCTTCTCCGCGGTCTCATGCAGGAGGTAGAGCAGGTGGCCGCTTCGAAAGGAATCCGGCTGCCCGAAGATATCGTCGATCGCGCCATGAAGACGGTCGAGGGATTTCCCGGCCAGACCAAGTCCTCCATGCAGCTTGATTTTGAAAAGGGCAGGAAGACGGAACTGGAATCCCTTCCAGGCTATATCGTCCGGGAGGCACCCGGGTTAGGATTGGACGTTCCCCTGCATAAAAGAGTTTATGTGAGATTGATAAAGAAATGACTAAAGCCCGACACCCGGGCCGTTCTGGTTGAAACCATGACCAATCCCTTGCTTCAGGTGCCGATCTCCGTGCCGTTGCGGTTTTTTCAAAAACAGCTGCGTGAAGGTTTAGGTGTTCCTAAATCAGCGTTAAAGATGTTAACATAAATTTGCGGGATACCTCTGAGACAAATCCAAGGACTCTCAGGGCTTCTCATGAGTCCTGAAGTGGAAAATTATAGGGATTATGGAGAATTATCAAGAATGCTACATTTCAGGGACATTCGACTAAACGCGGCACTCAATCGGTCATTGTTCGGGATCCACCTAAAGTTGCTTTCCGTCCTGCTTATTGTCTGCTTGTGGCCAACGGCACATTTGGGCGCCGCTCAGCAAGCAGAGCAGGTGGAGTTCTTGCCGTTGAATCAAAAGTGGCTGATTGATTTTGACGGAATGGTCGAAAGGCGTGAGATCCGTGCGCTGGTGATTTACAGTAAAACATTTTATTTCCTGGACCAAGGCCGGCAGCGCGGCGCAAGCTACGAACTACTCAAAGCGTTTGAAGAATTCATCAATAAGAAGCTCAAGACCAAAACCCTAAAGTTGCGGGTTTTGTTCATCCCCGTCGGGCGGGATCAGCTGATTCCTTGGCTGGTTGACGGTCGTGGCGACATTGCAGTCGCCAACCTGACCATAACGCCGCAACGACAGAAACAGATCGAATTCTCCGATCCATTCGTCACAGGCGTTAAAGAATTGCTGGTAACAGGGCCTGCGGCCCCAGTGGTAAAGAGTCTGAATGATTTGGCCGGCAAAGAGGTTCATGTGCGCCGCTCGAGCAGCTATTATGAGAGTTTGATGCATTTGAACCGGTCTTTTCAGAAGGACGGTAAACCAAGACTGGACTTAGTCACAGCCGATGAGGCATTCGAGGATGAGGATTTGCTCGAGATGGTCAATGCCGGCCTCATTCCTATGGTTGTTATGGATAGCCATAAGGCGGAGTTCTGGGAGCAAATCTTCGATAATATAAAGGTTCATCCGGATATCACCGTGAGAACCGGCGGTGAGATCGCCTGGGCCTTTCGCAAGGACAGTCCCAAACTCAAATCAGTGATCAATGAATTCGTTAAGGGCCACAAGAAGGGCACCCTGATGGGCAATATTATACTGAAGCGGTATCTACGGGACACGAAATATATCAAAAACTCAGTCGTGAAAGAAGAGTTGAAAAAATTCGAGGCCACCGTTGCCCTTTTTGAGAAATACGCCGGTCGGTACGACTTCGATTATCTGATGGTCGGCGCCCAGGCTTATCAAGAGTCGGGCCTTGACCAAAGCAAACGCAGTCCGGCCGGAGCGGTCGGGGTGATGCAGATGCTGCCCTCCACCGCAGCCGACCCCAATGTCGGCATCCCCGACATCGAAAGGCTGGAAAACAATATTCATGCCGGGGTCAGGTATTTGCGCTTTATCGTCGATCGGTATTTTAAAGGCGAGCCGATGGACGATGTAAACAAAATGCTCTTTGCCTTTGCCTCATACAATGCGGGGCCGGCGCGTGTCAGCAGCCTGCGAGACGACGCCGCCAAAATGGGATTAGACCCCAACATCTGGTTTCACAACGTCGAGGTGGCTGCCGCCAGGAAAATCGGGCGGGAAACCGTTCAATATGTGAGCAATATCTACAAATACTATATTGCTTACCGCATGGTTGCGGACCGGATTGAAAAAAAGGAAAGGGTTTCGAAGGGTAACATTGAATAGAACATAACTATTTTGGTCCTAAATCGACCGATTTCAAGTTTCAAGTTCAGGGTTCAGGAGTTATAACCGCTTGAATTTGAACGACAGAGCCGTCATTCCCGCGAACCCCGGATCCTAGTCCAGCGCAGGCACAGGAATCCGGAAAACCCCTGGATTCCGGGTCAGGCCCGGAATGACAACCTATAAGGTGTAAGACTCATTACGCTCACTCGCACAGCCAACGGCCCCCATTCCTCTGCCGCGGGGGGATTGCAAAGCGCTAAAGCGACAGGAAGATTAAAACGTATTGGTTATTGAAATTGGCTTGTTCTATGCTTATATGTGATAGTTATCGGCAAATGGGAAAACGCATCCGGCCAATGCTTGGGTCATGGAAACCTGCGTCCGACCGCCACCCGTTGCACTTTTCGGCCGTCGTTTCAGATCTTATTTTCCAAAGATCGAAGTGCTGGATTTTTTTGCATGCGATGTTAGGTTCTAAAACCGCGTTTAAACGGCTTAACGGCTTCAATCAAACACCAGGAGGAATCACATGACAAACAACACAACCGTGAGCAAGTGCGCCGTGATCAACGGAGCTGGTCAAAGACACACGATGCGACGCATCAGAGGAACAAAATTAATTTGGTATGTTACGTTGGCCTTTGGCCTGTGGCTAGGGCTTGATGCCGGCGTAGTACCGGCACAATCTACGACCGAGAAACACACGGAGGCCGGTAGCAAATGCCCGGTCATGGGTGAGCAGGCCGGGCCCTATCGGCACACGTCCGCTGGAGCCATGTCGAGTCAGGATTGGTGGCCGAATCAACTGAACCTGAAGATACTTCACCAAAATTCCGTTAAAAGCAATCCGATGGGCGAGGCGTTCAACTACGCCAAGGAGTTCAAGAAACTCGATCTGGATGCCCTGAAGAAGGACCTCGAGGCGCTGATGACCGATTCGCAGGATTGGTGGCCTCAGATTACGGACACTACGGACCGCTGTTTATTCGGATGGCGTGGCACAGCGCAGGCACTTACCGCATGGGCGACGGCCGCGGGGGTGCGGGTTACGGCACCCAACGTTTTGCGCCCCTCAACAGCTGGCCGGACAACGCGAACCTCGACAAGGCGCGCCGGTTGCTCTGGCCGATCAAGCAGAAATACGGCAGCAAAATTTCGTGGGCGGACCTGATGGTTTTAGCCGGCAACGTGGCGCTTGAATCAATGGGGTTCAAGACGATCGGGTTCGCCGGAGGCCGTGAAGACGTCTGGGAACCCCAAGAGGATATTTACTGGGGGTCCGAAAGCGAATGGCTTGGTGACAAGCGCTACTCCGGTGAGCGGAAACTCGAGAACCCCCTCGCCGCCGTGCAGATGGGCCTGATTTACGTGAATCCGGAAGGGCCGAACGGCAATCCTGACCCGGTGGCGTCGGCCCTTGACGTGCGTGAGACCTTTGCGCGCATGGCGATGAATGACGAAGAAACGGTCGCGCTCGTCGCCGGCGGGCACACGTTCGGTAAGTGTCATGGCGCGGGCGATGCGGCCCTTGTCGG
>Ga0180434_10009650_pt1 | contig 10457 bp, 23 predicted proteins | sample SS_ome_7_FD_132453 | JGI IMG/M metagenome (GOLD analysis project Ga0180434, IMG submission 132453) | Hypersaline lake sediment archaeal communities from the Salton Sea, California, USA - SS_1_D_2 metaG | ecosystem: Environmental > Aquatic > Non-marine Saline and Alkaline > Hypersaline >... | reverse complement strand
GAATGGAACTCCGTTACCGGCATCTGCCGCGATGCCTTCCGGCTGCTCAATGATGATACGACGCTGCGCCACAACTACGCCACTGAGTGGCGGATTGGCGACCCGCGGAACCATTGGGACTTCGTGCAATGCTACCAACACGACAAGCGCAAGGGCGGCGTGTTGCGGAATATCACGATCAAGGGCAACCATTGCGACGCCATGCCGAAGCAAGCGCCCGCCGGTGAAGCGCCGTTCGTCGCTCCGATGGGCGTCACCTGCTCGCATCTGACGACGCACAATTTCACGATCCGCGGCAACATCATCGCGACCGAACACGCGAGCGGCATTCTCTTGCCCGATGCCCGCGGGTGCGCGGTCACATATAACACGGTCGTCAACACGTCCCCGGGGGCAGGCGAATATGGCCGCTCCGTGATCCGCGTCACTGGCGACGCCGCGACGCGGGTAACAGGCAATGTGACCAACTGGGTGAACGGCCAAGGCGCGGCTCACTATGGCGGCAACGTCGAGATCAACGGCGCCGAATATGCCGACTGGTTCGAGAATTGGCAGGGCGGCGACTTTACGCTTGCCGATTCTGACGGGCCTGGCGCGGTGTTGCAGCCGCGGAATCAAACCATGCCGCCCGCGCCCGTCAAAGCAGAACCGCCGCCGGTGGATATTCCGGATGGGGTGTATAGGCAGTGGGTCGTCACTGACGACGGCGCAGGTGCTAAGGTCGCTGAGATGTGGACGGGGAGCGGGTTTGATCCGCTAACGCAAGCGGAAGCCCAAGCACTGGCTGACAAGATCAACGGCGGCGGCTGACTTCCGGTAGAAGGTTGGTGCAAGTCGTCCGCTTAAACTGCACCAGCGCGCCGCTTGTGTGGTAGCACGTCAAGGTGTCGAGTAGTTTGTCAGGGTATCTGATCCGAAACCGCTCGCCTGCCGGAAACTCCGCGCGTTCATATTCCGGCACCCATAGGCCGCGCACCGGGTCGCTTGCAATCAGCCAATCGCCGGGCTTCATGTCCAGGATCATATCCTGATATTCGAGGTCTGTAGTGGTGTCGCTCAATGGCTTTCCCCTTTGGTTTTGAGGCTTAGCGCCAGCGCGTCACGCATGGCGTCTGTGATGGTCGGCAGGTATTGCGGCGCGTGGCCCGGATACGCTGGCAACGGGGCGGGTTGGACGCCAAGCGAGCGCCGCAAGTCTGCCGGGAAGTCAGGTGGCAAGGTGGTCATTGGCCTTCCCTCCATCCGCTCATATACGCCCGCAGCAACGCCACACGGACGGCGGGCATCGGCACGCGGTCATTCTCATAGCCGTTTAGCTGCGTGCGGCTGCAATGCAGCGCCTCCGCAAGCTGGGCCTGCGTCATGCCCAGCGACTTGCGGGCGGCGGTGATTTCGGCGGGGGTCATGCGTGCTCTCCCTCGCAGAACGCGGCGTCGGTCGCTTGCTGCAACAGGTCCGCAATGCCGGCGAGGCTGCCAACGTCTGCCCAGTTTACATTATCCGGCATTGTGTCGAAGTGGCTTTCGCTTAATTCGGCAAGCCGGGCTAGCGCTGTGTCGATCTTGGCTTTCTGAGTGAGGAATGCTGCAAGTGCTGAGTCGTTGCTCATTGTCGTTTCCTTCGAGTGAGGCGGGGCCGGAGCCCCGCGGGTTAGGTCTTAGGCGGCCGCGCGAAGCAGCCAGCCGCGCACTTCGTTTTTGGCGACTTGGCAAACAAACTCGCCAGCGTTCAGGTCAATCACATCAAACTTGCGGGCGTTCTTGCGGCCGGTGGTCGGCACCGCAAAAAACCGGCTGCTGTTGATGCGCAGGCCGTCAACTCCGCGCTCTTGGGTCCATTCCGGTTGCTCGGGCACTTGGTAAGCGGCGCGCGGGGCGCGGGCGGCTTCCCGTGCCGCGGCTTTGGCTTGGCCTTTGGCAATGTTTTGGATGGCGGCTTTTTCGTTGGCGTTCAGCATCTGCTCGGTTTCCTTTGCTCTGTTGATAATCCTAATGTAGCGTTTCCGCACATAAAGCGCAAGAGGAAAGTGCAGTTTCCGCACATTTATTTTGAGGAAAGGTGCCAAGCGTGGCAGCCCTTGCATTTATAGGCCGTCGAGATGCTACCTTGCCCCTTCGCCCGCGGGTTTTTCTTGCGCCGGCGGAATCCGTCGATTGCCTTCTGCGCCTCGTGGCGGGACGCATAGGCAACTTCCCCCTCGCAGGCGATGCGCTGCAGGTGGAACTTTTCCTCGGGCGTGTGTGGCCGCCGGGCGAGTTCCCGGCTATTCACAAGCCGCATTCCGGCGATGGTATCGCTCATGGGGTTTCGTCCTCCATTCCTGCGAGTGCCTTTGCCAGCGCTTCGATGGGCGTCGCATCATGGCCTGAATGCTCCACCGCGCCGCGGTATCGGTCTAGCCAGACGCGCAACGATGCGGCCGCCTGCGATTGCAACTCCGCCATGGCCGCGGCGTTTTCAGGATCGAACCGCACATATCCGCCGCCGTTTTGCCGGTTTTGCGCTGGCGATATGTAAGCCGGGTACTCGCGAACCGTGATGCTTTTGACGTTCGAGTTCGTGATTACCTGCTCCGAACAGACGATCCGCAGCCCGCTCACGAACGTACGGACCTGGTCGATCATCCATTTTCGCTTGGCCTCGTCCGCATCGACTCCGTGCCAGAGTTTCCAACACGGATGCTCCGGCTTGTCTGCTAGCCAGTCGATAAACTCCGCCGGCACAAACATATTCGCGCCGCTTTTTGCCAGATAATCGTCGATGATCTTCTGGCGTGCTTTTTGTGTAAACCGCATTTGTGTTCTCCGTTTGTGATTGTGACCGCCATGACCGCCTGGCCTTGCTTCGCCATGCCTCGCCGAGCCTTACCCCGACCGCCTCGCCACGCCCAGCCGCGCCTTGACAGGACTCGCCCAGCCTAGACCGCCTTGACACGCCTTGCCGCGCCGCGCCGCACCAGACCGCGCCTCGCCTTGACCGACTTACCTGGACCGGCCTTGCTTCGCCCTGCCTTACCATGACCGCCCGACCTCGCCATGCCTTACCTAGCACAGACACGCCACACCACGACCGCCATGCCTGGCCGAGCCAGCCCCTGCCGTACCTCGACCGCCTCGCCTTGCCTGACCGTGCCTTGACAGGCCAAGCCAAGCCATCCATGACCGCCGAGACTTGCCCCGCCGATGCCCCGCCCCGCCTTGCCGTACCCTGACCGCCGGGCCTGACCCAACCAAGCTTCGCCTCGCCTCGCCATACCATGACCGCCGAGACTTGCCCTGACGTGCCCTGCCACGCCGCGCCGTACCCGAACTCGACCGCCTCCCGTGACCATGCCGGGGCCCAAGCCCCGGACTTTGTGGCGGTCATCCTTCGCGCTGTTGCCGGACTTCCTCGATGTATTCGAGAAGCTCGCGCGTTTCGGTGTCCCACGGCTCCGCTGTTTGCATCGCATCAACCTGCTTTTGCCGCCCCATGGCCGTGATCTCGTCCCATTCCTCTTGCCACTCGCCCATATCATCGGCGGCAGAAACGGAAAACGTGCCAAACGATCCGCGGCCTTTTTCTTGCCGGAAGTCGCCAATGCCTACGATTGCGCCCGCGTTCGCCAGCAAGCTGATGATGGCGTGACTGGAAAGCGTCGGCGTGATGAATGCGATTTCAATCTCGCTGCACCATCGCGGGATAAATGCCCGCGTGCGAACGTCCGGCGTTTTGTTCATGTCGGCAGAGCGCACAATATCCATTTTCAGGTATGGCGTGCCCCAGATCGGAACCTGCTGCTGAGGCAAGAAGATCAGCCGATTGACGCTTGTCTTAGTCACGCCACCCGTCTCCAGCGCCGCCGTTGCCATTGCGCCTTTGATGCCGGGCGCGGGAAAACAGAGCAGCGTCTCGCCTTCGTCGCGCTTGTATGCCGACGCGCGAAACTCCTCTTCAGGGTTGTGCTTGATCTCTTTTTTCTGCGCTGCCGTCTTGCGCCCGCCGCCTACCAGCAGATCACGCCGCGCTTTGACGCTCATGCTGTTCATATAGAGCGGAGTTGTTCCGATAAGCCGGAGCGTGATGCGGCCCTGCTTAAGCGGATCAATATGCAGGCTAGCTGCTGCTTTGGGTTTAACTGCCATGATTGGCTTCCTTTCCTTGGGTTGCTTTTGTAGCGTATGCGGTATCTTTTGCGCCGTCAACCGAAAAATTGCGGCTGGCGCAATAAGTTTTCCAGGAACAGCTAAAGCGCCGCCCGCCGCATCGTGCTTAGATTGCCGCCATCCAGTTCCAGCCGCCGCCGGCTTTGCTCGCGCCGTCGCATTTCCTCCTGCACCTCAAGTTGCCGGTTGGACGGCCGCACGGCAGAGAGGCGGGGCTTCGGCGCGGGTTTGGGTGCCGCGGCGGGCTTCGGCGGCGCGAGCACCTCCCCTCGGTCGCGCGCGCGCTTGGCCGCGGCGGCGGATTTGATGGAAAGGCCGAGTTGCCGCATCATCTTTTCAATCGCATCGCGCCCATGCGTGGGGACCGCCGCACGCACGTCGGCACCGGTCGGCGTCTCATAAACCGCACGCTTGAGCGCTTCGACCTCGGCCGCCGTCCAGGGCTTGACGCGCCCCGGACGCTCAGGCCGCGCATCCTCCTCGGCTTCAATCGTCGCCCGGTTCGCGCGCATCCAGTCAACCGCGGCGTGGTAGGTCTTGAAGCTGGCGTTGGTGAATCCTTCGCGCTGAATTTTGCGCTGATAATAGAGCGGCATTCGGTGATAGCGAAGTCCCAACATTGGACCGGCACGGCTGGCGCTGATATTGACCTCGCCAATAATGGCCACCATAGCCCCCCCGCGCTGTTCGGCCATATGCGGGGAAGTCGTCAGGTGCTTCGGCGTGACGCCAATTGCGGCCGCGACGTGAGCGACGAGGGCCTGCGACCATTCCGGGTTTTTGCTCATGCTGGCGCTCCCGTGATGCCTGCCAGGATCGGCGCATTCAGCCGCCCGGCGTGTTTCCAAGCGGCATCGAACGTCCAGAACGCTGCCTGGCCCGGTTGGGCTTCGACCCGCTCCACCGCATAGAGCGGCGCGGTGGTGGCGTTGCTGACGATCCAGCGCGTCGCCGGTCCCGTAAGCTGGCTATACGGTTTCGCGTCGCCGGTGATGTCGGTCGGGGTCATTGGTAATCTTCCTTCAGTTGGGTAAATGCATCGCGGATCGTGTCGCGCCAGTCGCCAAGCATGGGCTGCCCCCAGTATTCCAGGCCGAGTTCCTCGCGCATATATTCCAGCGCGGCAATGAAGTCGTCAGCTTGGCTCGCGTCGAGGCGATAGACCATCGGGCGAACGTCTTGCACAATCCATGCCTCAAAGCCTTCGCGCTCATCGTTCGGCGCGCCGATCATATCGACCAACTCGCGCACCGCGTCGGATATGCCGCCGTGTTCGGCAGCGTCGATGGTTTCCGGCTCGGGCTTAGGCTTTGCATCCGCCTTGGTCTTCACGCGCGACCTTGGCTTCTCTGGCGTCACGTCCTTAATCTCCGGCTCATCCGGCGCGGGCGGCGGCAGGTCTTGCGCCTCTTCCCGGCTCAAGAACCCGGAGAGAATGTCGGACGCGCCGTCGCGGCACGCATAGCCGCGGGCTCGCCACATAAGCATCCGCCGGGGATACTGCTTCCAGGGTCCAGACTTGGTGCTGAGGCCGGCATGGACTGCTTCCTGCCACGAAAACTGGCCCACGATCTTCTCGCCGGTATCGGCGCGGGTGAGTTCGCAATAGGCCGTCTCGCCTTCTTGGTTGTCGTGCTCGATCCACTCGCGGAAGCGATGGCCGCGCGACCGGACCAGGCCGAGCATGACCTCGCCCCACATGGTCGGCCGCCCATTCACGACCGCGATACCGCGGAGGGCCTGCATCGGCATGAGGCCAAGCTCCATTCCCTGCTGGAGCGCGACCATGATCTGCTCCGGCGACTTGAGCGCTTGCGGGGCCAGGCCGGACTTGGCGACCATCTGCGAAAATCGCCACATTTCGTCGAATCCGCGGGGGACAACGCCGGCGGGTTGGCCGCCGACGTTCATGGTTAGGGCTTGCTTGTTGTCGGTCATTAGAGCGTCTTTTCCGTGATGAGTTTCACGCCGGGGATTTTCATCTCGTCTTTCCAGCGCCGCGCTTCGGCGTTGGCGAGGCGCTGGACCAATTCAAGCATTTCGGGCGCGTCGGCGAAATGCTTCATTGCAAGCGGCAGGTTCTTGATCTCGGCGGAGTAGGTCGTGCGCTGGCTGACGGTGCGCCCCGCGCCAGTGGCCGACCTGGCCTGCGTCTTGGCGGGTTTGGCTGCGTCGGCGGCGGCTTTTTCGGCTGCTTCGAGTTCGCCTTGCTTGCGCGCCCGTTCAAGCGCGTCTTGCTCCGCTGCGGCTTCGGCGGCTAGGCGCTTCGCCTCTGCCTCCGCGGCTTCCCGCTGGGCTTTGGCTTCGGCTTCCTGCTGCCGTTGTTTTTCGGTCAGCCAGACGTTCAGCTTGGCCTTGACCGCGTCGGCGGAGCCTTTGACCACTTCGAGAAGCGGCTTGAACGCATCATCGACAGCCTTCCCCGCGTCCAGGTGCGGCTGCTTCGCCACCTTGCGGGCTTCCTCAATGGCCTTGTATGCGCCACGCGCGCCGGTGAGGAAGTCGGTGGCCTTGCCTTCGGCTTCATCATCCTGGATAGCCGCGGCGGCTTTCCATTCGCCCGCGACATCGCCATAACCTTTGGCGAGTTCTTCCATCTGCTGAAAGACGGCGGGGTCGAACGGGGGGCCTTGATTATGCCCGATGCCGGGCAATTCGGTTTTGTCGCTCATGGCTTGGTGATTTCCTTTATCAGATCAACTTTGTTTGTGGGGTGGTATGTTGGATCGTTTAGGTTCAGATCGCGCAATGCGAGGTATTCTTCGGGCCTGATAGCCTGAACCGACGGCCATATTGCCCAAGCGTCGCGATGCTTGCCAGCGGCTAGGGCGTGGATATCGCCATGCTCCATCCAGATACGGACCGCAACCCACGGTCCGCCCGTGCGCAGCTTGGTTCGGTAGTAGCCGGGCGCTGGCAAATCGACTTGGCGCGGGGTTTCTGGGTAGGCTAGCAGGCGTTGCCAAGTCTCGCTGGTGGTAATCGCGGGATCAGTCATCGCCCTTCCCCTTGTCCAGTTCCGCGATCAGCGCGTCGGCATACCTAAGCGCCTCGCCCGCAGTCACGTCGCAGCTAGCGTACGGATTGGCGGCAATCAGTCCATTCATAGCCGCGGCCGCCAGCCGTTCGCGGCGGGTCGCCTTAGCCGCGTCCAATATCTCTCGATTGCTTCCGGTCATCATCGGTTCCTACTCATGGCATTTTGTTGATTGTTGATTGCTTCGGTCTCGAAGCACGGTTCGCAAAGGCCGTGCCGCAAATCGCTTTCGCGAATCACTGCGGCGTCGCACTTCTCGCACTCGTACATGTGTTCCCGCAAAAACAGCGCTTCCTCGCTGCTGCGCCCGCCGCTAGGGCCGACAACGTCGATAACAACAAAGTCTTCGGCCACGTCGGCAAAATTGCACTCCGTCAGGATTTCCAGCATGCGGCGCGGGCTTATCATGCCGCGCGCGAGGGGTTCGGCGGCGCTCATTTGCAGCCCTCCTTCAGTCGCATGTTGGCACCCTGCAAAATGCCGATCAGCGCGTAAATTTCGGGATAAGTCAGGTCGGCGGTCTGCTGCTGGCCGTCCTTGCCCATGACGGTAACACCGACTTTGTTGGGGCTGTGCTGCCCCTGGTAAACCATCACTTGGCCCTGTCCGCTTGATCCGATTGAGCCGTGATAGGTGTGTTTGTCAATCATTGCTGTTTCCTTTTTGGGTTGCGTTATCCCTGACGCTATGCCATAGAATTTATGCCGTCAACCGAAAAAATGCGCTTGACGCAATAAAAATTAGCGGGACAATGGAGCCTATGAAAAACAGACAGATCAAAGCATGGTGCGCCTCGAACGGCGTAACTATGGGCGAGTTTGCAAAGCGCGTTGGTGTTTTGCCTTCTTCGCTATCGGCAGTGGACGGCGGCAAATCGCGGCCGTCTTTCGACTTGGCGCAAGCGGTCTATAGAGTGACCAAGGGCGCGGTAAACCTGATGGAGACAAAAAGCTATGACTGAAGCGAAACACACGCCGGGGCCTTGGCGGTGGGAAGAAGGTTCCTGGGGTTACTCGACCCTGTTTAACCCCCGGACGAATCAAGAGGTTTTGACCACGGGCGGACAAAACGACGGCGACCGGCCCATAACTTGGATGGGCGAGGATATGACCGATGCAGACAGAGACCTAATCGCCGCCGCGCCGGAACTGCTGGCGTTTATTGAAGAGATCGTGGGAGATTTGGAGGGCTTGAGCCATGAGCAAAAAGCCCTCGACCTGATCGCCAAAGTCAAGGGAGAAGCAGAATGACTGACATCGGAGGCGTCACCGCCGAACAACTTCGCAGCTATGTTGAGCGCGTCGAACGGCTGGAAGCGGAAAAGGCCGAAGTCGCCGCCACGATCCGCGACGTGATGGCCGAGGCAAAGGCGGAGGGCTTCGACGCCAAGGTGCTGCGCCAGGTGTTGAAGCTGCGCAAGCTGGACGCGCAAGACCGGGCGGAACAGGAAAGCCTGCTTGACCTGTACATGCGGGCGTTGGGGATGGTGCGATGAGATTTGCAATTGTGGCAATCGTCGGCGTGGCTTGCGCGGCCTGTGCTGCGGGAAACTTAGGGGAACTAGTGAAAGACCCTATGGGGTCGCATTGGTGGGAATACGCTTTAGCCGGATCAATCATTTGGGTTTCCGTTTTGCTGCTCGTGCAATTGGGAGCACTGACCCGCCATGACTGAACTATCCGAAGCCCGGCGCGCGGTGCTGGCGAAAGCGAGCGAATGCGACGAGATATCCGGAGTGCAACTGATACTCGTGTCCACGCTGTTCGGTGGCAAACATGCCGGCGGGCGAAAGTGGGGCGCCACCATACTGCGCAAATTGGCGGGCCTTGGCTATGTCGAGCGCGTCGGCTCGGCTATCCCCGGCAACCCGTCATATTTTCAGATCACGAACAAAGGCAGGGAATACCTATGGAGGCACGGATGATTGAGCCCGTCCTACTCACGATCCCAGGCCGCCCGGTAGGCAAGCAACGCGCCGGGCGGAACGGGCGGCACTCCTACACGCTGCCAGAGACCAAGGCTTTTCAGGATGCAGTCGGCATGCTCGCCCGCCCGCACTTCCCGCAGCCGATGGAAGGGCCGGTGCGGCTTACCATCATTGCGACATTCAAGCCGCCGGAAAGCTGGACAAAAGCGCGGCGTGCGGCGGCAATAGGGCAAGCGCATACCAGCACGCCAGACGGTGACAACGTGGCAAAAGCAGTCCAAGACGGGCTTAACCGCGTCGCCTGGCGTGATGATCGCCAAGTGTCGCGCCTCGACGTTCGCAAGTATTGGGGCCACGTCGAATGCACGGTGGTGACGATAGAGCCGGACGTGCTGTTTTCCGAGCATTTCACCCTAGCTGGTTCGCCGCCCTATGACGGCGGCGACGAAACGGACGAGTTCAGCACATGACCGCGCTCTATAACGATTTCGCACCAGACGCGGCGGCGTTCGTGACGGCGTTTATGGAGGCGAGAATATGAGTTATTGCCGTTGGTCATCGGATAACGGTTATTGCGATGTGTATGTGTATGAGGATGTGAACGGCGGATGGACTGCGCATATTGCTGGCCGTCGCCGCCCGCCAGGTCGCCCGCCAGGGATGATTGAGTTCATGGGCATGTATTGCATGGCTGGCGGGGGCACTACTCCAGAGCTTACCGCGGAGGCGCAAGAGGCAATCCGGCTCTTGGTCCAAGCGCAAAAAGCATGGGACGAAGCAAACCCGCACATTCCTATCGCGCACGATCTGGCAGGGGAATCCTTCAACTTTGCCACGCCGCTTGAGTGCGCAGATGCGTTGCGTATGTGGAAAGTGTCGGGGCTGATGGTGCCAGACTATGCGATTCAAGAGCTTATTGAGGAAGGTGAGGAGGCGAGCGGATGACCTACCGCCTAGTTCTAAAGGAAGCCCAGCCGCAACAGTGCGGCACATGCCGGCATTGGGGGCAGCCGATAGACGAAGCCCGGCGAAACGCCTGGTGCTTCCATCGCGAGATCGACGCGCTTACCCCTTTTCACGCGGGCGGTATGTGTCCACACTACCAGCGAGATAAAGGCACGGACTAAACCGTGCAATGTTTCAACCCAAAGGAACGGATGACAGATGACAACAATCGAAGACTATAGGCGGTTCATTGCCTCGAAGGCGCCGCCCGGAGCGGATCTAGCGGATGGCATCGAATGCGAGCCATCGGCGGGGCTGAAAGCGCACCAGCGCAACTGCCTGGACTTCGCGCTAAACGCCCGCAAATCGGCCGCGTTTCTGGATACTGGCCTCGGCAAATCAT
>Ga0180434_10009649_pt1 | contig 10458 bp, 19 predicted proteins | sample SS_ome_7_FD_132453 | JGI IMG/M metagenome (GOLD analysis project Ga0180434, IMG submission 132453) | Hypersaline lake sediment archaeal communities from the Salton Sea, California, USA - SS_1_D_2 metaG | ecosystem: Environmental > Aquatic > Non-marine Saline and Alkaline > Hypersaline >... | reverse complement strand
TCTCCTTCTCGTTGAACTGGCTGGCGACGAAGCCGTCCGGCATACGGTCACACACCATGCGCAACGGCGGCACGGCCGGCAACTTCGCCCTCGTCTGGGAGGATTCCGTCGAGGACTTCGGGCTCTGGCTGGAAGGACTGTCCGGGGTCATGCTGGTCTCCAGTGGGTTCGGTCCACTCGGCCTCTTCGAGGCGGCGAGTGAAGGGGTTGTACTTGAGGTAGCCCGCCACGCCGGTGTTGCCGGTGAAGCGGCCCTTGAGGCTACGCACCTTGATGATGCGCCGATCCTCGGGATCCTCGGCCTGTTGGTCGCGCTCGATGGCGATGACCGAGTTGGGCACCGAGCCGAGTGACCCGGAGCCGCGCAGATTCTTCAAGGAGATCTGCCCGCCCTCTTCGGCGGACTTGCCGTCGAGGCGGTTGAGCTGCGACACGATGTCGATATGCACACCAGTACGCTCGACCACGGACCGAAGGTCCTTCATGGTCTTGTCGATGGCTTCGCGTTCGCTGCCGTTGCGGTCCATGCCGGCAACCATGGCGGTGACGTGGTCGATGAACACCACGTCGCAGGCCAGCGCCTGTGCCATGTACTCGACTCGGGCGAGCACGTTGCCGAACTCGTTGGTCCCTTGGTGGTCGTAGATGTACAGGGGCAGGTCGCCAAAGAACTTCTTGGCTTCGGCGTACTGCTCGTCAGTCAGGTCGTCGGCGATGCCGAAGTCGAGGGTGTCGGAGCCCTCGGACTGGAGCAGGGCGTTCAGCTCCCGGGCGGCCACGATCTGCCGCACGGGCTTGTTGAGGCGTAGGGCGATCAGATCGTCCAGCGTCTCGGCCGGAGCCTCCTCCAGCATGAGCATGCCGACACGGCGGCCACGCAGGAGGTGGTGGTAGGCAAGCTCACGGATGATCGTGGACTTGCCGGAGCCGGTGCCCGATGCCCACAGCGTCATCTCGCCGGAGCGCTGACCCATGAGGGTCTTGGTAAGGCACGCCCACGGGAAGGACCACGCCTGTTGCTTGGGGCGGTCGTTCTCCGTGATGTCGCTGGCGTGCAGGATCCCGTCGGGCTGGTAGGTGCGCGCCTCCCAGAGGGCTTGGATGCACTCCTTGGTCTTGCCCTTGAGGAGGCACTCGTTGGCGTCCTTGAAGGGCAGGCTGGCGATGCGGGCCTTGCCCGGCGGCAAGAGGTCCGCACACTTGACGGCGGCGGTGCGGCCCGCCTCGTCGTTGTCGAACGCCAGCACGATCTCGTCGTACCCCGACAGGAAGTCGAGGTTGGTGCGGATCGCCTTCTCGGCGTGTGAGGCTCCGTTGGGCAGCGACACGACCGGCCAGCGGTTCTGCCACATGGCCGCAATCGACATGCAGTCGATCTCGCCCTCCGTTACCACGATGCGCTTGCCCTGACCGGACCACAGGTGCTGGCCGAACAGCGGCAGATTGTCGGTGTCGCCCTTCCACCGGAACTGCTTGCCCTTGCCCCGTGTGTGCTGGGCTATGAGCGTGCCGTCCCGGAAGTAGTTGGCCACCTCTACCACCTCGCCATTGACCTTGGCCAAGCGGTAGTCGTACATGCGGGCGGTGTCCTCGCCGATCTTGCGATGGGCGAGAGGCATCACCTGCCCCTTGAGGGGGCGGATAAGCTGCTCCGAGGCGGGCGCTCTGTCGGCGGCGTTGCCGTTCCCGTGAACGTGGAAGCCACAGGCAAAGCAGTGGGCGCCACGCCCTTCCGGGTAGACGACGAGGTTGTCGCCGCTCCGGTCGTCACCATTCTCCCGGCATCGGGGACATGGCTCCTTCGTTAGCGCGGTCATAGGGCCCCTTCTTTTCAACCCAGATGCGATCCCCATCCGGGCCGGTGTGGTGTACGAGAACGCAATCGGCCGGGTCGAGCCGATAGCGAGCCATGAATGCGGCCACTATGTCGGACATCAGGTCCATCTTTCTGGCCAGTACCTGTTCCTCATAGGCGTCAAGGAAGGCCTTCATGAGATCGGGTTCATTCATCGAAGGTCTCTACAGGCCGTACGATTATGATGATGCACGGGTCGGTGTGAGTGAACCTCTTTCGGGTTCGGTTGTCCACGATCTGGTCGTCGTCCTCCCAGACGATTCCGTTCAGACAATCCCACACCGCCTTCTCGTAGTTGTCGTTGTCGCCCCTCGGCCACTGTCGTTCGGTGGTCTTGGGGCGCTGGACGTACAGCCACGTCTCCACCTCCAGCGGGCCTCGGAGCGGGGGATACTCCCACTCCTTGGCCCACTCGGAGACGGCCGCGCGGAAGTCCTTGTATCTCTTTCCGTAGTACGTCCAGCCCTGCTTGGTCACCCGGGGTCTGGATGCCGGAGTCGGGGCCACGTCGATACGGAAGGCAAGGGTTCCGTCGGGATACTCAGTGACGTGCATCAGAAGGGCAGGTCGTCTTCGCTGATGTCGGACCCCTCATCAGCAAGCGTGGCTCCCACAGTGTCGTCGGCGGCGGGCGAGTCCTCGTTGAGGAACTCCTCCTCGACGCCGAAGGTCGAACCCTTCTGTCCGCCGCCGCTGGACTTCAGCAGCTGCGCGGCGTTGAGGTACAGCTTCAGGCCCTTGCCGGTGGACATCTCCCACTTGGCGGCACTCACCTCAAGGCGAACAAGGTCGCCACCCCACACGTCGAGAGAGGAGTCCAGCTGACCCCTGGCGTTGAAGACCGGGACCTCGCCGTCGGGCTGGCCGTCCTTGATCTTGGACTCGGCCTCGATGTAGGGCGTGCCCACCTCGATGTCGAGGGTCTCGGCAAGGCGCTCGTTGGCGGCCTTGATCGGCACGGCCTTCTTGGGGAGGCCGGCATCGGTGGCCAGCTCCACGAGCTGGTTGGCGAACGCAATGTACTCCGGGTCGGTCTTGTCGAAGACCACCGTGATGCGGTGGCGGCGCTTGTTGAACGAGGTGTCGGGCTTCTTGAGGTAGGCGAAGGCGGCCGTGCCCTTGGGGGTACGGAGGCGGCCCAGACGTTCGACGGTGGCACCAGACTGATTAGCCATGCGGACTCTCCTTATCGACTGTACTTGATGAGCGGGTTCTCGGGGAACCGGGCTCGGTCGTAGGTTTCACCACGCCCCGCTGGCATGATGATGTGCTGGCCGACGCCGTCGAGGACGACGCCGCACGACAGCACGGACTTCTTCTTGATGTGTCGGCCGTACGCAAAGGCGAACAGCCGGTCGTCCACGCCGCAGCCGGTGTCGAGGCCGAAGCGGCGATCCACGGGGCTGCACATCCACTTGATCCCGCCCACGGAGTGGACGTGACCCATGACGACGGACTGGCCCATATCCTTGGCGACGTTGTAGGCCGGGTTCTGTCCGGACCGGCCCGTGCCATGGAAGTAGTAGACCCCGTCATTCATGTAGTCGAATGCCCACCGCCATCCGGGGGTCTTCCAGATGTCTTCGTAGTCCCGCAGCATGCCGCCCGGGACGCCGACGGACTCGGCCAGACGGACAAGGCGCTCGTCGTGGTTGCCGATGGTGACGGTGGCGTCGGGGAAGGCGTCCCTCCAGCGGGCCACACCCTCCATCGCCAGCTCGTACTCGTCCTTGGGGCCGGGGGCGGCCGGGTGCTTGGCGTGAAAGCTCACGCCGTGCCAGTCCACCACGTCCCCGATGAACACGACCTCGTTGCAGTCGTACTTGGCGGCGGTGTCCTGACAGAACCGGAGGTACCCGGGGTGGACACAGGGCTCGTGCACGTCGCCGATGACCAGTACTCGGCTCACTTGGCGGCCTCCATCTGGAGGTCGAGCAGGAGGTCCACGACCTCGTCGGTGTACTGGTCGAGGCCGCCGGGGAACTCGTCGGAGGTGTAGTCGGGGGCGACCCACGGGATGGCCATGAGGTCGGCACCGTGCTTCTCGAAGTTGGCTCCGTTGCTCTGCTCCCAGCCGGGCAGCGCCACGACGAAGTCACAGGACGACAGGGCGAACAGGTCCATGGGCAGGGCGTAGCGGTACACCGCACCCTGGCCCATCTTGGATCGGGTGTCGATCTCGATCACCGACTCGAGGAAGTGGGGGGACACCACCTCGTAGCCGAGGCGCGTGAGCCGGTTCCAGACGTAGGTGAACGACGCCCGGTTGAAGTCGGGCAGGCCGGTCATCGGACCTGCGATGTAGATGCGAATCGGTCGGTCAGTCATAGGTCTCCTCTGCATGCAGCGGTGTCTTGGAAAGAATGGCTACCTTGGGAATCAGGATGTAAGGACCGCACTCGTGGTGGGTCATGGACAGCGTGATGGCGATGGCCTGGTCATTCTCCCACAGGACAAAGCCAGCGGTTTCGCACATCATGTCATGGGGGTACTCACTGTTCTTGAGCGCTCTCAGCGCCACCTTCAGATCGTTCCAGGCCGTGCCCACCTCAGAGGCCGAGTCGATCCAGCGGATCAAGACAACCTCAGGAGAATATGTACTGGGCATCCCGAACCAGCTCCAAGTCGAAGTCGCCCATTTCCGGGGGCGGGCCCGGGTCCTCGCCGGTCAGCTCGGTCACCTGTTGACGGAGCCGATCAAGGACATCGATGGTGTACAGCTTGATGAACTGCTCTCGCAGGGTAACGGCCAGCTCGTCCACGTCGGCGGCGTGCGTGCCGAACGAGTCGTGGATCATCATCCACGAGGTGATGCCGTGGACGGCACCGGCCACCGCCGTCATGCGGAGGTGGGTGGCGTCCAGCGAGTGGACGAAGTTGGGCGGCAGGGCGTTGCGTTGGACGTGAGCCCGCACGCTGGGGTCCTCGCCGGTCACCGCCGCCCGCAGCGTCATGTTCATACACTTCACGGTGGTCACGGACGGGACGAGGTAGGGGTGGCGGACCCGGAACCCGTCCGGGGTGGACCACTCCAGCAGCAGGCCGTGCTGGTTGGCGACCGAGGCCACGCCCCGCAGCCAGTCCATGGCGTCGGCGGCGGCCTGGACGTTCTCCCGGATGGCGGCCCAGACCTTGCGGCCGATGTAGGTCACGGCGGCGTGCTGGTTCTCGGCCCAGTCCACGAAGCCGTCGGCCACGAGGGCGTCCATCAGGCCTCGCTGAGTGACGCCGTAGCAGTAGGTCATGGTCGGGCGCTTGCACAGCTTCCGGTCGATGCCCTGCTCCAGCCACTGGCGGGGCAGGTCGTCGATGGTAGTGTCTGGTACCAGCGCACCTTTTGCGTCACTCTCCACGGCCCGCCTCACGTCGTCCGCCACCACCAGGTACACGTCTGAGGGCTGGGCAGACGGGGCAAGGTTGACAAGCTGGGCACCGTGCGGGTCCCGGAGCATGGCCGAGAAGTGCTGGAGCCCGGAGTTGCTGCCGTCGATGGAGACGGGCAGGGTCGAGGGGTAGGCGTGGGCCCCGCCGGGGTAGCTGGTGGCGGCGTCCATCTCCAGCAGGCAGGCCAGCGCCTGCCACGGGTCGTCGGCCCCGGCCCACAGGTCCTTGACCTCGAAGGGGTCGATGCCCGGGGGCTGGCGGGCAGCCAGCTCCACCAGCTTGCGGTCGGTCCATGCCACCCGCTCGGCGAAGGACACCTTGTCCACGCCCCAGCAGTTGGCGAACTGGACCCGCAGCCACCACCAGCCCCGCTCACCGAGGGGCTTGGCCTCGTGGAAGCGGAGCAGGCCCCGGGCCATGTCGTTGGACTGGGGGTGCAGGTGCCCCGACATGGGGTACAGGCGGCCCCGGAAGTCGAAGCGGTGCGGGAAGTAGAACACCCGGTCGCACAGCTCACCAGCCTGCATAAGGGTGTACAGTAGCACGAGGCGCTTCTGCATGGCCCGGGCGTTGCGGCGGTGGACGTGGCTGGCCCGGAACTTCCACGCCGTCTTCTCGGCCTCGGTGCCGTCCACCGGGAAGGGCTCGGACATCACCTCGTTGACGGCGTGGGGGAGCCCGGCCCAGCCGCCGCCCGCCTCCCACACCCGGCGCATGGTGTCCAGCACCGGGGCGTTGATCCGCCACTCGGTGCGCTGCACCACGTTGAGGGCCTCGTACACGTCGGGGCCGTGGTCGTCGGCGACGGGCTGGTCGCCCCGGGGGATGACCATGGGGTAGTAGGGCTTGAGTAGGCGGTACCCGCCACGTTCGCCGGAAGCCCACGGATCGGGCGGGGTGAGCATGGGCTGGCACACGGGGCGTAGAATGGCGGTCTCCTCCGTCAGCTCGTGCAGGGAATCGGCGGCCTCGTCGGTGAGATGGACGGTACAACGTTCCTTGACGCCCGCTCGCCAGTGGCGGATCGTGAAGATTCCGCTGTGCTTGACGGCGATCTCCAGCAGCTTGGCTCCCGTGAGGCGCTTGGCCTTGGCAGGCCACGGCTTGCCGAGGTCTCCCATGGCCTTGCGGGCCCGGTACATGGTGCGTCGGTTCCAGGTCTTGACGCGCCGGTCCAGCACGGCCTTGAGCTTGGGGGCCTCGTCACGCAAAAGGGCGAAGTGCCACTCCTGCTCGGCTCGGTCCCCGAGGTTGTTGACGGCCTGGATGGCGGAGAACGGGGAGCCGTCACGGCGCATGGCTGAGTAGTCGAGCAGGCCGCTCAGAGTGGCGAGAGCCAGCACACCGGGGTCCATGACGAGGAAGGGGATGCCCCACCCCGTCGCCCCCTTGAGTGACTGCCCCTGCTGGATCTGTATGCGGGCCTGCTCGATGCCCTCCACCATGTCGTCGAGGGCGGCGGCGAACAAACGGCGGGCCATGGGCCACTGGCTGGCGGGTTGTCGGGCGCACTCCTCCTTGAAGCGGGCGATGCCGAGGTCGATGGAACGGATCTCACGCTCGTCCTGCTCAGCAAACAGGACGGCACGCTGGTCAGCGGTCAGGCTGTTCCAGTGTCGCAGGGGTCACCTCCAGTCGGAAAGGGCGGCCCGGCCCGAAGGCCGAGCCGCCCCGCATGGGAGAGGCGAGGGTCAGTTGGGGATGATGCGGATGAAGGTGAAGGTCTCGACGTTGGGGTCGTACCCGTGCTGCTCCTTGGCGTAGGCATGGAGCAGGTTCATGAAGCGGTTAAGGCGGGTGGTGCGGAGGTTCGACGGGCTGTGCCCGTTGACCAGCTTCTGGGTCGGCAGGTCCACGATCACACGGTCGATCGTGTTGCTGCCGTGGCGGATCAGCCCGATCTCCACCGCCGTGGTCGGCGGCATGTTGATCCGGCTCGGGTAGGAACCCCCCGTGATGGTGGTGGGGGTGATGACGTCCGGGATGAGGGTTCCGGCGGCGGTGGTGGCGATGGTACCCATCAGACAATCTCCTTGGTCACAGGGATGAGGGGCGAGTACAGCTCCTCGGAAACGTGGATGCCGGGAACGTTGCGGCCGGCACGCTTGACAGCTCCGGCCCACACGGCGGCCTGCATCTGGGCGGGCATCAGGCCGGCAAGGTGGGCGGTGAAACGGATGCGGCGGGCGGCGGACTCACGGATGCGCCGCTTGCCGAAGGCCGAGTGTGGCACGCCGAGGGCACGAGCCATCCAGGTATCGAGCACCACGGCGTCGAGGTCACCCTTGAGGGCGGCGGCGAAGGCCGAGGTCTTGGGGCCACGGATCTCGCCCGTCTCATTGTAGTGGTCGAGGGCGGCGTGGGTGCTACGGATGACATCTTCGGGAAGCATCCCCGTCATCATGTAGCCAATGGTCAGCCGCACGTTGCGACGTACGGCTACACGGGGAGAGGTGATGGCGAGGATGTCGGTGAAGCGATTGGGGTCCCACCGTTGCAGCATGCAGCAGTGAGCGATCTCGCTTCGGGCGTTCTCGTACCAGTGGCGGTAGTCCCAGCCCTCACGAGCAAGTCGAAGCAGGGTGGTCGGCGGGTTCATGCTTGGTCTCCTCCCATGCGATGGGTTCAGTGGTTTCGATCCAGAGTACGGCACCACATCCGAGCGGCCGCTCGGGGCGGTACATGGTCTTGCCCTTGGAGAAGTAAACGGTTCGGGCGGTGAAGGACCCGGCGCTGGTCTGCACCGTGATCGGCGGGTCGTTCGTGCCGTTCTTGCGGTTGGTCCGGAGGACGTGCTGGTTGACGTGGATGCGCTTGATGGTGCCGTCGGTCAGTGCGAGTTGCTTGGGGGTCTTCACGGCTGCACCTCCTTCACTTCGAGTAGTGTGGTCCGACACCCGTCGTCCCAGGTAGTCTTACTCGACACCACATGCCCCCACCCATCCATGACAATCTCCTCGGCCTCGTCCGGAGACTCGGCCCTGACTCGGTAGAGCACACGGTGTCGTACCGTCTGCTTCTCCTCAGTCCACACTTCGTACTCATTCATGTCAGTGGTTCCAAAGGACGGCAATACTGCCGTCCGCAAGATCGATCTCGCTCCAATCGCTCATGCACATGTCACGGTACATGGCCTGCCAGTCAACGTACCCCTCGAGCCACTCGGGGACCTCATGAATATCCTCATGCCAGTCGGCACACTGATTGACCGCATCCCAACGGCTATCCGCCACGAACACCAGGCTGTCCTCAAGGATCCGCATGGCGTCGAACCAGTCGTCGGTCCGGCCGTCACTGATGATGGCCCAGCAGATGCTGCACTCCTCCTGATTCATGTCATCGACCAGCATCATCAGGTCATCGAGATCGAGCAGCCCCTTGTTCGCCAGGTAGGCACCGAGCGGACCCTCCCAGTCCACGATGACCCACTCATCGAACTCCGGGTACTCGGCCCGCTGCTCCTCGATCCACTCAAAGATCGTCGCCTGATCCACGACTTCCTCGTCGAGGTCGTACCACGTGAACACACTCGCCGGCTCGAGGACCGGCCCGATGCAGATACGATTACGATTACCCATCACAGTAATCGTAGTAACCAGACGCGACGTCGTACTTCAGGCGGGCCAGTTCCATGTAGCCACTCTCGGACAGGGAATATCCCCCCTTGTCGTTGCAGTACCAGTGTTCGTCTATGTCGTGCAAGTGCTGAAGGGCGGCCCAGAACGCAATGGGATGACCCTCGTACTCCTTCTTCAGCGGGAAGCCGCGGTTCACCCGGAAGTCGTACACGCCCATATCACAGTGAGCGTAGTCCTCGGGGTTGACAAGGCACCGACCGACGGCACACATGGCACCGTCCACGTAGTACCTGCACGAACCGGCGTCGGTCCTCGCCCGAAGGTTCGTTCGGTAGTGCTCAACGGTCTCGTCGATGATTTCGATGGCAGTCTTACTCATTCAAACACCTCCTCAGCGTGGGCATCGAGCGTCTCGGTCCCGCCGTACCACTCGTATCGCTTGTCCGGCTCACGATCCCATGCCATGACCAGCGTGATGGCCTCCTCCTTGGAGGCCGCCTCGACCTCGTAGTAGTAGTCGGAGTAGTCGACCGTCTCGGCCCGATGGATAGTAACGGTGTACTTAGGCATCACTTGATCTCCTTGCCTAGTACATGGAAGTCTGTCCACTCCTCCATCACGATGTCGGACGCAGCCTCGGTAAGCAGGTCGGCATCCGTCGCCGCATCCTCGGCGGCCTCGATGCAGTCGGCCTCGATCTCGACAACCCACTCGTAGACCAGGACCCTCTCCTGCTGCACGGTCATCAGGTACTTAGGCATCGTCGTCCTCCAGCTCAGCCTCCAGATCCTCGGCAAGCAGCCGCCCCTCGTACAGTTCCCGGTCATCCTCGTACCCGGCGTCGTACTCGAAGCGGTCCTCGTAGGCGGACTCAAGCCAGCTGTCCTCGAACTCATACATGGGTTTGTCCCTCCATGATCTGATCGTCCACCCAGTCCCACCCAACGAACTCGTCAATCACCCAGTTGATGAAGTCCTCGTTGTCGGTGTCGATCGGAATGCGGCGAAGCACGTCGGTGTTGTAAAGGTACACACCGAGGTGGCCAAAGAAGTGAAGGTGTTCCATTCGATGGACGCAGGAAACTCCGTCTTCCCGGTCGATGTACGCACGGCCACTCAGCGTCCCCGACAGGGAAACCGCAAGGCCGCCGTCGTCCTCAATCTCGATGTCGAAGTCGTAGATCTCAGTCATCCTGATGCTCCCTGAGGTAGGCGTCCCATGCGTCGTACCAGTCATCGGGGGTCTCACTCATCGGGGCATGGCATGCCTCGCAGGGCGTACCATCGCCGCTTGGCTGCATCTCGAATCTCCTTGGTCTCGCCGTAGGTCATCTCGTACCCGGCGGTGTACAGGTCCATGTCCTCGGGCCGACGGACATCCCCCTTGCCGGCCTGGCTGCGACCACGGGTGGCCTTGGGGGCCCCGTAGTAGGCATCGAACTCCTTGCGCTGCTCCTTGTCGATGAGACGGGAGCGTCGATAAGAGAGCATGTCCTTCTCTCGTTCCTGCATGCTCATTCGTCGGGGTCCTCATAGCTGTCGTTGTTCACCGTCTTGCCGAAGTCCAGGTGAGTCACGGTGTAGGTGAACGCCTTCTCCTTGGGGAAGCACTCGCCCAGCTGACGCACGATGTGCCGGGCC
>Ga0180434_10009648_pt1 | contig 10458 bp, 26 predicted proteins | sample SS_ome_7_FD_132453 | JGI IMG/M metagenome (GOLD analysis project Ga0180434, IMG submission 132453) | Hypersaline lake sediment archaeal communities from the Salton Sea, California, USA - SS_1_D_2 metaG | ecosystem: Environmental > Aquatic > Non-marine Saline and Alkaline > Hypersaline >... | reverse complement strand
TTCATAAAATTTTAGGCAGGATACCCACTAATTTATTAGTGGGAGGAATGCCGTACCTCCTTTTTGTTGTTCTGCGAGAGGTCACATTGAGTAACCTCTGGTTTGTTTTATCCATGTGTTATCAATCCTCTTTGTCCATTCTTCCAATTTTCGTATATTCTAACAAGATAAAAATAATCTAATAGAAATAAACCGCTTGAATCAATGTTCTTATTCTGCTTAATTAGTCTTTTAAAATATGATTTAAGATAATAAAAATGTATATTTAAATTAGATATTTCTCTAATGTCAATGTCCTCTTTACTTTTTATCTTGTCTAACATTGATTCTTTCTTTTCAAAAGAGTCCATAATAAATTGTTTGTAATAATTTAATAGTTTCTGAAAATCTTTTCTTGTTAAAATATATGGAGGATATTCTTCATCCTCATAACCTTTTACTTTTTTAAACTTTTCAATAGGAGTTTCATCAAATAATTCAATATCTCTTGAATTATAGAAAAAATCCCACTTCTTATCAAAATCTTCATCACTATTTGTGAATTTCTTTTTTAAGTGATTATCTAAATCGCTTTTTTTAATTAATCCAAAATGTATTCTATAAGACATTATGACCACTCTCCGAGTTTAGTTTGACTTGCAAACTTACCTATCTTTTGATTAGGACTTCCAAAAACAGAATATTCAAACACATCCTTCCCTTCTTGCTCGTTAATGTATCTTTTAACTGCTTCTTGTGATACATGACCTGCACTTCCACAATAATAACCTTTAGCCCACAAGTGAGGAAATCGTTTACCATAGTTCCAAAGTAGATATGGCAAGTGTTTAAAGCATTTTCTCAACTGAATAGATGTGTTTCCTTTCAACTGTTTAACAATCTTCCAAGGTGTGTGTTTTGGCTTTGCACCAACAAATAAATGTATGTGGTCTGGCATTACTTCAAGAGCCAACATATCTAAATCCATCTGTTCACATTGTCCTGCGATTATTGTTTTAAGCACTTCTACCACCTTGCCTCGTAAAACTTTCCGTCTGTATTTCGGAATCCATATTATATGATAATTGATATTGAACTTGCAATGACTGCCTGTTCTTACTGTTGCTATTTTTACATCTAAACCGTACTTCGTTGGATTGAAGTGTGCATATTCGTTTTTCGTCATAATTATCACCTGTCTTAAAGTGATAATTATTTTCTGCGATAGGTTGCCCGTTTAGCGAACCACACATTAAATTATTCGGACTTTTGACCGACTGATTTAAGTTAAGTGGTTTGCGTGGTGCAACCGTTAAAGTTGTGGAATTTGTGTATACCATTTTCTTTTCTTTTTCTTGAGAGTGGAAACTACCCACTTTAGTGGGTTTAGAGGATGTCATTTTTTACTTCAGTAAAGGAACACCTATGTCCATCTGACCAATTAGGGAAATTAGGATAATCTTCTGCAATTACCGTATTTCCACAACTACAAATCCATTTTTTTTTCATTCTTCCCCTCCTTAATACATTTCTCACATACATCAAAATTATTATTAAATGGGTCACAACTAGCAGGAAAATCCCCGGTCAAAGTTCTTTTATTAAATTCAAACTCTTTCTTACATTTACAACAAACCCATTTAACAATTTTTTCTTTCATTTTCTTCTGCCCCTTCACAAGATTTGATTTTAATTTTAGTGTATTCAGTTTCTTGACATTCTAATCTAAATAACATTTTCTTCACCTTCATTACAATATGGACATTCTAGTTTTCCACAACCACAATCTATATCTCCCCAATCTTTTTCAATAGATTTCATTTTACATTCACCCTCTTAAATTTATTCCAACAATTAAGACAGATACAACGTCCTCTTCTATCTTCAATTATTGTTTGGTGTGATAAATAATCATCTCCACATTTAATACACATATACCTTTTACTCCTATGTTCCATTAACTCTTCAAAAGGACAAACAAGTTTATCGTGTTCTCTTACTGCCTTATCGTGGTCGTTCATTTTACATTCACCTCACATCATTAAATCATATGCTGGATTTCCTTTTAAACAAATTTGATTTTTAATAATAGGGGTTTTTGTTCTTTGGCTTTCTTCAAATACTTTTTTACCATTATCTAAAACCATACCTTGTTTACTCCAACACGTTGGGCATATATTACCTTTTCCTTCTACCCATTCTGATTGATGTTCTTTACTACATAAATCTAATCCGCAATTTTGACAGATATACATATCACTTCCGCAATCACAAAATCGTGGCATTTTAAATAAACCCCATATCAATTAAAGGATTTTTCCAACCACAAGAACATTCTTCACAATCTGGTTCTATGGCATTACCACATTTCCTACAATAGACTACTCCATCAAGTGCTTCTTCTAATATACTTTCCATTTTTTATGCCTCTAGTTATATCATCAAATGTAATATAACACATAACGTCTTAATAGTATTAAGTAGTTAAACTATATAAATTTAGTGAAAGTTCATGAAAATTTTTGTTATACATATAATATAGTATCCGAAAGATTTAGATTTTAATTCAAATACTAAGAATGAAAGAATATTGATTTGTATTTCAATTCAAGGGTAACATTCACGTATTAGAAATATTTCAATTCAAGGGTAACATCTAATAATTAGAATTGAAATTAGAATCAGGGTAACATAAAAAGAATCAAAAAAAAAAATAAAGGGCTTACTGGCCCTTCTTCTCAAATTTAAATAAATTTTCAGTTTCTACAATTTTAGTTGCTTTCCACCAACCTTCTCTTTCATTGTTTATGTCTCTGCACATAGCGTTTAAAAGTGTTAAAACCTTTTCTTCTTTAACATCAAACCCTTTGCTATTTTTAGTAATTTTTAATTCTTGCAGTTTCTTAAAAGCCAATGTTGCTAATGCTTTTTTGTCCTTAGCTCCTACGTTTGCTACTGCTCTAATTATGCTAACCGTAGTCACCTTCTTAGGTTTTGCTACTTTTTGTTTTGCTTCTACTTTTGTACTTTTTTCTTCTTGTTTTTGTGTTTTCATTTTTTTCGCCTCATACGTTTTTAGTAGGAGTAGCAAATATTATTTGCTAACCCTCTAATAGTGTTAATATGCGTATATTTATAAATGTTTGGTTTTTAGTACCAGCTACAATATATATATTATATCATATAGTTTCTTTAAAAATGTTGTATAATTATGTTACCCATTATTAGATTGAAAGAAATAGAAGGGTAACATATTTTAATTCAAATAGTATAACATATAGTTTACAATATAATCTATTTTAAAATAACTATACAATCTTATATTTTATAAACTATATTTTAAAACACATCTTAATTTAAAATCAATATAGTGAATTTGAAATATGTTTTGTAATATATATGATTTGAAATATATGATTTAGAATATAGTTGATTTGAAATATTTTATATATGATTTGAAATGATTTAGAATATGGTGATTTGAAATTTGAAATATTTGAAAATGGTATTGTACTTGATATTCAAAATTCTATATCTATCAATATTCATAATTTCAAGTTTTAATAGTTTCCGCAACCACTACATTTGCTGGTAAAACATTACCCTCACAAAAACCCCCAAGTGACGTACCCCCAGAATTCTGCTAGTATAAAGTGTTAGACGTATCCACCACTAACTATATATACCCTGGTCTTTCTCATATCAGAAAAGATTTGTTCAAATAAAAAATAGGAGTGTTCTGTTTGTTTGAATCTCAAAAAAAAATGCGTATTTTTTTTTATTCACTTGAGGATTTTCATCACCTTGCACCATGGTTTCATTCAAAATTTTTGTAAAATTTTAACTCATTCTTAGTGAAAAACGTGACGTCTTGTGTACTAGCAGAATTCGAGGGGTACAGGGTTTGTATGCGGTGAAGGAAATCACTTTGGTCACTAGCAAAACCGTACAGCTGGTACCACTGAGCAGTAACAAAAAATCAAGAAACCAAACATTTATAAACCCTTATCACCATTTATTATTGTCTTTTCCCCACCAAAAGATATCAGCTCCCCATCTTGTAAGGAACCATAAAACAATAAGTCCAATTACTAACCATATCCATTTTTTCAAAATAGAAATAAGTAAGCCAAAGATAATAAATACAGCAAATATCTTTTTAATCATTGTGTCCTATTACTTCTCTCCTTTCATTCCATCTTTAATAAATATAATATCATAATACAATCTAACAAATATTAAGACAGTTAATATTATTCCTAATGTTGCTCCCATAAATATTTGTTCTAATATCATAGATGTTAAAAGTGCTACATAAGTTACACCTATTGCATATCCTAATATTTTTACTTTTGCTAATAATATAAATCTATCTCTCATTTTTTCACCCTTGATAATTTATTACTCTTATGCATTATCATCATTTGCAACAATTCTTTATCATCTTGAATTTGATTATATTCATTAATTAATTCTTCTTCTCTTGAATACATCTCATCCAACTTCTTTAACATAGTTGGAACGTCAATATTTTTTATTCGTTCTCTTTTTCCTGAATCCATTTTATATCGCCCGAATCGAATGGTAAATTGTGTGAAGGCCCATTTATAGATTCTTCGTATAATATTCTCCCTTCTGTACATTCTTCAGTCACCAAATTTCCATTTACAAATTTTTCAATACACCCATCCGGATATTCAACAACAACTTCGTTTTTAAATATTGTATCTCTATTAGTCACTGCGTATGCTATTGTTCCTATTAATATTAATGTTAATATAAACCCTATAACATTTCTCTTATTAAACATATACTCCATTTTTAATCACCCTTTATGTAACCGCCTTCCAAACAGCATAACAAATCAAAACAAAAAAGATAATAGCAAAAATAACTATTATCCAAGTAAACATTGTTTCTGGTGTTTGTGGTATTACTATTTCTGTATTGTTCATTTTTTTATTTGTGCTTTGTCTTTAGACCATTCATAAAATTTAAAACACAATAAATTTAATATAACAGGCAGAATATATAAAAGTCCCACAAACCAAAAGTATTGTGTTATCTTTTCTTTCATAGGCATCTCTGCTCCTATTGCTACAAGGTCAGGATTCATTATGCCTAAAACATTTGAATATACTCCGACTCCTATTATAAAACTTCCTAATACCAATACGGTAATGAACATAAAATAATTGAAGTTAGTTGGAAATTGATTCTTCATATAAACAAAAAACATTAATCCTACAAATATGATTTTTAATATATCTAAAAATATGATACCGCCCCCTATTAAAAAAAGAGGATTAGTTTCGGCTGGTAATATAAACATTGCAGTTATTGCATCTGCCAAATTAACTAAAGCAAATACACATACTAAAATAAAAAAAATTGGGTTTTTAAACTTCATGGAAAACTCAACCCAAAAGTAATTACGAAGCTAACTCCTAATAGTGCACCCATGAATGCTCCCATTATAGCAACCTTAAGTGTGAACCATCTGTCCACAGTTCTTCTTTCCGCCATAAATTCATTAAACGTTTGTTTCATCTTTTTCTACCCCGTTTGCCTTATTCTAAATCCACCCATAAGATATTTCTACAATTAATAATCTTAGTATTAATTTGCATTGTAGATTGATTTGATATTCCTTCAGATATCTTTTCTAAAAATCCATCTATTTGAGAAACAAAAACAGGAACAACTAATTGATTATCTTCCAACATCCTAATAGTAATACCAATTGTTTCTTCTTCCACAGGCGGTGCTTGTCTATATTGTGGTTGTTGTGGTTGTTGTGGTTGTTGTGGTTGTTGTGGTTGTTGTGGTTGTTGTGGTTGTTGTGGTTGTTGTGGTTGTTGTGGTTGTTGTGGTTGTTGTGGTGCCTGAGTATATTGCTGTTGTACAGGTGCCGGTGGTGGTGGTAATTGTTCACCATAGTCTGCCTCTTCATTAAATGGGTTTTCTATTTGTTCCTCTTCAACTGGTTCAGGTTCCCCCGGTTGACCTAATGGAACCTGTGGTTCTGGTTGTTCATCTGCTACTTTTAATTTTCCGTCTTTTAAAGCTAATCTTGCCATATTCCTTATATCCTCCTTTAACAGTTCTATCTGTTTTTCTTTCTTTTTTATCTTCTCTATTATTTTTTCTTCTTTACTTTTTAGTCCGAACATATTTCTTCAACCTCTTCCTAGTTTCTGGTGTTATTATATTCAATCTCTCTGATGTGGTTATATGAGTAACCTGAGCTAATTGTGCTTCTGTTAAAAAATGTGTCAGTTCTTCTTTATTAATTTTCTCTCGTTTTGTTGTTGTTAATGTAACACTAATATTTGATTTTTTATCAAAGTGTCTTTCCCAATGTCTCTCTTTAAGATAAGCTCTAATCTTATCCTTAACTCTATCTATCTGTTTTTCTATTAGCTTAGACCCTTCTGACCATTCTTTCCAAATGATTAATAAATCATTTATCTCATCAGTGGTATCAATAAGGATACTAAACTCCTCAGCAGTCTCCTCAAAGATACCTTTCTCTTTCTTCATAATGTCCCCTTAGCCCTAGGCAATTTTAATAGTGGTGTCATTAACACTTTTTCAGCTTTCTTTTGAAATAGGTTATCAACGTGTGGTGATATATGTTCGCCATAGGTTATGTAATTTGTAATTGCATTATAAATATCCCATCTATTAAGTTTTGCTTTTTTATTTTTTGGGTCGTCCCAAACATAACTATAATTCTTTTTATTTGTTTTCTTGTCAGTTATTTCTATCATACTTATTCCTAATCGTTTTAAAACTTGTTCACGATGTTTTGGTTGTTCAAATAACTTTTCTAATATAAAACAACACGCCTTCCATTCAAGACTATCTTTCATACTTGTTGAAACTAAAAATTGTAAGTCTTGATTTTGATTTACAATCTCTGATATCTTCTTCTCAATAAACGATTCAATTTCTCTAACTCTGGTATCAATATGTTTAATACTTAATGTCTTTTCACTTCTAGTTAATACCATACCATTAGTACAAGCTAATCTTGTAAATCTAGGTGCTACATTAATTCCATAAGACTTATCATAACTATTAGATAATCTTAATCCTGTTGTAAACTCTTCATTAAGTTTATCAAACTTTAAATTTTTGTTTTCAAACATTATGTCTGCAAATACTCTATTTCCTATTGGATTTATTTTCATAGTGTATTTAATATTTAATCTATTCAATGCCTCAGCAAACCCATCTAAATATTGTTTATGTTGAACCACGGTATAATGTGGAACAACTGCTGAACACATTTTACCTTTGCTAACATTGTAAACACCTTTCCAATTGTCCACATCTTTTATTTGTTGTCCGTCTTGAATTTTCAAAGGTAATAGTTTTGCCTTATCTAAATTGTCGGTTGCACTCTGTACGTCTTTCAAACTTTTACATTCATACGTTGGGTATTGTTTCATTTTTTTTCACCTGTTATATTATATCGTTTTAATAATTATATAGTTATCCGATACATATATAAAGTTTGTGATTATTTCGTTTTTTCATTTAAATACTTAGCTATAGCATCTTGTTTTAATGTTTGTTTATTCCTAGATTCTTCTAATGGTTCTTCACTTTTTAATAGCCAATATAATACTAACCCTATGACGAAAACAATCACCAATATAAATCCGGCTATTAATATTAGTATTAATTTTAATCCTTCTAATTCAGGAAACACAAAAGGTTCCTTTTCAGGTTTGTCTTCTTTAACTTCTATATTATTAATTTCAAAGTGTCGTTTTGAATCATCTATTGCTTGTTGTAATTGTGAAGGTCCTGTTTTGTTATTTGATATATTAGAATAATCTGATTTAATAATCGGCACTTCATATCTTATAGTAAAATCATATTTGTTTTTTGTTTCTAACATTGTTTGTAATGTTAAATTTCTATTTGAACATTGGCACGTCCATTTATTACTATCTGTTTTGGTACAATCTTTTAATGTATAATCATCTGTATTGTTTCCTTCTTGTTGTACTTCAACAACATAGACACTATTGCAGTTTGGCATTGTTGTTAATATAAAACTTTCACCAGGTGTAATTGAATATACTATTGAACATAACATTAAAATTGTCATAAATAATAATATTGCTTTTTTCATCTTCTCCTCCTCAATCATTTTTCCTTTGTGTGTAAAAGTGAGATTCTTGCGTTAGAATATAACGCTGATATGAGTTTTTACACCCTTCTGCAGTGGGTATCATATTCTTAGATTCGCAACCTCACTCTTGTTTATTATTCTTTAATTTCTTTACCATCTGAAACATAACAATCTGAAACCATTTCCTCAGAATAATTTTCTAGATTATCAATAACCTTAACCCTTGCATCATCTTGATTTTCTCCTTCCATTTCTATAACAATCCTATTAGTAATCTCAAATTCATATTTCTTCACATTTATCACCTCACATTAAGATTTTCATAAGCACAATATCTTTCATAATTGAATAATAATAGTATCACGATAGAAGCAAAAAACCAGAATAAATCTGCTTCTTTCACTATAAAAGTGTCATAAAATCCCCAACCAAGTAAACTAAATAGGAGTATATTTATTCCAATCCACCCTTTAGTCATTCTATTCATACAAATCACCATTTACTTACACCGTTTCATCAATTCGTCATATAATTTTGGATTATAAATTCCATTTTCATGTGCTTTTATAACTGTTTTAAGTTGTTTTATTTTAATTTGGATTCTCAAAGATTTGATTTCCTCTTTTTTCAAAGCAAATTTAATATCGTTTAAATCATCAAAGTTAATGCTCATTTTCTCCTCCTCAATCATTTAATTATCGCCCAGTCAACCAATCCGCCTCAAAGTGTGGCACTTATTTACCATTTAAGCGATAGGTGTTGGTTGTTTTAACTTATCCCCGCCTGCCTGTTTCCGTTCCGAATAAGTACTGTCTAGCGAATATCGTCCAACTCCTTCTGATAATCATCCCAATCCTTAGCAGGAACCCTTAATAAAACATATTGACAATCAGTATCAGGGTCATATATATTCCCCATCATTAAAACATTTTTTATATCTGGCATTTCATTTTAAACCTTTTATTAATTGTATTGCTTCGTCTAACCCTTGTGCTATTCCTTGTGATTGTCTTTCATCATTTTCTTCATAATATTTCCAATATTTATCTCTTCTAATTTCAAGTTCCTTTATTAATAATTCTATATTCATTTTATAATATCTTCTTTATCCATCCGCCATTATGATATACTTTATTTGGTGCACGTCCTTTCCAACGTGGCTTATCCCAAAGCCATAGTTCATAACTTTCATTTACATATCCGTGACGTTCTTTAAATTGTTTAATCTCTTTCTGATGTGGTAAATAATAGTTTCCTGCACCCAGGTGTTTACTACTAATATATTTTCTTTCTTTACTTTTATAAGCAACAACGTCAAACAATGTTGCAAAGTCAATACAACCAAAACGCCATCTAATACTTTTGAAAGCAATGAGCCAACCATCTTTTGTAAGTTCATCTCTAATCCTCTTCTCTTTATTATATCCTCTCTTTGCTTTGCTTACCATTTTAAAACTCAAATATATTTTTCATTACCTGTGGTGCTATAAAGTAATCTAGTTCTTTCCAAACATTACTTAAATCAATATGTTCAATTCTTAAATTATTTTCTTTATATTCTTCTACGGTACAATACCTTTTACCTTTTCCAACTCCTAATCCTTTTGTGTTTGGAATTAAAAAATGTATTCCACTACCATACCTATTTGCTATCTGTGCTTGTAATCCTGTAGGCGACTTTGAATATTCTTTAATATTCCCAACACTCTTTCTAAGTACTGCCAACGTATAATCCTTTTCTAATAATTCATTTATTTTGTTCTGTAAATAAACCTTACTAAACTTTATCTTTCCCTTTTTAATTTGTGGAACTAGATAATCCCAAAACAATTTCCTAGTAAGTTTACTTGTGGACTTCTTCATAATTCCTAAATTTTTAATTACAACTCTATCATCTTTAGTTACATAAATATAATTTTTCTTTAATAGTCCTAATGGCTTATTAATAAAATCATCATCATCCATTATCTCATCTTTCTCATCAGATACTTTATCTTTTCTTTTAAAGAAGAACATATATTTAATTTCATCATCTATTCCCATATCAAATGTATCTTGTGGAAAAGGAACTGAAGCTTTAATATCATTTATAATTTTATCTTTAACTTTAAGCATATCTTCTTTTGTTTGTCCTTCTTTTAAAACAATATAATCACTATCAGTATCTGAGTAAACAACATTAAACCCAGCATCTCTAAAACACTTTCGTGAATATAATATCCATTGTCTTCCTACACCAGGACAATCTCTTCCTGCTATTTTATCAAACACTTTAGGATAATAAGGTGTATTAAGTATTCCATAACTTCCTGTATTCAAAATAATCTTTA
>Ga0180434_10009646_pt1 | contig 10459 bp, 7 predicted proteins | sample SS_ome_7_FD_132453 | JGI IMG/M metagenome (GOLD analysis project Ga0180434, IMG submission 132453) | Hypersaline lake sediment archaeal communities from the Salton Sea, California, USA - SS_1_D_2 metaG | ecosystem: Environmental > Aquatic > Non-marine Saline and Alkaline > Hypersaline > Sediment... | reverse complement strand
TTCAGCAATGGTGCGGCATTAACGTTATTTTTAATTATGCAGAGGAAGTATTTACCGCTGCCGGTTACGGCATAAGTGACATCCTGCTTAATATTGTCATTACCGGCACTGTGCTGGTTGTCTTTACGTCTGTAGCAATCTATACAGTAGACCGTTGGGGCAGAAGGATCTTAATGCTGGCTGGTGCATCGGGCTTAGCTATTATTCATGTTTTAATAGGAACAAGTTACTACTTTCACAGCAGGGGGATTCATGTTTTGATACTGGTTGGAATTGCTATTGCCTGCTATTCGTTTTCACTTGCTCCCGTTACTTGGGTGATACTCGCTGAAATATTTCCGAACCGCATACGTGGGGCAGCGATGTCAATTTCTGTATTCTCACTTTGGTCAGCCAACTTTGTTTTGACATATACTTTTCCTATTTTAAACAACTGCCTTGGTGCTTCGTTTACTTTCTGGATTTACGCAGGCATTTGTGTGCTCGGATTTTGCTTTATCAAGCGGCGGTTGCCTGAAACGAAGGGGAAAACACTTGAAGAAATAGAAATGGAACTTGTGGACTAAAGGTAACGTTCGTTAAATCTGGGAGATCGCTGATTTCCTATAGTATTCGCCGAGAACTGGACCAGAGGTTAAGGTGGATTCGTCGCCTGGATTAAGAGAAAATTCAAGAGACGAATTACGCAAAAAAGGCGAAAGAAGTTCGGTGCAGCCTTGCGGCGAAACTACATGCTTGGGGCGTACTTATATATGTGGTTCCTATTCATTATTGCGGAGTTGTGACCGTGACTGATGATCAAAAAAAACGAATTATGCGAGAAATGCTCCTCATCAGGCATTTCGAATTGATGGCACAAACACAGTTTTTCGCTAGAAAAGTCCCGGGTTTCTGCCACATCTATGTGGGAGAAGAAGCCGTTGCGGTGGGAGTGTGTCAGGCCTTGAAAAAGGATGATTACATTCTCAGTACTCATCGAGGGCATGGGCATTGTTTGGCCAAGGGAGCGGACCCAAAAAGACTTATGGCCGAGCTATATGGCAAGGAGACTGGCTATTGTCGCGGCCGCGGCGGCAGCATGCACATCTTTGTAAGAGAGGTGGGAATACTAGGAACCAACGGCATAGTTGGCGGTGGCTTACCGCTGGCTCTTGGCGGTGGAATGCACGCCAAGCTGTGCAAAACGAAGCAGGTAACTGTATGCTTCTTTGGTGATGGTGCAGCTAACCAGGGCACTTTTCATGAATCTGTCAATATCGCAGCGGTACAGCAACTACCTGTAATCTTTGTTTGTGAAAACAACCTTTATGCTACAGCAACGAGAGTGAATGAAGCAACGCTGACTAAGAATTTTGCTGACCGGGCCCGGTCCTATGGTATTGACGGCAGGGTGCTCGACGGTAATAACGTGTTGGAGGTCTATGAAAATGCCTTGGACGTTGTGACACAAACCCGAGAAGGCAATGGGCCGACACTTATAGAATGCAAAACCTATCGTCATTATGGCCACTACGTAGGCGAAAATGCAGATTACCGACCGCAGGAAGAGGTAGATCAATGGCTCAGGAAGGACCCGATCAAATTGTTCTCCGAACTTCTAATAGAGCAGAAAGTCCTAACAAAAGAACAGTTCGAGCAGATGGAGCAGGAAGCAAAGGTGCAAATAGAAGAGGCTGAAAAATTCGCCACAGAAAGTCCATTTCCACAATCCAATGAGGTCTTGCAAAATGTTTTTTCGTAACCGTTCAGGCTGTTACTTGATCTGAGACGGAAATGATGGAGTAAGAGTTTGAGACTAATAAGCACTCAACGCGTTTAGAAGGAATCGCCAACTGGATCGGCCTTGCTTTTGGCAGGTAGCCAGTACCGTCCAGATACGTGCGTTCCATTGACGGCCCATCAAAAAGCTGCTCCCTTGTCTAATCCGGCGGTCAATAATCGACTGCCGAATGCTGTGCTCAGCAGCGTTGTGCGTTGGGGCCACAATACGGTTAAAAAGGAACCGACACATCGCATCGCCGTGCTTGATAAAACGTTTAGAAATCGCAGCCAATTTCGGTGGCAAATCTTGCTGTTTAGGAGTGCTCAATATCCGGTTTCTGATTTTGGACATAACCTTCGCGAACCTGTCCTTTGCGATTTTGTCTCGAAGAGGCCACATGTGAAAAAGCCACTTAAGTGCACAGTTCGAGAGTACGGCAGCGAGTGACCTTTAGCTGGGCATTCTCTTTTTGCAGGGCCTTGAGCTGCTTGACCTGGTTCAGCTCCATCTGGCCTTACTGTCTGCGCCAGTTGTAATAGGTCGCGTCGCTGCTGCCCAATTGTTTGCAGACCTGCTCGACGGTAGTGCCCGAAGCGATGGCCGCATCGGCATCCCGTAACTTCTTCACGATTTGTTCCGGCGTGTGCAGCTTGCGTTTCATCTGGGTATCCCTTTCCCTAAAAACCCACCAATGTTATCGGATACCCTCTAATCCGCAATGGTACACTTTTCGGGGGTCACATCAAGCCCAGGCAAATGGGAACGGTTATGTTCGCTGGCAGGTGAATGAACCGGTCATCGTCAAGGCCGACGAGACTACAAAGATGAACATTCTCCTGGAAAAATCCCCGATGCTTGAGGGCTCTGTTGTTGACGCGAACGGTCAGCCGGTAAAGAATGTGATCGTTACGGTCTGCGGCACGGCCGTAGTCGTTGAGTAGCATTTGTCCGACTACATCTTATGTTTTGGAGCAAATCGATATGGCAAACAAAAGCACTCGTAGAACTGGACTTTTTGTGGCTCTTATACTGATTATCACACTATCGGCCTTTAATGAGGGTGCAGAAACGGAACATATTGAAGGTATTTGGATGGGGACTCTGAAGGCCTCTGTAGCAGAGTTGAGGATAGTGTTCAAGATTAGCGCAAAGGCAGATGGATCACTTGTTGCCACAATGGACAGTCCTGATCAGGGAGCCGAGAACATAGCAGTGAACAGAGTTACATTCGAGAATGGCAGATTGTATCTGGAGTCGAAAATCGTCCAGGGTACCTATGAGGGTCAGATAAAAGAGGATGGTTCTATCGAGGGAAAATGGCAACAAGGTGGAATTTCTTTCCCGCTTCTGCTCAAACGTACTAATGAAGTTCCCAAACTGCAACGTCCTCAGGAACCTAAGAAGCCATATCCTTACATTGAAGAAGAAGTAATTTACGAAAACAAAAAAGCTGGTATTAAGCTTGCCGCTACACTTACACTTCCTCGTTCCGAGGGTCCATTCCCAGCAGTGATACTTATCACGGGTTCAGGCGGCCAAGACCGGAATGAAACAGTCTGTGGTCATCGCCCCTTCTTGGTTTTGGCTGATTATCTCACGCGTAAGGGGATAGCTGTTTTGCGCGTTGATGACCGTGGCATGGGAGACTCAACAGGAAATCTTTTAGAAGCAACAAGTGAGGATTTCGCAGGCGATGTGCTTACTGGAGTAAAGTATCTTAAGAGTCGTAACGAGATTAATCACAAAAAGATAGGTCTTATCGGCCATAGCGAGGGAGGGATAATCGCCCCAATGGCGGCCACTCAATCATCTGATGTTGCTTTTATCGTGTTGATGGCTGGGACAGGTTTGACCGGAGAGAAAATTATGTATTTACAGACCGACCTTTTACTGAAGGCTGTAGGGGCAAGTGATAGTGTGTTGGCTATGCAGCGCACCAGTTTGAAGCAGATATTCGAGATACTCAAACAAGAAAAGGATAAACCAATCGCTGAAAAGAAAATCCGCAAAATAATGACTGATATCCGTGCAAAACTCAGCAAAGAGGAAAAAGACGCTGTTGGCGCATCCCCGGCGACCATTGAAATTCAGCTCAAATTGTTACTATCTCGGTGGTTCCGCTTCTTTTTAACATACGATCCGAAATCAGCTCTGACAAAAGTCAAATGCCCGGTGCTTGCAATAAACGGCCAGTTAGATCTTCAAGTTCCGCCTAGAGAGAACCTATCTGCTATTGAACAGGCACTGAACACCGCAGGCAATACTGACTATACGATCCAGGAATTACCGAAGCACAATCATCTGTTTCAGAGGGCTCAAACCGGGGCAATCTCAGAATATGCGAAGATAGAAGAGACCATCTCGCCGATCGCTCTTAAGGCAATTGCGCAGTGGATTTTAACACAAACCAACCAAGCTGAAGGACCGTAACTCTGACCTCATGGATTGCACAGATGTGCTCAGTTTCGCTCGCACAAATTCAGGTTTGTTTCGTTTATTTTCAAGAATTACTGTAACGAATTCGTGCCTTTAGCGTTTTTGGCGTCTATCGTGTAGGTAAAATGCTTTTCTATGGCCTGAAATGTGAAAGAAGCGTTTGGGAATATAAGTGCTTGTTTTCTATAAGGATAGATAGAATGCCAAGGTGGTCCCATTACGCTTGACAAGTACATCCGGCACCATCGTTCGCGTCTGCTGAAGAAGTATCCGAAGGGGACGAAGATCAAATTGATATTCCTGCCACTGTATTCGCCGAATTTGAATCTTAATTGAGCGGTACTGGAATTTTTTTAAGAAAAAAACTGCTGACCAGTTGTGACTACGAGACGTTTGGTAAATTCAAGCGAACCTGCGAAGGCGTCTTCCGAAAGCGAAAGAAATATTTGCCGGAATTGTAAAAGCTGCTGGCCGAAGACTTTCACATCCAAGCCGCTTGAAAAGGGGAAAACTCAATCGTGAGAAGTATAAAATACTTACAAGCGATAAGGGAAGGCTATGCTGCAGCAATGCGTGCCGACGAAGCTTCATTTGTTGTTGGTGAAGGCATTGGGCGGCGCGGTGGACCTTTCGGGGAGAATGTAGGCTTGTACGAAGAATTTGGTGCCGAGCGAGTATTAGACATGCCGATTTCGGAGGCAGGATTTGTGGGAATGTGTGCCGGCGCAGCGGCGTGCGGATCGCGAGCGATTGCTAACTTGATGTATATGGACTTTACCCTCGTGGCGATGGATCAGATTGTCAACCAAGCGGCAAAAATATCCTACCTGTCTGCCGGACAGTTTCGTATGCCGATGACTATTGTCGCGCTTTGTGGAATCTGCACATCGGCCGGAGCACAGCACACTCAACCACTTCATCCCTTATTTATGTATATGCCAGGGATCAAGGTTGTCATGCCGGCAACACCTTATGACGTGAAAGGGCTGACAGCTGCCGCCATAATGGATGATAGTCTGGTAATGGTTTTTCAGCATAGAGGACTGCTGAACATTAAGGGGCCGGTTCCGGAAGAAGACTATTTCTTGCCTTTAGGAGAAGCTGAAGTAGTAAGGCAAGGGTCGGATGTTACAATTGTAGCGGCAGGCATTATGCGTCATCGTTCGATAGAAGCGGCGGAAAGACTTGCTCAGAACGGCATCTCAGTTGAAGTGATAGACCCTCGCACACTACTGCCTCTTGACGAGAATACGATTACCCAATCGGTTATCAAGACTGGCCGTCTTATGGTAGTTGACGAAGGTTATTCACCGTGCGGCTTTGGAGCGTGTATTATCAGTATGGTGCAGTCTAAGGTTTTTTACTATCTTGACGCACAGGTGCAGTTGGTGACCTCTTTAAGTGTACCGACTCCGTACAGCCCAACGCTTGAAAAAGCCATCGTACCGGATGCTGATAGAATCATTTCTGCGGTTATGGAGATTCTCTAACCCATAATAGGTATAGGCAAGCAATACCATGACGTGGAGGTCATAGAAGTGAATACAGAGGCTGCGGGATGGACTGAGATATTTACGATTGACTGTTCGCAGAGCAACGGCATTTGGAAGTGACCGAAGGTCGTACCAAAAAGGGCCGGGCTTATTGTATCGGTCAGCTGGTCCATGAAGTCTACTCAGGGGCAGATCATATTGTGTTAGTGATGGATAATCTCAACACTCACAAAAAGGCTTCTTTGTATGAGGCCTTTGAACCGGCCGAGGCCAAACGCATCGCCGACAAACTGGAAATTCATTATACACCCAAGTACGGTAGTTGGCTGAACATGGCGGAGCGAATGGGTGGCATAGAACGTCTGGAGAGTGAAGCACTGGCGTGGGCAGAAGAGCGAAACGCCAAAGAGGTCAAGGTCGATTGGCGATTCACAACAGCGGATGCAAGGATCAAACTGAAAAAGCTCCACCCATCAATCGACGCGTGAAACACCACTGGATTGAAAGGCTGGGTATTTGATGTTGGGTGCGTTGCCCAGCACTGTCAAAATACTCCTGAACGGTTATCTATGGAGAGACAGATGAACAAGATAATGAGAGCAGTAGCGGCAATGACGGTGTGTCTTGTAACGGTGACGATGGTCTGTTCGGAAGGCAAGGGGGCGTCGGCCGTGAAGCGCGATCTACGGAAGAGTCAGGAGGAAAAGCGCAGCGGAACGGTCTCCAAGGACGGAATCACGGTTCGATTCAACAAGGCCAAGCGAAACATAGAGATATCCGAGAGTGAGGCGGGGTTGCTTTTGCACGGTGGCGTTGTGCGCGCCCGAACGGGTAAAGTCGACGTATCGTCCGACAGCGCGAGGTCTCCATGCCGTATCACGGTAAACGACAGCCCGCCTGAGTTGAGGCTGGATCTAGCCGACGCACTGGCCGTCGTGGTCCGTATCGGTGATAACGGGACAGTATCGGTCCTCATGAAGGGAGAGATGGAGGGCGCGGCAACATTCCAAGCTGATGCAGCTACGGGTCAGCAGGCGATGCTTGCGATACTCAACGATCAGAAGGACGACGATGCCAAAGTGCTCTTTACCGCTTTGGGGCCGGCGGAGGTCCAACAGGCCCGGTCGCTTTTCGACCCGGAGCACGATCTGGCAATGACAGCGGATGCTCCCGAGGGAGCTCACTGGCGTTGGGCCGAGGGCTGGCGATTACGCAGCAGCGCCGCTGCAGGAGAAGACCTGCTTTCTCTCCGCATTCGCCGTCACTACTACCGTGACGAACTCAACATCAAGTACTACACGCCGATCCGCAAACGCAGCCGCTGGGGTAAGGCGGCACCGATTGTGGCTATGATGTGGTACGGGATCACCCAATGGGAAGATTGGGAGGAATGGGAGGGTTGGGAGGTAGGAAGAGGCAAGTTCGGCCAGAAAAAGGAATGGTTGTATCCGCAGGCGGACTGGCTGGCCGAACACCTGCTGCCCTACGCCGACACGCTCGTCTTCCAGCTCGACGCCAACTATGCCAAGTATGACGATAAGTACATGCGGGAGATCTCCGATTACATACGATCAAAAGGTCTGACTCCCGGCATATGGGTCACTCCCTACGCCGTTGCGCCGGAGGCGGTGGCCGATGAGCATCCCGACTGGTTTCTGCGCGACGCCAACGGCGAGCTGCTTCTCACATTCGGCTGGCGCACCTACGCTTGGGAACCGGCCGGGCCGCCGCCGCAGCGCTATAGGGCTGGAACGATCAACGTCAACAAACCTGAGGCAGTGCGTGAGTGGTACGGTATGTGGTGGCACAAGATCAGCGACACCTGGAACTTCGATTTCTTCAAGATCGACGGCCAGCCCCCTGTAATCGGCGCCTACCAGAAGGCCGTCAACGGCGAAGGAATGGATGGCTACCGAAAGGGCCTGGAGATCGCTCGCTCCATAGTGGGACCGGAGAAATTCATTAACGGCTGTTGGGGCATTCCTCTCAACGCAATTGGACTTCTGGACGGGTCCCGGACGGGCGGGGACACGGGACGTCGGCCCCACGCTATTGACGTTATCGTTCGGTGGAACTTCCTAAACAATGTGGTGTGGTGGTGCGATCCGGATGCAGCGGGCAATCTCTATCGGACACCTGTCGGACGAGCCCGCCTTAACTCTCAGGCCAGAGTGCTGACCGGTCAGCAGTTCCTCACAGACGACTGGTGGACGAAGGCGCCGCCAGCCGTACGCCGGGTTTGGCAGCAATCGTTCCCAATGCTCGATATACGGCCCGTGAATCTCTATCGGATCGACAACTGGCAGGCATACGATATGTTTGACCTTCGCATCGTCAAGCCGTGGGGCACATGGGATGTCGTCGGACTGTTCAACTACAGCGGACAGCCGGTACAGAAGGACCTCGATCTTTCCCGCCTTAACCTGGAGGCCGACCAGGTCCACGTCTTCGAATACTGGAGTTCAACATATCTCGGCCGGCTGAGCAACGACGCGAGAATCTCTCGGCGTGTGGAAGCCTACGACGGACATCTTTTCTCGATTGTTCCCGATAACGAGCACTACCCGTCGCTGTTGTCGACCAACCGGCACCTTAGCCAAGGGGGACTTGATCTTGAAAGCATCAACTGGAAGCAGACAGGGGACGAATGGACCGTAAGCGGCAGGTCCGGACACCTCGTTCGGGGAGATGAATACGAGCTGATCTTCTTCGGCGGCCGATACGGTGTCAAAGAGGCGAAATCTTCGGCTGGAACGGCGGTGATCACATCCGACCATGGCCTCGCGCGGGTCGGGTTCCTCCCCAAAAGAAGCGGTGCCGCGGAGTGGCAAATCACTTTCGAACCGCTACACGCCGCGACGATGGAGACAGCCCCCGAGAGTATTGATCTAAGCCCCGGCAGATCTGCCCGGATCGGGGTCACGAGTCTGGGACTGCAAGGGTTCCAGTGGACTTGCAAGACCTCCGACTCAAGAATTCGCGTTACACCGCAGACCGGACTGCTCGGGCCGTGGCCGGACCAGGTAGCTGTGACCGTTACAGTTGACGCTTCGAATATAGCCAAGGGCACAGTTTGGGACGGTAACGTGCGGTTCATACCGGACGGTCGCGACGCCTCCGGCCGGAAGGTTGCGATTCGTCTCATCATGCCCCCGCCCGAGAACCTTGCCAGAAGCGCCAAGGCGTCGGCATCGTCGGTTTTTGGTAAGGATTTTGCCGCAGACTGTCTCATCGACGGCGACACCTCTACCCGCTGGAACAGCGCGCGTGGAGACACAGACGGTGCTTGGGTTGAGTTGGTCTGGGAAAGACCTGTGACTTTCAGCCGGGTTGTCATCAACGAGGCCTTCGGTGGCAGTAAGCGTATTCAGGTGTGGCGTCTCGAAGCCGACGATAAAACGATGCGCGAGATTGGGCGGGGCAAAGAGGTAGGTGATCGGTTGACTGTCGATCTTCCGGATTCCGTCACCGCCAGGAGACTCAGGCTCACCATCGAAAAGGCCCTGAACGTACCGACCATATGTGAACTGGAGGTATACGACTGGCCGCGGAAGTAACGAAGGACACCGTAATGACACCGGTAAACTGACAGAGATTCATGGGTATCGTGGGTGGATCTCTAGCCGGGTTTTCCGGCGCGATGGCACTGCACCATCCGGGACATCTTCTTTCTGCGCCCGATTATGGAAAGAGGCCGATGCGAAGGTTATACCCCTACCCATTGTCAAGATCGAGCAAAACGATGCCTCGAGGGTAGAAGATACTCACCAGCAGAATCGCCAGATGTTTCCAGAGTTGACTGCTTGCCCATACGCCGTCGGGAAAGAACCGATGATAGGCATCGTGTGCGTGTATACGTTGTGGGTCGGCCAACGGAAGCATGCAGGTTACAGTCTTTCTGGCCGTGCAAAGGATCCAGCCGGTCACAAGATTGAGAAAAATGCTTGCCGTGGGAGCTGTGAAAACGGGAAAAAAGTATTGAACTATATCCGTCCATGCCGAAGTAATATTTATGCTATCCATACCAGCCTTCCTTTCCAATGCTTTCCAATATCTTCATCGGAAGGTTACTATGTTTATGATAATAGTGCATCTAAATTAGCTGCCTAAAAAGTGCGAGAGTTGAGGAGTGTTATTATGAGTAAACAAAGAGGATTTACGCTGATAGAGCTTTTGGTGGTGATCGCCATCATCGCACTATTGATGTCCATACTGATGCCGGCACTGGCACGCGTAAAGAAACAGGCAAAGACAACAGCCTGCCGGGCGAACCTCAGACAATGGACACTTTTCTTTTCGATGTACACCGAAGAACACGAAGGCTACTTCATGGCGGGCATCCCCTGGATGGAGTGTGAGTGGGTGAATGTGCTGAGACCGTATTACAAGAGTGAGCACAAGATTCGCTGTTGCCCCACCGCTATGAAGCCTCTGTACGACGAGAATGGGCATCTGACAGGCCGGTGGAATACGTTCTCAGCTTGGGGCATATACACAACTAAGAACACACCCCCAGTCGTCTCTGGCCTAGCACCGGAAGGCGATTGGGGTAGCTATGGGATAAATGGCTGGGTGCATAATCCGCCGCCGTCGTACGAGACGGTTTATTTGGGTTATGAGACCAAAAATATGTGGAGGACTCCCGATGTCAAGGGTGCTGGCTATGTGCCTGTGTTCATGGACGCCCTGAGATTCGATCTGTACTGTCTGGACACAGATATGCCGCCGGAATACGAGGATATGTTTTGGGAACCTTACCAGAGCATGA
>Ga0180434_10009645_pt1 | contig 10461 bp, 4 predicted proteins | sample SS_ome_7_FD_132453 | JGI IMG/M metagenome (GOLD analysis project Ga0180434, IMG submission 132453) | Hypersaline lake sediment archaeal communities from the Salton Sea, California, USA - SS_1_D_2 metaG | ecosystem: Environmental > Aquatic > Non-marine Saline and Alkaline > Hypersaline > Sediment... | reverse complement strand
AGGCCTCGGCGTCGAGATTGCCGAGAACCTTCGTCGGACGAGTTCAATTGGGATTCAACTACCGCTCACAACCTACGGACAACCGCCCCCGACGGCGACCGTGTCGGATGCGCCGGTGAAATTGTAATTCGCGGCCACCTGCTCGCCGTTCAGGTCGATCTCGTAATATCCGTCGCCGTAGGCGCAGCAAATGCCGTCACCATACGAATCATGGATCGTGAAGTCGTAACACTTGCCGGAGTCAACGGTGACGTCCCAGGTGAACAGGGTGTTATTCTGGTCCGGATTACCGGAGGCGATCAGGCCGCCGCCCTGTTCGTACAGATCCCAGGTGGTTTCACTGGCGTAGTTGTCGGTGAAGATACGGATGGTCAGCGTATCCTGGAGGCAGTCGTCGCCGTAAACCGACAGCAACGCCGCGAGATCCGCGAGATCGACATCTCCGTCGCAATCGAGGTCACCCTGCTCGTAGACGACGCCCGTGGCGCCGTAATTCGCGAGCAACGCGGCCAGATCGGCCAGGTCTACGTCGCCGTCGCCGTCCAGATCGCCGGGGCAGTAGATGTATTCCTGGATCTCTGACCAGTCGGAGTGCATCAGGCCGGCGTCGATCGCACGCACCTGCCAGAAATATCGGCCGACGGGCACGTCGAGCATCCATTCGTATGCTTGATACACATTGCCCATCAGCGGCGTGGAATCGGTTCCCGAAAAGACGTCGTCTTCGCCGGGATCTCGGCCGACCCGCAGGCAATAGTACAAGCCGTGTAACGCGGTTTCGTCGTCGACGGCGCCGTCCCAGCTCAGCCGCATGCCTTGGACACAACTGTCGCCGTCGAAGCTGGAGGGCGCAGCGGCCAGCGTGTTCAACTCGCCGCCGATATCGGCGTAAAGATCCACGTAGCGCGCGCCCCAACTAAATCCGGTCAAAAAGAAATCCAGATTCCCGTCGTCGTCCACGTCGGCCCAACTGACCGAACCCTCGCGCACGCCTGGGAATGTGAACGTGTGCGCGAAGCCGGCGCCGGTATTCTCGTAAATACGTGCATAGAGTCCCGGATAGCCGCCGTCGTAACCGCAGAGCGACAGGTCCAGATCTCCGTCATTGTCGTAATCGCCCCAGGCGATGGAGCTGCGGTAGATGGCCATTAATGAAGCGGCCTGAGTCATGACGCCGGCGCCGTCGTTCTCATACACCCGGGCGAGGTTGGGCCCGCTGTAAGCGGAGCAGCCCGTGATGGCGAGGTCCATGTCGCCGTCGTTGTCGTAGTCGCCCCAGGCCGTGTCGGACAGGTTGACGCCTGGAACGCCGTGGGCGCCGGTGTTGGTCAACGTACCCGCGGGATCGTTCTCGTAAAAAATGATATGGTAGCTCTCGCCGTCGTTACCCGTAGCCACCAGATCGAGATCGCCGTCGCCGTCGTAGTCGACCCAGTCGGCTGATCCGCTGGACATCTGCATGAGCGTTACGCCGGCGACCTCGACCAGCGTGCCGAGCGGATTGTTTTCGTACAGCTTGGCGACACGGTTCGTGCCGTCAGAGCCTTGAACGTATAGATCCAGGTCGCCGTCGTTGTCGTAGTCGCCCCAGGCGAACGATACGGCGGAGAGCCCCGGCAGCGTCTGGTTCGTGTCGTGCGTGAAGAAACCCGTTCCGTCATTGTTGTAAATGCGGGTGATCCGGGTGCTGCTGTTGTCCATCCCGCCCATGGCGAGATCGAGGTCGCCGTCATTGTCGTAGTCGCCCAGGGCCAGGGCGTCGCTGTTGGTGCTCTGGACGCCGGGGAGGGTTTGCCAGATGTGCATCGTGCCGCTGCGATTGTGGCACGTCTTGGTATTCTCGTTACCGTCGCTGTCTTCGCCGCATACGACCACATCCAGGTCGCCGTCGCCGTCCAGGTCTCCCCATTTTGCGTCGCTGAAACCATAGCCGTCGAGAGGATACGGTTTGCCGCGATGCTCGAAAGTTCGATCGCCGACGTAACGGCGATAGTAGATATCGTCGCTATTGTCCCAAACCACGTGCATATTACCGTTGTTGTTGCCGGCAATATCTTCCAAATTGCCCGTACCAACGCGGACTTCCGTGCCGGGACCGGTGGAGACGTAAAGATCGCCGTTACGCTCGTACACGCTGCAGGCGTAGTCGTCATACGTGAAACTGCCGTCCATCAGGCCTACGGCGCCGCCGCTGCCGATGGAAGTCGAAGTCGACCAGCCTTGGCCGTCGAAGGGATCCAACGTGCGTTGCAGCGGTCCCTGCGGCGCGTCGGCCGTACGATCGACGTAAAATTGTAGTCCGCCGGCGATGGCGACCTTGCGCCAGTCGGCTTCTTGCTCATGCCAGAGCGCATAACGCCAAGTCCAACTGCCCGGGTCGCCGTGGTTCGTGTTGTAACTGGAATAGGTCCGCACGTCCGGCCAGTCCACCTCGACCCAGACGACGCAGGCCGCGACAGTGTCGTCGGCCAGCGGCATGGCCGCTATCCCGTGCGATAGCTCTTCGTTGTTGGGCGGCGCGTAAGCGACGGTCAGGTTTTGCGTAACCGGATCCCATGTCTCGCCGTTGTCAAAACTGCGACGAAACAGGATGTCGGGCGTCGGGTCTTCATGCATCCAAATGACGTAAACGGTGTCCGCGGCGGCGGCCACGTGCGGTTCGTAACCGGCGGTTTCCGCACTCGTCAAAAGCACCGGCGCGTCAAAAGTCACGCCGCGATCATCGCTGCGCAGATAGTATATGTCGCTGTTTTGTATCTCGTAGACGATGTGGACGTGCTTGCCCGACGCGTCGATCATGGGGTAGCTGGCGCCGGCGCCGCCGTAGAGTTGACGAATCGACTCCCAGGTTCGGCCGCCGTCGCGGCTGCGTCGATACATCAACTTGGTATTGGAGTCGTTTTGCCAGACGGCATGCACCCACGGGCCCTTCGTCGCGACGCGGGGGCGCATCCAGAAGTCGCTGTCGTCTGAAATCTTGACGACGTCGTCCCAGCCTTCGGGTGGCGCCGGGTCGCACGTGATCGTGAACGATCCGGTGCCCTTGTATTCCGTGTACGGATCCAACCCGAAAAACTCGATCAGATAAGACTCGCCCGCGACAACATCGATTACGCAAGGCGGTCCGTCGTCCGGCTCGCAATACAGTAATTCTCCAAGCGGACTGCATGAGTCGCCGTCATACACCGCCATGGTGCCGAGAAAGCTGCTGCCGCAGGGGCTGCTCGGATCATAGGTGATCGTTGCCGTCCCGGTATATGTTGGTATATAATTATACCAAATATTGGGACTGTTCGGCGGGCCGCCCGTGGGCCAACACTCCGAGGTTTCGTCATGCGTCGCCGTCTTCGTGCTGTACGGCATGTCCGTGACCTCGCCGATCGCGGTAGCGTTCTGGCAATCGTCGTTCGGGATCGGCCCCGGCGGCCACGGATCGTTACTGGAGATCGTGTCGATGATCACCTCGTCGATCCAGGTGTTGCGCGGCACGTTCACATTGATAAATTCGCGGTTCGGGTTGGGTTCCAGCAGCCAACGTTCGACCCGATGGTGTTCGTCAACCTCGATTTCATCGATCTGCACGCCATAGGACGGGCTTTCCCAAGGCGGAGCAACCACTTCGTATACATCCGGACGCCCCTCGCCGCCGTATGTAATCTGAACCCAGATGGGTTTGTAGAGATATTCGTCTTCCCAGTTCACCATGAAGAAGCCGATGTGGCCGTCGATATATTCGCCGGACTCGGCCCAGTAATCACCAGGCTCGTTCGGGTCCGGCGTGATGTGCATCCACTGGATCTCGGCGTGCGTCCAAGCTGAGCCAAGTTCGTGAATGCCGTCCCCGACGCAATCGAGATACTCGGGCGGGACGTCGTCGCCCTCAGGATTCCAGGGCGTCATGAATTCCCACTCGGCATGAACCGTGAGCGGCAAACTGCGCCACGGCGGGGGATAAAAATCCTCCGGCCAAAAGGCCGACGCGGATGCGGTTAACGCGACTACAATCAAGATGGAAGTCAGGTAGCGTGTCATGGTCGTTTCTCCCTTGTGTTTGGCGCCGTAAGCCGGTTCATTTTCAAGTACGCTCAAGGGTTAAAACGAAAACGACTGAAATAGCTGACGCGTTTTTGCACTATTATTGGCCGCAAGAATAAAAAGGCGGCTGTCGAAGGTCGCTCCTCCTTGATTTCAAAGGACTTACGCGCTTCGTTTTCCCGGGCGGCTATCGAGTCGGACTATCCGAACGCGAAGCGCCAGCGAGCGCCCGACAGCGACACCGAGCCCCGCACAAGGGCCCTCGCTTGCGCTTCGGGTTCGGATTGACCGGCCCCTGCCCACGAAAAATAGTCGCATCCTGGACGATAATAAGTTGAATTAGCATATGAATAATTGGCGGTCAGGACTATGCTGGAGCAAGGCATTTTATCAATTCCGAAGGGCGATGGAGCATGACCATGCGCAACGGATTCGCACCGATCACGGCCGGCTTGATTCTTCTGGCATCAACGGCGTCGGCCGACATGACGCCGAGTTTTCAGGGGCTCGGAATTCTCCCCGGCGGAAACAACAGCCGAGCTTACGGCGTTTCCGGCGACGGCGCCACGGTTGTCGGATCCTCGCAGTCCACGCCGGGAACGCATGGGTTCCGCTGGACGGCTGACGAAGGCATGATCGGTCTGGGTGACCTGCCGGGAGGAGGCTACTGCGGCAGAGCCCAGCGAATCTCGGCGGACGGCTCGGCCATCATCGGTTATGGCTATGGCGTGGATTATCACGCCTTTCGCTGGACCGAGCCAGAGGGCATGGTTGATCTCGGCAGTCTTTCGGGACCATCGGAACAAAGCGGCGCTTACGGCGTCTCGGCCGACGGTTCGGTTGTCGTCGGCTATTCCCAAACCGATTCGTTCAACGCGCCGTTTCGCTGGACGGCCAAGGAGGGCATGCAGCCGCTCGAAGGCGTGGTGCGCGGTGGTGCCTCTGATGTGTCCGCTGACGGAACAGTGATTGTTGGTTCGCGAGGGGGCTCGCTTGCCCAGGCTTTCCGATGGACGGAAGAGACCGGGCCGGTTGACCTCGGCGATCTGCCCGGCGGTAACTATAATAGCTACGCGAAGGCCATATCGGCGGATGGTCAAGTAATCGTCGGTTACGGCAGTTCCGCATATTGCAACGACGAGGCGTACCGCTGGAGCGAGTCCGGCGGCATGGTCGGCTTGGGATTTCTATGGACCTATGAGGGGCTCGGCGCGTCCCAGGCGACTGATACGAATGGGGACGGATCAATCGTCGTCGGCTATGGCGTGACCGATCTCTACGGAACGCGCGCTCCCTTCATTTGGGACGAAAAGCATGGCATGCGTGCCTTTCAGGATGTTCTTGAAAACGACTACAACCTTGATATGTCCGGCTGGAACCTCTTGGAAGCAACCGGAATTTCCGACGACGGATCGACGATCGTCGGTTTCGGCTACGGCCCCGCCGGCCGACTCGAAGGCTGGATAGCGCGCATTCCCGAGCCGGGTTCGCTGTGACTGATGATGATCGACGTTTTTGCGTTTATCGGCGCGATCGTGCCCGCCAGGGAAGCACTATTCAGCTATAGCAAACCGGATGTTGAGCAACCAAGCCGGGACGCGTAGTCTCGACGTAGTTTTGACCACGGAGAATAGAGATGAGATCGTCTACTGAACTGCTTGGTTTGGAGGTCGGAGGAATTCGTTTTCCCGCGGTGTTGTGCCTGCTCTTGTCGTCTGCCTGCGCCTTGGCACAAGTCGCCGCGCCTCGGCAGATAGCGGCGCGCGGCAACACTGATCCGAACGATCTGAGAGCCCCAAACGAACCCGTAATTGCCGCTGGTCCGGATCGTGTTATCTCGATTTTCAACCGAGGCTTTCCTAACTAGGGCTCAGATATCGGCTTCGCCGCGGCTTATCCAGATCCCATCGATCCCAACAAATGGTGCTGGACCGAGGAGGGAGTAACGCCAGTAAATTACCCTTTAGAGCGACTCGTCGATCCGTCGCTATTTCACGTGCCCGATCTCGTTGATCCGAACGCCACCGGCCGTTTCGTGGCCGCGGCGGTAGCTCAAAATGGTGAAGGCGTCATCTGGTCCTACTACCCGGCGTCCGATCCCAACGCTCCCGGCGGCATCGGCTTTGCCCCGTGGAAGAGAATCCAGCGATTCCCGTACGTTGGGGACTATATAGACAAGCCCTGGTTGCTTCTCGGCGAGCATTCCCCGTCGATCGAAGAGCATTACGCGGTGTGGTTCGAGAAATCGGGCGCCGGCAACAACTACGGCTACGCGCGTACGATCAATGCGTACGAGGCCGAGCCTAACGATATCGTGTGGGCCGGCGACGCGATCTACCTTGATGACGATCCCAACCAACTCGTCACCGGCGTGTTCTGCGCCCAGCCCGCCGTCCACGCAAACAGCCCGCTCTTTGTGGCGTATAAGCCCGACTATTCGACTATCCGATTTCTAAAGGGCATCGACACGACCGATCCTAACGGCCTGCCGACCGTCTCGTTTCGACGAATCGAGCCGACGGGGCCGCGAATGCGCGCCGGCATGATTCCGTTGTTGACCTCCACGGTGAATCTTAAGTCGGGCAATGTGAAGGATTACATATCTGGCAGTCACATCCAGATACAAACCACGCCGCAATTCGCGATCGATCCCACAAATCATCAATACATGTACATCGTGTACCACGACACTGTTGAGCTGGTTTCAGATCCCGCGCCGACCGACGTCGATGTCGACGTGTTTCTCCAGCGGCTCCGGGTGTGGAACGATCCGAACGATCCCTATTCAGCCATCGGCCATCTCGGGCCGCGCATCCTCGTCAACCAGGACGACGAGGCGCACGTCTCGGACCAGTTCACGCCGACGCTGATGGTCGATTCGCTCGGCCGCGTACACGTCACCTTCTACGACGACCGTAACTACGACCAGGTTGACGCGGACCCCGCGGCCAAGTTTGACATGTACTACGCGATGCTGGCCGAGTACGACGCTCAAAACCCGAACTGGACCGAAGTGTTGCTTCCGCCCGATCCAAACAACCCCGGTGATCCCAACTCCTGGGCGTTCGACAGCACGAGATTCATCGACGGCCCGCGCGAATACCAGGGCATCTGCGAGGATCCCTGGCGCGACCGGATCTGGACGGCCTACACCGGCACAAACATCCTCGAGCCGGACGGCGATCCGAACGACCACCGATTGGATACGGTGATCTACGCCAACATCCTTGAGGCGCCGCTCATGTTGCCATAACAATTCGCGGCGAAAGACGCATATTAATGATCATGTACCCCCCAGCACCGACCGGGCGCCAGGTGGTATGGCCGATGGTTGTTCGCGTCGGCATGTTCTTCAGCCATCACAGGCTTACTGCACTTCAACCTTCGCATAACAAAGTATTTACGTGAACGCTGCCGTTGTCGCGAGCGTGCGCGCGCGTATTTCCTCTCTGCCGCATGTAAATCCAATCTCCCGAACTACCGATAATGTGCTTCAGACGGTCGTTCCGCGCTCTGCGCGGCGAATCTCGGTAGATCAAGGAGTTTAGCGTGGTTGCATCGAGTCTGATTCTTCTCCGGAAACGCTCCATTCTCCCGTCACCAGGGACGCTCGGCTGCCTTGCGGCCGCAATGCTTGCGCTGTCGGGTTGTGCCGATACGCGGATCACGCTCGAACAGTTGCAGGCGCTCGAAGCCGAGGTCGCCGATGTCGAGCCGGTTCAGCTCGAAACCGTCGACCTGGCGTTGACCGAGATCAGGCTCTACACCGTCGGCGTTAACGACATCCTGAACATCACCTTCACCGGCCTGGGCGAGCAATTCTCGAAGAACGAACTCGTCGTGCGCGTGCACGACGACGGCACGATCATGCTGCCCATGGTTGGCAAGCTCAAGGTCCAGGGGCTCGACCTCAAGGGCGTCGAGAAAATGCTCTACGAAGCCCACGTGCCCGCATTCGTCAAGGATATGTCGGTTTTTGTCGAACTCGGCGGATCCGAATCGACCACCGTCGTCGTTGTCGGGGCTTCGGGCGACAATGGTCTCGTTCGGCTCCCCGGCAACGAACGAAACGTACTGTATGCGCTCTCGCAGGGGGTCGCCTTTGGCGCGGGCGGCAGCGGGCGCGTACACGTCAAGCCGATCCGCTCCGCCAGACCGGAAGCCACATACGACCTGACCAAAATTAACGACGTCCGCCGCGTCCTGCTGGCCCCGCCGCTGGAATCGGGCGACATGATCGTGATCGAGCCGGCGGACCCGGACGCGATTTACGTCACGGGTCTGGTCAACACGCCCGGCCCGGTCGTGCTGCCGCCCAACAGCGAACTCTCGCTGGTGCGCGCCCTCGCCGCCGCCGGCGGTTTACGCGATTTCCTCAATCCGAATGAAGCCACCCTTTGGCGAAAACTGCCCGACGGGCGACAGGTCCGCGTAAAGCTCTCGCTTTGGGACGTCATGAGCGGCAAAACCCGTGATATCGCCCTGCACTCAGGCGACGTGCTCGACGTGCCTCATACCGCCGACACCCGGATCCTGGAGTGGTTTGCCGCGAACGTGCGGCTCGGTCCGTTCGGCGTAACGTCGATCTACGATCCGATGGCCGACCGTCGCGCGCGAACCCTCAGCAATAATAACAGCAACTTCATCCAGCAGGCGTTCCTTCAAACCATGAGCGCCGGCCTGACAAACAGGCTAATCACGCCCGCACAGGTGCCCTGACAGTCTGCAACGAAAGTTATTTACGCCGCGCCTAGGAATTGCCAGGCAATCCTCCCTACGTGATTTACACCTCTTCTGACCCAGTTACGGAGCTGCGCCAAAAATTGCCGCCATTTTACGGTACGAGCATGCCGGTTGGGCTAAGTCAACTCGGCAGTTCAACGGACAAGGCAAGCCTCAGCCGTCGTTGTTTGACTCTGCGCGCTACGACGGCCGCGCCAACGATCAACCGGTTCAAGTCACGCTCCATGATGATCCGTCGTGCGTGTACACCTTCTTCTCCACGCGACGCCCCATGTAATCGTACTTGAATTCAAGCTGCCTGTCGTCCCGGTCCGATCAGCCGCCAGACGCCCCGGCATGACCGAGATAAGTCGATTCTGGGCGAGGATTACAGTACGCGGCAGTAGCGATGCTCGAAATTAGGCGACGAAAATGCACATGAAGACCATGTCAATCTCTCAGTTTGGCGTTTGTGAGGGAGCATCATAGTCGATTCTGATTCGAAGCGTGAAACGCGTAAGTGTATGTGTAGCAAGGACGGCGGAATAAACCAGAATGACAAATGTCGGGATCCCGACGGCCTGGTCATTTGGACGGCGCCTCGGGGATATCGAAACGCATCACGACGGAAGAGGGCATGACCGGGTATTCGACTCGGCATCTGTAAACGTCGAAATCGTCGCCGTTCCAGCCGAGGCGATCGTAGACGTAGCGGGCCATCTCGGCGTAGCGTGGTATGTCGGCCGTGTGCAGTACGGACGGCCCCCGGCCGAGATAATCGACCTTTGGATTGCCCGGCAGGAGGTGGCGTCTTTGGATGATTCCATCCCAAGCCATCTCCCCCAAGTGCTCCGCATGTATAAACGCGGTCGGATTTACCTTGCCATAGGTGTCATGTCGCAGCATCATGTCGAGGACGACGGCTTCGCACGGCGTCCTTACCGTTATGGCGGCGCCAAGTATGCGGTGATCCTTCTCGCTGAAACGCGGATGAGCGACGGGCGTAACGTGTCCCTCGATGCAATCGACGGAGGCGCGATTGCCGACATCTCGCGTGTTTAACTCCCCCTTCACAAAACCCGGCCCTGCTTCAACGGCATGAAATTCCGGCAATGGTTGGCTGCAGAAGGGACGCAACAAGGCTAATCCGTGAGGATCGCTCACCGGATCCAGCGGCTCCCGTCGCAACGAGAGAGGAGAGCCGTCGTCCTTTCTGGCGCCTGAGTAAGACACCACCAGCGGCGCGTCGCCGCGCAATCGCCGCAACCCGATGAAACCCTCCACGCGCACCACGTCCATCTGCATCGGATCATCGCCGGGTTGTAAGGCGACGAACTTCAGTTGAGTTTTGGCCTGCGTACCCAGAATATGGCGTTGCCCGCGAAAGGCCAGTCGTCGATGCACCAAGTCGATTTGTTCCGCGGATTCATCCGAACCCAGCGAACTGATCATCGAATCAAAGGCGCCGCGATCGCCGGAGTGTTCCGCCACGAGTTTTTCAAAGTCGCAAGCCACGCGCGTAGCCGTTTCTATCAATGCCTTTGGAACGCCTCGTTTTCTGGCCGCCTTAAAGAACGTTTGCATGTTGGCGGGACTCGGCACATGAAATCCCGCGCTGATCGGATTGGCGGCGCTGGCGATTTTGAATATTTTCCAGCTTAGTTTCCTGTCTATGCCCAGCGCTCGGTGCAGATCGGCTCCCTT
>Ga0180434_10009644_pt1 | contig 10462 bp, 16 predicted proteins | sample SS_ome_7_FD_132453 | JGI IMG/M metagenome (GOLD analysis project Ga0180434, IMG submission 132453) | Hypersaline lake sediment archaeal communities from the Salton Sea, California, USA - SS_1_D_2 metaG | ecosystem: Environmental > Aquatic > Non-marine Saline and Alkaline > Hypersaline >... | reverse complement strand
TGCTTCCTGCTTCCTGCTTCCTGCTTCCTGCTTCCTGCTTCCTGCTTCCTGCTTCCTGCTTCCTGCTTCCTGCTTCCTGCTTCCTGCTTCCTGCTTCCTGCTTCAAGGCTAGCTCATTGAATCCGAGTCTCGCCGTTCTCTCTACTTACGTACACTTCGGTTCCACTATCAAGAAAACCCCTTAACAAGGCTGCTGTGCTTGCATGGTAGCCGATTCCCTCATAAGACGTCACAACACCACCGTTATTAGTTCGAGCGGTCCAAGTACCATTACGGGCTATTGTTACGTACTCCGAATTTTTACCGGTTTCCAGCCCCTTTTTGTATTGCACAGCGTCTCTTTCAGGCGTGTCGAAAGCAGTGATAAACATTCGAGGGTGCTTGAAACACTCGGGAGAAAGACCAGTGAGCAAAGAGTAGGGTAGGTTAGCTTCAAACATGTTTTTATCTCCGGTTGTTGTGTTCTAACAATACAAGTATACCCTGTGCTTTCGCGTTTGTCAAGGAAATTTTTCGAGCACACCTACAATCGGTAGCACACCTATAATAGCTATAAGCGCGCTTCAGACTTAAAATCGAACTAATTCTCAAAATCGATTTTGTTATTTTGACCCCACCTTAACGATTGTAGGTGTGCAGTGTACTCTAAAGAAAAAGGGCCGCATAAGCGGCCCAACCCTCGGAGACCTACTCTTCTTTATACTCTTCACAATCGTTGAGAACCAACGAAGCGCCATCATTCCTACTAACGACAATCTTGACACCACTGTCAAGAACCGCTTCAAGCACACGACTGGAATTGGCAGCAACACCGATAATATCGCCACTTCGGTACATTCCGCCGTTATTGTAATAAACGGCAAGTTTGTTGAATTGGTCGATCTCGACATAATCGACATCAACCAAAAGCGACTTGGTATTCCGATAAACGGCACGACCGGTTCGACCGTTATCATCGGGAGTGACGAAAAGGTGAGGGCGCGCGAACGCCGAAACGATAAAGGATTGCGCAAGATGTTCGGAAATACGTTTCATAATTTACTCCAAAGGTTTAAGAATACTTCGCTTGCCAGATACTATAGTATACCCTGTGGAATGACGTAAGTCAAATTGTTTTTTAATTTTAGTTTTTGGTAGATTATGCACACCTACAATTGATACAAGCGATTGTTACGGTTGTAGGTGTTCACAGATACAAGATTATTTGTGTACACCTACAATTAGTATAAAGCAAAAAGGCCGGTATAACCGGCCTAGTTGGTTTATTTGTAACAAAGAATTCTTTCTACGTGACACTGGCCGCAATTGGTCCTCCCAGTATTCTCCCATTGTAGTACATACTTACCATTACCCGAGATAAGTCTCTTGTGAGCTGCGTCATACCGGTATGACGTGAAAGCATCCCGATAATTTATGATAAGACAAAAGCGAGCTTCCAACAGCCTACGACGAATAGCTTCGGAATCAAGTTTGGCGGCTTCATCAAACAAACGCTGAATCATTAAGATTTCTCCAAGGGGTTATACTCTATTATACCCTATGATTGCTTGTAAGTCAAATTCTTTTTTTAATTTTGTTTTTGAGCGGCAAATGCTTGCACACCTACAACCGTTACAGGCGATTGTTCTGGTTGTAGGTGTGCAAGCATTAAGAAGAAAAAAGGCCGGTAAAACCGGCCTGAATGTTTTAACTGTCGCGTTCAAGCACTAGCTGAACACAATAAGGGGAATCTTCACCAAAGCGGTAGACGTTTACTTCGTCGTCCTCCCCGCCATCGTGACCATAGCATCCGATTTCAGCGTCGCCTACTTTGGCTTCAATCTCTTGCAACTTTTTAATCAGACTTGAAAGCGTGTACTTCATTGCGTTTCTCCAAGGGAGTGTTGGTTAGATACTATAGTATACACCATGGTTGCTTGTAAGTCAAATTCTTTTTTTAATTTTGTTTTTGGTTGTTCGAACACCTACAATCGATTGTTCTAATTGTAGGTGTGCAGTATGTTTTAATAAAAAAGGCCGGTATAACCGGCCTAGCTGATTATTCCTCCTTATACCCAACTTTATACAAATTAGACGAATCGTTCTGATTGTCACAAGTGTGACAAGAGGCACACCCACTACAGTTTTTGCATCCGATACAGTCGTCACAATTGGTGCAATCAAAGCAGTACTCGCAACTATAGCAATAGGAAGAATTGAAACAATTCTTCAAATTCTTACAAGCGCTGCAATTCTGACAACCTTCACAACCGATACAGTTGTGCAAATCCCAGCAACTATGGCAATCAGTACAATTGCCAGCATGGGTGATACCTGTGCAATCTACACAATCCACACAACAGGAACAGGCGTAACAATTCTCACAATTGTAACAATTGAGATTCTTGTTTTCATCAGCATAATCCTCACCGATGATATAATCCGCATTTTCGTCGTCAATGGTTTCAGCATAGACTAGCCCCTCTTTTGTTACCTTGAAAACGTCTGTCTTTGCTTGAAGTCTCTTTTGCTCTTCTTTCGAATAGTTCTTAAACATATCCTTTTCTCCAAGGGAGTGTTGGTTAGATACTATAGTATACCCTGTGGAATGAGGTAAGTCAAATTCCTTTTTTAATTTGTTTTTTGAGCAATACTGCACACCTACAACCGTTACAGGCCTTCCTGGCCTTTTAATCCTTACAACCACACGCTTCCTCCCACTTGTCCCAATCGAATCGTTGGTTAAGATCGGCACAAACCTTGCCAACCTCATGACACAACTCTTCGCGAGAATAGTCGTCTTCAATATCTTTGATACAAGCCGCAAGTCTCTCAAAATGCTTTTTAGTCATACGCTCCTCAAACAAGTAGTATAAACCCAACCACAGGAACCATCCTCCCAATGGACATAAGTAACAATATCGTTACATTCAGGAGCATAGTAAGAACCGTCAGAATAGTAGCTAGGCGGAATAGGCCATACAACCACACCTTGCTTGCCTTTGCGCGTTACAATCGTTCCAACCGGAAAAGGCGCAATCTTACTTTTCATCAGCACAACCTCTTTTTCCAAATAAGTTAATACCATACTTCAAATTGTGACAAGAGTCACAATGCCGAAGCCTCTCACAATTCTTACAACAAGACGAAAGAGTACAATCTACACATTCGGTAATATTGAAACTATACTGACAACCAGTACACCAAGTGGATTCAAAACAACCGAAACAATCACTACACCCGTAGCAATCGTGACATTCCTTGCAATTGGTGCAATTGATGCAATTGGTGCAATTGATGCAATTGGTGCAATTGATATTACCATGTTTATCCTTAACAAAGTAAGTTTGATAATATCGTATTGAACCGGTCAAAACATACGTTTCGCCAGACTCGACATAAAGCCTACAAGCGTTAAAAAGCTTATGAGCCTCATCCCAAGTATAATCGGTAACTTTGATTGTGTTCATTTATTTCTCCCGAACCACAAAAAGGTTAGCAACCCAACTTTTCCTACCATTATCCCATTTAACATAATGGGAATTACTGGGACCATGCTCCTCATGCCTAATAACAACCCCAGATTGCTTAGGTCCGATAACCCGAACAATCCGGTCACCCACTCTAATTGGTCTAAGCACGCCAATACTCCTCTTTGAGATAAACAGTACCCTCACGTTCTTCGATATAATCATCAAATTCGTCGTCGTCGATCAATCCCCGTAGAATCTGCCAACTGGAATAACTGATTCCTTCGTCAAGGAGATCACCAGCCAACCAACGCAACTCTTCGGTGATATTCTCACTATCCTGCTGACCTTGCCAATCGGCAAAACCAGGATTTTGCACTTCGTGAGCAAGATAGGAATAAACCTCCTCACCCTCATATTCACCAATAACCCTACGGACGTATAGCGTCCCCTCTTGTTCCACGCGGTCAAGGTGCGCTAGGGTCTTTTTGTTGACGGCATATAGCTCCCCTAGTACGGTCCCGTTAGCACAGGGGACCATATAGGGGAAAGCGCCAGCCGAGTGTAGAGTGAAGCCTTGTAAGGGCACTGTGCCCCGAAACGTAGACGTAGCAAGGATACTGTGTAGTGGGAAGCCACGTTTCAACGAACCATAAACAAAAACTAGCATCGTTTTTTCTCCAAGGGGTGATACTATATTATACGCTGTGGTTTGAGAAAGTCAAGTAGAAAATAATCGAATGGTTTGTACTAGTTGTAGGTGTTTAGAGTACAAATACATTTGCACACCTACAACCGGTATAAAGCAAAAAGGCCGCATACGCGGCCTAGCTCCTCTAACGCAAACCATCCCTTTGATAGGTACAATCGAAACAATCACCACTAACCAACATATCCACCCGAGCGTTAATAAACGCTTTATTAACGTCACGGGGGCACTCTGTGACGGTTACACCGGTCTTGACGTTTTCAACGTATGTAGTGAGGAACTCGACCCACTGACATACCTTTTCGGGATCTTCCGTAGCTTCGTGCAAACGGAACTCAATGCTACCATGCTTATAAACCGCAAGAAGATTAACCCAAACATAACGGTCACCTTCCAGACGGGCGGCATAATCGTAAAAAGACTCACCATCCCGAACAACCGGAAGATCGCCATCACAGAAAGAATTGACAAGACGGGAAGGATCGACCTTATCGGCAAAAAGATGCTTATCGGCACGCAAGCGCCTTGCCAGTTCGAGCTTCTCTTCGTCGTTAAAATCGCGCACGTCGATATGAACGTGCAAACCGCAATATCTATCGACGGTGGGGTGGATAGCGTCGTACAATCCGCGTATCTGGTCTAACCCATCGTCCCCTCGAAGGAGGGGGCTCACGTACTCGTATCCGCAATGTTCGTATTGGAATTCCCAATTGTTAGGCGCGTTATGTCGCTCACAATCGGAACACTCGATTTCAACGCCGAAAATGCGGTCGGTTTTCATAGTTAGCTCCTTTGTTTCGCTTGCCAGATACTATATTATACCCTGTGAGGCGCGAAAGTCAAGAATTTATTTGAGTCATTTTATCGGCACAATCGACACAACCAAGGTTGCACACCTACAACCGGTTTAGTTAATTGTGATAGTTGTAGGTGTGCAGTGTTGCTCATGCACACCTACAACCGGTATAGGGCCTCCTACCCTATTTCAGCCCTACAATACGAAGAACCGTCAATTCTCCTACAATGACTACAATGGTTGCAATCAGTACAATACTTACAATAGCTACACCACGCGCACTTGTCACAATTGTCGCACTTGATACAACAGTTACAAAGCTCACAATCGGTACACTGGTCGCAAGCAACACAACGCACACAATTGTGGCAGTAGTTAGAACTAACACAAGCAGTACAATTGGTGCAATTGTTACAGACAGCACAAGCAGTGCAGCCGACACAATCCTCACACAACGTACAATCGATGCAGTTGATGCAGTTGGTGCAGACGCTACAATTGAGGCAGTTGATATTGCCGTTCTCGTCGGCCATATCCTTAATGTCCTCAAAAGTGACATAATCCTTATCAAGGCGTATGTCAGTTGTAGGAATTAGTCCGTCTGGAGTGACTTCATAGATTTTGCGAGCTATACAGATTTTATGCCGCTCGTTATAATCGTAATCTCTATACATTGCTCATTTCCTTTACTTCCGATACAAAGTTCACAATCATTGCAACCCACTTGATTACCTTTTCGTAATCTTCGGTAGCTTCGTGACAACGAAACTCAACACTACCATGGATATGGATGGCATTAAGGTTACACCATGCATAACGGCGAAAACCCTCACGATTGAAATAGGTGTTCCAACTGTCATAATCATAAACGGGAGGAATATCCCCATCACAATACTCATTGTTCCAGCGTGAAGAATCGACATAATTGAGCCAAGTATGCTTCGTCGTTTTAAGCGCCTTAACTAGGTCAATCAGTTGCTCGTCAGTAAAATCGCGCACATCGACGTGAACGTGCAAACCGCAAGCATCGTTAAAATCGGGTTCACTGTCACAATAGAAATCCCTTATTATTTCTAGTCCCTTATCCCCCTGAAGTAGGGGGCTGACATATTCAACACCACAGTGTTCATCCTTTTCATACCAAATACAGTCATCAGGCAGATATTCGGTATAATTACACTCAATCTCAATACCATAGCACCTATCGGAGCGGATTTTATCGAAAGAATCCGACTTAATGCAATAAGTGGTAGTTGGCACACAACCAGTACAATACTGTTCACCACGAAAACCGCGCACTTTGGACTTGCGAACAATCTTCCTACATTTGTAACAATGCGTAAAATGATCCATGTAGCAAAAATTGCAGTATTCCTTATCACCATCAATATGACAAGCACCAACAAACAACTGATTACAGTGAGAACAGCGCTTTTTCTTTTTATCGAAACAGTCCAAACAAGCCCTATGACCACCAGCATAGAGTAAATCCTTAATCTTGTTACAAAAGTCACAAACTGGATAGTCGCCATATTCGTCATGAACCACACAATGAGTACAACGCGCTGAATGCCCATAGGGAGAATAAACCTTATGTTCGCCACAATAGGAACAATTGACTAGTGCGGTTCTTGCGCAAACCGGGCATAGTATATGCCCCTCATATTTCTTCAATTGGTAGGGAAATAGCTTATCACAACAATCGCAAAGATAGTTAACCATAGTTCACTCCGATGGGTTTTGTTTTCTGCACTCTATTATACCCTACAATGGCGGTGTTGTCAAATAAAAACCGGTTATACCGGTTATACGAGGGGGCGTGCCCCCACACCTACAACCGTTAAAAGGCTTATTGAACACCTACAACCGTTAAAAGGCTTATTGAACACCTACAACCGGTGTATCCCATTCGACCGGTTTTTTCTTGACTCCCGCTATATTTATGGTATAATATAAGCAGCAAGTTTCCCCAGTTTCTATGGTCCGATTATGAGGATTATTTTTTATGTGTTTGTTTTGCGGCCCAGATAACACTTGTGCTATCTGTGCTGAATGTGAACATTGCGGCAATCACACGGGTTGCCTAGGTAAAAAACATTGTGACGAGTGTGCTGATAAGTACACTTGTTCTCATTGTGGGGATTTCGACCCCGATTGTGCCGTTGGCGCCGACGGTGACAATTATTGCGAAAATTGTTTTGAGGAACTTTTTACCACTTGTGACGATTGTGGTGAACTTGTGTGGCACGACGATAGTGTCTTTGTTGACAATGAAGAGCTTTGTGATAGTTGTGCTGATGATTACTATTGCATCAATTGTAATGAATATCACAAAGATGGCGAATTAGTCGATTGTGACTATTATTGCTCAAGTTGTTATTACAACAACTTTACTACCTGTGACGATTGTTGTTGCGTTGTTGATAATGACGAAATAACTTATGTTCAAGACCGTGCTATTTGTGGCGGTTGTATGGACGATTATTTCTTTTGTGAAAGTTGTGGCGATTACTACCATATGGATGATTATGGTGGTGAATGTCTTTGTTCCGATTGTTATCGTTATGAATGTGGTCCGGGTGATCCGATTATAGGAACTACGTTTGATCGTAACAAGAGTGAGCGTTGTTTCGGTATTGAGATTGAGACCTATAGTGGTGAATATGGTTGTCGCCCGGATGGTTGGGGTTGCAAGGAAGACGGTTCGATTCTCGGAATGGAATTGGTTAGTCCGATTATGTCGGGCGACGAAGGGTTGGAATCGATTGAAAAGTTGTATCGTGACGTTTGTCCCGATTTTTGCAGTCGGTGTGGTATTCACGTTCATATCAATGTACGCGATTTAACCTTTGATGAACGGCTTGCCGTTATTAAAAAGTTTGAGGAAACTAAAGATAAATGGTTTTCCAGGGTTGATCCCGATAGGTTGGATAATACCTTTTGTAGTGGTGATAATCCTCCGGTTAAGGATGATGACGATTATTCTAGCTATATGGGAAGTATTGATGGTGACCGTTACAAGTGGCTTAACCTTACTTCCGTTTATAGTCATGGCACGTTTGAGGTACGTTTGTTGGAAGCTACCGATAATGTCGATAAGGTGACCCAGTGGGTGACCGACCTACTTGCTATGGTCGATAAAGCCGTCGAAGAACACCTAGCCGTTACGGCCGGATAAATCGTTAAGACCGGAGAAATCCGGTCTTTCTTTTTACGGGGCTCCTGCACACCTACAATCGTTATAAAGCGGTTATTTGTTACCACCCATAAAAAGCCACTTAATCTCACATTTAGCACAAGTGGCCCCTGCACACCTACAATCGTTAGGACACCTACAATCGTTAGGACACCTACAATACATAAAAAGCCGCTTAATCTCACATTTAGCACAAGTGGCCCCGCATAATCCCTACAATCGTTAGGACACCTACAATTGATACAATTATTACAACCGGACTCTAAAGCAGCGTTCGTTTTTCCGCGGCCAATATTCTGTGCATGAATATATATATATATATATATATGTGTGTGTGTGTGTGAATACTAAAAAGTAAAAAAGTAAAAAAATTGGCTGGCTAGCTGGCTGGCTAGCTAGCTGGCTAGCTGCTGGCTAGCTAGCTGCTGGCTAGCTGCTGGCTAGCTAGCTGGCTGCTGGCTGGCTGCTGGCTGGCTGCTGGCTGGCTAGCTGGCTGCTGGCTGCTGGCTGCTGGCTGCTGGCTGCTGGCTAGCTGGCTGTTATGCTATGCTATGCTATGCTATGCTATGCTATGCTATGCTATGCTATGCTATGCTATGCTATGCTATGCTGGCTTATAGCTTATAGCTTCTAGTTTCTAGTTTCTAGTTTCTAGTTTCTAGTTTCTATAGCATAATCATATGCTTTTTCATAATCTTGGCGGCTGAAAGATGGGGGTGCATAGGCACACTGGCTCATGAATCTCCGTGCTCTTGCTGTAGAAATAACATTAGGTAACGCACGGAGTATGTTATTGTAAACTATTTTATTCGCATCACTATATTTTCTATAGAACGCACATTGGTCAGCACTATCAAAAGCCAGTTGAAATGTAGTAATAATGCATCTTATAGCTTCATTACGACAAAACGAATTAGTTGTGTGCCAATCAAACCAAACAGAACGATTACGTTTATTGCAAAGAAAAACTCGATAACTGGTTTCGTTTTCTATAAAAACGCCCTGGTTTATTTTTACGGCTACAAGAAAAAAATTGGGAAATATATAAGTATCCATAAGCGCGATCCAAATCCAAAATTGAAATTAGGTTGAAGAATTTTTTAGTTAATTAGACCCTCCCTATTATATCCTCCATTGATTTTTTGTCAAGGGGTTGACTTTTTTTTATTTGAGGTTATAATAGAGTTATGAAATGCACATTTTGTAAAACGATTGCGAAGTATGTTGTCGATGAAGAATATCTGTGTCAACAATGTTACTCGGAAAAAGTTAGAAAATGCCGAGATTGTGGCAGAAAATGCTTGTCTAAATGGTGTGAATTGTGTTCGCCAGAGCATTACTGCACACAATGTGGTCAATATGTAGAAAAACTCCATGAAACATCTGATGGTTCTGTATGCAGTTCATGTTTGCCAAGGTATCGTGTGTGCGTGGATTGTGAGTCTTTTGTTCTTAGTAACAGAGTTCGTTGCTGCACTCGCGGGAACCAAATCTGTTTTGTTTGCTATTCCTGCATAGGTACGAACTATGAAATTTGTGATGAATGCGGTGAGTTACAAAGAATAGAAGACTTAGTAGAAGTAGAAGACTGTTTTTATTGTTCGGACTGCGTACCTCGAAATATGTATCCAACTCGCAGCCCAGGTCTAATAGTTCGATCAAATAGTTTCAATGAGATTAAAAGCCGTAGATATTACGGAATTGAAATTGAAACCGATGACGGAAACTATGACGCAGTTCCTGAAAATTGGGGTATTCATTATGATGGCTCCATCAATGGAATGGAAATTGTCTCTCCTATTCTGCAAGGTGACGCAGGTTTAGAAGAAATCCGAACTATTTATAGAAATTGTGAACTAGAGTTTGATTACAAGTGCGGTATTCATGTCCACATCGATGTTTCTGAAATGACTGATGTTCAGAAGCTAGACCTGGTTAAAGCCTTTATCGATACAGAAGATGCATGGTTTTCCTTTGTCAATGAAGAAAGGCAGGACAATGAGTACTGCCATAAAGGTTTGCCAAAAGTTAGGTTGAATGATACCTTTAGTTCCTATCTTAGTCGGGTACTGACCCGATATACTTGGTTTAATCTAGAATCCTACAGAAAACACGGCACTTTTGAAATCAGGCTGCTAGAAGGCTGCGGAATAGAGAAAGTAGAAAGGTGGCTGAAGATGATTTTATGCTTAGTAAGTGAGGTATGTGAGATGTCACACTAGAAAACCCGTAAAAAACAGTCTAAAGTGGAGTTTGACGAATTTTTCGTCAACAAAATGCCCTTTAAGGCCTAGCAGGGCGACTGGGGAGCC
>Ga0180434_10009641_pt1 | contig 10464 bp, 5 predicted proteins | sample SS_ome_7_FD_132453 | JGI IMG/M metagenome (GOLD analysis project Ga0180434, IMG submission 132453) | Hypersaline lake sediment archaeal communities from the Salton Sea, California, USA - SS_1_D_2 metaG | ecosystem: Environmental > Aquatic > Non-marine Saline and Alkaline > Hypersaline > Sediment... | reverse complement strand
TGTTGGATGATAGTAGGCCAAATACAAATACACGCCTGCCAATCCCCACGCAGCGACGAGGTACCACTCTTTTTGGCTTGACATAGGAACACCGACGGCTTCCAGTGCTCGGTAGTAAAGGTAAACAGTGTGCGCGAAAAAACCAGTGCTTGATGTGGCCAAAATGATTACACTGCTTGGTCCCTTTCGGAAGGCAATTTTCGCGAGCTCAAGAAGAAACGCTATCGCATAGCAGGATGCGAAACATATAACGCTAACACCCGACATCATCGAATTAGACCTTTCGCTCTACTTCTCCAGCCGATACTGGTCAAGTTTCTTGTGTAGCGTATTTCGATTAATTCCCAATCGTTTGGCCGCTTTTGTCTGAATTTTATCGCAGTCGTTCATCACCTGCGCAATCAGTTCTCGTTCGACTCGATTGACAATTCGGGCGTGCAGATTGTCAGCAGTTGGTCCGGCTTCCACGATTCCACGTCGGATCAACTCGGCTACGAGCGTTTCCGGATCGACCGTTCGGAAACGCCCTACCTTTGGACGCTCCCGCCCCATAACTGTTTCCGGCAACAATTCACAGGTCAGTTCGTCACCTTCAGCCAACACGGTTGCCCGCTCGATATAGTTCTGCAATTCCCGTACATTGCCCGGCCAATTGTAGTCAGTCATGGCTTTGAGTGCTGCCGGCTGTACCTTCGTTACACTTCGGTCGTTCTCCTTGCTGTAAACCGAGAGGAAGTGTTTCACGAGATCGGGGATGTCCTCACGGCGTTCTCGCAGCGGTGGGACTCGTATGGTGACGACATTGAGCCGGTAAAACAGGTCCTCGCGAAACCGCTCGGCGTTGACCTCTTCAATCAGATCACGATTGCTCGCGGCAATGGCCCTGGTGTCCACCTGTATGGTTTGCGTGTTGCCGACTCGCTCGAATTGATGTTCTTGCAGCACTCTAAGCAATTTAACTTGAAGCTTCGGCGTCGTCAAATTTACCTCGTCGAGGAAAATTGTCCCCGTGTGTGCGGCCTCGAACCGTCCCGCCCGGTTCGACACGGCCCCGGTAAACGCGCCCCTGACGTGCCCAAACAGCTCGCTTTCTAGTAGACTTTCAGCCAAAGCACCGCAGTTGACTCGCACAAACGGCCCAGTAGCGCGCGGGCTAAGCTGGTGGACAGCCTTCGCGATCAGTTCTTTGCCGGTTCCGGTTTCACCCAGAAGCAATACCGAGGCATTCGACTGAGCGACTCGACGCGTCAACTGGTAGACCTCACCCATTGCCTTTCCGGTTCCAATCAGATCTGCGATCGGCGGGCTGCCATCGTCGCAATTGATTGAACTCGACGACTGGCCCATCATTTTTCTCCTGCCCTATTTGTTGAATCGTCTCCGGACCCAGCGGTGTCATTGGTTTTCAAATCAGCTTCGATGCTGTCGAGAAGGGCCCCGAATACTTCTTGGGTTGCTTTGTCATTGTACTTACTGTGGTTGTATCGTTCGTACTGCCGCTTGATTTTTTCGGTTGTCAGCAGGATGCCATATTTTTTGACGCTTGCGTCGAAAGCCTCAGAGGCGGCCCTGCGAACCTCTAAAGGTTGCAGTGTTCGGCTGGCTAGGTCGAGCAGCGTGGACTGACTAGCGGGTGTTCCCAGATTTTTTAAGATGCTGATGGTGGTGAGTCCAATTTTTGGTACGTAAACGCCCGGAAGAACGGTAGTTTGTACGGAACCAATGTTGAAAACCTCCTGTGGGCCCTCCGACAGCCTGCTCAGCAACTCAACTGCTTGGATTGCTTGCTGGTTTCGTTCAGGATGTGGAACAAAATTTCGGTCTGCTAGTTCGATGAGACGTTTGATTTGCCATTGGCATGTCTCTTTGGAGTGTGGTCGGGGGAAAGCCTCAGCTAACGGATCGCGTTTGGCGATGCGTTTGGCCCATTCGAGTCGCCCACTACTGGCAAGGATGCCAACCGAGAGTGTCGCCGATCGACAATCGTGTCGGAGTTGCTGCAAGGCTATCGAAAGGTTTGGCCCGATTGAGGTGTAAACCAACGCAAATTCGTAGTCGGGCGACGATATGGCCTGTCTGACAAGTTCGCGGCCGGTTGCCACCGAGTTGGTGGTGTATCCCAATTCGCCCAGATATCCCACCAACGCTTGTTCATTTTTGCCACCAACACCGGCAATCAAGACTTGACGCGATCCGGTCAGCGAGGCAAAGAATGCTAGCATTTTTGGGATCGTGCTGCACCCGGCGAACGTTCTATCGGGGGCCAGCTTTACAATCGCATCTATCGCCGTTAACCGAAGCCGGCGATCGCCTGCTTGCGCTGCTTTGACCAGTGGGCCGGGCGTTGCTCGATTGTATAGCAATTCTTCGGGGGTGCCGATCCTACCCAATATCTTTGCCGCTGCGATCGCTGCTTTGATGTGTTGGGTTGACATGGCGTATTCTAAGACGTCTTCAACGGCTTTTGTCCCAAATGATGCAACTTCGTCGCCGGCGGTTGCCTCTACATCGCCCAACGAATGTTCCGGTCCTTTCGTGTGGGCAGCCAATTCGAGTTTTGATGTCAAATAGAGCTTTTGGACGTGATCGTTGCCCGGCGCAATGGCGTAGGCCTGTTTTGCAAATCGGGCAGCCAGCATTAAGCGTGCGTGGTCTTCCGGGAGTCGCTTCACCACCGGCGCTTTTTTTGTCTCATCCCAGGTCCACACCGAACCACGATCGAATTCGTCGGTCCTTATGGTCTGCTTCGCGTTTAGGTGCTTCTCCGTTGTACTGACTAACAGGTTGATAACTTCCGGAGCGGCTGGCACGTGTCCGACCAGCTCTTTGAGAGCAATTTGTGCTTCTGCCCGAACTTGCGGATCGCTTTTTATCGCAGTCAATGGCTCGAGAAGGTAAAGGGCCGATTTTCGATCCCCCGATTGCTTGATGACCCGTATCATTTGGGCCACTAATTTGGGGTCCTTCGAGTTGAGTGTACCCAGGACTGGGTCTCTCGCGGCAGCGCCCAGGCGAACTAGTGTGGCTCTGACATTGGCGTGTTCTTTTTTTCGGGCCGGATCGGCCAAGACGCTGATTAAGGGCATCACTGCCGACCTGCCGGCAAGAATCAAGCCGGAGCTGGCCTCGAAACGTTTCCTTTCCGACGGATCTTGTAGCTGATTTATTAGAATTGCCAGTCGCTTTGGATTTCCGAACCGACGACCCGCAGCGTCAAACACAGCGTCGGCCAGTTGTTTTGCTTCTGGTCTCAGTCCTGGTCGAGAGACCATCTTTGAAAATGTTGGCGAGCCAAATTGGTCGAGCAAATTGACCAATTGCTTGTCCGATAGGCTTGATTCGAGCAACTTCCGAAGATATTTCTTTCCAAGGTCAGGGCGCCCCAAATCGTCCAAGATCGTTGCAACCCTGACTATGTCATCTGGATCGGTCGGATTGGGATCCAAGATGGCGAGCACTGTTGGATCTTCCCCGAGTTCTTTCTGCTTGTCCGCTTCCTTTTGCTCGTCCGCCCGAGCCGGAGGACCGACGCCGATGGCTGAGAGCAAGATTGACAAACATATCAAATTCCGCAAGCTTCGATTCATTGCACGCCCAAAAAACGAGGCGCCCGTTTTCAGACAGTTGCGAAGGTGTGACACTTTCGGAAGAGAGCCGGTCAGAGGAGCCCGATCGGCGCAAAAAATTGTCGAAGATTTAGCCATAACGGTCAGTCAAATAGCGAGGTTATTGTAGACGCTTTGTCCATTGCTCAATTTGTGTTTTAACCTGTTCAGGTCCTGTTGAGCCATAGCTGACCATTGCTTGGACCGCGTTGTCAACGCCCAATACATCGTATACCTTTTCGTTTAGTTTTGGGCAGGCTTCTCTGAAAGTTTGCAGATCGAGATCGGCTAGCCGAACATTTCGGTCCAAAGCTTTTCGAACCAGCCTGCCGATCATCTCGTGGGCCGTTCTTTGTGGAATTCCCCTGCCGATCAGGTATTCCATCAACACCGTTGCGTCGAGGTGCCCTCGATCCAATCGTTCGGCGATTGCTTCACGGTTCAACTTTGTGTCCGCAACTAAGGTTGCGGCCAGTTCGAGCGAGTCGTTGACCGTGTCGAACGAGTCGAACACTGGCAACTTGTCTTCCTGCAGGTCGCGGTTGTAAGCGAGTGGCAGTCCCTTGACCAGGATCATTACGGTTTGCAAGTTTCCGATGACCCTGGCCGCCTTTCCTCGGATCAACTCCAATACATCAGGGTTCACTTTTTGCGGCATGATCGACGATCCTGTGCAGAATGCTTCCGGCAACTTCAAGAAGTTGAATTCGACGGTCGACCATAGTATCCACTCTTCGGCCCAGGTGCTCAAATGCTCGGCGATCGTGGCCAACACAAAGGCAAACTCTAGTATGAAGTCGCGATCGCTTGAAACGTCTAAGCTGTTGGCTGCCACCGAATCAAATCCTAATGCCTTGGCCACGAATTTGCGATCGATTCGTAGGCTTGTGCCGGCCAAAGCTGCCGCACCGAGACTCAATACGTTTGCTCGACGTCTGCAGTCGGACAGTCGATGGCGGTCTCTTTCGTACTTTTCGCAGTAGGCAAGCCAGTAATGGGGAGCGAGAACAGGCTGTGCGCGCTGCAGGTGCGTGTAGCCGGGCAAGATTACATCGCTATCGGTTTCTGCTCGTTGGACGAATGCATGCTGTAGGTTGCGGAGCCGCTCATCGATCTGGTCTATTGCATCGCGCATCCAGAGTCGCATATCTGTAGAGACCTGGTCGTTTCTACTCCGGGCAGTATGCAATTTTCGGCCGATGTCTCCGATTCGATCAATTAGTGCCCTCTCTATGTGCATGTGGATATCTTCGAGCTCTGCCGAGAATTCGAACTTGCCTTGCTCAATCTCTTGGCTAATTTCGCTTAGCCCTTGCTTAATCTGTCGGCACTCGTCAGCTGTAAGTAGCCCGACCTTTTGGAGCATCTGGGCGTGTGCGATCGACCCAGCTATATCGTGTGCGTAGAGTCTGCGATCGTAGCTTACGCTTTCGGTGAACTTCTCGACACGCCGATCGGTTGCCTGACCAAAAACTCCTCCCCATGCTTTTTGAGCCATGTTGACCTCGCAACCGGTATCCAATTACTTATCGAGAAACGCCAAACCATTAAGTGTAAATGTCTTGCGAAAAAGAGTCAACGAATCCCCCTCTTCGGTGCCCCGACCTCGATCTGGTCAGCCACTGGGTTTGTTTCGGGCCCGTTTTCGTCTGTTTCGCACCGGAAGACTCGTCCGTTATCTGGGTTTTAGTTGACTGGGGTTGGTTGACCGGTCACTTGAAAATGCCCCCTCACTTGTGTTAGCATGGAGAAATTTTATAGTGAAACTGGCCACCTCACGGTGTGTGGTGTCATTCCTGCCCCGAAGGAAACCAACGACGTGCCAAGGCGAAACGACATTAAGAAAATCTTGCTAATCGGCTCAGGCCCAATTGTTATTGGCCAAGCTTGTGAGTTTGACTACTCCGGGACCCAAGCTTGCAAGGCGCTTCGGGAGGAGGGGTACGAGGTCGTACTGGTCAACTCGAATCCAGCCACCATAATGACCGACCCAGAGATCGCCGATCGGACGTACATAGAGCCGCTCACCTGGGAAGCGTTGGCAAAGGTGATTGAAACAGAGCGGCCCGATGCACTGCTGCCGACTTTAGGAGGTCAGACTGCACTGAATCTGGCGATGGATCTCGACAGAGAGGGCATTCTGGAAAAATACGATGTCGAAATGATCGGTGCCAGTGCCGAGGTCATCGCAAAAGCCGAAGAACGAGAGCAGTTCAAAGAGGCGATGGAGCGGATCGGGCTTGGGCTTTGTCGTGGCCAAACGATCACTGCTTTGGAAGACGCAAGGCGTGTTGTTAAGGAGATCGGCTTGCCTTGTGTTGTTAGGCCGAGTTTCACCCTCGGTGGAAGTGGGTCAAGCATTGCGTACAACCGTGAAGAGTTCGAGGAGCTCGTCTCTTATGGTTTGGCCAAATCTCCGATCCACGAGGTGCTGATCGAAGAATCGATCATCGGGTGGAAAGAGTATGAGATGGAAGTGATGCGAGACATGGACGACAATGTCGTGATCGTTTGCTCCATCGAAAACTTTGATCCGATGGGTGTTCACACCGGCGACTCCATAACCGTAGCCCCGGCACAAACACTTTCTGATAAAGAGTATCAGCGAATGCGGGACGCCTCACTGGCCGTCATTCGAGAGATTGGTGTTGATACGGGCGGATCGAATATCCAATTTGCAATCGAGCCCAAAACTGGGCGGATGATTGTCATAGAGATGAATCCGAGAGTGAGTCGTTCCAGTGCATTAGCTTCAAAGGCGACCGGATTTCCAATTGCCAAGATCGCTGCAAAATTGGCTGTCGGCTATCGATTGCACGAGTTGGCCAACGACATCACACGAGAAACAAAGGCATGTTTCGAGCCCACCATCGATTACGTCGTGACAAAGGTTCCTAGATTCGCATTTGAAAAGTTTCCTGAGGCCGACTCGACTCTGACGACGCAAATGAAAAGTGTCGGCGAAACAATGGCTATAGGTCGTACCTTCAAGGAGTCGCTTCAAAAGGCACTCCGCGGTTTGGAGGTCGGAAGCTTTGGGTTCGGTTGCGATGGCAAAGACCTCTGGGGCATGGTCGACCAGCCCAGCATAGAGGACGTCCAGGCAAAACTGGCCATTCCGACCGACCAGCGGGTATGGTATCTCCGTTACGCCATAAAGTATGGCATGTCGGTCGACGAAATTTACGAACTCACCAGGATTGATCCGTGGTTTCTCGACAATCTGTGTGAAATTGTAGAACTTGAAGAGTCACTCCGCGAGTACGAGACCATACGGAGCATCCCAGACGAAAAACTGCTTCAGGCGAAAAAGTACGGGTTTTCGGATCGACAATTGGCAACAATTTGGAAGATGACCGAGCTGGATGTCCGTGCTGAACGAAACCGACGCGGTATAGTCGTCACGTTCAAGTCTGTGGACACGTGTGCGGCGGAGTTTGAGGCATACACGCCATATTTCTACTCGACCTATGAGGATGAGGACGAGACTCCGGAGAAAAAGCCCGGAAAACGGCGTATCATGATACTCGGGGGCGGACCAAACCGGATTGGCCAGGGAATAGAATTTGACTACTGCTGCTGCCACGCGAGTTTTGCGCTTCGGGAACTGGGAATAGAGTCGATCATGGTCAACTCAAATCCGGAGACCGTAAGTACCGACTACGACACCAGTGACATATTATTTTTCGAGCCGCTGACAACTGAAGACGTGTTGAATATCTGCGATCGAATTCAACCCGATGGTGTCATCGTACAGTTTGGCGGTCAGACTCCCTTGAACCTGGCGAGAGCATTGTCTAATGCGGGCGTGCCGATTATCGGAACCCGCGTTGATACGATCGAAGATGCGGAAGATCGTGAAAAGTTTGCAGACATGCTCAAACGAACCGGGCTACAACAACCACCAAACGGCATTGCACATAACATGGCTCAAGCTAGAACCGAGGTGGCCAAGATCGGTTATCCGGCCCTGGTTCGCCCAAGTTTTGTATTGGGCGGCCGCGCGATGGAGATATGCTACGACAACAATCAGTTGGAACGTTATGTAGTTGAGGCGTTCATTGCGTCCCAAGGGCAACCGGTGCTGATTGACAGTTTCTTGGAAGATGCTATTGAGGTTGACGTTGACGCGATCGGAGACGGTGAGCGAGTCCTGGTGGCCGGAGTTATGGAACACATCGAAGAAGCTGGTGTACACTCCGGCGATTCGGCATGTGCTATTCCACCTTACAGCCTGCCAGGGCCGGTTGTCGCCGAGATCCGCGAGGCGACCCGGATCATGGCCAGAGAGTTGGATGTTCGTGGCTTGATGAACGTTCAGTTTGCCGTGAAGCGCGACGAAGAAAGCCGGCCGGTTGTATACGTGCTCGAAGTCAATCCACGGGCGAGTCGCACAGTACCGTTTGTGTCGAAGGCCACAAACGTTCCGTTGGCAAAGATTGCTGCAAAAGTGATGGCCGGAATATCGCTGGCCGACCAAGGCTATACGGCTGACCCAATACCGGCACACGTGTCAATCAAGGAGGCCGTTTTCCCGTTCGTCAAGTTTGCTGGCGTTGACATTGTTTTGGGGCCTGAAATGAAGTCGACAGGTGAAGTCATGGGCATCAGTGAACGATTTTCAATTGCCTTTGCTAAGAGTCAGTTATCGGCCGGCTCCAAGCTGCCAACCAGCGGCAAGATATTTATAAGTGTTGCCGATCGGGCTAAAAATCATGTAGTCGGTCTGGCGAAGCGACTCGAAAAGATCGGTTACGAACTTATTGCTACGCGTGGGACGGCCGAAAGACTTGAAGAAGCGGGCGTGAAGGTCCAGCAAATCAAAAAATTGCAACAGGGCCATCCGAATCTTATAGACTTCATGCTCGATGGCGATCTGCAGTTTGTCATAAACACGCCTAGCGGCAAGGGGGCGCGTACCGACGAGGGTCGGATTAGGGCGGCCGCCGTTGCACACGACATCCCTTGCATTACGACTATTCAGGCGGCCGATGCGGTTGTGCTGGCAATGGAGGCTATGCAGGAAGAAGAGTTTTTTGTGCAGGCTGTCCAGGATCGCTTTCCAAAGTGATCATTTCTCCGGGCAAAATTTTCTATCGCCCGAAAAATCGACCTTGACCCAGATCGTGAAATGCCATATTCTCACCCCCTCGTCGGTTGAAGGTTTTTGTGTTTGAAATTTTCAGACAGCAGGAAACTGGTCATCGACTTGTACACCGGACGAAATAAGTTCGATCCACGTGGGAGGGTCTGCACAGGGAACCCGCGAGTATGGCGTTTCTGCGGACCACGGAGCGGCTGCGTTGGCAAGGAGGCTGACGCAATACGCTTCGGTTCGTGAGAGCTTTGACCCGCGCTGATCGAGACGCGACCAATCGCTCCTGGAAACGAGTAGTGTCCTTTGCCCCCCTAGGACTCGCCCTTTTCCGGGGGCTTTTTTTGCGCAAACCGAGAGTTCAGTTTGAATACTTGGGATTGGCTAATTTAAGTGGGGCGAAGAGTTTTAGTCTAGAATTGAGTTAATCGCTTACAGCTTTTCTTTTTTGCACGTCGGCTTAGAGCAGACTTTCAAGCAGCAGCCGCATCTTGCGAAGCTCGGCAACTTGGTCTGTGTCGTCAGTGGGAGCAATGTCAACGCATAAGGCCCGGTTGTACTTGTGTTTTCTTAACTGCGAGACAAGTCGTCCGTATTCTACGAGTCCCTGGCCGATGCGTACTTGCAACTCGTCTTTGCTCGTGTCTCGGAGTCGAACGTGAATCGTGTGTTTTAGCAACGGCTCTAGGTCGACTTCCCCCTTCTGTCCGCATATGTAGTGACTGGGGTCTAGCGTAATGCCTAGCCCCGGAACGTTGTCGCAAAACACTGCGGCTGTCTCAGGATCCCCCGACATTCGCCCAATCTCAGTCACTAGCCCAACCCGCACGCCATCCTTCAGCGATATAGCAACCAGATCACGAAGCCTTTCTATCTCGGCGTTAAATGGGGTGCCCAATTCGGCCGAGCGGACAGAGATGCCGACCACTTTTGTCGCCTTTGCCAAAGTGCAACACGCGGCAAACTGTTCATAGTATGCTGGATTAGCCGAATCAGCGTCGAAACTGTATGCCACTGGCGTTAAGCGTTGGGTTTTGCGACATATCTTGCACACGCTATTCAAATTTTCTGATACGGCGGAGGGTTTTAGATGGCCATCCGATTCGTGTATCATGATCTCGATGGCCGTAAATTCCAAATCCACCAACCGAGAGATGGCATCCGACATCGACAAATCACTAAAGCAGCGACTAGTTGCAGCGACAAACACGCCAAATTCTCCTTTTGAGTCCTTTTGAGTCAGTAAGTTCGACCCGTAATCGCAAATTATATATCTATCTTTCTCAGCCCCATTTATAGTTAGTGGCCAATAGCTTACCGTCATACTGCCATTTATGGCAACACCAAGACGCGTTGCCTATGGTTTTTGGTTTTTTGGGCCGGGCTAGTCACTCTAGTCACCGCTTCGGCTCCTTTTCCGCACTATGTCCCATATGCCCGGTGTAGTTGGGGAGAAAAGTTTGAGGCGGCGGGCCTGTAACGGGTAGGTTGGCCCTGGTCGGAGGTGAAAGGCGACAGACAATGGCGAAAATTCGACCAATTGCCACTAGTGCGGCCGTTCCCGTTCATTTTCGATGAACAGAGAAATGTTTCTTCCCCGGAGTAACATATTCCCGTGCCGACAGAAAATAGAGATCGGCGAGGTTTTATTCACTTGGCAAGTTGGCCAGAACGTCGCTCGGGGTCATTAGTTGCTGGTAGACCAAATAGTCGATCGCTTGGTTTATGAACTTTTGGTGGCCATCGCAGAACGAAGTGACGACC
>Ga0180434_10009640_pt1 | contig 10465 bp, 7 predicted proteins | sample SS_ome_7_FD_132453 | JGI IMG/M metagenome (GOLD analysis project Ga0180434, IMG submission 132453) | Hypersaline lake sediment archaeal communities from the Salton Sea, California, USA - SS_1_D_2 metaG | ecosystem: Environmental > Aquatic > Non-marine Saline and Alkaline > Hypersaline > Sediment... | reverse complement strand
TCGTGCTAGTCTCGCTAAAAGCTCTAATCGGCGCTCTGCCGGCCATAGTCCTGCTGACGGGCTGCGCACCATCGCATTATCAGAACTCCGCCGCTTTGATCGAGCGTGAAATCCGCGCCAGTAACGACGAAATCGCGACGGTCATGTTCAAAGCGTCGATTCTCGTGCCCGCCCGCGACATCCTCACCCTCGATCCGCTGCGGCGTTACATCCGCCCGGTCGAAGCCTGGAACGCCACGGGCGGCGGCGTGACCAATTCGTCATTCTACACGAATCGCCCGCCGGAGAAGCTGACGCCGGAGGCCGTCGCGATCGGACCTTGCACCATGGCGCCCCCGACTCCGCCGGTCGAGATCAAAAAAGTGAAAACTTACGGCGGCGGGCGAAGGGGTTTCATCGGCCATGACGCGGCCGGGCGTACTTTCCTCTTCAAGCTCGACCATCCCGACTATTATGAACTCGGTACGACCGCTTCGATCGTCGGCTCGCGGCTACTCTGGGCGCTGGGTTACAACGTGCCGCCGATTTTTCTCGTTACAATCACCGGAACGGGCGACGAGCGCTTCGACGGTCGCCGAGCGGCGGCGGCCTTGTTCCTCGACGATGTCGAGGGTCATTTTCATTTCGACTGGTTTCGCCACCGTCGCGAGATGCGCGGCCTGCGTCTGGCGTCGGCGTGGATCAACGACACCGATCGCATCGGCAGCAACACGCTCGTCGTGGTCGAGGACGGTCGCGCGACTTATTATCTGATCGATTTCAATTCATGCCTCGGCGCCTGGCAGGGGGCGCCGAAGGAAAACTGGCGCGGTTATCGCTGCGCCTGGGAACCGCTGCCGCTGTCGCCGAGGCCGCCGACGCCGCTGGTCTCGCCCGCGCTCGGTCGGTTGGCGTCGGAATTCGATCCGATGAAATGGCGCGCGCAGGCGCCCAACAACGCCTTCAACCATATGACCGACGCGGACGCGTCCTGGATAGCAGACAAAGTACGCCGACTCGATCGCGAACATATCGAGGCGATCATCGCCGAGGCTCGGCTGAGCGTTCCGGCCGAGGCGGACAGATTAGCGGACATCCTGATGAGCAGACGCGAGTGCATACTAAGGCGGTTTCCAGAATAACTCGGTGTGTCGCCGCTCTTGCGCTGCGCATGCCTTGGCCACGTGCATGGGGTATGCCAAGTAACACCGCTCAAGAGCAGCGGCATATCCGCGCATTTACGTAACCGCGGCGTCCGAGCCCCCGTGTCGGACATAGATGATCAGAATCCCGAGCGTTAGCGCGCGGGCCGACATTATCACGTGCCTTCGGTCGACAGGTGCGCCGACAGCTACTTTCCATAGGTGCGGAAGTCTATTCGACCGGCCGGCGGGTCCGCTTTTTTCGGCGGAACGGGAAGGATCATCAGCGAGACAATGACGTAGGCCGCGGAAGCGGCGATCCATAACAGATTCGTCAGATGCAACAGCAGGATTTCTCGCCTCGCGACGGCGGAGATCGGAGTCTCAGGCAGCAGCACCGTGCGAATCCACTGCCACATCGCCATCACTCCGGCCAAAACCGCCAAGCCCACGCCGCAGGCTATGATGCGCAGCGGCCAGCGCGGCCCAAGCGCGGGGTACGCCAGCGCGGCGCCGTTGATCCCCAAGCCGAGCGCCGACAGCGCCGTCAACACGCCGGCTCGGCGCGGATCGTCCGCCATGATACACACGGCCCAGACGGCGGGCGCCACGCCGAGAAACAGCAGGATTACATGAATCGCGCGACGCATGACAGCCGCATTTGTAACCGCTAAGGGGGATGATGCAAGCGGTGCGGGGGCAGCCGCCCGCTCGCCGGCGCTCGGGGCTCTGATCGGCATGTGGCCCGGCGTATCCTATGCGCGCCCGAGGTTCGCGCGGGGGATGAAGCGGCCGTGGCCGTTTCGGCCGACGAACTTGTAATCTCTCACGATTTGCGAGCCGCGGCAGAACGTATGCTCGGCGAAACCGGCCAGCTCCCAGCCCTGGTACGGGCTCCAGTCGCAGTTGGTCTGCATCTTTCGCCAGTCTACCTTGCGTTTTTTGGCCGGGTGGATAATCGCGATATCGGCGTCGCCGCCGACGCGCAGCGCGCCCTTGCGGGGGTACAGGCCCATGATGCGCGCCGGCGCCGTGCAGCACTTGTCCACGAATTCGTTGATGGTCAGTCGGCGCTTGAGCACGCCGAGCGTGTATACGAGCGGCAGCAGCGTTTCCAGACCGGGCATGCCCATCGGGATTTTGGTCCAGTCGCCTTTCCACATGGCTTTCTGCTTGCGAGTGAACGTACAGGTGTCGGTCGAGACCGAACACACCTCGCCGCTCTTGAGCCCGGTCCACAGGCGTTTCTGGTCGCGCGGCTTTTTGACCTGCGGGCAGGTGGCGTAAAGGTGCCCGTCTTTTTTCGCGAAAACGCCGTCGTCCAGCGCGAGATACTGCGCGCAGGTTTCGGCCAGTACGTTTACGCCTTCTTCTTGGGCTCGTCGGACGATGTCCGCGCCCTCGCCCGTGCTCATGTGCACGATGAACAGGCGTCCGCCGGATTCCCTGGACCAGCGGATCGCTCGTTCGATCGCTTCGGTTTCGATGAAATTGGGCCGCGTCAGCGTGTGCAGCCAGGCCCCGTGTTTTTTCATCAGAGCCGGCCTGTGATGACGCTCGATCAGCAGGTCCAGTACGCGGCACGACTCGGCGTGGACGCACAACATTCCGCCAAGACCGCGCAGCATCTCCAACGCCTCGAACATGTCGGCGTCGTCGGACTGCCAACCCTGCGCGGCGTAGATCATAAATTGCTTGAACGTGGGGATGCCGCGTTCGACCATCCGCTTGACGTCTTTTTTCTGACGCGCCCAATCGGTGATCGCCAGGTGGAACGCGTAATCGACGCAAGCCCGGCCGTCGGCGCGGGCCATCCAATTGTCCACTGCTTGTCGCAGCGTTTCCTTGCCGTAGGGGATGGCGAAATCGATCAGCGTGGTGACGCCGCCGCACGCCGCCGCGCGCGTGCCGGAGTCGTAATCGTCGGCGGAGACCGTGCCGCAGAAAGGCAGCGCGAGGTGAACATGCGCATCGACGCCGCCGGGGATGACGTAACGGCCGCGCGCGTCGATAATTTTCGCGCCGTCAGCCTGTTGTCGCGTCAAGTTCTCGCCGACGGCTACGATCTTTTCGCCGCGAATTCCCAGGTCCGCGCGCGTCGTATCGTACGCGCCGACCAAACGCCCGCCTCTGATAATCGTGTCGAGCTTCACATCATGCCCTCGGCCATACGCGCCCGGGATATGCCAATTATTCCTGGGTATTTTCGACTCTCAGGACGCGGACTGTCAACCCGCGCGCGGGGCGCCTGCTTACACCGGCGCGTCGCACTGTTATACTCGTCGGGCTAAACGTCGTTTTTGACGTTTTACGAGGCACGTAGCATGAGCGTCGGAGACAGCCTTCCCAGAATCGACGGAATCGACAAGCTCGGCGGAAGAACGCGCTACGTCGACGACATCGCCATGCCCGGAATGCTGCATGCTGGCACGGTGCGGGCGCCGGTCGCACGCGGCGTCGTAAAGAAGATCCGTTTCGATCCAGGAGTCAATTGGGACAAGTTTGTTATCGCCGATCACAAGGATCTGCCCGGCGAAAACGTCGTCGCCACGATCCAGAACGACATGCCGGCGCTGGTCGATCGCGAAATAAGGTACAAGCACGAGCCCGTGCTGCTGCTCGCGCACCGCTCGATCCGCAAATTGCGCGAGGCGCTCGCCGCCGTGCGCGTCGAGGTCGAAGCGCTGCCCGCCGTCGCCGATCCGCTGGCGCCGCTGGCGCCGGAGCAGGTCCAGCACGGCGACGATAATGTCTTCAAACGCATCGACATCCGCAAGGGCGATCCAGCGGCCGTGTTTCGCGACGCGCCGCACGTCGTCGAGGGGCTCTATTACACCGGCGCCCAGGAACACCTCTACATCGAACCCAACGGCGTAATCTCATATTTCGAGGCCGGGCGGCTCGTCGTGGCCGGAAGCATGCAGTGCCCGTACTACATGCTCGACGCGCTAACCCGCGCGTTCGGGCGGACGCGCGAAAGCTTCCGCGTAATCCAATTGCCCACCGGCGGCGGCTTCGGCGGCAAGGAAGAATTCCCGTCGATTCTGGCGATCCACGCCGCTTTACTGGCCGAGAAGAGCGGGGCGCCGGTCAAGCTGGTCTACGACCGCGTCGAGGACATGGCCGCATCGACCAAGCGACATCCCGGCGTAGTCAAGCACCGTACGGCGCTTGATCGCGACGGCAAATTGCTCGCCATGGAAATCGACGTCGTGCTCGACGGCGGCGCCTACGTTACGCTTTCGCCGGTCGTACTCAGCCGCGGCGCTTTGCACGCCTGCGGCGCTTATAGCTGCGACAACGTGCATGTTCACGCCGAGGCGCGGCTGACCAATTCGCCGCCGTACGGCGCCTTTCGCGGGTTTGGCGCCCCGCAGACGATCTTCGCGCTTGAGCGTCACATGGACGTCGCGGCGGGAAAGCTGGGCTTGAAGCCGGAGGAATTGCGGCGATGCAATCTGCTTAAGCCTGGGGATACGATGGCCACGGGCCAGGTTTATCGCGAGAAAACCGACCTGGCGGCGTTGCTCGATCGCGCTCTGACGTACGCGGGCTACGAGACAAAACGCCGCGAGCACGAAGTCTTCAACAGCACGCATCCGTACTTGCGACGCGGTGTCGGCATGGCGAGCTTTATGCATGGCGCCGGTTTCACCGGCGGGGGCGAGGTTTATTTAGCGTCCGAAGTCGAGGTCGAAGCCGCGGCCGACGGCTCGATAAATGTGCTGACCGCGCAGTGCGACATGGGACAAGGATGCGATACGACGCTTGCACAGGTCGCCGCCGACCGACTCGGCGTAGCGGTTGACGCCGTGAAAGCCGTTCGGCCCGACACTTCGATCGTGCCAAACAGCGGACCAACCGTCGCCAGCCGCACGATCATGGTCGTCGGCAAACTCGTTTCGCGGGCCTGCGGCGATCTGCTGCGACAGGTCGCCGGTCGTGACGATATCAGCGGCGAAAAAGCTATCGCCGCGATTCGCGCCTGGCACGACGGCAACCCCGGCGGTCGTCTGATCGGTCGCGCCAAATACGCCAAACCCGTCGAACTCGACTGGGATGAAGACGCCTATCAGGGCGACGCCTATGCGACATACGGTTGGGCGAGTTATGTCGCCGAGATCGAAGTCGATTTGCGGACCTATGTCGTGCGCGCCGTCGATTTCGTCGCCTTGCAGGAAGTAGGCAAGACCGTCAATCCTGCGATCGCCGCCGGTCAGATTCAAGGCGGCGTGGCGCAGGGCATCGGGTGGGCGCTGTATGAAAGCGTCGCGCTTGAGGACGGCGCCATGAGCAACACGCAGATGACTAATTATGTCATTCCGTGCTGCGGCGACTTGCCGCCGATCCGCGTGTATTTCGAGGAGCAGCCGTCGCAATACGGCCCGCGCGGCGCCAAGGGGATCGGCGAACTGCCCATGGACGGTCCCGCGCCCGCGATCGTCAACGCCGTCTGTCAAGCCTTGAAGATCAACGTGAATGAAACGCCGTTGACGCCCGAGCGATTAATGGAGCATCTGGAGTTCGCCGACCATGGATAAGATCGAGGTTACATTCACGCTCAACGAGGTCGAGGTCACGCGTAGTATCGCCGCCGACTCGCGTTTGCTCGATCTGCTGCGCTACGAGTGCGGCGAAACGGGTACGAAGGAGGGGTGCGGCGAGGGCGAGTGCGGAGCGTGTTGCGTGTTGCTCGACGGCCTGCCGGTCAACTCGTGTCTGGTTCCAGCGTTCCAGGTTTGCGGTCGAAGCGTGCATACCGCCGAATCCGCTCGGCCTACGGATCTGGAAAAACTCAACGCGAGCGGCACGGCGCAGTGCGGCGCCTGCTCGCCCGGCGTGGTGATGGTCACACGCTTCCTGACGCAAAATCCCGACGTGGCGCGCGACGTAGACCTGCGTCAGTTCATGAGCGGCAATCTTTGTCGTTGCACCGGCTACGACGGAATTCTGGAGGGCGTTAAAAGCGTACTTGGAGACCACGAGCGGATCGACAGCGACGAGGGACCAGCATGAATATCCTGCAGCCGCGCGACTTGAAAGAAGCCCTCGATATGCTGGCCGCGGACGCTGAGAGCATGACGCCGATCGCAGGCGGCACCGACCTGATGGTCTCGTGGCCCCATAAGCCGCACGATGGTTTATGCTTGCTCGATTTATCCAGCTTGAAGGAAGAACTCGGCTCGATCGTCGTCACGGACGATTACGTCGAACTCGGAGCGCTCGTCACTTATTGGGAGGTTATCCGCGACGAACGTCTCGCTGATCTGTTGCCGCTGCTGCGCGAGGCCGCGTCGCAAGTGGGGGCGATTCAGATTCAGACGCGCGGCACGTGGGCCGGGAACATCGCCCATGGTTCGCCAGGCGCCGACGGAGTAACGGTTCTCATGGCTTACGACGCCGAAGTCGTTCTGGCATCCGCCGCCGGCGACGTCGTGACGCCGCTCGATTCGTATTACACGGGTTACAAGCTCACCGTCCGCCGCCCGGATCAGCTCATCCGGGCGATCCGCATCCCCCTGCGAAGTCGCGGGGTGCAATGGTTTCACAAAGTCGGCGCCCGCACGGCTCAGGCGATCTCGAAAGTAGGGGTCGCCATGGTGCGCGAGGATTCGTCCGACGCCCCCGCCGCGTGGCGCGTCACGGCCAACAGCGTGATGCCGTACGTGTGTCGCGGCCGCAATCTGGAGCAGGAGTTGGCCAGCGGTCGGATTTTCTCCTCGCCCGAGGAAATCCGTCGCGTTCTCGACGCCGACGTAGCGCCGATCGACGACATCCGTTCGACCGCCGAATACCGCGCGACGGTGTTGAGTCGTCTGATCTACATGCAGTTGGCGGGATAGCAGTTTGTGCGGCTCAGCCGCCCTCGGCCGCCGCATTACATTGGTTGACAGGAAAATATCGGCAAGTTCGTAAATGCGCGCTAGATGACGACGGCTTCGCTCAAGGACGCCCGCGCCGTCAGACCGCATGCGTGCAAAAGTTTCACCAAGCCGTCGACGTCGTTCTGAACGAAAGCCCCGACGTCCAGACTGTCCAGGTCGAGCACGCCCCAGCAAACGCCGTTGGATTCGAAAAGGGGAATGACCAGTTCCGAGCGGTCGCGCGGGTCGCAGGCTACGTAGTTTTCGCCCAGATCGGCTACGTCGCGCACTACCAGCGATCGTTTTTCGAGAAAGGCCCTGCCGCAGGCGCCGTGCAGTCCGATCGGCGAGCAGGCCGGCTTGTCGCGGCTCGGCCCCAGAACTAAACCGCCCTCGTCATCGGGCAGGTAAAATCCGATCCACGAGACGCCGGTCTCCGCCAGATGATCCCAGAGCGTATCGACGAACGCCCGCATTCGCTTCACGCGATTACCTTCGACGGGCGGCTCGGACAGCGCGTGAACGGTTTTGAGGATGTCACCGAAGTCGTCGTATGGTCTGTTCATGAATACGAATCATCCGCATTATTTCATCGAATACAACAGCGCCGCGCGGTGTAAATATCGCGCTTGTAAATCATAATTGACCGCGATACCATTTATTTACAGCAATGTTGAGTAGTACTAATAAATTTTAGGGCTGAAGTTATTTTTTATCCATGGAGGTCGAACATGAGGAAGATTACATTGAGCTTGGCGGCGTTGTGCGCGGCGGGCGCCGTCGGAGCGTCGTTGGAAGCCGAGATCGTCTCCAAAACAGTCGCGGGCGGAGAGTACGGCCCCCCCGCCGTCGCGCCGGCGCGCCCGGCGCCCGAGACGACGGCGCAGCCGCAACGACTGGGCCGTCAGCAGGTGTGCGGGCGAGTGAGAGGATACGCGACTCCCGGCACGCGCCCGATTATGCCCTGTCCTTTCGTTCCGGACGATTGCGAATGTTGTCCGCAAGATACGCCGTGCGCGGACCCGGTTTTGACGGATCTGCCGGGCGTCAGGGTCGAAATAGACGGCGGCGGCTACGCCTACACCGCCGCCGACGGCACATTCTGCATCGACCACGAAGGGCAGGATTACATTACTGTCAGGGCGAGTCTTGACGACGGCGAGTACGTGTATGTCGTGGACGATTCCGGCGCCGACGTGCTGGAAGCCAGCTTGACAGACGCTCCGGCGGCATATTTTGACCTGGAGCTGAATACGACGCCGGACGAGGTCAAAACCGCACAGGTCAATGCTTTCCTTGCGGCGAACCTGTCGTACAACTTCTGGTTGAACCGTACTGATGATTTTTCTCCGCTGGAAAACGGGCAAAAACTGAAGATGCTTGTCAATAGCGAAGCGCAATCGTGCGGCCTTGGCAAGTATTTATCGGACGATATAGGCGTTAAGACGCGGCTTGAGGGGGCTTGTGATCATGTGGAACCGACGCGCAACTGCGCGTTTAACGTCTCGATAGCGCACGAATTCGGGCATTTCGTGCTCGATCGCTATATCGAGGGCGACCTGAACACGGATATCGCATTCTGCGAGGGTTTCTGCGACAGCTTCGCTTATCTCCTGTTCGATACGCCGACATTCGGCGACTGGGGCTTCCTGACCGGCGAATACTTTCGCGACACCGAGGAACGGAACATGCAGTATCCTTGCTCGGGGGCTACGAATCAGTGCGGCGCGCCGTTTCAGCACGATTGCGGCCAGATTCTCTCCGGCGCGTGGTGGGACATACGCAAGAATTTCGGGGTTACATACGGCTCTGAAGCAGGGCTGGAAAGTGCGCGCGCCCTCTTCGTGGAATGGGCGCAATCCATGAATGGTTCTGATCCCACGTTCGCCATGAACAGCGCCTATCCCGGCACGCTGATAGAGGTTTTGACAGCCGACGACGCCCTGCCCGCGGGCGACAACGATCTGTCGAACGGCACACCCAACGACGAGGACATTTACGCTGCTTTCGCTAAACACGGCATCTGCTGGACCTATTACACTTGTCCGGGAGATTTCGACTGCGACGGCGTAGTGGGACTCTCTGATTTGGCCGAAATGCTCGCCAACTATGGCCAGATACCAGAAGGGGCGACTTACGCCGACGGCGATATGGACGGAGACGGCGAGATCGATCTAAGCGATCTGGCGGCGTTTCTGTCGGTTTACAACACGGTTTGTGATTGACGGAACAGCGGAGTCGTCAAGAATCACGAGCTTAAACCCGTCTTCTACAGTTGCTTCAAGGGCGGATGGCGTTTCCGGCGTCCCGGTCGGTTGGGGGGAGATTTTGGGCAGGTGCGGTCGGAAGGTATCGCCAATATCCACAGATCGCCGACAGCTACGCTCTTGACAGGGTTGACGTAGAGGACACGGGCGCCCCGCACGGCCGTCAGAGCCAGGAAGTCCGGCTGTTTCGAGTATCTCCAGGTCGTTCAGAACGAACGCGTCGACGAACGCGTTCGCCAACAGGTCGTCGCTCCGCTCGGCCGGACTATAGTGAGATGCGGCCGGGGAATACTACCCATGTGAAGACACTGATTCCCATCGTTGACCGCATGCGTGGCAAGTTAAGCATTGAACGCGTTTGCGTCGTGGCCGACCGGAGGCATGATCGCCCGTGCGACCGATAATACCAACAACATTCGGGCGGTAGCGGCAATTGGTTGTGAACGACGTTTAAGCAGGTATGCTCCTACCATCTTGAAAGCCACATGGCATGCATCCCTTTTCCGTGAGTCTTTAGCCCTCGGGATTCGATAGAGAGCTGCTCGACCGGCAATTTTATAAAAAACAGAACAATAAATTGCCTTTATCGGAAATATGGATTATGCTACTCTTCATAGGGCGAACATATCGCACGGTCTGCTTTTGAAGACAAGTCAGCGGCGATATTTACTGCTTCGATTAAGTATGTATCGAGAAGTTAGGGCTGAGATTTTGCTTATTTTTCGGCTGCTCCTGGAGGGGCAAGTTGGCGGCCGGAGGGTGTGCTGCTCATCAGGGCTGTCGATAGCCGCAAGAGATTAGCAGTGTCTGAATAGCGATGCGGATTAAGGTCGCGCCTATCCATCAATTACACCGGCTGCTCTCCGGAGGGAGGAAGTCAACGTAGGGATGGATATTAAGCGAAACGCGACCGGTTGTTCACTCTCCGGGACGCCGCGTAAAAAGCAAACAGACGCGCTTTGGCGCGTCTGTTTTTTTTATCGTCCAATCCATGGTCGCCCGCGACGCGGGGACGCGGGTTTTAATGCACCGTTTGCCGACGTGCTTTCGTTTTGATACGATTAATTGTTACGTGCGTCGTCGAGACGACAAGCGGGGTCGTTCAACGGCGATTGGAAGCGCCCGCTAAGAGAAAGGCTCATGAAACCACTCAGCCTCGACATTTTCGGATTGACTCTCATTCTGGTAACCACAATGGTATTAGCGCCGATGA
>Ga0180434_10009638_pt1 | contig 10466 bp, 6 predicted proteins | sample SS_ome_7_FD_132453 | JGI IMG/M metagenome (GOLD analysis project Ga0180434, IMG submission 132453) | Hypersaline lake sediment archaeal communities from the Salton Sea, California, USA - SS_1_D_2 metaG | ecosystem: Environmental > Aquatic > Non-marine Saline and Alkaline > Hypersaline > Sediment... | reverse complement strand
GCCGTAGAGGGCATGGCGATGATGGGCAGCCCGTTCTTGCTGTGTCCCGCCCCGCGGATGAAGTCCACCTGGCCGCCGAAACCGGAATAGATGTACGGACCGATGGAGTCGGCACAGACCTGTCCGGTAAGGTCGATCTCCAGGGCGGAGTTCACCGCCACCATGTTGTCGTGCTGCGCGATCACTTCGGGGTCGTTGGTGTACTCCACCGGGTGGAATTCGAAGATCGGGTTGTTCCGGATGTAGTCGTAGAGGTACTCGGTCCCCATCGCGAAGGTGCAGACCACCTTGTTGCGATGGATGTTCTTGTAGGCCCCGGTGACGACGCCCATCTCCAGCAACTCGACCATCCCGCTGGTCATCATCTCGGTGTGGATACCCAGGTCGTTCTTCGACTTGAGCCGGTTCAACACCGCGTTGGGGATGCCGCCGATGCCCATCTGCAGGCACGCGCCGTCGGGCACCAGCTCGGCGATGTACTTGGCGATCTGGTCCTCCACGTCCGTGAAGGGGGAAGGTTCCAGGACCGGCAGGTCCGTCTCGTGGAGCACGAAGGAGTCCACCTGGCTCACGTGCACGAAGGAGTCCCCCAGGGTACGCGGCATGCGCGGGTTCACCATGGCGACCACCACGTCCGCCTTCTCCACGGCCGTCTTGCTGGTGATGACCTCCACTCCCAGACTCAAAAATCCGTGCTCGTCGGGAGGGCTGGTGTGGATGAGGGCCACGTCGATGTGGAAGTCCTTGTTGGCCAGGAGCTTGGGGATCTCGTGGAGATGGATCGGGATGTAATCCCCGCGTCCGGTGTTGACCGCTTCCCGGTCCCCCGGCCCCACAAACAGCGAGTTGTGGCGGATCCGCTCTCCTGTCTCGAGCTCGGAGAGCGGGTCCCTGCCCACCTGGAGCACGTGGAGCAGTTCCACGTCCTGCAGCTCCTCGGCCCGGTCCACCAGCGCCTGGAGCAGGACGAAGGGGGTCGCCGCGTTGCCGCAGACATAGACCCGGTCACCGCTCTCGATGAGGCCCACGGCCTGTTCCGGTGTGGTGATTCGGTCACTGACCGCCATGTTGGCGAACATGCTGATCGTCCTTCCTGCAGGTTGCTCCCGTTGGCCCCTCGCAGCCTATCGCCGGATCCGTCTCTACAGGCCCATGGGGGAAGCTCTGTGGAAACCGCGCTCGCTCACACCGGGAGTGACGGTTTCGGACTCCTTACTCTGATTACTCCAAATTACTCACGGAGAGGCCGGCTTCAAGCATAAGTGGCCGTGAACTCGTTCCAGACCTCCAGGATGCGGTCGGCCGCCTCCTCACCGCCCTCTTCCGGCTCCAGATGGATGACCTCGGCGTCCTCTATGTTCCGGAACCAGGTCAGCTGCCGCTTGGCATAGTTGCGATGACGCTGCTGGATGGTTCCTACCGCGTCGTCCAGCGAGAGAGCTCCCCTCAGGTGCTCGAAGAGCACGTCGTAACCCAGACCCGTGAGTCCGGGAGCACCCGAGGGCACCCCGGCGGCCTGGAGACTGCGCGCCTCCCCGAGCCATCCCGAATCCAGCAGGTTCTCCACCCGCTGGTCCAGGCGTTCGTACAGGTCCTCCCTGTCGCGTTCGAGCAGCACCCTGCACCAGTTGGCCTCGATGGGGGGCTCCGGTTCGTGCTTCTCCTGGAGTTCGCTCAACGGTGTGCCATGGATCTCGAAGACTTCCAGCCCGCGGAGGATCCGCTGGGTATCACCCGGCTCCAGCCGGTCGGCCCACTCCGGGTCGCGTTCCTCCAGTTCCTGGTACAGCACCTCGAGACCCTCCTCTTCCAGACGTTCCCTCAGGCGGTCGCGGACTTCCTGCCGTTCCTCCTGATCGGTATCCGGTTCCTCGAAGAAACCCTCGGTTAGGGCCCGCAGGTAGAGTCCGCTCCCTCCCACGACGATGGGCTGTCGGCCCCGGGAGAGGATATCCTCGATGCGCTCCGCCGCCTGGGCGGCGAACGCACCCGCTGACCACGCTTTTCGGGGATCGATCTCATTGATGAAATGATGAGGGACGCGCTCCTGCAGATCGGGACCGGGAGCCGCGGTGCCTATGACCAGTCCCCGGTAGACCTGGCGTGAATCGGCCGAGATGATCTCCCCATCCAGTTCTTCGGCCACGCGTACCGCCGCGGAGGTCTTTCCTACGCCGGTGGGGCCGGTGATGATGAGCAGATTGGGCGGGGAAGCCATGCGATCAGCTCCTCTATCGGGTCAGCGTTCGAATCGTCGATCAAGTTCTTCCAGGCTCAGGACCATGTGCGTCGGGCGACCATGCGGACAGACCTGGGGCCGTTCGCATGCGAAGAGCTTATCTACCAGGGCTCTCCGTTCCTCCGGGCGGAGCCGATCGCCGAACCGGATGGCACCGTGGCATGCGAGGCTAGCGGCGATCTTCTCCTGCACTCCGCTGCCCCGTGCGCCCCGTTCCTCGAGGTCATCCAGCAGGGTCACGAACACCTCTTCCTCCCGGCCCGCCCGTTCCAGTGAGGGCGGTACGGCTTCCAGTGCCACGGTATGCCCGCCGAAGGCCCTCACATCGAATCCCACCCGCTCCAGGAGGGGTCCGATCTCCTCGACGAGCGCGAACTGTTCGGCCGAGAGATCCAGGACCCGGGGGAAGAGCAGCTGCTGGCGTACCGCGGCTTCCCCGGTCAGCTGCGCGAGCGCTTCCTCGTAGAGGACCCGCTCATGGGCGGCGTGCTGGTCGACGATGAGAAGCCCTCCCTTGATGGGCGCGAGCAGGTACCGGTCATGCACCTGCCAGATCGAAGGCTCCTCGGTCGGACCCTCCCTGCTGCCCGGCAGGCCCTCCGCCTGTTCCGCGGCCTCTCCCGGGAGCGGGCTCTCGGGCGCTGTCACCGCGAACAGTCCTTCGGCGGAACGCATCGCTGCCTCGGTCAGCCCTTTGAACAGGTCGTCGCGATGCCATTCCGACCGCTCCGCCGTCCGTCCCGCTGGAGCGGTGCCGCCCGCAGTCCGGCCGCTGCTCCGGCCGCCGGCTCCCAGATGCAGCGGGCGTGCACCCAGCTCCCGGCTCAGGACTTCCCTGACCGAAGTGATGACGAAGTCCTTGACCGCCTGCTCGTCCCGGAACCGAACCTCCCGCTTGGCCGGGTGGACGTTCACGTCCACGGCCTCGGCGGGGACCTCCAGGAAGAGACAGGCGAATGGATACGATCCGTCCCCCAGCAGTTCCCCGTATCCCGTGTAGAGCGCGTAGGCCAGGCCCCGGTGTCCCACCGGCCGGCCGTTCACGAACAGGTGCACCCCGCTCGAAGAACGGCGGGCCGCGTCCGGGTGGCCCAGCAGGCCGCGGAGCCGCATCCCGGCGGCTTCCGAGGCCAGCGTCATGGATCCTTCCACACTTCGGCCGCTGAAAAGAGTCCTCGCGCGTTCCCGCAGCCCCTCTCCCGCCGGCACCCGGTAGACCTCCCGCTCCTCATGGATCAGCCGGAACGCCACGTCCAGGCGAGCCAGCGCCGCCTCGTTGACCGCTGCGAGCGCGTGCCGGTACTCGGTCTGGACCGTCCTGAGGAACTTGCGGCGGGCCGGCACGTTCGCGAAGAGATGCTCTACCCGGACCGTGGTGCCGCGCGTGCGTGCCGCTGGTTCCTCGGAGCTCTTCCGACCGCCCTCCACGCGGATCCGGATCCCTTCCGCCTCACCCTCCGAGGTCTCGAGGGTCAACCGGCTCACGCTGGCGATGCTTGGAAGAGCCTCCCCGCGGAAACCGTATGTCACGAGGTCCGCGAGATCCTCTTCGCTCTCGATCTTGCTGGTGGCATGACGCTGGATCGCGAGGCGGGCTTCCTCGGGGCTCATCCCCGAACCGTCGTCGATGACCTCGATGAGGTCCCGACCACCGGCTTGTAATATAATCTGCACGCTGGACGCGTCCGCATCCAGACTGTTCTCGACCAGCTCCTTGACCACCGAGGCGGGGCGTTCGACCACCTCACCGGCCGCTATCTTGTTGATCACCTGGTCTGTGAGTACGTGGATCCGCAACTCCTGGATCATCCTCTCCACTGTGCGAGCCGGGCCCTAGCCGACGATGACAGCAAGCAGCCCCACCAGCATATCCCATTTCAGGATCCTGGACAGTCGGCCCCAACCCGTACTGTCGGTCCCCTCTGCCAGGACGCGCAGCACGAAAACCACAGGTGCCCCGACACCTCCCAGCGCCAGCACCAGATAGGCCGCGCCCATCCAGCCTGCCAGCCACGGCACCGGCAATGCCAGAAGCAGCAGGACCAGCACCGAACCGGCCGTGATCCGAGCGGCACCCCTCCCGGCGACCACAGGCAGGGTCCGGAGCAGGGCGTCCCGGTCTGCGGCCTCGTCCTCCAGGTCCTTGATGATCTCCCTTCCCAGGTGGAAGAGCAGCGCCAGTACCCCGGGTATGGCGCCCCACCATCCCAACCCGGCCGCGAGACTCGCGAAGGGGAAGGCCAGCCCGGAGATGCCGGAGACCATGATGTTGCCGAGCAGAGGCTGCCCTTTCCCCCACAGGTCGTAGACCACCACCATGGCCACCGCGCCCACCGTGATGACCTGACACACCTCGGGCAGGGGGACGGAGGCCGCGATCGCACCCGTGAGAAGAACCACCGCCCACAGGGTGGCCGCCGCTACGCCCACAGCTCCGCTGGCGATGGGGCGATGCGGCTTGTTCAGGCGATCCACGCGGACATCGGCCGCATCGTTCAGCACGTTGCCCCCCGCAGTCACCAGGGCGGCAGCGACCGCCGCCCAGAACACCGGCCCCCAGTCCGCAGGCAGTCGGGGCGCCGCCAGCACCCCGGTCACGGCCGCCGCTACGGCGATCAGGACGTTCACAGGTCGGGTCAGCGAGAGCAGCCCTGCGAGCAGCTTCACGGCCCGGCCCCCGGCGGCACGATCGGCCCCACCGGCAGCCGGAACACACCGTCCGGCACGTTCAGCCGGAAATCGTCACCCCGCCTGCGAGGATCGTCGGTCCTGCGATCGACACGCCAGGTGAGGCGCACATCCCGCTGCGGGAAGCTCCAGACGAGGTCGGTGGGGAGGAGCCCCTCACCCGTTCGTTTCCATTCCCTGTACTCCGTCTCCCATACCAGCCGGCCCTGGGGATCGAGATAGGACGTCGACTGGAAACCCAGGTGATCGTCCAACCGGTACACCAGCCGGGACCCCCCATCCATCGGGATGCCGATGCGGCAGGTGCCCGGTCCCAGGTCGAAGCTGTCGGCCCTTCCTGCCAGGTCCGCCAGGTCGCGGGCCGCGGCAGGGCCGAGGAGCACCTCCTGCAGTGCGGAGCCGTCCAGGGGGATCCCGGTGATGAACCGCAGGCTCCGATGGGTCAGCCTCCCCTCATAGAGCAGGTTCTCCTGTGGAAGATGGACCTCCATCCAGTCCTCGAGCAGGAGCGCTCGGGCCAGCGTGGTGCCCAGGAAGGCCTGGACCTCCACGCGGAGCGAATCGGGTGCGGCATAGAGCAGGATACCCTGCGCGGTGAACGCCCCCCCCTCGACGCGCACCTGCAGACGGCCGCTGGCCCGCACCTGGGAGATCGTTCCCGCCCGCTGTTCCGCCTGGATGAGGGCGGCCTCTGGCCCCATCTCGACCAGGTCCATGCGTGCTGTCCGTACATAGGGCGTACACCCTCCCAGCAGGCCGATCACCAGAAGCAGGAAGAGCCCCCTCGCGGGGGTCGGGGAGCATGGGCGGCCAGGAGAGACACCGGCCGGCCTCTTGCAGGTCGAGGGAAGCATGGCCACGAAATATAGCCAAGGGAAACGCCCTGGACCAGCCGTCGGGGGATACACCCTCAGGGGAAGAAACGACGGGAGGCGAGCGAGCTGTCCAGTTCGACGACATAGAAGGCCGCCACCCGGTTGCCCGGATCCAGTCGGTAGGCATCCCGGAAACGCTCCCTGGCCTCGTCCCGCCGGTCCGCCTCCAGCAGCGCCCGCCCCAGGTAGGTGAGTACCTCCGAGGGCGGGGTCCGGGGATCGACCCGGGGCAGCAGGTCCTCCTGCATCTCCGGGGTCAGAGCACGTCCTCCCAGCGATCGGATGACCGGCACCAGGCTCCGGAAGAGTTCGGTGGGATCGGCGGCGATACCCAGCCGGTCCACTGTCTGCTGCAGCAGATCCACCGCCCGCTCGGTCTCGCCCGCGTCGTAGGCGGCCTTGCCTGCCTCGTACAGGTACCAGGTCCCTTCCTCCTTCGGCACCTCCTCAGCCAGTCCCGGCAGCCGGTCCAGCATCGCGGAGGCCAGTTCCCGGGCCGGATGCAGGAAGCTCGAGATCCCGGCATAGCGATCGATGAGGAGGGACGCGTAGAGCCGGACGGCCTCCAGGCTGTCGGGCGCGGAGACGTAGAGGTCCTCGGCCTCCTGCAGTGCGGCACGTTCCTGGATCAGCCCGGCGTGGATCGCGAACCGGCGGGTCCGGTCCGAGGGATACCGATCCAGCTGGGCCTGCAGGGCCGATCGGTAGAGACCCTCCCCCTCCAGACCCAGGTGGCGGTAGTAGCCGGTGAAGGACGCGAGTTCTTCCCGTGTGGGAAGTCTGCCCCGCAGATAGTCGGCCACGAACAGGTCGGTGTTCCGCAGGGTCCGGTAGCGCTCGTCGAAACGTGTCACCAGGGTGGCGGTCGCGTCGAGGAAGAAGGCCCGGGGCGCCGCGTATTCCAGGAAGGGGAAGTTGTCCGTGTTCAGGTATCCGCCCAGACTGATCGCCTCGGCGGTGCGCAGCGCACTCATGCGCTGCCGGCTCAGCAGGGTGAAGAGGTCGCACACCCCCACCCGCCGGAGCATCTCGGCGACACCCGGCCGCTGGAACAGCTCTTCCGCGGCCTCGAAGTCCCACTCGACCGGTTCGGTGCTCCCCACCAGGAGCAGGTCGGAGCGGGACATACTCCAGGCCGTGACATAGGGGAACGCTTCCCCGAAGGTGACCAGCACGCTCGTGAGGGTCTCGTCCGTCTGCTCGTAGGTGTGTATCCACTGCGCCACCACACCGCCCGGTTCCAGACGCCCCCGCAGGGCCCGGAAATAGTCCAGGCTGAAGAGCCCGCCGATCCCCGCGATCCACGGGTTGCTGGGTTCCGACAGGATCAGGTCGTACCGGGCGTCGGGACGGTTCAGCAGGTAGGTCTTGGCGTCCTGGGTGACCAGTTCGGTCCTGGGGTCCTCCAGAGGCCGCCCGTTGATATCGTCGAAGTAGTGGCTCGCCTCGACCACCCCCGGGGAGATCTCGATGACCTCCACCTTCTCCACCGGGTAGCGCAGCAGGTGCCCTGCACTCTGTCCGCTCCCCAGCCCCACGATCAGGGCCCGGCGGGCATCGGGTACCATGAGGGCGGGGATGGCCGGGATCAGCGTCTGGGTGGTCTGATCCCCCAGGTAGCTGCTGGCATCCGCCTTCCCGTTCACCACCAGGGAGTGCGCTCCGGTGGGACGGTCCCGCAATACCGCCACGGTGCCGTTCACGTCTTCCTGGTAGTAGAGGACCTCGTAGCGCTGCAGGCGCGAGGCATACTCGGTCTCCGCCACCCCGCGGGCCCGGTGTTCGCGGAAGACACCGGTGGCCAGGGCCCGCTGGTCCCATCCGGGGACGAAGAGGAGATAGCCCACCGCGAGGACCGCCGCCAGACCCGCGACCTGCTGGATGCGCCGACGTGTCACGGCGGGGTGGAGACCGAGCACCCACAGTCCGAAGAGCAGGTTCACCGCTATGGCCAGCTCCAGGGTAAGCTTGACCCCCAGCCCGGGGATCAGGATGAGACCACCGGCCAGCGCCCCGATGATGGTGCCCAGCGTGTTCACCGCATAGACCCTCCCCACCGGGCTGCCCACCCTGCGGCTGAGCCGCGCGGCGGCGTCGGTCGCGAGCGGTAGGGCCGCCCCGGAAGCCAGCGTGGGCAGGAGCATGATGCCCAGACAGAACAGGTACTTGAGGGTCTCGTAGACCACATACCCCGAGGGGGTGCGCGTCACCACCCCCTGCAGCTTCAAGAAGGTGAAGGGAAGACCGGCATAGAGGGGGAGTGCGGCCAGCATGGCCAGCCCCATGAGCACCTCCGCCGCCCCGAAGTGCAGGAAGGGACGTACGCGCCGCGCCAGCCTCCGGGCCACGAGGGAGCCGAGGGCGATCCCGGTGATGAAGGCGGCCAGCATGAGGGTGAACGAGTAGGTGCTGCTCCCCAGGATGGTGGAGAGCAGGCGGATCCAGCTCACCTCGTACACCATCACGATCAGGCCGGAGACCCCCGCCCCCCAGACCGCCACGCGGTACCAGAGAGCCAGGCGCTGCCGATCCTGCGGCCAGTCGGGCCCCTCCGCGGGTCGTTCAGCGATGATCTCACTGTCTGCTCGGGCAGTCCCTTCTTCGGCGGTGAGCGGCTCGATTCTGCCCTCGCCCAGGTAGCCGTAGCGCCATGCTCCGAGCAGCCCGAGACCCACAAGGATGTTGATGGCTGCCGCGGTGGTGACGGTGGCCGCGTTCCCCAGTACCCGGATGAGGAGGAACCCTGCCAGGAGCGTACCGGTCACCGCGCCCAGGCTGTTGATGAAGTAGAGTCCGGAGACCCTCCTGCCGACGTCCTCGGGGAACCGGCTCACGGCCCGTGTCAGCAGGGGCAGCGTACCTCCCATCAGGAAGGTGGAGGGTACGAGGAGCAGTGCGGAGACCAGGAGCTTGTTGAACACTCCGAGCACGCCCGTGGTGCCCAGCGGCCCTGCCAGGACCAGGTAGAGCGAACTCCCCAGGGAGAAGAGTGTGGGGAAGACCAGCCCGTAGAGACCGATCGCCAGTTCCAGGTACGTATAGGCGACGAGCGGCTGGGTGAGACGGTCCGAGAGACGTCCGAAGAACCAGGCACCCAGCGCCATCCCTCCCATGTAGGCGGCCAGCACCATGGTGTGGGCGTAGGCCGTGCCGCCCAGGATCAGGTCGAGATAGCGGGCCCAGACCACCTCGTAGACCAGACCCGCTGCCCCGGAGAGGAAGAACGCGGTCCAGACGGCCGGCACATAGAGTCGGCGACGCTGCATCACTTGGACGATCCCCCCATGAGTCCTTCCGCGAACGCCTGGGGGTCGAAGACGCGCAGGTCCTCCACGCCCTCCCCCACCCCGACCAGTTCCACCGGCAGGTCCAGACGCTGCACGATCGGCACGATCACCCCGCCGCGGGCGGTCCCGTCCAGTTTGGCCATCACCAGGCCGGATACGTCGACCGCCTCCCCGAAGGATCGTGCCTGCACGATGCCGTTCTGACCCGTGGTGGCGTCCAGCACCAGCAGACACTCGTGCGGCGCTCCCTCCAGCCGTCTGCCCAGCACCCGGTCGATCTTGCGCAGCTCCTCCATGAGGCCCCGGCGGGTATGCAGGCGTCCCGCAGTATCGATGAGCACCACGTCCCTGCCCCGTGACTCGGCGGCCTCGACCGCATCATAGGCCACCGCGGCCGGGTCAGCGCCCTCGTGGGATCCCACGAAGTCGGCACCCGTCCGTTCGGCCCAGTGCTCGAGCTGCTCGGTGGCGGCGGCCCGGTAGGTATCGGCGGCCGCGAGGAGCACCCCCTTGCCGGCACGCAGGTAGTGGTGAGCCATCTTGCCCGCGGTGGTGGTCTTGCCCGACCCGTTCACCCCGACTACGAGGATCACGTGGGGGGATGGCCCCGGGATGTCCTGGAAACGCTCGGGATAGCGCGGCAGGGGGAGCTGGGCACACAGGGTCTCGGCGATGACCTGCAGGATCTCTTCGGGCTCCCGTGCCTGGCGACCCGTCACCTCCTCCTCCAGGCGTTCCCGGATGGCCAGCGCGGCGTCGAGACCCAGGTCAGCCTCGATGAGCCGGTCTTCCAGCTCGTCCAGGCGCCCGGGGTCCAGCCCGCCTCCGGACACCAGGTCCGAGACATCGGTCAGCAGGAGGTCGCGGGTCTTCGAGAGACCCCGGGCCAGCCGCGATCGGACGTTCACAGGATCGCCGCCAAATCAGGCGGCGGCTTCTTCGCCGAAGCGGACGCCCACCACCTTGGACACACCCGGCTCTTCCATCGTGATGCCGAGGAACGTATCGGAGGCCTCCATCGTGCGCTTGTTGTGCGTGATGAGGATGAACTGGGTCGAATCCTCGAACGACTTCAGGACTTTAAGGAAGCGACCGATGTTGGCCTCGTCCAGTGGTGCATCCACCTCGTCCAGCACGCAGAAGGGGCTGGGCTTGACCAGGTAAATGGCGAAGAGCAGGGATACGGCGGTGAGCGCCTTCTCCCCACCGGAGAGCGCAGCCATGCTCTTGAGGATCTTCCCCTTCGGCCGCGCGACGATCTCGATACGGTCCTCGAGGGGGTCCACTGCTGCCCAGCTGGTGCCGCCTGCGCCGCTCACCTCCAGTCCGGCTACACCTGCATCTTCAAGCCTAACCGCTTCCTCTTGAGCTATGCCG
>Ga0180434_10009636_pt1 | contig 10467 bp, 8 predicted proteins | sample SS_ome_7_FD_132453 | JGI IMG/M metagenome (GOLD analysis project Ga0180434, IMG submission 132453) | Hypersaline lake sediment archaeal communities from the Salton Sea, California, USA - SS_1_D_2 metaG | ecosystem: Environmental > Aquatic > Non-marine Saline and Alkaline > Hypersaline > Sediment... | reverse complement strand
CTAATGCTGCTGTTCTGCGGTTTCGAGCGCAAAAGCGCATTCACGAGAATCCTGAACTCGAGGATGGATATCGCATTATCATCAAGGGATTCCTGATATGGATGAACATACCATGGATCGTCATGGGGATTGGGCATCTTGTTGGAGGAGTCCCGACAGTGCTTCACTTCTTTCGTCCAAGTGATGGAAATCCATATGTGCTTGGTTTTTGGGCGTCAATCGTCGTGATGTGGGTCCTTGGGACATACTGGCTGTTTTACCGTCAGGGAGCAGAGATGCTGGTGAGGCATCCCGGTCTATTCCGTTCCGATTTCAAGAGTGCCATCACTGTCAAGTTTCACTGGATACTTTGCGTTGCGGGCGGTGTTGTTGCGTTGATTGCGATGTTCATTATGGACATTCCACTGCCAAACGGATGACAGATTTTTCAACAACGTCGGAAATGGCGGCTATGGACTTCTGTTGAAAAAGTCGAGATTGCCGGTTCGTTTGCTCCGCGACGTGTGATTGCCTTGTTCCTGTCGACCATTCAGTCGTCCAGGTCAAACTTGAATGCGAATCGCTTTGTTGAGGTCACTGCTGCACCGGCGATTTTGGCGGGGACGAATTTGGCTTTCCGGATAGCTTTCATCGCAGCTTTATCAAGACGCTGATATCCACTGGAGTCTACGATCTCAGTCTTGCCTGGTTTTCCGTTGGCAAATATCTCAACCGCGATCACAACAGTGCCTTCCTCGCCGTGGACTCGTGAATACCGGGGATACACGGGTTTGGAGAATGCGGCGACTGATGCCGGGATATCCACACCCTGTTCTTCGAGATCGCCGTCGGTGTTTCTGGAGTTGATGGCGGCGATGTCAGGGAGAGAGTTGTCAGCTTCCAAAGGAATGTCTGCACGTGCCAGTTGTGCTGGCTTTGGCTCGGCAATCTGTGGTTCGACTGGGGATTCTTCCTGCTGATCCGGGGCAGGGCTTTGATCCACATGCTCTTCCGGAGGCACAGGCTCTTCCTGTATTGGGCTTGGCTTTGGCTCTATGGGAGTGTCTGGCGCTACTTCGGGAGGAGTGTCTTCCTTCGGCTCGGCTTTGACCAGTTCTGGCTCTGGAGGAGCGATTTTCTTTTCCGCAACGGGATTCTCTGTCTTCTCGATATCTTCCGGCGGCAAGGTGGCCTTGGAAGCCACTGAGGGGACAATGTTTACTCTGACAGCGGACGCGCCTTTCTGGAGGACGATCTTTGCCTCGCCGTCCAAGACACCGGAAGAGACGGCGGTGATATGGAGGACGATCGAGACGATAAGGGGCAATATGAAATCAGATGACTTCATTGAGCCTCTTCCTTGCATTCAAAAGACACTTCGTCGATTCCTGCTTCTCGGAGCAAATCAAGGATTCTGATGGCGATTCCGAGATCAGAATTGCGGTCGCCATTGATGAAGACATAGGTGTCGTCGTTTTCTTTCATTTGCGCCACGACACTCTCCACGAGGCGCGTCATATCCACACGCGCATCGTCCACAAATATCGTATTGTCTTCTTTGATCGTAATACTGACGTAGTCGCTCTTGTTTACCTCGGCCGTTGATGCGGCGGGGAGTTCAACGGTTATTCCGCGGTGAACGACCATCGAGAGCATTGCGTAGACAAAAAAGACGAGTAGCAGAAAGACGACATCGATGAGCGGCAGCATCTCCACTCGGGCCTTCTTGTTTTCATAGCCGCTACTTATCACTGCCGGTCACCTCCAGTCCTTTTTGATAGGCAGCTTCGAAACGGACTATGAGCTTATTTGTATCTTCGGTTGCTTTCTGGACCTTCCCCACGAGGTAATTGAATGGGACGAGCGTTACCAGAGCGACTGCGAGTCCTGTGGCTGTTGTGATGAGAGCCTGGGCAATGCCGCCTGTAACGGCCTTTGGATCTTCGATCCCGCTGCTACCCAACAAATCGAAGGAATCTATGATCCCCAGGACGGTCCCCAATATCCCCAGCAGTGGCGCCATTGTGATGATGGTGTCCAGGACGTTTAGGCCCCGCTTCATGCGCCTGATCTCATCTGTGGCTGCGACTTCCATGCTCGGAGTAAGCCCGCTGCCGCGATGGGCAAGTCCAAATAGGAGTATCCTGGTGGCGAAGCCTGGCTTCTTGTTCCCGGAGGCGCCGCCGTCGCGTACGGAAAGTGCGCTGTCGAAATCTCCCTTTTCTGTTCGAAGAAAGACTTCCTCAAGAAGAACGTCATCACTCTGTTTTCTCTCCTTCCACCAGAAGAAGATTCTTTCGATGGAGATGGTGAGAGACACTATTGAGCATAGGAGGAGCGGCCACATCAGCGGGCCGCCCCTCATGAATACGCTACTACTCATTCAAACTCCTCCTGGCAGCAAGGGCTGTCCAGTTGGTACTGTAGATATCAGAACGACAGTTTCACGCCGGCAAAGCCAGCTACCCGGGGCGTGCCGTATCCTGTTACCTGTTCGTAGTCCTCGTCGAAAAGATTATTCACCCTGCCGAATATCTGGATGTTCTTGGTGATATCGTACGAGGCGGTCAGGTTGACCAGGGCGTAGGCATCCATTTCTACTCGCGTAGCGGGATAGGTGGAGTAATCATTGTCGTCCCTCTCACCTACGTATGTGGCTTCCAGATTCACATTTCCCTTTTCGAGGAAGCTGTAATTCACATCAAATCCAGCCTTGTTTCTTGCTCGCTGGAGCAACTCGTCGTCGGTGGCTTTGTCCTCGGTTTCTGTATACGTGTAGGTGAATCGGATCGTAAGGTCATCGGTAGGGCTTGCCGATGCGAAGAACTCGAGGCCGTCCGATTCTGCTTCGGCGACATTCGTATACAGTGAAGTAGCACTATCGTAGTTGATGAGGTTTTCAAACTCGTTGTTGAAATATGTCAGGCCCAGGACCAGCCTGTCATCGAAGAAGGCTTGCTCAATGCCCAGGTCCCATCCCTTGCTCTTTTCTGCTCCAAGTGTTTCATCACCGTATTCATAGTGAAGCTGGTAGAGCGAAGGAGCTTTAAATCCCGTACCGATGCTTCCCTTGATTCTGGTTCCGGTTTCGTGGAAGAGATAGGCAGATGCTATGCGGTAGGTGACTTCCGAGCCAAATTCACTGTGACTATCCGAACGGACACCGAGTGTCGTAAAGAAAGAGTTCCACAGCTTGATCTGATCCTGGAGATAGAAACCGTTGGTTCTGGTTGATTCTTCCGGGAAGATACTCTCGTAAGGTCCCATTGCGCTTTCCGAGTAGTAGTATGATTCTCCTTCTTCTCTTTCCGTCTCCATGCCCAGCGTCAGTGTATTTGTCTCATGGAGATGGAGATTGTGTTGCCAGTCAAACTTGAGTAATCGTGAGTCGAAAGTATTTTTACTCCAGTCGTCTGGATGTGCGACGTCGACGTCGTTGCGATAGCTTCTCTCGTGGTCGGTGAGGGACATCCCCAGCGTCTGTTCCCAGAGACTGTCGAACAATGCCAGCCGCGCTTCCGCTCTGAAAAAGAGCTGTTCTGAGTCGTAGGTGTTGTTGGGATCATCACCACCCATGCCCCCACTGTTGTCGATTTCGGCCTCGGCGTCAGTCCATCTCAGGAGAAAGTTCACCTCGAAATCTTCGTTTGGCGTCACCCCCAGCCTTGCGGAGACTGTTGTGTTCTCATAGCCATCTTTTTCGTCGTTTCCGTCCTTCTTGTTGGCGGAGGAAATACCGTCCGTATCTACATGGGAAAAGGCGAGGGAACAGTTAATCGATTCGTTGCCTCCGCTAAAGCCCAGTCTTTCTGTCACCGTGCTGTGAGATCCGCCTTCAACTGAGACAAAACCGCTGGGCTTTCCATCTCCCTTCGCGGTAATGATATTGATGACGCCACCAATGGCGTCGGACCCGTAGAGAGTGCTTTGTGGACCTCGAATGATCTCGATTTGTTCTATGTTGTCAGTCGTCAAGTTGGCGAAATCGAAGTACCGCCCAGGTGAGATGGGATCATTCATCTCGATGCCGTCTAGCAGGACCAGAGTGTGCTCAGAATTGGCTCCTCGGATGAATATTGATGTGGTTGCTCCCGGCCCTCCGGTCTGGACAACATCCAACGCCGGAACAGATCGCAGGACTTCCAGGACGGTTCTCTTCTGTTTCTGTTTGATTTCCGTGTTAGGCACTACTGTCACAGAACTTCCTATTTCCTTGGAAGGTGTCTCAATGCGTGTCGCTGTCACAACAATTTCCTGAGTGCTCTCTTTTGCTGTTGGCTCTTCTTTTACCTCAGGCTGCTCTGCATTGTCCGCAGTCAACGAGGCTTCTGGTTCCTCGGCTGTCGAAAGACAAGGTGCAATGAATATCAGTGCTAGTACCAGCGCTACAACGCAATGTAACTTCATCATCAAAAAGTTCCTTTCTCTTCCCTCGAAGATTCAATAGAATTATCGCATCCGGAACAGGTCTCCTGGCTCTCGTTTAACCTACTTGCCGCACCTTCCCATCATGCTGAGCGTGACAGTGGCATTCTTGCGGCGTTCGTCCCGATCACAGTCGCGGGGCGGCGGAAGCTTCGGACTTCCTTCCCTTGATCCGGAGCACTGACAAACACCACCTTCCTGATCGTTCCATTTCTGCAGTACAACACCTCCTTTGCAGGCATAATGAACAAAAAACCCCCGGACCTGACAATCAGGCCCGGGGATGCCGTTTTTCATCCTCGGTCACAAGCGCTGTGGCCTCCAGTCCGCGAGAGACACAGCCTTTATGCCAATGTGAGCAGGTTTTCTGACTTCCGGATCATTCTACTTGCTGCGCCTTCCCATCCCTTTGGGACGGTGGCGGATACAGCTTTCGTCCCCGGTTACAGCGGCGGGTCCGCGATGGATTTTCGCCATCTTCCCTATCAAGGCTTTCAGCCACTCACAAGGGTCGTTTTATACTAGAATAGCGGGCTAATGTCAAGATTTTTGCCCCTCCACGAGCCGATACATTAATTTCGGGGTAGTTGCGGCGGAAGGTTTGGGGACGGGATAGGGAAGAAACCGGGACACAATACTATTTTCAAGCCAGTTGTCGAGTGACAGTGAGCGATACCGTTCTGGGAAAATGGTTTTGTGTCCCGGTTTCTTGAAGGAGTTCGCAAAGCGAACGACGCGGCAATCTCTCTTTCTTCAATGGCCCCACCATATATGGCTATCGTTCAGTAATCTGATTCACAGAACAGCGGGAAAATTTGACCACGACGACACGACGAACTCGACGGGGGGGAACTGGGAACCAACAGACGTTCACCTATCTCCCTACTACATATGGGTTATATCGAGGTTATACTTCTCGGCAACTGCTACAATCCCGCACGAATGCCTTGGCCATGTCTTGTCCTCCCGAGATTTTCGTATCGATTCGCGTTCGAATAGTCCATACATGAATGTCAGGCTGGTTGTCAGTGCTACACCGTTGACATTTTTCATGCCGCCCTGCAAAACGTGCGCAATCTCCAGAACCAATATGCTGCATGTCCAAAGGTAAAGAACGCCTGGAGCGAGATTGTTGCATCGACTGCTGAGGGATATCTTGCGTGAGAAGAGTGATGGCGAGGGTTTTTCTTGCTATGGGCAATCAGCAAGTGGCGCTGAGTTTGCAGTTCATTCGCTCACACTGCAGGCAAATTGGACCGCGAGGTGCACCACAAAGAAGGACCCTCTACCGCGTTTTCAAGCATTTGACTTTTGAAAGCAGAGCCCGCCGCGCTTCGGCGCCATCTTTGTAGCCCGATTGCTTGAGCAGCGACGTGTCAACGTGGATCCCGTCGTTGACTGAGCCGCAGCCAAACCACCATACCGAGTCGGGCTTGTAGCGGACGATGTCTTCCACATCCATTTCCCAGTGCGTCTCCAGCGAGACGGGGAGCGGCCACTGCGCGGTTTCTTCCCACGTCATCACGCCGCGAGGGAGGTAGATCACCTTGTTTCCGTCCTCGCGTGGCCGATTCACGCACCACTCCATCATCGCGTCGCGGGACTTGTATTTGTCGTACCAATATGCGATGACCGTCCAGTTTGGGCAGCGACGATGTACTTCGGCGAGATTCATTTCTTGAAGCAGGGCGTACTTCTTCATGTATGGTGCGCAGATTGTGGATAAATCGCCCTCAAAACCTCTTGCCCTTACGGCCTTCTCTACAGCTTCCATCATGCAGAGGCGGGCGTGAGTGGTGTAGTCGCGCCAGTCAGCGACGTCAGCAAATCGCGGATCGTGGGGACGGCCTACCTGGTCAAACTCAACACGGCCGTTCTCTTTTGCCCAGGCGTTGTAGAGGGGGATGCGGCGCGGGCTTTCGACGTTATCCGTTTCCGTTTCGAATACCAGACCATCGACGTTTGGGAACAGAGTGACGAGTTCCTCGAAGATCTGGACAGTCCTTTCAACGACCATAGAATCATCCGAATCATAAACTCCATAACGGAACGGTATGGGGCGGCCGCCTGTCATGTCCATTATGTTGTTGGGTTCTCCGCCATACAACGCAACGTCGAAGAAGTTGACGACTGCCATCAGCCAGATCTTGATTTTTCGCTTCTTGCATTCGTCGATCGCGAACCTGAGGAGTTCATTGTCTGATTCGATGATGGGGATATCCGGCAACTGATCCATGACTGGTAGCGAAGACTTGTAACCGGTAGTCATCCATTTCACGGAGAAAGATAGTGAGTTCATCCCTGCGGCTTCCATATCGTCCAGCAGGCTGATGTAGTCTTCCTTCTGATACATCTCCATGCCACCTGCACAGGGCGTTGTGTAATCCCAGAAGCCGTGCTCATCAAGAATCGCGTTCTCGTCACGATTATTATCCTTGGGACAGCGGTCTGGATCAGATGTTTCACAGGGTTTGTTCATGCTGAAGTTCCTTGAGATAGTGTTGAAAGCTTATTTTCTTGCTGCTTTCTCGCTATGTTGCTTCTGTTGTTTGTAAGCGTCGCGGTCGAGAGCGGATTATGATAGTGTGACGCTCCCATATAATCAAGCGGCCAAATGTTGACAACCCGTGCGAAGGTGATAGAATCACTGGGCACTTGGATGAATTCAAGGCCAACAACGGGCCCGTCAATTGTCTGTCGATATTCCTAAATACAACGATCGAAGGAGGCTCATCATGCCGCAGATATCGCTTGCCGAATTCAAGGAACGTGTAACTCGAATTCAAGACGCTCTTGAACGAGAAAAGCTCGACGGTCTGATGGTCTATGGCGACGAGTATCGCAAGGAGAATCTTCGCTACGTCAGCGATTTCTGGCCGATCTTTGAGCGCGGTGCATGCTTCATCCCACGAAAAGGAGAGCCAATGCTGGCTGGTGCCCCCGAGGGCGAGATTTACGCTCGCGAAATGAGCGTATGGGAAGACGTTCGCAACATCAAGGAATTCGCCTGCGTTTCTGTGCCTGAGGAGATCGAGTATCCTATGGCAGAGTTCTCTTCGCTCACGGAAATACTCGGCGATACCTTGCAGGGCGGGACACGGCTCGGCCTCGTCGGCATATGGGATATTCCGGGACCGATTCTCGACCGAATCAAGAACGCTCTGCCCGGGCTTGAAATCGTTGATGCTGCGAATATTCTGAACGACATGCGGCTCATCAAATCTCCCGCCGAGATCGAGTGCCTCAAAGAAGCTGGTCGCCTGGCGTGTATCGGTTATGAGCAATTGATGGCCAAGGCTGTGCCGGGGAACACCGAACTTATGTCAGCGGGCGCCGCTGAAGGCGCAGCTCGGATGGCTGGTGCAGAAGACGTCAATTTCATGGTATACGGCAGTGGCCCTCGTGCAGCAACAATAATCGGTCGCGCAACTGATCGTGTGATCGAAGACGGCGACATGATCATGGCGGCCATGGCTGTCCAATACCAGGGATACGTTTCTACGGCGGAATTTCCGTTTGTTGCCGGTACGCCAAGTGATGAGCAGAGGCAATTTGTCTCAGTACTCCTTGAAGCGGCGAATGTGCAGCTCGGCTATTTGAAGGACGGAGTGAACGCTGGCAAAATGGTGCGCGCCGTGCGAGAGGTGTTCAAGAAACGAGGCATGTCTGAATACGACGTCTACCCACCAATGCACGGGATCGGATTGGCCGAAGCCGAGTCGCCGTATCCTGATGACGAGGCTGACTACCCGCTACGCGCAGGCATGTGTGTCAACTCCGATATCAGTCTTTTTGGTCACCCGTCCGGATCAAACCGGATAGAAGAGGGATTTGTGATTGGCGAGGCGGGGCCGGAATCCATAACCCCGCTCTTGAGACAGCTTTGCGAGAAAGGCGAAATCTCCATATGAACCGACGTGAAAGATTTCTGGAAACTATGACTTTTGGCAAGCCCGACCGAGCTGCTTCCGGTGATTACTTCTATTATGATGCGACACGAGAGCGCTGGGAGAGTGAGGGCCTGCCAAAGGCCGCGGATCTCAACGAATATTTTGAAATGGACTTCGATCCATTTCGCTGGAAGATCGACGCAAACATATCTATCCAACCTGAGTACGAAGAAGAAACGGTTGAGGAAACGGACGAAATCCGCGTAGTCAGGCGGGAGAAGGGCGAGATCGTCAGAATTCTAAAGAACGTCCCGCCACCGGCCATGCCTCAGTGGGTGAGATATCCTCTCGAATCGCGCGAGGAATGGGATGAATACAAGACCCGTCTCGACCCTGATACGCCCGGACGCTTGCCCGCGGACTTGTCCCAAAAGGCTGCTGAGACCGCGGATCGGGATTACCCCATTGGCATGTGGCTTGGTGGATCTTACGGTGTGCTTCGCGATATGTGGGGCGTCGAAAACCTGTCGTACTTGTTCTTTGATGACACGGCGTTGATTGAGGAGATGATCGAGTATCTCACCAATCTGACCGTCGGTGTGCTCGACAAAGTGTTGGCGACAGGTATCGAGTTGGACTGGGTCATGTTCTGGGAAGACATGGCTTACAAGACCGGACCGCTTGTCTCGCCAGCACAGTTCAAGCAGTACTGTGTTCCTTTCTACACGAGAGTTATGGAGCGAGTTCGCAAGGCGGGCATACCAGTCGTGATGGTCGACTCGGATGGCGACATCAGGAAGCTCATCCCGATCTGGCTCGATGCTGGCGTGAACATCATGCATCCGATGGAAGTGGCAGCCAGCATGGATGTAGTGAAGTGTCGTGAGCAGTACGGTAAGAAGATCGGATTCTTTGGTGGGATCGACAAGCGTGCCCTTTCCGGCACTCGGCAACAGGTCAAGGAAGAAGTGATGCCAAAGCTTGAGGCGTGCTTCAAAGACGGTGGGTTCATCCCCGCTTTCGACCATGCCATTCCGCCTGATGTGTCTTTTGAGAATTATTGTTACTACCGCGAGCTGGTGAGAAGTTTTGACTGACAGGTGACTTCAATTCGAATTAAATCTTGAGGGATTGGTATGCAAAAAGAGAAGCGAGCACTCGTCATCTGCGGACACGATGATGACGAAGCCATCGGGGTGGGAGGGACAATCCGGAAGCTGGTTGACTCCGGCGTACAAGTCACCACGATGATTCTCTGTCAAGGCGATGAGGGATATACTTCGCTGGAAGACAAGGACAAGATCGTCGAAATGCGGCGGCAGGAGCGAGCGGCATCTCAGAAGATCCTCGGCACTTCAGAGTACATCACGTGCAAGTACCATGACTTCGACAATCTCGACTGCTCTGATGTTTACCGGGAGGTCATGCGAGTTGTGCGACAGGTTCGACCGCACATCGTATTCACCCATCTCCCGACCGACTACCTTTCGCATCGCTCGCTTGCCCAGGTTGTCCCCGAAGCAGTGTGGCAGGCGAGCTGGCTGTGCTCATTGGAACTGGGAGATCCCTGGGATGTGAAGAAGATTTACCAATTTTCTGTTCTCGAGCCTATCCCCAAGCCTTCACACATAGTAGATATCAGCGATACCTTCCAGGCAAAAATACAGGCGATGGAGGCGTACACTTCCCAGACAATAGTGCTGCGTGACATTCTGCAGCAAATGGAGGCGAAAGCACGTCTGTACGGTTCCCAAATCGGAGTTGAGTTCGGCGAAGCATTTGTCCGGTCACAGTTCATACCAATTGCCGTTGCCAGTCCCGAGATATTGTTAGAAGACGTTCTTTGAGGACCACGTAGAACTAAGAACTGCATCAATTGATTGATGTTCCAGAGGAGTATTGTTGTGCCAAGAAAGAAGGTCATTATCGTCGGTGTCGGTGCCCGGTGTTCAATGTTTCGCAATGCAGCGGCATTTCAGTATTCCGACACGACAGAGCTTGTGGGGCTTTGCGATATCAACCAGGGACGGCTCAAACTGCACCAGCACGGACTGAAAGAACAGGGCGTTGATGTCGAAATCTTTCAGCCGGTGGATTTTGAAAAGAAGATCAAAGAACTCCGCTCCGACCTCGTCGTTGTGACGACAAAAGACGCACTGCACGACGAGTACAT
>Ga0180434_10009635_pt1 | contig 10467 bp, 10 predicted proteins | sample SS_ome_7_FD_132453 | JGI IMG/M metagenome (GOLD analysis project Ga0180434, IMG submission 132453) | Hypersaline lake sediment archaeal communities from the Salton Sea, California, USA - SS_1_D_2 metaG | ecosystem: Environmental > Aquatic > Non-marine Saline and Alkaline > Hypersaline >... | reverse complement strand
GTCGCGCGGGCTGACCGCCAGCGCCTGGGTCATCAGCCCGACGACCGAGGGCTGGCTGATCGTCTGGCCGCAGGCGATCGGCAGCGGCACGTCCTCCCAGGCGCGGTCGGCGAACACGCCCTTCACGAAGGCGCCGCGGTCGACCCGTTCCATCGCCGCCAGCACCCGCGCATCGGTCACCCCGCGCGAGCGGAGCGCGTAGAGAAAGCGCATCTTCCGCTCGGCCTCGTCCATCCCCGGCCCCCGCGCCTCAGCCCAGTTTCGCGGCCAGATCGTCCAGCGCGTCATGCGCGGTCAGGTCGCAGCGCATCGGCGTGATCGAGACATGGCCCTCGACATTCACCGCCACGTCGGTGCCCGGCGCGGTCGGCGCATGCTGCGGCCCGCCCTTGATCCACAGGAATCGCCGGCCGGCCGGCGACATGTGCGGCTCCACCCCGAAGAACGTGTCGGTCCGGTAGCCCTGCGCGGCGACCTTCATGCCGCGCACTTTCGCCGCCGGCACCGGCGGGAAATTGACGTTGTAGAACAGCCGGTAGTCGTTGCGGTCCCAGATCCCGCGATCCAGCAGCGCGCGCACCACCGCGACGCCGTGCTCGCGCGCGGCCTCGAACGGATCGGCCAGCTCCGCCGTCTCGGGCCCCATGAACTGCGACAGGGCGATCGCCGGCAGGCCCTGCAGCGCGGCCTCGATCGCGCCGCCGACGGTGCCGGAATACATCACGTTCTCGGCGGCATTGTTGCCGCGATTGACGCCCGACAGAACCAGGTCCGGCCGCGCGCCCTGCAACACGTCGTAAAGCCCGGCCAGCACACAGTCCGCCGGGCTGCCCTCGGCGGCGTAGCGGCGATGGCCGAGCTTGGCGATCATCATCGGATGGGTGTAGCTGATCGCGTGGCCGACGCCGGATTGCTCGAAGGCCGGCGCGACCGTCCAGACCTCGCCCTCGGGCCCGGCGATCTCGGTCGCCACGGCCTCCAGCACCGCCAGCCCCGGCGCGTTGATCCCGTCGTCATTGGTGATGAGAATCCGCATTCCGCCCCCGCTCGCCTGCCTCGGCCCTGCTTAGACGAGCCCGCCGGGCCCGGCAAGGCGCGCTCAGAGGCCCAGTTCGGGCCAGAGCCGCGCCGCCTCGGCCCTGCAATCGGCCAGCGCGGCGCGATCCTCGCCGGGGAAGAACCGGGCGCGGGTGGCGGTGGGCATCGGCCGCGGCGCGACGATCGCCACGCGCGGGCCGACCTTGACGTTCTCGGCCTGCCAGCTGCCGGCCAGCGCGATCTGCGCGGCCTTGGTCGCGCCGTAGGCGCCGAAGAACTTCTCGCCGCCGCGCGGATCGTCGAAGAACGCGGCGCAGCCGGCACCGGCGCGCAGCAGCGGTTCGATCAACGGAATCAGGGTCGCGGTGGCCGCGATGTTGATCTCGATCGATTTCTGCATGTCCTTCGCGTCGATATGGCCGGCGGGCGACAGCGGCGCGGCATGGATCGCGGTGTGCAGCCAGCCCGCCAGCCCGCCCCAGCGGCCCGCGACCGAGGCGGCGAGATGGGCCATCGCGTCGGCCACGGTCACGTCCATCGGTGCCAGCGTGGCGGTGCCGCCCAGCGCCTTGATCCGGTCGTCGAGTTCCTCCAGCGCGCCCGAGGTGCGGGCGACGGCAATCACGTGCCGGCCCTGCCGCGCGGCCTCTTCGGCCAGCGCGGCGCCAAGGCCGCGCGAGGCGCCGGTGACGAGAACGGGGAAGCGGGCGGCAGCGTCGGTCATGCCGCCCGTTTGGCAGCGCCGCCGGGCCAAGGCAAGATGATTGATTGACAAGCCCGGCCCCCGTGGCGAAATTGCGCGCCAACCTGACAGCGAAAGGCCCGTTCCATGACCCTGACCCGCGCCCTCGTTCCCGCCCCGACGCTGGCCCAGAAGGCGGCGCTGGTGCTGGCCGGCACCGCGCTGATCGCGATTTCGGCGCAGATCTCGGTGCCGTTCTTCCCGGTTCCGATGACCCTGCAGACGCTGGCGGTGCTGCTGGTGGGCTTCGCGCTTGGCGCGCGGCTGGGGGCGCTGACGGTGGCGGCCTATGTCGCCGAGGGCGCGATGGGCCTGCCGGTGTTCTCGGGCTTCAAGGCCGGGCTTGGCGGGCCGACGACGGGCTTCCTGCTGGGCTTCGTCGCGATGGCCTTCATCGCCGGCTGGGCGGCGGATCGCGGCCTGCGCTCGGTGCTGGGCCTGTCGGCGGTGGCGCTCGCGGCCTCGGCCGCGCTCTACCTGCCCGGCCTGGCCTGGCTGGGCGCCGCGATCGGCCTTGAAAAGGCCGTTGCGGTCGGCATGCTGCCGTTCCTGCCGGGCGATGCGGTCAAGGCGGTGCTGGCGGCGCTGATCGTCACCGGCGGCTGGAGCCTGCTGGGCCGCAAGCGCGCCTGAACGGCGGCAATGACGAAACGGCCAAACGCCGCCCCGGGGGGCGGCGTTTTGCGTGGCCGATCCGCGACGGCCGAAGTCCGCCCCGGGTCTCGCCCTACTCGGCCGCCTTCATCTTGAAGCCCTGTTCGATCTGGTCGGAGGGCGCGACCGGGTAGTCGCCCGAGAAACAGGCGTCGCAGTATCTCGGCGCGTCGGGGTCGCGGCCCGCGGCCTCGCCGGCGGCGCGGTAGAGCCCGTCGAGCGTGATGAAGCGCAGGCTGTCCACCCCGATCCAGTCGCGCATCTCGGCCTCCGACATCGTCGCGGCCAGAAGCTTGCCGCGGTCGGGCGTGTCGACGCCGTAGAAACAGGGCCAGGCCGTGGGCGGGCTCGCGATCCGGAAGTGCACCGCTGCCGCGCCGGCATCGAGGATCATGTCCTTGATCTTGCGGCTGGTGGTGCCGCGCACCACCGAATCGTCGACCAGCACCACCCGCTTGCCCTTCACCAGCGCGCGGTTCACGTTCAGCTTCAGCCGCACACCCATGTTGCGGATCTGCTCGGTCGGTTCGATGAAGGTGCGGCCCATGTACTGGTTGCGCACGATCCCCATCGCGTAGGGGATACCCGATTCCTGGCTGTAGCCGATCGCCGCCGGGGTGCCGCTGTCGGGCACCGGGCAGACCAGATCGGCCTCCACCGGCGCCTCGCGCGCGAGTTCCACGCCGATCTGGCGCCGGGTCTCGTAGACCGAGCGGCCGCCAAGGATCGAATCGGGGCGCGAGAAATAGACATGTTCGAAGATGCAGAACCGCGATTTCGCCGGGGCGAAGGGCCGGGTGCTTTCGATCTTGCCCTCGGAGATCACCACCATCTCGCCCGGATCGATCTCGCGCACGAAGTCCGCGCCGATGATGTCCAGCCCGCAGGTCTCCGACGACAGGCAGAAGCCCTCGTCGGCCAACCGGCCCAGCACCAGCGGCCGCACCCCCAGCGGGTCGCGGACCCCGATCAGCTTGGTCCGCGTCATCGCGATGATCGAGAACGCGCCCTCGACCCGGCGCAGCGCATCCTTCATCCGTTCGGGGATGTTCCTTTGGATCGAGCGCGCCATCAGGTGGATGATGCATTCCGAATCTGACGAGGACTGGAAGATCGAGCCGCGCTCGATCAGTTCGCGGCGCAGGGCGGCGGCATTTGTGATGTTGCCGTTATGCGCGATCGCGCAGCCGCCCATCGCGAATTCGCCGAAGAACGGCTGCACGTCGCGGATCTGGGTGTTGCCCTTCGAGCCGGCGGTGGAATAGCGCACGTGGCCGATGGCGATCGGGCCCGGCAGGGTCTCCATCAGGCTGGCCTTGGTGAAATTGTCGCGCACGTAGCCGAAGCGGCGGGCGGAGTTGAAGCCGAGATCGGGATCGTGGCTGACGATGCCGCCGGCTTCCTGGCCGCGATGCTGCAGCGCGTGCAGGCCGAGCGCGGCGAAATTGGCCGCCTCCGTCACCCCGATCACGCCGAAGACCCCGCATTCCTCCCGCAGCTTGTCGTCGTCGAACGGATGTGCGGGGGGGTGGCGCATCTCTCTGGCTCCGAATCCGGGCAGGTCCTGCGCCCAGATGTAGGGCCTTGCCCCGGCGCTGTCACGCCCGGCCGCGCAGATATGACGATTTTGCGACGCGTGCCGCCCGGAGGCCGGACGACGGCCTAGCCGTTGTCCGCCGGCGGCTGGGTCGGAACGCCCGGCGCCTCCGTCGCGGCGCAGGAGGCCATCAGTTCCTCGTAGCGCGCGACGATCCAGCCCGGCGCATCCTCGGGCAGTTGCTCGTTCAGCCGCTCTTCCATCTGCGCGAAGATCCCGGCCGAGCGCGAGTCGTCGACCATCGCCACCGCCTGATCGACCATCACCCGGTCGTAGACGATCAGCGCCACGGCGACCAGGAGCACGCCCCGCGCGACGCCGAAGACGAAGCCCAGCACCTGGTCGATGCCCGACAGGATCGAGCGCTGGATCGCCGAGGCGAAGAGCGGCGCGAACACCGACACCAGCAGAAGCGCCAGCGCGAAGACGGCGGTGAAGGCGGCGATCATCGACAATTCGCAGTTGTCGCCAAGGAAATCGCTGAGCACCGGGATCTGCGCGATCAGCGGCTGCGCCTGCGGCGCGAATATGAACGCCACCACGGCCGCGGCGACCCAGCCGAGGATCGCCAGCGCCTCGCGGGTGAAGCCGCGACTCCAGGCCAGGATCCCCGACAACAGGATCACGCCGCCGACGACCGCGTCGATGATGGTGAAGCCTTCCATGCTCGCCCCGCTTCGCAACGGCCCTAACCGGCCCCGAAAATCTCGCCCACGACCGTAACAAGGTCCGGTATCTGACGAATGAACAGCCCCGTATCTGGCCCGATTTTTGACCGTTCCGGGGCAATCGCCTGCGAGAAACCAAGTTTTTGCGCCTCTTTCAACCGGTTTTCGGTCTGGCCCACCGGCCGGAGCGCGCCCGACAGGCTGATTTCGCCGAACACGACCATCTCGGCGGGAAGCGCCACGTCCTCGCGCGCGGACAGAAGCGCGGTGGCGACGGCGAGATCGGCGGCCGGTTCGGTGACCTTCATCCCGCCCGCGACGTTGAGGAACACGTCGAGCCCGGCGAAGGGCACCGCGCAGCGCGCCTCGAGCACCGCGAGGATCGTCGACAGCCGGCCGGCATCGAGCCCCACGACGGTGCGCCGCGGCGTGCCGAGCGACGAGGGCGCGACCAGCGCCTGGATCTCGGTCAGGACCGGCCGCGTGCCCTCGATCCCGGCGAAGACGACCGATCCGGGCGCCGGCTGGCCGCGTTCGGACAGGAACAGGGCGGAGGGATTGGCGACCTCGGCAAGGCCCGCGCCGGTCATCTCGAACACGCCGATCTCGTCGGCCGGGCCGAAGCGGTTCTTGACCGCGCGCAGGATGCGGAACTGGTGGCCGCGCTCGCCTTCGAAATAGAGCACGGTATCGACCATGTGCTCCACCACCCGCGGCCCGGCGATCTGGCCTTCCTTGGTGACATGGCCGACCAGCACCACCGCCGCGCCGCGCCGCTTGGCGAAGCTGACGAGGTCATGCGCCGCCGCGCGGACCTGCGCGACCGATCCCGGCGCGCTGTCGACCGCGTCGGACCACATCGTCTGGATCGAGTCGATCACCACGAGGTCGGGGCGCTCGGCGTCGAGCGTGGTCAGGATGTCGCGCAGGCTGGTTTCCGCGCCCAGCCGAACCGGCGCCTCGGCCAGCCCGAGCCGCGTGGCCCGCATCCTGACCTGCGCCGCGGCCTCTTCGCCCGAGATGTAAAGGCACGACAGGCCGGCGCGGGCCAGCGCGGCGGTGGCCTGCAACAGCAGCGTGGACTTGCCGATCCCGGGATCGCCGCCGAGCAGGATCGCCGAGGCCGGCACCAGCCCGCCGCCCAGCACCCGGTCGAATTCCGCCACGCCCGAGACGGTGCGCGGCGGCGGCGGTTCGGCATCGGCCAGTGTCGACAGCGGGATCGACCGTCCGCGCGCGGGCCCGGTGCGGCTGCCCGGCGCGGCAAGCGGGGTTTCCTCGACCAGCGTGTTCCAGGCCCCGCAGCCGTCGCAGCGCCCGGCCCATTTCGAATGGGTCGCGCCGCAGGACTGGCAGGTGAAACGGGGGGCGGGGGCTTTGGCCATGGCCCTTCGTGCCCGAGGGCCGGGCTAGGTGCAAGCGCCGCAAGACCCGCGCGGGCGCCAAGGCCGTCACCGGCCCCGACCGGGCGGCTCAGCCGGTCTTGCCGGGGCGGATGCGGCGGTCCTCCGCCTCGGCCAGGGCGAGGCTGGCGAGGATGCAGGCGGTGAACAGGTAAAGGCCCCAGGCGGTTTCCACCCGGCCGATGCCGGTGCCCTTGGCCACGACGATGTAGAGCGCGACGAGGAAGATGTCGGCCATCGCCAGCCGGCCCAGCAGGTGCAACGCCGGCATCAGCCGCGGCGAGGCGAGGCGGAACTGCACCAGCCCCAGCCCGATCGTCTTCACGTAGGGCGCGAAGAGCGCGAAGAAGGTGACGACAAGGGCAAGGAAAACATCCGTCCGCCACAGGCTTTGCAGCCCGGTCAGGACCGAGATTTCCGACAGGCCGAAGAGCGGCAGCAGCCCCGCGCGCAGCATCGGCGCGGCCCAGGCGACGGGGTAGAGGACCAGGAGCGCGAGATTGGCCCAGCGAAGCGCGCTCACCGCACCGCCTCGATCGGCCCCTCGGCCCGGCCATGGATGAACTGCTGCACGTAAGGGTCTGGCGTGGCGTCCATCTCTGCGATCGGGCCGGTCCACTGGATCACCCCGTCATGCAGCATCGCGACATGGTCGGCGATGGCCCGCACCGACGACATGTCATGGGTGATCGTCATCGCCGTCGCGCCCATCTCGGTGACGATCTCGCGGATCAGCTCGTTGATCACCCCGGCCATGATCGGGTCGAGCCCGGTGGTGGGTTCGTCGAAAAAGATGATCTCGGGTTCCGCCGCGATGGCGCGGGCGAGGCCGACGCGTTTTTGCATCCCGCCCGAGAGTTCGGCGGGATAGAGATCGGCGACCTCCGGTTTCAGCCCGACCCGGCGCAGCTTGTCCACCGCGATCTCGCGCGCCTCGGCCTTCGGGCGCCGGTGCGCGCCGCGCAACAGCCGGAAGGCGACGTTGTGCCAGACCGGCAGGCTGTCGAACAGCGCGCCGCCCTGGAACAGCATGCCGAAGCGGGCGAGGAATTCCTCGCGCGGGGCCCGGGTCACGTCGTGGCCGTCCAGCCGGATCGTGCCGGCATCGGGGGCGACGAGGCCGAGGATGCATTTCAGCAGCACCGACTTGCCGGTGCCCGACCCGCCGATGATCACCATCGAGGTGCCGGTGCCGATCTCCAGATCGACGCCGCGCAGCACGCGGTTCGATCCGAAGGCCTTTTCGATGCCCTGAAGGTCGATCATGCCGAGAAGAACACCTCCGTCAGCACGTAGTTCGCGGCAAGGATCAGCACCGAGGCAGAGACGACGGCAAGTTTCGTCGCGCGCCCCACGCCCTGCGCGCCGCGGCCCGAGCGCATGCCGTGATAGCAGCCCATCACCGCGATGGTGAAGCCGAAGACCGCGCCCTTCACGAGGCCCGATCCGACATCCCAGACCTCGAGGAAATCGACGGTGTTCTTGAGGTAGGTCGCCGCGTTGAAGTCGAGCCGGGTGACGCCGACGAGATAGCCGCCCCAGATCCCGATCGAATCGCCCACTGCCACCAGCACCGGCACCGCCAGCGTCGCCGCCAGCACCCGCGGCGCGACGAGGTATTTCATCGGGTCGGTCGACAGCGTCACCAGCGCGTCGATCTGTTCGGTCACCTTCATCGTGCCGATTTCGGCGGCGATCGAGGAGGCGACGCGCGCCGCCACCATAAGCCCGCCCAGCACCGGGCCAAGCTCGCGCACCATGCCGATCGCGACGATCGAGGGCACCACGCTTTCGGCGTTGAACCGCGCGCCGCCGGCATAGATCTGCAGGGCCAGCGCGCCGCCGGTAAAGAGCGCGGTCAGCCCGACGACCGGCAGGCTGAACCAGCCGATCTGCATCAGCGCGTTCAGGAACTCGCGGGTGTAGAACGGCGGGCGCAGGATGTGGCTGGCCGCCTGCACCGCGAAGATCGTCACCCGGCCCAGGGTGGCCAGCGCCGACAGCACCACGTGCCCGGTGGCGGCGAGGGGGGAAAGGAGGCTCACGCCCGGCCCTCGGCATAGTGGCGGCGGTACCGGGGGCCAAGCGCGGTGAGGATCTCGTAGCCGATGGTGCCGGCGGCGTCGGCCAGCGCGTCGACGGTCTGTTCGGGGCACAGGATGTCGAGCGTTTGCGGCGTTTCGTCGAGCGCGGTGACATCGGCGGTGATCAGATCCATCGAGACGCGGCCGACCAGCGGGCAGGGGGTGGCGCCGGACCACAGCCGCGTGGCGTTCGAGATCGCGCGGTGCAGCCCGTCGGCATAGCCGGCGGCGACGGTCGCGATCCGGCGCGGCGCCGGCGCCGTCCAGGCGCAGCCGTAGCCCACGGTTTCGCCCGCCGCGACCTCGCGGATCTGGATCACCGGAAGCGCCAGCCGCACCACCGGTTCGGCCGCCGCGAAGGGCAGGCCGCCGTAAAGCCCCACGCCGGGGCGGGTCAGGTCGAAGTGATAGTCCTCGCCCATCAGGATGCCGCCGGTTGCGGCCAGCGAGCGCGGCACGTCGGCCCCATCCGTCATGCGCCGGAATTCCGCCAGTTGCGCGGCATTCGCGGCATGGCCCGGGTCGTCGGCGCAGGCGAGGTGGCTGATCGCCAGCACCGGTTTCGCCGACAGCACGATCGGCGCCACCGTTTCCCACTCCGCCGCCTCCATCCCCAGCCGGTTCATCCCGGTGTCGAGCTGGATGCCGAAGGGATGGCCGGGCAGCGCCTCCAGATGCCGGGTGAGCTGGTCGAGGCTGTTGAGCATCGGGATCAGGCCAAGATCGCCGATCGTGTCCGCGTCGCCGGCCATGTGGCCCGAGAACACCAGCACCTGCGGCGCCTCGCCCAGCGCCTGGCGCAGCGCCGCGCCTTCCTCGGCGGTGGCCACGAAGAACCGCCGCGCGCCGGCCCGCGCCAGCCGCCCGGCGACCCGCGCCGCGCCCAGCCCGTAGCCATCGGCCTTGACCACGGCGGCGGTTTCCACGCCCGGCGCCGACAGCGCGTCGAGCGCGCGCCAGTTCGCGGCGATGGCGTCAAGGTCGATGGAAAGCGTCGCGGTGGCCATGGCCGGGTTGTGACAGGTTGGCGGGAGGGGTCAAGGGGGCGCGGCGCATGCGGATCGGTGCGCCGCGGCCGAAAGGCAGGGCGGCGCCCGACCCGCCCCCCGGGGGCGGGCGCCGCCCGTGCTGGCGCACGGGCGAAGCGGGCGTGCGGCCGACCACGCGGTGCAAGGCCGTCGTCATGGACTGCCCAGGGCGCGTGTCAGCAGGCCTGCGGCCGGTTCGCTTGCCGCCCGCGACCGCCATGGCCGCCAAGCCTGGCGGGATCGGCGCGACGGTCCCGGGGAACCGGCCGATCCCGGACTGCGCGTCGTCACATCCCCTCGCCGCCGCCCTGCCACGGTTTCACGAGGTTGCCGAACCGGGTGAACCGGCCCTCGAACGACAATTCCACCGACCCGATCGGCCCGTGCCGCTGCTTGCCGATGATCACCTCGGCCTTGCCGTGCACCTGTTCCATGATCTGCTGCCACTTGGCCATGGCTTCGAGATCGTGGTCGCCGGGCTTTTCCCGCTCGCGGTAGTATTCCTCGCGAAAGACGAACATCACCACGTCGGCATCCTGCTCGATCGAGCCCGATTCGCGCAGGTCGCTCAGTTGCGGGCGCTTGTCCTCGCGGTTCTCGACCTGCCGCGACAGCTGGGAAAGCGCGATCACCGGGATGTCGAGTTCCTTGGCGATGGCCTTCAGCCCCTGGGTGATCTCGGACACCTCGTTGACGCGGCTGTCCTTGGCCGTCGCGGGCCGGACGAGTTGCAGATAGTCGACCATCAGCACGTCGAGCCCGTGGGTGCGCTTGAGCCGCCGGGCGCGGGCGGCGAGCTGGCTGATCGGCAGCGCCGGCGTGTCGTCGATGTAGAGCGGGCAGGATTCCAGCGCCTTGGCGGCCTCGACGAAGCGGCGGAATTCCGCCTCGGTCATGTCGCCGCGGCGGATCTGTTCGCTGGGCACTTCCGAGGCTTCCGAGAGAATCCGCGCGGCGAGCTGTTCGGCCGACATCTCGAGGCTGAAAAAGCCCACCACGCCGCCTTCGACGGAGCCTTCCGATCCGTCGGGCAGCCGGCCGCGGCGATGCGCCCTGGCGATGTTGAAGGCGATGTTGGTGGCCAGCGAGGTCTTGCCCATCGACGGCCGCCCGGCAAGGATCAGCAGGTCCGACCGGTGCAGGCCGCCCAGCTTCTTGTCCATGTCGGTCAGGCCCGTCGAGATGCCCGCCAGCCCGCCTTCGCGCTGGTAGGCGGCGTTGGCGACGTTGACGGCATCGGTCACCGCCTTCAG
>Ga0180434_10009632_pt1 | contig 10470 bp, 4 predicted proteins | sample SS_ome_7_FD_132453 | JGI IMG/M metagenome (GOLD analysis project Ga0180434, IMG submission 132453) | Hypersaline lake sediment archaeal communities from the Salton Sea, California, USA - SS_1_D_2 metaG | ecosystem: Environmental > Aquatic > Non-marine Saline and Alkaline > Hypersaline > Sediment... | reverse complement strand
GCACGTCTTTATCAAACCTTGGGCCGGTTAAAGCTCATCTATATTTCGGGCGTAGTCCTGACAATTCTCCTGTTGGTTGCCGTTTTGGTCTGGATAGACCGCAGGGCAAAGGCCAGGGCGTTGGCGATTAAGGAGGAGTTGGAAAACACGAACCGAATTGGGCCGTATCTCCTGCAAAAACGGGTTGCGACCGGGGGTATGGCTGAATTGTATTTGTCTGATTACCTCCGCCAGGATGGCTTTCGAAGGACGGTGGCGGTTAAACGAATATTGCCACATCTGTCTGAAAATCCGGATTTTATCAAAATGTTTACCAGGGAAGCCCGATTGGCTGCATTGCTACACCATCCCAATGTGGTCCAAATCTTCGATTACGGAAAAATCGGCAACGCCTATTTTATTGCAATGGAATATATTGACGGAAAGAACCTGGGAGAAATGCTATGGGCCCTGAAACAGGGTCTCCCTATCGATGCATCCATCTACATCCTGTCGGAAACCTGCAAGGGACTGGACTATTCTCATTCCAGGAAAGATGATAAAACCGGCGAACCGCTTAATATCGTACACCGTGATATCAGCCCACAGAATCTGCTCATTTCATACCAAGGGGAGGTAAAAATAAGCGATTTTGGCATATCCAAGGCACGGTCCGAGCCCAGTTTCACCCAGGCCGGTGTTATCAAGGGCAAGCTGTCCTATTTGTCCACGGAACAGGCCCTTGGAGAGCCTGTCGATGGCAGGGCAGATATTTTTGCCTTAGGCCTTGTGTTTCATGAAACCCTGACCGGAAAACGGGTATTTCAATTTGCCAACGATCTCGAGGCAATACGAGCGATCCCAAAGATGGAGGTAGAACCTATTATCAACGTAAGACCTGACGTTCCGGAAGAATTGAATCGCATTCTCATGAAATGCGTAGAGCGGGACAAGGCTTCGAGATATCAGAGCGCTTCGGCATTGCATGCCGATCTTGTGAAGCTCAGGAAAGCATTGAAGATTACCTTCGATGCCTCCGATCTTGCGGATTTCATGAAACAGAACTTCGGCAAGGGTGCCGGCTCCTCAAACGGTGAGTAAAATACAAACGAGAAGTTCCAGATGCCCCGGGAAATCTTTTGCGGAAAAACGGATATCGGTCTCAGGCGCTCAAACAACGAAGATGTTTTCGTCACAAGCCCGGAACTGGGTTTTTGCCTTGCGGCAGATGGGTTGGGAGGGGCGGCGGCAGGTGAGCTGGCCAGTAAGATTTTTGCCGATACCGCTTCAGAAGTCTTCACCGACGCTACCGATCGGTCGGAAAAGGAAATAGTATACCGGGTTAAGAAGTCGTTCTACTTTGCAAATGAAAGAATGCTGGAGCATGTTACGCGGAATCCCAATCACAAGGGGATGGGATGCACCGCTGAGCTCTTAGCTTTTTCGGGTGACGGTTTCATTATCGGTCATGTAGGAGACAGTCGCACCTATCGATTTCGAAAGGGACAGCTCGAACAGCTTACTCAAGACCACACCCTCGTTCAGGAGCAAGTGGAACAGGGATTGATCCGTCCTGATAACGTGAGAGACCATCCCCTCGGCAATATCGTTCTTCGGGCCGTTGGTCAAGAAAACGAGCTTGCCCTTGATCTTTTACGAGGGAAGGTCTTGCGGGGAGATTTATTTCTCCTTAATTCAGATGGCTTAACCGATATGGTTCAGGATGACCAGATCCAACAAATTCTTACCTCCGATGTAGACATTCACCGCAAGGTCGATGCGCTTATCGAGTCGGCCAAGGCTGCCGGCGGGAAAGACAATATCACGGTCGTTCTAGTCTCCATTGCCTGATGTAACCCTTCCTGCCCTTTTCTGGGCAATTATTTTTGCTTCAAATAACAGCGTGGGCGCTGATCACGGTCGTATCTTCAAGTTTCAGGCCATGACGAAACTCGGCCCTTCTACCCCACTTTTACGATGATTATGGGTATTTCTTGCACATTTCTTGCAGTTCGGTTATCTATGCTGCCGGTGGTGCTAGGTAAAAGGACTCCACCAAGGCATAGCAATAAATTGCAATCATGTCATTGCCAGGAGCCTTGCCCGCTGGCAGACGGGGAAGCGACGTGGCAATCCATCTTTTTGAGCCTGCCCCCCCGTCCCGAAACCGAGACGGTATCGGGAGGCGCGACGTGATTTGTGTAGAAGCTTTTTGGATGCAACTTGGTATAAGGTTGAAATTCGGATCGATAGTAAAGCGAACTCATTCTACAAGCTAGTGCCACCAAACCCTTGATGGATTTGCGCTAAGGCGGGTGCAGGTTACCATGGTTTTTTCAACCGCTATTTTCCTTTTCGGTTTTCTCCCGGCGTTAATCATTGCCTATTATATCCCCAGCTTGCTGACCCAGAGAAAACTGGGCAATCTCATCCTTCTTGTTTTCAGCTATATCTTTTATCTCTACGGCGCCGCCGGCTTTTTGGTGATCCTCTTGCTCTCAACCGCTGCCGACTATTCGATAGGGCTGTTGATGGACCGGCACGGACGGCGCAGAGATTTGTGGCTGAGCCTCTCGGTGCTGATCAATATTGGGCTCCTTGTCTATTTCAAGTACGCCAATTTCTTTGTGGGGGAGTTCAACGGCGTTCTCACCGGATTAGGGTTTTCTCCATTCGAATGGAACGAGGTTCTTCTGCCCATAGGCATTTCATTTTTCACCTTTCAGAAACTCAGCTATGTCATCGATGTGTACCGCGGAAAAAGCCGAGCTCTTGAGAATTTTGTTGACTTCGCCTTGTACGTCGCCAATTTCGCGCGGCTCATCGCCGGACCAATCGTGCGGTTCAGCTACATCCGGAATCAGCTCAAGGAGCGCAAGGAGTCATGGGACCTTTTTTTCACGGGCATTCTGCGCTTTTGCTGGGGCCTGGCAAAGAAGGTGATGATCGCCAATGCCTGCGGCCAGATCGCGGACGTCATTTTCAGCGCCAACCTCGGGTTGCTCGACACGAAAAGCGCCTGGCTTGGCTCCATCGCCTACACCCTTCAGATCTATTTCGATTTCTCAGCATATTCGGACATGGCCATAGGCCTGGGCCTCATGTTTGGGTTTACCTTTCCCGAGAATTTCAATCGTCCCTACTCTGCCCTCAGCATCACCGATTTTTGGCGGCGCTGGCACATTACGCTAAGCCGCTGGTTCAGGGATTACCTTTACATCCCCCTGGGCGGCAACCGCCGAGGAGATACGAGAACCTGCATTAACATGGCTGTTGTTTTTGTGCTTTGTGGACTCTGGCACGGGGCAAATTGGACATTTCTGCTCTGGGGGGTGTACCACGGCGTATTCTTAATTCTGGAACGTATCACCGGTATCCGCGACATTGCTCCTGAAAAATACCAGACCGCACGCCGAACGCTAACACTGTTTATCGTTACTCTGGGCTGGGTGCTTTTCCGCTCCCAAGACATCTCACAGGCAGCAGGGTTTCTGGGAGTAATGTTTACAGCCTCTAATTTACCGATCTCCTATGAGTTGAGCCTGGCGTTGAACTACCGCAATGTTTTGTTCTTGATGGCAGCGTTGACGGTATTTTTCGTGCCCCGTGATTTTTCACCGATCAGAATTCTAATCAGCAGAAGGGACCCCGTCTCGTTAATCGCCGGCGCCGTCATGATCCTGCTGTTGCTACCGTACTGCGTAGCACTCATTGTGGGCGGGGCGGATAGTCCGTTTATTTACTACCGGTTCTAAGCGTATGATGAAAAAGGCCTTTTCCTTCATATTTCTAATTCTTTTGCTTGTGCCCGTCCTGGTATGGCTGATCGGGCCTGCCTCGGGTCCAATACAAAGGGCAAAAAGCCTACCCCGCCCAGGCCATATGGGAACGCCCTTCTCAGCCTGGACTATTATCGGTCGTTGGATCAGTATTTCAAACGCACTTTCTCCCTGCGACGTCCACTCATAGTGGCCAAGAGCTGGCTGGACTATCACCTTTTTAGAACCACGGACGCAACCGGTGTCCACATCGGTAGGAGCGGATGGCTTTACAGTCGCAAGGCTATCGACGATTACAGAAAAGAGGCCTGCAAGGAAGCGGCAGATATGGGCCGGCTTTTTCTGGAGCTTCAGGCGCTTGAGAGGATAATCGAGGCTTCAGGACGCCGGTTCTTCTTCATTGTGGCACCTAACAAGTCCACCGTCTACCCTGAATATGTGGGTTTTGTTCCCGACACCACACAATGCAGGCTAAGCCGATACGATCTGCTCCTCGAGAATATGGCGGAATACCCGCTGGGGAGTTTTGTGCGGCTTGACGAGGACCTGTGGAATGCGAAAGAAGACGGTGCGCTGTTGTACGATAAAACAAGCACCTGTTGGAACGGGCTCGGTGCACTGGTCGCCGCCCGGGCCATTCGACAGCGAATTGTTGACGGTCAGCCGGAAGAAGGGCCCGTGGATCTGCGTGTATCCAGCGCCGTGGACAAGGGGGATCTCTACACTCAGGCATTGCGTTTGCCCTCTTCTGCAGAGGAAACGTCCGCACAGGGCCTCGAGAACCGTAAGCGTCCCGATCTTCCCACCGGACTTGTTTACGGCGATGCCTTCACATACAATCTCCTCCCCTATGCAGCGGAAGCGTTTAACCAGTTGGATGTGATAACGTCCGACCGTGTGCCATCGCGACAACACGGGGAAAACCTGCGTGCCTATAACGTTATTTTTCTGGAAAGGGCCGAATCCGAACTCGCTGCGCTTCACGTCGATCTGGAGGAAGTCTTCTCGTTGCTTGAGCCCGAGATTAGTATACCGGTGCGGTATCCGCTTAGCTTGGGGTCGGCAAAACCAGTTTCCCATATTTCACTGGAGGTAAAGGCAGACGACCTACAAATAAAGTCAATGGGCCCCCAGTCCTCCTTTGAACTCACGTCCGTGCCAGGCTCGGATGAGGCCACGTTCCGGGTGCTGAAGCTCACCATTGCTGCATCGCATTCGAATATCATGACAGTTACTCCAGTAATCGCTATGTCCTATGCCGTAACGAAATCCTTAAAGCAGGGGATTACTGAAATCCTTGTGCCCCTCCCCTATCAAGAATCACTCTCGTTACGCATAAAGCCGGGTGCTATGGCAGGCCTATTCGTGCTGCGTTCGGCGGAAGTATATGGATTTACTAAAGATCAAGGTTTTATTGAGCCGCTTCCGCAAATTGTGACTGCCGAAAAGACCGGTGAGCAAACCGTGCCCCATTCCCTACGCCAGGGATCTGCCGAGGGTACTTCCGAACCGGCTCTCTTGGATAGGGATACGGAGGAGATCATAGCCCTAACCAGGGTTGAAATAGACGATCCGATCACCATGACGCACAGCCTAGATGCGGCTACCTCTCAGAAGCCCGGGCCATTGCACGCACAGGAGCGTGCGCTTGAGGTAATGGATCAGGTGGCTGAAAAGGCCCCTGTGAATGAGGATTCTGAGGAGGCCGTAGCCCTTTCCAAGGTTGAAATCGACGATCCCCTCACAGTGTCCCAACGTGAAGAATCGATTGCCACCTCCAAAGATGTCACCCCCGGCCATATCCTGGTGCTGACTCAGCAAAGGCCATCAATCACCCTGGCCGATTTCGAGGACGGCCGCATCTTCCAGCGCAACGGTGCCGGCGCTGACATCACCGTTTCCGGAACATACATCGGCGCCCCAAACGCGATTGAGGCGAGGGTAGTGACAGACAGCACCCTTGTTGAGATTGTGCCGTGGACGGTTATCGATGCCTCCCCGAAAAACGGGATCTTCCTTGGAGTGCTTCCCCGTGTGCCCCAGGGCGGCTGGTACAACATCCAGGTGCGACATGGCAGTGAGCATGGTGTTGCAAGCTCAGGGAGTCACAAGTGGGGCGTGGGAATGCTTGCCGCCTGCCTTGGACAATCGAATATGAAGGAATGGTTCTATACGGGTACCACCTTGCGGGCACACTCGCTGCTGCGGATATTCAATGAAGACGGTTGGTCGGAGCTTGGTAGAACTGGCAATGCGGCCATCGCCTTCGGCAACATGCTCATAGAACGGCTCGGTATTCCCGTTGGGCTCCTGGATTTCTCCAAGAATGGATCGGGTCTCAGGAAAGAAGCGGACTTTGGCGCCGGTTACTGGGAAGATGTCTCGGTAGGCTCTATTTACGACCGCTTCGTTGCCGGTGTATCTGACGCAGGGGGCGCACTGGAATACCTGATCTGGGTACAGGGCGAGGCTGACGCAGCGCGTGGCACCGTAACCGAGGACGAATACACAAAATCGCTGGAGAGCTTCATCACAAATCAGATACGGGCCGACGTAGACAATGGATCCCCTCGTGAGCACCTGCCCTTTCTTGTGGTCACCATGGTCAAACGCCCCGGAGGCAAGGACAAACCCAACCAGGCCATCCGCAACGCCCAAAAGCGTGTCACCGAAACCGTTGCCGACTGTTACCTGGCTGCAACCACCCTCGATCTCAAAAATCAGGGCAAACAACATCTCTCACCAGAGGCCTATATAACCATGGGGCGCAGGGTCGCTCACACTGTTTTATACATACTCGGTGAAGAGGAATACTATCGCGGACCAACGGTGGCCTGGGCAAAGCGCATGAACGAGCGCACTATAGATGTGAGGCTTAACCACAGAGGTGGGACGGATTTCACGCCGGATTCGGGGATCTCCGGATGGGAACTACTGGCCAACAGTGCCCTTGTGCCTATCGCAGAGGTGTATCGGCACGATCCTCAGACGATCAAGATCGTGCTCAAAAAGCCGGTCAACGGCATAGCAACCATCCGGTATTTATACGGCGCCATGCCTGATGCAAACAACTCCGTGCTCGACAATTCACCCATGCGCCTTCCCCTCGAGGAATACCAGTCGGCAATTCAGTAAGGTTGCTAACAATTGCTTCGGGTGGCTCTTAGTAAGTCATTTTTCTATTTCTCCGTTCTCGCAGTGAAGCCCCCCGCTCAGAATTGCGGGGCATCCTCATAATGGATGGCGGAACTCTCCATAGCCTTTAGCCTCCTTTCCATCCTCCGTAGCAAGGAGTACTTCGGAAACCGGCGGCCATAGCCTATGGCATCGGACGAGGACGGGCGCTAAAGCTTCGGAGGGCTCTCCCCGCCGTTCATCCCCCTCCTAAAGGACGGGGCATTCTGGCGAAGGAGAGTAAACTGAACTGCAGCCTGAGGAGTCCAATTTTCAAATGGATTGAAATCTTGAGCCCAGTCCATGCGGGGAAAGCAGATTCGCTTGACAAAAGCCACCCCACTTGTGAACAAATGGCAATAGGTGTGCAACACAGTCTGAGAGCAGCCACCGGACTGCTGTGGGCTGATGCACAAATCCTGGGGAGTATGCCCCTTCACCTTTATCTGGCTAAACTCATTGATTCCGGAGCTATTCTGAAGGCCTTCTTAGCCTCCTGATCCGCTCTTTGGCAAAATCGTATTCAATCCTGGTATCCATATACGACCCAAGGGCTTCTTTGTAGTGCTTGATAGCTTTCTTTTTGTCCCCAGAGCCTTCTGCCCAGAATCCCAGTGCTGTATGCCAGGTAACCAGGTTTTCGGGGGTTTCTCCTGCTCTCTCCGACAGGGATTGCTCGGTTTGCTTGCCGAACAGGCACCCGCTGATGGCCGCGTACCACGGGTCCTTGGTGCGCCGGTAGTAGGCCTCAAGGCTGGCCTTTGCCTCCTCGTTCCGTCCCATATTGTGCAGGACCTCGGCCTCCAACAATCCAACACTTAATCGCCCCGCATTTTCCCGACCCTCGATTTTGAGGAACGTTCTTGCGTATCCGAGAGAGAGCTCCCATTCTTCGTTTATTGCGGAGTAGAAGGCCAATCCTACCAGGATTTCTCCATTCTCGAGGTCATTTTCAAGGATCTTTTCCAGAACGCGTTGCTTATCCTCTGAGCTGATGGACTGCTGTGTGAGTTGAGAGATAAGGGGGGCTATCCTGGTCCGTTGTTCTGACTTTACTGCGCGATTTTCCTCTATTGTTCTGGCAAAGCCTTGAATTTCGACCTCATACTCATCGCTTTCGGGTTTGTTCTGCAAAGCCGCGAGTCGCTGATCCTGAACCTTTTCCATTTCGGCGAGGGCCAAGAAGAACAACCAGTCATCGATGTCCGCAGCTAAGGCAGCTTTTCTCAGGAGCTTTTCGGATTCTGCCAGGTCCCCTCGTTTGGCCCGGATAAGACCGACAACGTAATGAACCCAGCTCTCTTCACCCTCGGTATACCCCCCCTTGATGGCTGATTCCTCATCAATTACCCCTTCCAGCACATTGACCAGGTGACCCAGAAACTCGGCCGGTGATCGCCAATCCAAAGCCAATAATTCCTGTCTGTAGGTGCTTACATGGGATTTGCTCATCAGCCAATCGATAATGAAAAGCATGAGCTTCGCCTTGTTGTTTTCATTATCCATTGATAAAGCCTGACCGAAGAGTTTTTTGGCTTCATTGATGTCCCCGGCGCAAAAATGCATCATTCCGGCCGCCGTTACCAAGGTGGGGTCGGGGCTAAGCTCGAGTTCCTTATCCGCCATGGCAGCGGCATCGGCCCATTTGCGCTGTTTGGCCTTGTCCATGATTTGTTTCAGTTTGGTATCTAGAGCTAGATCCAGAACCCCATTCCACTTGACCTGTCCGGCCTTCAACTCCTGAATAAAAATTACAGCCTTGGTAACAGGCAGGATCATCCCAATATCCGACAAAGGAGTAGCTATCGGCACCGGCCCGTATGCCCATCCCACAGCCACACCTGAGGCAATGCCGATGACCTTGCCCCGAATATCGATTATCGGCCCTCCACTGTTGCCGCTGTGTAGTGAGGTGTCAACCTGGAACATGTTTTCAAACGTGCGGCGCACGTGGCCTTGGGTTACACTAACATTGACCTTGGATTCCTGGGTTTGGCTGCCAAGGGGAAAGCCTAAAGCAATGACGGATGAGAGCTTGGGGATTTTAAGGGGATCCAGATCAAGATCCAGCGGCAGAGGTTCAAGCCCCTCTGGCACGTCATCGATTTTGAATACAGCAAAGTCATCTTTAAGGGGAGATTTAACCAGCTGCCAGGTTTTGGCCGGTGACTTGGCGACTCCTGAAATGATAAGACGCCGGCTTCCATCCGTGCTGAAGGCCGAATCAACGGAGTAAATATCTTCCACTTCGGTGCTTCCTGACAAATCGGGAAAGCGATTGAATGCTTTTTCCCCTTCAAACCACAAAAACACCCGATATGCCAGACGGAGCGGTCGTTGCTCGCGCCTGAGGCTATTGATGATCACATAGAGATTATTGTCCTCCAGCCATGGACAGGCTACATGCCGATTGGTCAACAGATAACCGTTCCTATCCACGAGAAAGGCAGTGCCCTCGCTCCGATTGTGATACGCAACGGATTCTCCATCAAGCAGCCGATAATCAACCATTATGAAGGCCACTGAGCCGGCATATTGGTTGGCGTAACCCAAAAGGATGGCCTCGGTATCCCGTGCCTTGAAGCTGAAGTAATACCAGGCAAGACCTCCGATCAAAAGCCCTATAACGACCACCATGACCACCAACAAGGTCAGCCTTTTCTTAAGCCCTTTAATCTGCTTCGCCGGTGCGGGGGCTGATTCGACGCGACTTTGCTCGGCCAGTTCAAGCTCTTTATCACTAACCCGTGCCAGAGTTTCAGCCACCTCCGCCATTGACTGGGGCCGGAGTCCCGGGTCCTCGGCCAGCATGATTTTGAACAAAACGGCAACTTCTTGAGGCAATGGCATTTCCTCTATTCTGGCCGCAAAATCATAGAGTTCAAAGTCGGCGGTAAGAAGTTCCACGAAGATTTTGCCCAAGGACCAAATATCGCTTCTGAAATCCAGGGGCCGCTGGTTGATGATATCCGGATGGCAGGTTAGCAGTTTCTTCAGCATGGGTCCGGGCTGATCCATTTCGGGATCCAGAAATCGAGAAAGCTTGTAGTCAATCTTGACTTCCAACTCTTCTCGATCCCCTCTAAACACCATGATATCGTCCAGGATGAGATGGGGTATGAAGTGCCCGATCTGGTGCAGGCCATCAAGGATGGAAGCTATTCTGTAGAAGAGCTTAAAAGCCACTCGATAGTCCTGAAGGCGACCGGAAGCTAACAAAGTGCCCCAGTTTTCAGCGTCGACCCATTCACTCACCCTGTACCACAACCCGTCGGAAGATCTCCGGATGTCGAGATGCCTCACAAAATAGTCTTCGGGAAGCTTCTTGAGTTCCTCCAATTCCTGTTTAAGACGAGCAGCAATCGTTTCGTCGACCCCCGATTGAGGTGTGAAAATGCGAATCATTACCGGCTCTTCTTGGCCCTCCTTCCTGCCCCTGCAGAGGATGCTTGCATACCCCTCATGGAGAATCTTCTCGATCCGATAATCGTCGATATGTCTCCTCCCTTCGACAACCTCGCTGCCGCAGGAGGGGCAG